>Ga0065712_10000174_pt1 | contig 27376 bp, 26 predicted proteins | sample MisRhiReplicate1_FD_59099 | JGI IMG/M metagenome (GOLD analysis project Ga0065712, IMG submission 59099) | Miscanthus rhizosphere microbial communities from Kellogg Biological Station, MSU, sample Rhizosphere Soil Replicate 1: eDNA_1 v3... | ecosystem: Host-associated > Plants > Roots >...
GGGCTGCGGCAGAAGCGTCGGGCGATGCAGTTGCAACAGCATCGATGCTGATTAGCACCTGGCCGACGCTCACCTCCATACCCTGTTTGACATGAATTTTTGTCACTACTCCAGCGCTTGGCGCCGGAATCGAGCCCACGGCTTTCTGAGTTTCCAACTCCATGAAGGGTTGGTCTTTTTTAACTTCTTGGCCTTCAGCAACCAGAATGCTGACGACTGTGCCGGACTCTACGCCTTCGGCGAGTTGCGGAAGTTTGACGTCCATGCTGAAAATTTTTGCGGTGATCGAGTCTAATTAAAGGTAAAGCGGGAATGGTTTTTCGGGATCGATACCGAGTTTTTTAATGGCCTGCTCGACCGCATGCCCGGCTAGCAAGCCTTTTTGATACAGGGCGTAGAGCGTTGCCACCGTGGCGATCTCTGCATCGACCTCGAAAAAGCGGCGCAGGTTCTCGCGCGTGTCGCTGCGGCCGAACCCGTCTGTGCCCAACGTCAATAATCCGCCCGGTACCCAGGGCGTGATCTGGTCGGCGACCATCTTCATATAATCCGATACCGCAATGAATACGCCTTCTTCGTCCTGGAGAACCGATTCAATATACGATTTCTTTGGAGTTGCGGTCGGGTGCAGCATATTCCAGCGGCGAGTGCGAAGGGCGTCACCGCGCAGGAGCTTATAACTCGTCGCGCTCCAGACATCGGCGGAAACATCGAACTGCTCAGCCAAAATCTCCTGCGCCCGCAGCGCTTCTCTGAGCAAAGGTCCACTGCCGAACAGATGCGCTTTGAACTTTTTACCTTTGCTCGCGGGTTTCAGCTTATACAAACCCTTGAGAATTCCTTCTTCCGCCCCCGTTGGCATAGGCGGCATTTCGTAACTCTCATTGTAGAGCGTTAAATAGTAGAAGTATTCTTCGCCTTCGGTGTACAGCCGCCGCAGACCGTCTTTTACAATGATAGCGATCTCGTAGCCGAAAGCTGGATCGTAGGTCAGTAAAGTCGGAACCGTGCTCGCAAGCAGGTGACTGTGTCCGTCTTGATGTTGCAGCCCTTCGCCATTGAGGGTGGTGCGTCCCGCCGTCGCGCCGAGCAGAAAACCTTTGGCCTTATTGTCACCTGCCGCCCAGATGAGATCGCCGATGCGCTGAAAACCAAACATCGAGTAATAGAAATAAAAGGGAATCATGTTGATTCCCAAATTGGCGTAAGCGGTTCCGGCGGCAATAAACGATGACATCGAACCCGCTTCGGTAATTCCTTCTTCGAGGATCTGGCCGTCTTTGGCTTCGTTGTAATAGAGCAGAGTCTCACGATCGACCGGCTCGTAGAGTTGGCCTTTGGGAGAATAGATGCCGATTTGGCGAAATAGCGAGTCCATGCCGAAGGTGCGCGCTTCATCCGGGATGATCGGTACGATCTGCTTGCCGATATCATCGTGGCGTAGCAACTTGGTGAGCAGACGCACCGCCGCCATCGTCGTCGACATCGGATGACCACCGGAGCCCTTCAAAAATTCGGCGTAGCTATTTTCATCCGGCACGTTGAGCTGCTTAGCGCGAACTCTTCGTTCCGGTACAAACCCGCCGAGTTGCCGGCGGCGCTCTAATAGATACTGGGTCTCGCGGCTGTCGAGCGGTGGTCGATAGAATGGCGTTTCGACGACTTCTTCGTCGGGCAAGGGAATGTCAAAGCGGGTCCGAAACTCGCGCAACTCGCGTTCGTTCAGTTTCTTCTGCTGATGCGTGATATTGCGTCCTTCACCGGCTTCACCCAAGCCGTAACCCTTCACGGTCTTCGCCAGGATCACTATAGGGGCGCCCTTGTGTTCGACGGCGCGTTTGTAAGCCGCATATACCTTTGCGGGATCGTGGCCACCCCGAAGGAGCTTACGGATCTGGTCGTCGGTCATGTGGTTGACCATTTCCAAAAGCTCCGGGTATTTGCCAAAGAAATGCTTCCGGGTATAGCTCCCGGGCTCGACAGAGTATTTTTGATAGTCTCCGTCAACCGCTTCTTCCATGCGCTTCAGCAACAATCCCTTGTCATCGGCTTCCAGGAGCGGGTCCCAGTCCGATCCCCAGATCACTTTGATGACATTCCAGCCGGCGCCGCGAAAGAGCGATTCCAATTCTTGAATAATTTTCCCGTTCCCACGTACGGGACCATCGAGACGCTGGAGGTTGCAGTTGACGACCCAGATGAGATTGTCGAGGTTTTCGCGCGCGGCGAGAGTCAGAGCTCCGGAAGCCTCGGGTTCATCCATTTCTCCGTCGCCGGCGAAACACCAGACGCGTGGTTCTACGCCGCTCAACAAGCCGCGACTTTGCAGATAGCGCACAAAGCGAGCCTGATAAATGGACATAATGGGCGCAAGTCCCATGGAAACCGATGGGAATTGCCAAAAATCAGGCATCAAGTAGGGGTGCGGATAAGATGAAACCCCGCCGACCGGCGAGAGCTCCTGGCGAAAATGGTGCAGTTTGGGCGCGTTGATGCGCCATTCCACGTAAGCGCGAGCATAAGCACCGGGCGACGCATGCCCTTGAAAGTAAACCATGTCTGCGTGATTATCGCCGTCACCACCGCGGAAAAAATGGTTCAAACCGACTTCATAAAGCGTCGCCGAAGAAGCGTAAGTGGAAATGTGGCCGCCAATGTCTGGATGGAGACGATTAGCCTTGACGACCATCGCCATCGCGTTCCAACGGACGTAGCTCTTGATCCGCCGTTCGATTTCTCGATCGCCGGGATATCGAGGCTCGTTCTCGCGCGGAATTGTGTTGATGTAGGGAGTGCTAACCGTGCGAGGAATTTTCACTCCCGACTCGCGAAGGCGGTCGGTGAGTTCCTCTATGAGGAGGCTCGCCTGCCCAGCTTGCTCGTTCTTGAGAATCAACTCGAGAATATGCTCGAGTGAAGAAACCCATTTGTGCCGATCGTTTTTGTTCCCCCGGCCGTTGGGCTGTTCGTTCTCCACCGGCGGTATGCTGCGAGAAGTGCTTTTGTTTTCTGTTTCCATCGATACAATTTTAGCAGACAACAAAATCCGAATAAAATCAACTGAACAAATTGAAATACCTTGACCTGGCGCTCGATGATCCGGCGCACAATCTTGCTTGTGACGAAGCGCTGCTGGAACTGGTCGAAACAGGACAGGTTAAAGATGAAATATTGCGCGTTTGGGAACCGGCGCAGTACTTTGTCGTGCTCGGCCATGCGAACTCAATCCGCGCGGAAGTAAATTTTTCCGCCTGTCACGAAGATCGGCTGACCGTCCTCCGCCGGATGAGCGGCGGTGGCGCCGTGTTGCAGGGACCTGGGTGCTTCAATTACGCATTGTTTTTAAACGCAACGCATCGCTTTAGAACAGTCAAAGAAGGGTTTCGGCACGTATTGGAACGCCACAAAAAATGTGTCCAGACATTGACCGGGCTGGAAGTCGCGCTCGAGGGCATCAGCGACCTGGCGATCGGAGCACGCAAATTCTCCGGCAACGCGCAGTACCGGAAATCCCGCGCGGTATTGATTCACGGCACGTTTCTCCTCGACTTTGATTTGTCTTTGATCGGTCGGTACTTGCAGCTTCCTAGCAAGCAGCCCGCGTATCGACAGAATCGCTCGCACCTGGAGTTTCTCACAAAGCTTCCTGTGCGCTCGGCAGAGCTGCGCGAACGCTTACAAGAAAGTTGGAGTGCTTTTACAGCTTTAGATAAAATTCCGATTGATCGTATCGAGATGCTCGTGCAAGAGCGCTATGGACGGAAGGAATGGTCGGAAAAATTTTAACGGGCGCGGTATGAGAACAAAATCAGTGGTCGGAATTGATGAGATGAATTATGAACCGAAGGCGCGGCGATCTGTTTTGCGGGCTGGCGCCGGCAACGGGCGATGAGAGACTCAGCGGAATGACGTTTTTTAAGCTTGCGATCGCTCTTTGTATTGTTTTGTTGTTCGGCTGTGCCGCGCCCACCTGGAACAGGGCGAACACGACCGAGGGAGAAATGCGCCATGATCTCGAACAATGTGAGCGCGACCGGAAGGCAGTCGCAGGAGAGTCGTTCTTCCTCGAGCGCTGCATGTTCTCGAAAGGCTATAGTGAAGAATGAAAACTGTTAGGCGCGATAAACCCGTCGCATTGGCTAGTCTTTGTCCGAGGTAAGCTGGCCGACGCCTAACTCGAAATGCTTCGGGCAGAGATAAATGAATCTGGAGCGGCTTTCATCAAGAGATATGTTCTTCCGACCTTCATTGTTGAGTAAGCTCGTGTCCACACCATCAAGAATGCCCACCTCGTGACACTCCGCCCAATCGCATCGGTTCATGGCCGATCATTCTCACTTATGGGAATGCCAGATGACAAGCTTTTTTTCGCTCAAATTAGAAAATTTTAATCTCAGACGCGAGTTGACGGGTCCGCCATAGAAAAGTAAGGCTTGAGTGGCGGCTTTCGCGTCGCCTCGGGTGCTGCTGCCTGCCAGTCCGGGACTCCGAAAATCAGACCCTTAATCTGGCCAATTCGAAGAAAATGCGCGAGATTGACAACTATGAATTTCTGGAAGGTATATTTGGTGGCGGTGGTAGGAGTCGAACCTACGACGCCGCGGATATGAGCCGCGTGCTCTGACCAACTGAGCTACACCGCCAAGGAAACCTAAGCTAACGACGGGAGGGGAAAAGATCAAGCCGAGGCTAGAGGCGGGCAGAAATTAAATCCCATTTCCGCCTCACCGGGTTCCGACTGACTCGGTTTTTTCCACGGTTGATCTGATAAAGAAGTTTTTCGTCGACATCGAGGCATGTCAATATATTGCCGTAAACCAAGCCTGTATCCAAACCGATTTTGAACGGGAGATCATAGAACACTTTCTGTTGTGGCGTGTGCCCGAACAAGACCGTGTAGGGAAGGCGATGAGAGCTGTAGATGAAAGCGTTTCGGATCCAAAAAAGCTCCTCCTCCGTTTGGTCGGCCAGCGGTTTGTGCGGATGAATACCTGCGTGGACACATAAAAACGGATCCATAACGTAAAAGCGTTCCAGCTTTTTATAAAACCCTAAGTGCTCCGGCGGTATGGCGGACAACGTTTCCTGAGCGGACACAGCTTCAGACAAGCCATAGCTTGCTAATGTGGCTCTGCCACCATTGATCAGGAACATATCGCCATGTTGACCGGCCACACCGAGATAAGAGAGGAGCATGTCCTCGTGATTACCTCTTAAGAATACAAAACTCACGTCGCGCAGTTCGCTTTGCAGCGTGATCAGATACGCTACAACCCCAGCAGAGTCGGGACCTCGATCGATATAATCCCCGAGGAAAATGAGTGAATCGCCTGAGCGAAGCGGCAAAGCTTCGACTAGACGGCGTAACTCGTCGACGCATCCGTGAATATCGCCAATGACGTAGCGGCTCATGATGAGATCCTAAGCTACTCCTTTGGATGCTGCAATGCACTGAGACGGCTGGTAAAGATCGAGCCTGCCTTGTATGATCACCCTATGAAGATTCGCGAAATCTATTCCAGTTATCTGCTGGTTTCGGGAGTCATTTGCCTGGTTCTCGGCATCGGCAACTGGACTGTCGGCGTGATCGAGACATCGAAATACCAAGCGCTTTTGTATAAAACCGCGCGCACGGGATTGGAAGAAAACTACCGCAATTTTCAACAGCTGGATCATCAGAAAAATGAAGAAGTCCTACGGCGCATCAATGAAGATCGGGAAAAATACAATGGCGCAAGAGTAAAGCTCAATTTCTTCTATGTCGTTTTAGTGGGTGGGCGAGTGTTGCTTCTAATCGGCGCGGTTCTGACTCTCGCGACGCTCGTACGGTTGATTCGTCGTGACACTCAGATGAAAATTAAACGCCTGTTGCGCTTAGCTGAAGCCGATGACGGTTGAGACAGTCTCTATTTGGAAGGCTTGGATTTTTGATATTTGCGATAATCGTAGCCGGTAGCCATCGCCAGTAGAACGTCTTCCATTCCACCGCTCTTTTCCCGCCGCAAGATCAACAATCGGTCATAAAATTCTTTAAAATCTTTGTAGATTCTTTGGCTGTCATCGGCCTGACGCAGATAAAAATCCTTGATGCGCGTTACGGTGAAGCGCAGAGCGGAGAACCGCAACTCGTTCGGAAACGAATCCCACTCTGGAAGCGACAGAGGGCGCAAGGTTTCGTAGCCCGAGATCAAAGCCTCGAACCGATCGATCCGGTAGCGGTCTTCGATGAAACAGAGGGCATTGACGGCAGTCGCCAAGTCGTAAATCAATTTGCCCCGGCACGCCGCCTCGAAGTCCATGATCCCCGTAAGCCGATTTCCTTTGAACTTGACGTTGTCCGGGAACAAATCGCCATGAATAATCCCCTTCGGCAAATTGTTGTCGAGGTAGCTCTCTAGATATGAGAATTCATCATCCAAGACCCGCACAATGTTTTTTAAATGAGAGGGCAATTGGCGGCGCACTTCGCGATAAATGGCTACGATGCGGTTGAATCCGAAGCGGTTGTCGATGCCCTTTTTGTAGCTGCGTCCGATCAAGTGTAAGTTCGCCAAAGCATGGCCGAGAGCATTCAGGTGTGTGGAATTAAGCGACTCGACTGGCAACTCCACTCCCTCGATGTGTCGAGTGACAGTGAGGCATTTTCCCTGGAAGTCCAAATGAAATCTGCCACTTTTGGTTTTAAGCGGTTGGATACAAGGAAAATTTTGCTTCCGTAGATGAAGCAAAAGGTCGATTTCCTGTTTTGCTTCAACTTCGCTTTTGATTTCATCGATTTTGAGAAAAAATTTCCCCCGCTTTGTTTCGATCAGGTAATGCGTGTTTACCGAACCGGTTCGCATACCGGTAAAACTTAGCAGATCGCCAAGAGCGAATTCCTCTGCGATCTTACCGATGTCTTTTTTCGAGAGCGTCGTATAAATTGCCATTGCCTAGTATTCTTCCATTTCCCGCCACTCCCACCTGTGCAGAGGCGGGCTGCTAACTCAGTCACTTATAGTGGAAAACTCATCCAAGGTCAAGATTGCGCAAAAAATATGCTGATATTTCAGTAGCTTTTTGTCAAATAGTAAAGTGTCACATTTGCCTAACGATTGAGCAGTTTGTCGGGAAACCGCAAAATTAACTGCGCAGCGCCGAAGCAAATCTCGTTGTGTAATCGTGCGACTCCGCCACGGGAGAGCTTTTAGCCACTGGACTGTGGTTTTTTTTCTTGACAATAACCAGTAGCTTTTCCTAATCTCGCCCCCAATTTTCCGGGCTGCTTAATGTTCGGCAGGAGGAGGGGATCATGGCGTCAGGGAAGGTCAAATGGTTCAATAACGCAAAAGGTTACGGCTTTATCGAGAAAGAGGGTGGCGGTGATGTGTTTGTTCATTACAGCGCGATCAATGGAGATGGATTTAAGACCCTCAATGAAGGCGAGAATGTCGAATTTGAAATCGCCCAAAGTGATAAAGGGCCGCAAGCCGTAAACGTCGTCAAAAGGTAAAGAATTTCCCGAGCGACGCCGACAGTTGTTGGCTTCGTGTCCACATCTTTCATCCCATAGAGCTCGCCAAGAGCTGCGCAGCTGTTTCACAAAAAGCGGCGTTTATTTGTTTCACCACATCAAAAGTAGTACCTTTAATTAGAGTTACTGCCGGTATTTTATGAACGCAAATCAAGTAGGCGAGCAAAGTTACGGCCAGGATAAACTGTTGGCCGAAACCGTAGTTCTAACGCGGCTCGACAAGGCCATCGGTTGGGCACGCAAATATTCGCTCTTTCCTTACCCATTCGCTACCGCATGCTGTGCCATGGAATACATGTCGTTGTCGATGTCTCCGTACGACATCGACCGATTCGGCGCGCTGCTGCCGCGCTTTAGTCCGCGACAGGCCGATTTGCTGATGGTGATCGGAACGGTCAACCATAAACTTTCTCCGGTACTGAAGCGGGTATACGAACAGATGTCTGAGCCCAAATGGGTGATGGCATTTGGCGCGTGTGCGGCGAGTGGTGGTTTCTATGATAACTACGCCACGGTCCAAGGCATCGATCGAATTATACCGGTGGATGTTTATGTACCCGGCTGCCCGCCCCGGCCCGAAGCGGTGCTTGATGGACTGATGCAGCTACAGAAGCGGATTGCAGGTCAAAAACAGCCGCTCTGATCGAAGTGATATTAAAAATCGCAGAATTGGTGCGGAGAATGGTTGACGCGATATTGATCGCGTAAGTTTTTATTCACCCATGGCTGCCCAGGACGACCAGCTTTTCAAATCAAGCCGCGGTGATCTTTACCATCAGGGAACCATCACGAAATTATTCCCGTCGAACAACACCGGCGTGGTGCGCACGGAAAATGGTCGGGAATTGACATTTTCTTATGATCTCGTGATTCTTTGTGGCGAAGCAAAATCGGCCCTCGAGCTCAGAGTCGGCGAGCAAGTGGGGTACGACTTGGGCTGGACGTCGAGTGGGCTGCGAATTACGAAACTGAAAACCTATCCGAAGCCTAAAGCCGACAGCGGTGCAGAAACATCAGAAGGGCAGCGCCGTTAGTGCGATAATCTGCCGTCCCAGAATCTCTCCGACAAAAACCCCCAGAAGCGCGATATAGAACAAGCCCGTAGCAGCCATGGTATGCGGGATGAGCAGTGTGCGCCAAATCATCCAAGACAAAACCANCGGCGCGCATTGTCCGACGATTACTCGGGTCANTAGCAATGTCGAGTGTTGCCGCCATAGTTGCTCCATAGCTNTCACNGTAGAAGACACCCCAAGAAAGTGCAGTAGCACAGGGAATAACGCGACCAAAACGCACTGCGCGATCAAGGAAAAAACAAAGAACTTGTAAATTCTGATAAAAGGATCAAGGCTTTGCCCCGTATCGATCAGGTACCAATGTCCAATGAGCATGCCGACGGTAACGCTGCCGAGCAGCAGAGCTGAGATGAAAAACATAGACGGATAAACCAACGTCTCAAGCGAGAAAAAAGGCGCATCGTAAAAACGCTGCGCGCTCAGTATTAAGCCCACGAGTCCGGTCAAGATAGAAGCCGCAAAGCTGCGTGCCCGAAAAACCGGCAACTCGGTCCATAGAGAAACCATATAGCAGGAAAATGCGAGCGCAAAAATCACATGAAAAGTGATTTCGAGACGACTTCCCCACGCCGACCCCTGCAGGATGCCGCGCATGAAAAGAGAACTTTCCCCCCACAATCCAAGTAAAGCGATCACATAAAGTACGCCGGCGGTAGACTTGTAAAAGGCTCGTTCAATTTCGTGAAAAGGCGTTCCCGCCAGCGCCACAAGCCCGCCAAACGCGATCTGGTAGAGAAACACCAGAAAACTATTTGAAAAGCCTTGCATCGACTGCGTTAAAAAGCTGCGCCAGCCTTGATTGCGATATGCATGCAGACCGCACCGCCGAGAAATTTCTCCAGGCGCACCTGGTGAAAACCCGCCGTCTCCAGAAATTCGCTAACCTGCTCCGGCGAATGAAACTCCCGAACGGAATCGGAAAGATACCGATAGGCCTTAGGATCGTGCGATAAAAAACCACCGATGCGCGGCATTAGACGATAAAAATATACCGAGTAAAGCCCTGCGAACCAGCTTGCTGCGGGCGGGAACATGTCGATGGAAACGAATTTGCCGCCAGGCTTGAGGACGCGGAGCGCTTCGGTGAACATTAGCGGCAGGTCAGAAACGTTGCGCAGCACAAAGGCGGTCATGGCAGAATCGAAGCTCGTGTTTTTGAAGGGCGCGAACATCGCGCTGCCCATGACAAAATCAGCGCTGTCGCCGTGCGCTGCTTTGGCGCGTTTGGCTTGCGCCAAACGGAGCATCGGGAGCGAAAAATCCAAACCGATAAATCGTCCATTGCCGCGCGTTTGCCGGGCGCCTTTCAAGGCGAGGTCACCCGTCCCTGTGCCGAGATCCAGAACGTAGGGATTGCCGCCGGCTACGGCGGCGTGGATCGCCTGATTTCTCCAGTACGCATCAAGACGAAAACTGATTAGACCGTTAAGCAAGTCATAACGCCCGGCGATTCGATCGAACATGCTCCGAACGGATCGGTCGCGCGAATGATCGATAGCGGACATGAAGGAGCGAAACGAGCGAATTGCTCCGGCGGAATTGGAACTAAAAATCCCGGTCGATGATTAACTGCACGAGCGTCTTGAGGCCGTTGCGATACATCGACGGCGGCAGCTTTTTTACTGACTTTAGGGCTTCCCTAGCGTAGCGCTTGGAAAGGGACTTAGCCTCCTGAATAGCGGAGCCTGTCTTGATCGCGGTCAACGCGCAATCGATCTGCTCCTCGGAAGGTTTGCTGTTTTCGAACGCCGCGCGCACCGCCGGTTCCTGACTGTTTACGGCGAGAATAATCGGCAATGCGGGATTACCATCACGCAAGTCCATGCCCACCGGCTTACCGAGCAGATCCACATGGCCAACCACATCGAGAACATCGTCGACCATCTGGAATGCGATGCCCATGTTCAGGCCATACCGCTCGGCCTCTTCGACCCGCGCTATCGGCGCTCCGGCTAGATACGCGCCGACTTTGGCCCCGGTATGAAACAGCGATGCAGTCTTGCGTTTGACGATCTCGAGGTAGTCATCCAGGGTTACGGCCCGGTTGCGATTGAAGTGCCCCTGGAGAATTTCCCCTTCCGTAAGAAGCGTGCAAGCATCGGCGGTCCATTGCACCACCGTTTCATCGAACTTGCCGGCAAATTCAAAAGCTTTGATAAAGAGGAAATCTCCCGCGACCAGCGTGGATTTCAAGCCGAATTTTTTGTACGCGGACTCCTTGCCCCGGCGCGTTTCCGCGCCGTCAATAATGTCGTCGTGTAACAGAGTCGCCGTGTGAATCAGCTCGATGGCTGTGGCGATGTCGACGATGTCTTGGGTGTGTTGACCGCCAAAAGCCGAGTAAGCCAACAACGTCACCATCGGACGCACACGCTTCCCGCCGCTCAATATAAGGTGCGCCGAAATGTCGGTGAGATCTTGCTCTCGAGATCGAATCGCCCGTGCGAGATTTTCTTCAACCCGTTCAAGCGCCTCACTGACGCAGGCGAAGGGATCTTTGCTGCCATGCAGCAAAGGTATTCTTCGCTCCCGCCCCGACGAGACATCCGCCGGCATACGATGCGATTTGGTTTTTTGGATCAGAGAAACTCCGCGCGCAGGCCAGAAAGCTTGCAGGAAAAATGGCATAGATCCCCGGATTGGTCAAGCCGAATGGAGCGACGCTGGCAGTGCATTGACATGCGCAACTGAGAGGTACGAGACGTGTGCCAGACACGCAACACACAACTAGTGAACCCTGGACGAGTGACATTTTATCTTGACAAAAACGAGTGAGCCCGACTATATAAGGCCCCGAAGCAACACGCACAATTCGGTCATCACCGTAGAAAATCAGCGCACTAAAGGAGGCGAGGAACATGGAGTTTACTCAATTTATGTTGCGGTGGGTGCATTTTTTGTCGGGCGTGACTTGGATCGGTATTCTTTATTACTTCAATTTTGTGCAGACGCCTTTTTTTGCCGAAACGGAAGCGGGCGTGAGAACCGCGGCGATACAAAAACTCGTGCCGCGAGCCTTGTGGTGGTTTCGCTGGGGCGCCATGCTCACATTCCTCGCCGGTATCTCGATCTATCTCATGCGAATGAGCGAGATGGGTGCGGCGCTATTTTACTCCTCACCTTACGGTGTGACGATTACCGTTGGCGGTTTGCTCGGGACGATTATGTTCCTCAACGTTTGGCTCGTGATTTGGCCGAATCAGCAGGTGGTCATTGCCTCAGCCAATCAGGTAGCGTCCGGCGGACAGGCGCTACCAGCAGCCGCTGGGGCAGGCCGTCGCGGGGCTCTGGCGTCAAGAACCAACACGGTTTTTTCGATTCCTATGTTGCTTTACATGGGCGCGGCCAGTCACTTTCCGCAGATGGTGCATCAATCTACCTCTCGGGGTTTGTTCTGGTTGCTGGTCATCATTATCGTCGGTGCAGTGGAAGCTAATGCGCTGGTCGGCACACAAGGCGCGACCAAGGTGCCGCTCGATTCAGTTAAGGGCGCTCTTTGGTTCGGCTTCTTATTGGCCGGTATTCTGTTTCTGCTGACAATGGCATTGACTTGACCGATCTCTAATTGAGATACGCAGCCAAGTACGGAATTTCGTCTTTTAGAAACGGAAACTGAGGCATCACCTTCGTTGGCCGCTTTGGTTTGTAATTGGGCGGATAGGATGTACTTAGCACCCGTCCTTCGACCAGTTCTCTCGATGATCCTTTGATCGCAGGGCCGATCGGTCCGTCTTTGGACGGATCGTTGTTGTGGCAGGCGACGCAGTTTGCAAGATATACGGCCCTGCCTCTTTGCCAATCGGCGCTCTTCGGCGAATCATTCGATTCTTTCGAACACGCGCCCAGAGCCAACCCAGCTAGTACTGCGAAGCAAAATAGAAGTTTCACCAGGCAAACGCCGCGGCGGCTAGCCAAGCAAGTTGCTTCGCTCGGGTTCCTGGCCATTCGGAAAATAAACTTGTGGCCAAGCCGACCGGTTCTGAAGATTTTCACCTGACAGGCTTAGCTTTGCGGAATGGTCGAGATCAATAGAGAAACTCAGGGTTGTATGATATGTATGGACGAGTTGGTGCGAAAGGGGGGAATCGAACCCCCACGGGTGTTATCCCACAGGATCCTGAATCCTGCGCGTCTACCAATTCCGCCACTTTCGCGAAGATGCTCTATCAGCTTCAGTTTTTTGTAACTTGGGTCCCAAGCCTTGTCAAGTTTAGTTATGGATAGGAGTCTATGAATAGGATCTTGGTCATTGAACCCTCACAAATGCTGCGTCATGCCTTCGCCGTCGCTCTTTCTCCTGAGTATCAGGTCGAAACCCTCGCCGATTTTCCCGACGAGAGCCTATTAGACGGGATTGATCTTGTGGTCGTAAATGCAGCGACGCTGAAAACTTGTGGGAAGCTGAATGGGCGTGAGCCGGAGATCGCTCGTGCTTGGAAAAAACCGGTAGTTTGGCTGGATACGGAGCAAGTCGGAGAGCCCGGTCAATTCTCCCAGTATTTCCAGTCGCAATGGCCGATCGACAGGGATGGCTTAAGAAAAGCCATTACAAGTTGCTTGCAAGGCATTCCGGAAAAAAGCGGAGAAATGCTCAAGCGAAAGAAAATGACACGACCGGCGCCACAGAAGGTCCAGCATTCTGAAGATCCCGCCGGCTCGGCTGATCTTGGCGAAAAAAGATTGATCGAGTTGGTGGACATCGTTGAATAACAATTTCCGTAACGTCGATTATGCAACTGCCGAAGACTTACAGTCACAAAGATATCGAGACGAAATGGTACAACCACTGGATGAGCCGCGGGCTGTTTGCGCCGGCTGACCGACCCGGGCCGTCCTTTTCGATGGTCATTCCGCCGCCGAACGTGACCGGCTCGCTCCATATGGGGCACGCCCTGAATAACACGCTGCAAGACATTTTATGCCGGTACAAACGGATGGACGGCTATCGAGTGCTCTGGGTGCCGGGCACCGATCACGCTGGGATCGCCACGCAAAACGTCGTCGAGCGGCAACTAGCACAAAAAAAAATCAGCCGCACAGCATTAGGGCGAAAAAAGTTCGTCGAGACCGTCTGGAATTGGAAACGCGAAGCGGGCGACGCGATTCTGCATCAGTTGAAAGCGCTCGGGGTTTCCTGCGACTGGAGCCACGAACGCTTTACGATGGACGCAGGGCTCTCGCATGCGGTGCGGGAAGCGTTCGTCCAGCTCTGGGAGGACAGGCTTCTTTATCGTGCTCAACGATTGATTAATTGGTGCCCGCGCTGCAAGACCGCGCTCGCCGATATCGAAGTCGTGCACGAGGATGCAGACGGAACTCTGTGGCATGTTCGTTATCCGCTGGCTGATAATCCGGCGCAGCACCTTGTGGTCGCGACCACGCGCCCTGAAACAATGCTCGGCGATACTGCGGTCGCAGTCCATCCGGAGGACGAGCGTTATCAGAGTTGGATCGGCAAGAAAATTCGGTTGCCGATCACTGGAAGAATTGTGCCGGTCATCGCCGATGCTTACGTTGATCGCGCCTTCGGTAGCGGAGCCCTGAAGATCACGCCGGGGCATGATTTCAATGATTTCGAAATCGGGGAACGATTCGGCTTGGATAAGATCAGCATCTTCGATGCGGATGCGCGAATCGACGCGAACGCGTTTCTCGCACGCGGGGAAACGGGCGATTGGGTTGCGCGGTATGGCGGCAAGGATCGTTTTGAAGCGCGAAAGCTCATCGTGGGTGAACTCGAACGAGAGGGTTTTCTTGAAAAGGCCAAGCCGCACAAACTCTCGGTGGGCCATTGCTACCGCTGCCAGACTATTATCGAACCTTATCTGACGCCGCAATGGTTCGTCGATATCAAGCCCTTGGCGAAACCGGCCATAACCGTCGTTCAGGAAGGCAATATTCGCATTATTCCTGAAGGCTGGAGCAATTCGTACTTCGCCTGGATGGAAAATATAAAAGACTGGTGTGTGTCCCGGCAGATTTGGTGGGGACATCAAATTCCGGCATGGTATTGCGTCAGCTGCGACCGCGCAAATCTCATTGAAGGTGCGGACGGCGAATATCGGCTGGGCAAGGCGGCTAAACCAATCGTGGCGCGCGAAGTCCCGTCACATTGTCCAATCTGTCGTGGTCGCGAGCTTATTCAGGATCCCGATGTTCTGGACACGTGGTTTTCTTCTGGTCTGTGGCCATTCTCGACGTTGGGTTGGCCCGAGCAAACCGAGGATTTGAAAACCTTTTATCCGACGTCCGCGCTGGTGACCGGGTTTGACATTCTCTTTTTCTGGGTGGCGCGGATGATCATGATGGGACTCAAATTCATGGGCGACGTACCGTTCCATGACGTCTACATTCATGCGCTGGTGCGCGACGAGCAGGGACAGAAAATGTCCAAATCGAAAGGAAATGTCATCGATCCTCTCGATGTGATGCATCAGTACGGGACCGATGCCTTTCGCTTCACACTGGCGGCGATGGCCGCCATGGGACGCGATATCAAGCTCGCTGCCGACCGGATTGCAGGATATCAGAATTTCGTCAACAAGCTTTGGAACGCTGCTCGCTTTGTGCAGATGAATTCGTCAAGTTTGAACAGTGCTGATCTCGACGGGCGCAACCCCTTACAGGGCCGAGATCTCGGTTTTGCCGAACGCTGGATCCGATCGCGGCTGGCGTTCACGATCGCTGAAGCGCGGGCCGCCATTGACGGCTATCGTTTTAACGACTACGCCAACACGCTGTATCAATTTACCTGGCACGAATTCTGTGATTGGTACATCGAGATGAACAAGCTCGCTCTCAATAGCACGGATGGCGTCATTGCCGAGCGGAGCCGAAACCTGTTACGGGCAATTCTGGATGACATTCTCTTGCTGCTCCATCCGGTGATGCCGTTTGTCACCGAAGAGATTTGGCAGACTCTCGGGAATCAACGCGAAAGTATCATGGTGCAGCCTTACCCGGTTCCGGAAGAAAGTTGGTCTGATGCACAGGTCGAAAGGCAAATGACGTTTTTGACGGATACGGTCAGGGCGATTAGGAACCTTCGTACGGAAATGAATTGTCCACCTGGCAAAGAAGTCAAGGTGATCTTTTGCGGCGCGGGGGAAGAACTCGGATTGTTACGCGAGCAGGAGCCTTATCTCCGGTCGCTCGCACGGGTAAGCGAATCAGAATTTCGCGAGGGCGGCGAACGTCCCAAGGGAGCGGCCACTGCGGTGATCGGGACCACCGAGATCTATTTGCCGCTCGATGATCTCATCGATCTCCACGAGGAGCGGGCGCGCTTGTTCAAGGAAGTGGGTAAAATCGAAGATGAGCTGGCACGCGTGCAAAAAAAACTCGGTAATGCAGATTTCATTGCGAAGGCAAAAACTGATGTGGTCCACAAGGAACGTGAAAAGGCAACTCAGTTTGAAGAGAAGATTCGCGCTTTGAGAGCGAGCCTCGACAAATTGCAAGAAATCCAAGCGGAAAGGAATTAGACCGATGGATATTCTAGTGAGCCCGCAAATCGAGCGATTGATTCGCGATGCGCTGGACGAAGACATCGGGGCCGGCGATCTCGCGACCATGGCGACGATTTCGGCCGGATTGCGCGGCACCGGACTATTTCGGGCGAAAAAAGCTGGGGTCGTGGCGGGTTTAGTTTTGTTGGACCGAATTTTTTATTTCATCGATCCCAAAGTCGAGGTGCGCTTGCTCGCCAAGGATGGCGCGGAAGTCAGCCCGGGCATGGTGGTTGCCGAAGCGGTTGGGCCCGTGCGGGCCTTGCTGCTCGCCGAGCGGACCGCGCTCAATTTTCTCCAGCGGCTATCCGGTAATGCCACGCTCACACGCAAATACGTCGAGGCGGTAAAAGATTTTCCCTGCAAAGTTCTCGATACGCGAAAGACGACGCCGGGACTCCGCACCCTGGAAAAATATGCCGTACGGATGGGGGGCGGCATGAATCATCGCATCGGGCTCTATGACGCGGCGCTCGTGAAGGACAACCACATAGAAGCGACAGGCTCCATCGCCGAGGCCGTGAAAGCGGTGCGCCGCCATGCGCCGTTCATGGCCAAAGTGGAAGTGGAAGCGAGCAATTTGCAACAGGTTCGGGAAGCGCTGGATGCCGGAGCCGACGTGATTATGCTCGATAACATGACGCTTGCTCAGATGACGGAGGCCGTGAAGCTGGTCAATAAGCGGGCCTGGATCGAGGCTTCCGGAGGTATTACTCTTGAGACCATTCGACAGGTGGCCGAAACTGGCGTTGATTTTATCTCTTCAGGAGCGCTCACGCATTCGGCGCCGGTGGTCGACTTCAATATGAAGATCACCCTGAACACGGATTGAAACGATCGATTCTTGCTCCACGGCTTTGAGTCCCCTCGATATTGACGGAATCAAAAAGCGGCTAGAAGCAAAACAGCTGGGCGGCAAATTTCACTACTTTGCCGAGCTCGGATCGACAAACCTCTATGCCCGCACGCTGGCGGAACAGGGCGCAGCCCAGGGCGAATTCGTCATTGCCGAAGCGCAAACGCACGGTCGCGGTCGCCTGGGCCGGCGCTGGGAATCGCCGCCCGGTGTAAACCTGTACTTCTCTGTCATTCTTCGCCCTCGCTTGCTGCCGGTTCATGCGCCGCAAATCACGCTCATGGCCGCTGTTGCGCTCGCTGAAACCATCGCTCCTTTAATTAGGCAAGCGCCGGTGATTAAATGGCCGAACGATATTTTGGTCAATGATAGAAAATTGGCCGGTGTCTTGAGCGAAGCGGCCTGCAGCCCGGAGCGCATCGAGCATGTGATTTTGGGCATTGGTCTAAACCTTAATTACCGAGCGGTTTCGATGCCGCCGGAGATTCGTCAGCGGGCCACTTCGGTGGCCGATTTGACAGGCAACCCGATCGATCGCGAAAGCGTAATGGTACGATTGATTCACAACCTCGACCGGTGTTATGCAGAGCTTGAGGAGAGTGGTTTCGAAACTCTGCGGCCGCGCTGGGATGCGTTTTTCGGCTTGCGTGGCCGACGCGTTCGGATCGAAAACCACGAACACGTTGTCATCGGTCGCGCCCTTGGCATCGACCGGAACGGCGCCCTGATTCTTGAAGATGACTTCGGCGAACTGCAAAATATTTATGCTGGAGACGTAATTTCGCTGGAGAGCTGAAGCTCAAATCCCATGCTTCTCGCCATTGATATCGGCAACACCAACATTGTTCTGGGACTTTATCAGGGCAAAAAGCTGATTACGCACTGGCGGCTTGCCACCCAGGCGGAACGCACCGCGGACGAATACGGCGTTATCATATCGCAACTGATCGATTATTCCGGCCACCGGAGCCAGCAAATCTCCGCGATCGCAGTCTCTTGTGTTGTCCCCCCAATGGTCACTATGACCGAGGAGCTCGGCCGAAAATTTTTTCATCTCGATCCATTGATCGTCGGGCCCGGCGTGAAGACCGGCATGCCGATCCTTTATGAGAGCCCCAAGGACGTCGGCGCCGACCGGATCGTGAACGGCATCGCGGCATATGACAAATATCGCGACGACTGCATCATCGTGGATTTCGGCACGGCAACGACCATCGATCTGATTTCGAAAAAAGGCGAATACATCGGCGGCGCCATTGCGCCCGGCCTATCGATATCGCTCGAGGCATTGATTCAGCGAGCGTCGAAACTGCCGCGCATAGAGATCGTCAAGCCCAAAGATGTCGTCGGACGAAATACTATTAACTCGATTCAAGCCGGTATCTTTTACGGGTATGTGGCGCTCGTGGATGGGATTGTCCAGCGGATTCAAAAACAACACGGTATTCGGGGAAAGGTGGTGGCGACCGGAGGATTGGCGCCGCTGGTGGCGTCAGAATGTTCCAGCATCGACAACGTGGACGAATTCTTAACGCTCGAGGGGTTGCGGATTATTCACGAAAGAAATGCGCTCCAGGAGGTTAGAGCGCGAGTGCAGACTTAGAGATTCGAGGAAGGGAATCATTATCATGGCTGTAGCGGAACTCGATAAACTTCGTAACGTCGGGATCCTGGGGCAAGGCGGTTCGGGCAAAACATCGTTGGGCGAAGCAATGTTGTTCGCGGCGGGTGCGACGCAACGACTGGGAAAGGTTCAAGACGGGACCGCGGTGCTCGACCACGAGCCAGAAGAAATCAAGCACAAAGTCTCGATCTCGACGGCGTTTCATTCGTTGAGCTGGAAAAAACATCCCATAACTTTGATCGATATGCCGGGTTACGCGGCCTTTTTCGCCGATTCGATCAACTGCATGCGCGCCGCTAGCGGCGCGGTGTTCGTTGTCAATCCCCTGGTGGGCCTGCGCGTCGAATCCGAACGTCTGTGGTCACGAGCCAACGAGGAGCGGATCAGCCGGCTGATTTTTGTCACCAAAATGGATCACGAGCCGGCCAATGTCGAGGAGCGTCTGGCGCCAATTTCCGAGGGATTGGAAGCGAAAGGAGTTTATCTGCAAATGCCGATCGGCGCCGAAGCCAGTTTCAAAGGCATCGTCGATCTGGTGTCGATGAAAGCTTATCTCTATGAGGCGGACAGCGGAAAGTCTTCCGAGGCGGAGATTCCCGCGGATTTAAAGAGCGCTGCGGAATCGTGGCGTCAAAAAATGGTCGAAGACGTTTGCGAGACGGATGACGAGCTGCTGGAAAAATTTCTCGACGGCAAGGAACCGAGTTCAGAGGAATTAAAGAAGGCGATTCGGCAGGCGACTCGCGAGCGAAAAATTTTTCCGGTTCTTTTCGGCTCACCCCTGCATCAGATCGGAGTCGCGCAGCTTCTCGACGCCATCGTCGATTATTTGCCCGCGCCCGCGGAGTTGGGCGAAGTGGAAGGCAAGAATCCCGGCAATGGTGAACTGATTACGCGGCCAGCCGATCCAAACGCGCCGTTCTCGGCGTACGTGTTCAAAACCGTGATTGATCCCTTTGCGGGGAAGCTTTCGATAATGCGGGTGATGTCAGGAAAAATCGCTCCCGACATGACTTGCTATGTGACGAACCGTCAACTGCGGGAAAAAACCGGCCACTTGTTCCGGTTGGAAGGGAAGAAACAGGAACCCGTCAAGGAGGCGGTGGCGGGCGAAATTGTTGCGGCCGCGAAGTTCAAGGACATCGCGACGGGAGATACGCTATGCGACGAGAAAGCGCCTATCGTTTACGATGGCGCCGTGCGCTTCGCGCCGAATATCTCGTTCGCGCTGGAGCCCAAAAGCAAAGCCGATGAAGATAAGCTGCCGCAGGGGCTGCACCGGATGATGGAAGAAGATCAGACCATCGAAATGCATCGGGATGAAGAAACCCGCGATTTCATTCTTTCCGGTATGGGACAGCAGCATATCGAGATCATCGTCGAAAAACTCAAACGCAAATATGGCGCGGAGGTCGTTCTCAAGGCGCCAAAGGTGCCGTACAAGGAAACCATTCGCGCGAGCGCCAGTGCGCAGGGAAGATTGAAAAAGCAGACGGGGGGGCGCGGCCAGTTCGGCGATACCTGGCTCAAGGTTGAGCCGCTTCCGGCGGGTAAGGGATTCGAATTCGTCGATCAGATTGTCGGCGGGGCGATTCCCCGTAACTATATTCCCGCCGTCGAAAAAGGCGTCCGCGAAGCGATGGCAGGAGGCTATCTCGCGGGTTACCAAATGGTGGACGTGCGTGTGATCCTATACGATGGCTCGTATCATGACGTTGACTCCTCCGATATGGCGTTCAAGATCGCGGCGTCGATGGGCTTCAAGAACGCCGTGGAAAAGGCCAAGCCGGTTTTGTTGGAACCGATCATGAATATGGAAATCTCGGTGCCCGACGAATGCATGGGCGATGTTATCGGCGATCTCAACAGCCGGCGTGGCAAAGTGCTGGGAATGGATACGAAAGGGCATACCCAAGTCATCAAAGCGCGCGTGCCGATGTCCGAAGTTTTAAAGTATGCGCCGGATCTGCGCTCAATCACGAGCGGGCGTGGCGAGTTTCAAATGGAATTTGCCCATTATGAAGAACTGCCGGCGCATCTAGCGGAAAAAGTCATTAAGGAGGCCAAAGCAAGCAAAGCAGCCGAGCATAACGGCGAAAAGGCTTGAGGGAAGCTATGGAGCAGTTTGACCAATTTAACGCTTCGCTTTTGTATTGTAACAAGTGCGGCCGAGCGATGCCTGTGCGCGAACGGCTATTATTGGTGCTGCCGGACGGCGAATTGTATGACTACACGTGCCAGGGATGTAATAGCTCGCTCGGTTCCAAGACCGAGAAGGCCGGACTTAAGCCGGTTCCGCGCCAGCCTCGCTCAAGGTTAGGGGGCTTTTAGCATGGCCATTATCGATTCCGATGCTCATGTTCTAGAGACGGATCGAACCTGGGACTACATGCTCGAGTCCGAACGTGAGATGCGACCGCGCATCGTGCCGACGCCGAAGGACGCGAGTTCAGGCGGCGAATCCTGGTTGGTGGATGGAACGTATATCGGCAAGGCCCGTAACGTGGGCCACGACACCGCTAAAGAATCCCGCGAGATGGAAGACATCAGGGCGCGGCTCAAGCATATGGACGAGCTGCACGTCGACGTGCAGGTGCTCTATCCGACGATTTTCCTCCGTCCCTTTACCCGACGTCCCGAGGTGGAACTGGCGGTGAGCCGGAGTTACAACCGCTGGCTCATCGATATCTGGAAAAAGGCGCCAGAGCGATTGCGCTGGGTTGCTGTGCTGCCGTTGCTGTCGATGGAAAAAGCGATCGCAGAAGCGCGCTTTGCCAAGGAGAACGGTGCGTGCGGCATTTTTATGCGCGGTTTGGAAGGGGACAAGCACATCAGCGACGCGCATTTCTTTGCCATCTATGAAGAAGCGGGCAAGCTCGATCTGCCCGTCTGCGTTCATTCGGCGACCGGCAGCTTCGCGGTGCACGATTTTTTCTTAAACGAGTGCGGCTTCAACAAATTTAAGCTCGCGGTCGTCGGCTCGTTCCACTCGCTCGTCTTCAATAAAATTCCCGAGAAGTTTCCGAAAACCAAATGGGCTTTTATTGAAGTCAGCTCGCAGTGGGTGCCATACGCGATCCATGATTATGCACGGCGGTTCGAGAGAAGCGGCATCGCGGTCGATAAAACTCAGGTGCTCGAGAAAAACAAAATCTGGGTGACCTGCCAGACCGACGATGATCTGCCGTACGTTCTCAAATATGCCGGCGATGACAAGCTCATCATCGGCACAGACTACGGCCACAACGATACCTCGTCGGAAATCCTGGCGTTGCGAAAGCTGAAAGAAGACGGCGCGGTGCCGACGTCGGTGGTGAATAAGATTCTCGACGATAACGCGCGCGCCTTGTACGGCCTATGATAGTGCTGGAGAAAGGTGGGCCACTAATATTCTGAGCGTCGGCGAAAAAGCGCGCTGCCGCCTCTCACGAGATCCTTCGGCGATCGCCTCAGATGGGCCATTATTCCCAGGATGACATGAAGAGATTGGCCCTGAAGACCAAGAAATGGTGATTTCCCGACTGAAAACAAAACGACAATGATCATTGATTTTCAAGCTCACGTGTTTCCTGAAGCTTATCTTGCCGAGATGAACCGGCTTAATGGAGCAGTCATTTTAGAAAAGCCGGACCCGCACAGCGGCATGCAGTACTTTTACGACAAGAAGCTTAAATGCCGGATCAATACGGCGACGCTGCAGGGACAGAATATCGAAAAACGGCTAAAGCACATGGACGAACTCGGAATAGACATCCATGTGCTGACGATCCCCGCTCCGGGCGCCGACCGCTTCGAGCGCGGCGACGCGGTAAAAATTGCGCGTATCGCGAACGATGCGATCGCCGTCGTCTCGCGCAGTCACCCCAAACGCTTCATTGGTTTTTTTACGCTGCCCTCGAGTGACATCAAAGCATCGCTCGAGGAGTTGGAGCGCTCGGTCAACGAACTCGGCCTGCGCGGCTTCGGCTGTTTCGCCAATTTAAACGGCCAAGCTTTGGATCGTGAAGAGCTGTTTCCGATTTATGAGCGGCTGGCGAAGTATAAGCTCCCGGTTTACGTTCATCCGACCGCGCCTCTGGCGACAGAAGCCGTAGGCATCGACATTATGCCAACCTTGATTTTCGGCTGGGCGTTCGACAGCACCGTGGCAATGACTCGGCTGGTTTACGGTCGGGTATTGGAGCGCTTCCCAGAAATAAACTGGGTGGTCGCCGATGTCGGCGGCGTGCTGGCGTTTTTCGCGCAGCGTGCGATCAACATCTACACCGGACGCACAGATGAGATCCGGCACAAATACGGGCTCAAAGAAAATCCGCTGGATTCGTTTCGGCGCTTCTACGTCGATACCGCCGATCATCCGGCTTCGACGCTGCGATGCGTAAAGGATTTTTTTGGCGCCGACAGAATGGTTTTGGGTACCAATTATCCGTATGGACCGGAAGAAGGGCGCGTGCTGGTAAAAAATAGTCTGAAGGCGATTGACGGTTTGCCTCTCGCGCCCGGCGAAAGAGAAAGAATTCTCGGTGGCAATGCGGCGCGAATCCTGAAATTGGAGCAGCATGAAATTCACTAAAGCGGCACGCCCGGTGATCCTGGGCGCAAATGGCATGGTGTCGTGCGGTCATCACTTAGCAGCGTTGACGGGAGTAAACATTCTGCGCGAGGGCGGCAATGCGGTCGACGCAGCTCTTGCCGCGGCGTTTGTGATGTCCGTGGTTAAGCCGGAGGCAAGCGGCCCGGGCGGCGATTTGTTCGCTCTGGTCTACATGAAAAAAACCGGCAAAGTCGAGGCGATCAATTCCAGCGGTCCAGCGCCGGCCAAGGCGAGCATCGACTATTTCCGGGAACTCGGGCTCAAGGCCATTCCGCAATCGGGAGCCTTGAGCATCGCTGTGCCTGGCGCGGTCGACGGATGGTTGGAGCTGCACAAGAAATACGCGACAAAAGAACTGCCGCGCTTGACCAGTGACGCGATCCGCATCGCGCGCGAAGGCTTTCCGATCTCGCAGGAGTTTGCCGAAAGCATCGAGGAGCTGAGCTCGGAGTTTTCCTGGGTCGATCGCTGCTATCGCCAACCGCTCGGCAAGGTGACGCCGGGGAAAACGCTCAGGCAGAAAGGCTTGGGCGATGTGCTGGAAAAAATCGCGCAGAAAGGACGCGACGGTTTTTATGCCGGGGAAGTTGCCGACAAGATCTGCGCAACGGTCAAAGCCGAAGGCGGCATTCTCGCGGTAGAAGATCTACAGCCGACGGTTTGTCAATGGCTGGAACCGCTCAGCTCAACATATCGCGACGGGCTGGTTTTCGAACAACCGCCGGTATCTCAGGGTTTTATGGTGCTCGAGATGCTCAACATCGCGGAGACCTGGCCATTCAATGACAACTCGATGAGCCAAGCCGATATGTTGCATTATCAGGTGGCCGCAAAAAAGCTCGCGTTCGAAGACCGCATTCGTTATCTGGAAGATCCGCGGTTCGGTGATCCGAAAATCAGCACATTAATTTCCAAGGAATACGCAGCCAAACGGCGCGACCTTGTCGATGACGCTATGAATCGGCCTTCGGCCAAGGTCGCGAACCAAAGCAGCGACACCACTTATCTATGCGCTGCGGATCGCGACGGCAACGCGATATCGTTTATACAGAGCGTTTTCGCTCCCTTTGGCTCGCGGGTAATCGCCGGCGATTCCGGGGTGGTCATGAACAACCGGCTGTGCAGCTTTGGTTTGGATCCGAGCAAGGCAAATTCGCTCAAGCCCGGCAAGCGTCCAGCGCACACGTTGAATACCTACATGATTTTTCGCGGCAACGAAGTTTTTGCAGTCGGCGGCAGTCCCGGCGCCGACGAGCAGCCGCAAACCAATTTTCAAATCATCCACGATCTGGTGGATTTGCATATGGATCCGCAGAGTGCTGTCGAAGTGCCGCGCTGGAGCCACCAACCGGGGACCCCGCCGCGCGATCAGTTGCCCGAGGCTCTGCGCGTGGAAGAGGGATTCGATCCGGCGACCCTGGAGGGCTTGCGCAAGAAAGGTCACAGGATTTCGGTGGTCGATCGCTGGTCCTTCGGCAGCGCGAAAGTGATCGTGCGTGATGATGAGAACGGTTGCTGGCTCGGCGGCGCCGATCCGCGCCGACTCGCTTACGCTTTGGGCTGGTAGCTCCATTTCCAAGTGTTTCTTCAGGAATATTACAGAAACTAAAGTAGCCCAACGCCGATGTATCGCGATCGGGTTCGTGTTACTGCAGCCTTCCTGACTGTGCTCGTCAGCGTCAGCGCAAGATTGTCCTCGTTAGGAATCGGAGAAATCCAGTTCATCTAGGGACTGTCCCCGGTGACCAAACGGAAAATTACAGGTCTTCATAGGAGAGGATAACAGCCGTGAAATTCAGCCTGTTTACGGAGATTCAGTGTCCGCCCGGCTCTGCGCCCGCGGCGAGACTCGAAGAGTTCATGGAACACGCAGAGCTCGCCGACCGGTTGGGATTTCATACGTATTGGATCGCAGAGATTCATTGCCAGCCGAAATTTTCGCTCCTTTCGGCGCCTTACGTTGTGCTCGGCGCCGCGGCGCAGAGAACCAAGCGCCTTCGGCTCGGTGTCGCGGTCAACACTTTGCCGGTGCATCATCCGGTGCAGCTGGCCGAAGAGGCGGCGACGCTCGATCTGGTGAGCCACGGGCGAATGGATTTTGCCGCAGGCGGCGGCCATCCGCACAGCCGCGCGTATGAATGCTTTGGCGCGGATCACAAATCGACTCATGATGTCATGGCCGAATCCCTGGAAATCATTCGCAAGGCATGGTCGGAACCGACGCTTACGTTCGACGGCAAATTTTTCAAAATTCCAGAAGTCATCGTCAATCCTAAACCGGTGCAAAAGCCTTTGCCGCCATTTTATATGGCAACGAGCTCGCTCGACGGAGTCGAAGTCGGTGCCCGGCTGGGAATCAATATGTTCTTGCCGATTCATACCCGCACTCCGGAGCAGATCAGCGAGTATGCTCAGGGCTACTGGGAGGGGTTGAAACAGCACGGTCATGAGCCCAAGAGCAGAGAACTCGGTCTTTTGATGCCAATGCATGTGGCGCAGACCACGGCAGAGGCGAAGTCCCGTGCGGAATCCGGAATTATGAGCTACTTCAAAACGATCAGCGATATGCGTCTCGATTACACCGATTGGCTGACACGGCGCGGCGTGGAATTGCCCACGCGGCTGCGTACGGCTGCGGGAGCGCAGGTGGCGTTTGAGACGGTTTGCGAGAAGCATGCAGTGATCGGCGATGCTGATCTCGTCGCCAACAAAATTAAAAAATTAGCCAGCCAGACCGGCGCCACGCATGTTTTATCCTGGTTCAACATCGGGACCGTGCCGCACGCGCTTGTAAATGAATCGATGGAGCGATTTACTAAAGACGTAATGCCGAAGCTGTGAGAAACCCGAACAGATAATCCGAAAGAACGAAAAAATGTAGGGGCGACCGGCGGTCGCCCGGGGAGACTTGTTGGAGGCAATTGTCAATGGAAGAACTGACCGAACAAAAATGCGAAGCTTGCCGCGTCGGCGCGCCGTCAGTGACATCGGACGAGATCAAACAACTTCAGCCCCAAGTCGCGGAATGGACAATCGTCACCGAAGACGGCATCCCAAAGTTAGACCGCCAGTTCAAGTTCAAAAATTTCAAAGAGGCGATTTCATTTACCGATGAAATCGGTGCGGTGGCCGAAGAAGAAGGACATCACCCGCGCATCACCACCGAATGGGGCAAAGTCGGCGTCACGTGGTGGACTCATAAGATCAAAAACCTACACAAAAATGACTTCATTATGGCGGCGAAGACCGACGCGATTTATCAAAAATACCAGTAATTGCTGATCTCCGTGGTTTTCGCGATCGACATTTGGATGCGCGGTGATCGACCCGCGACTGTTCGCGACCCGTAAATGCGAAAGACCAAACTTCAGCGTGCCACTTGGTCGAGCGTGACGTCAACGTTTTTTGCTCCCACTTCAACCGGGTTCTTCTTGTAGTCTCCGCTGATGTCGCCAGGGGTGCGGGTGACGGGATTGCTGTCTTTGTCGAGGCGGGCGGTGATGTTGATCTTGCCGGTGAATGGCATGCCCATCATGGCGTTGTCCTGGCTGAGCGTGTAATCAATCGGGAAAGTCGGCCGGTCGATTTTTTTTACGGCCAAGGGTGGACCGCCGCCGCTAGCGGCGGGGCGCGCGATGATGAATAACGCCGCGTTCGGATCGGTGTTTGCGTTGAGCTTGGGATCGATGGTGATTTTGCCGCTAATTTGTCCTGAAGAGGACGATACGGTTGTGGCGCTTTTTTCCGTCGCCGCAGGACGACTAGACGTACCGCCGCTCGCCGGAATTTCAGCGAGCACCTTGAGGACCTCGTTTCGCTCCTCACCGGGCGGGACAAGATTTAGCAGTCGCTGGAAAATTTCACGCGCGCCGGCATAGTCTTTTTTGTCCTGGTATAGGACCATACCTTTGCCCCAGAGCGCCATCGGAAAATTCGGCGCCTGGGACAAAGCCTTGTCGAACGCCATCAGCGCGCCGTCGCCATGGCCCGCCTGTACCAGAATAAATCCCATATAGCTGTGTGCTTCTGGATTGTTGGGCTCGGTGGCAAGGACTTTTTTGAAAGCCTCAATGGCTTTGGGGAATTCCTGTTTCTCGAATGCCTGTTTACCCTCATCGAGAGCCGCACGAACCTCTGCTGAGCCCGATGTGGTTCCAGTCAGGAAATCACCGGTAATCGTATCATTTTCCGAGCCCCGCGGCCGT
>Ga0065712_10067833_pt1 | contig 27193 bp, 28 predicted proteins | sample MisRhiReplicate1_FD_59099 | JGI IMG/M metagenome (GOLD analysis project Ga0065712, IMG submission 59099) | Miscanthus rhizosphere microbial communities from Kellogg Biological Station, MSU, sample Rhizosphere Soil Replicate 1: eDNA_1 v3... | ecosystem: Host-associated > Plants > Roots >...
GTATCTTGAGCGGCACGTCGTCGCAGGCGCCCGGCGCGTCGTCGAGCGCGAGTAGCGTCGCCGCGCCTGACGTCGTTCTCGGTGGCCTGACGCTAGCTGTCAGCGTCGCGAGCGACGCGACGAGTAGCGCGGAGTCGCCTGACGCCGTCGCAGTCGTTACGCTAGCGCCCGGCGCGGTGAGCGCGCTGATCAGCGGGACTGCTCCCCTGATGACCAGCGTGGTCTCGCTGTCGCCGGGCGCTGCGGCGTCGCAGGCTAGCGCTACAGCGCCTGACGTCGCGAGCAGCGCCGTGACTCTGTCGCCGAGCGCTGCGACGTCCCAGGAGGAAACTGTCGCGCCGAGTCTCGGCGGCATCACCCTAGCCGTCAGCGTCGCGTGCAGTGCCCAGTCTAGCGCGACGTCACCCGACGCTGCTGCGAGCGGCGCGTCGCTCGTCGTCCTAGGCGTCGCCGGCGCGCAGTCTAGCGTAGCGCTGCCAGGCGTCTCGGTCGGCGGCGTCGCATTCGTATCGCCGACGCTCAGCGCGCAGTCTAGCGCGGTCGCGCTGAGTCTAGTCGTCTTCGCGTCGCTCGACGTCTCAGGCGACGCGACGACGCAGTCTAGCGCGACGCCGCCCGACGCGTCGTCAGCGCTGACTCTCTCGCCCGCCGTCGCAGTATCAATCGACGACGTCGTCGCGCCAGGGATCACGACGTTCGGGAGCGCGATCGAGGTAGCGTCGGCAGCTACGTCGAGCGTCGAGGTCGTATCACCCGACGTACTAGCGACGACTATCTTCGTTCTCAGCGGGTACATAGCTGTATGTCCAGCGGTGGCCGGCGTCGCGCAGGTCGCTGGTTCGCTCAGCGGATCGCTGACGACGGGATCACTGGCTGGGATAGCTGACGTCGCCGTGTCTCTTCGCGGCGCAGTAGGCGTCGACGCGGAGATCGCCGGGGAGGTATATGTCTAGGTCTACCCCGGAGGATTTCTTAGACGTCGGGTCGCAGAACATCGTCGAGTGGCGTGAGGCTCTGGACCCCGACGGCGAGCCTATCGAGGACGCGGCGATAGTCTGGCGCCTATATGAGTATGCGCGCGACGCGACCGACGAGCTAGGCGCGCTGCTTCTCGACGGCGCGCTGACGTACATCAGAACCGATCCTGAGGGCGCGCTGTATCGCGGGACAATACCCAAGACGGCCCCGCTCGTCGCGGGTCGCTGGTACTGGGTCGAGCAGGAGGCCAACGACGGCGAGGGACTGCGAAGACTGCTGTGCAAGGCGCGCGTTCGCTCTAAGAGGTGATCTATGAGTAAAGGTCTTATGTTCTGGGTGATCTGGCTACTGGTGCTGATCCTGTCGCTGTACTTCACGTGGGGTCCGCCGTGGCACGCGTCGGGATTCGCTGTCGCGATCATGCTGATGTTCGCGCTCGTCGGATGGAAGGTGTTCGGACCGCTAGTTCAGTGCGTCGCGCTGGCGCTCACGTTGTCGCTGTGCAGCTCTGGCGAAGCGCAGCAATACGTGAACGGCAAGTATGTTCCTCGCCTGGGCGACAGCGTCGATAAGGTGGCAGCGAACGGCGCGCCTGCGATAACGACTCCGACGCCGAATCCCGCGCCACACCCGATGCCGCACCCGACGCCGCGTCCACACCCAGCGCCTGTACCACAGTATCACTATCCGCAGTATCACTATCCGTATTATCAGCCGCTCTATCGATCGATCTATCGACCGATCTATCCGCAGTACGCCTATCCATATACTGCGCCGGCGTCGAGCGGCCACTACGAGTGGCGCCAGGTCTGGGTGCCGGACTACTGAAGAACTGCTATTGACATCGGGTTCGCGATAGTGTATAATAGTCCTGAATGTATATGCAGCGCGTTCACTACTCCTCTGCCGTCGTCGGATTCGTCTACGGCGTCGCGTTTCTCGGCGCGGTGCTCTGCGCGCTGTGGGCCGCGTACGACGCCGGGTGGCGCGTGACGCGCGTCTCGCCTCAACAGCATTACGTTGTTCCGGTCTACACGCCGAGAACCGACAACGGCGAAGCTGAGAACACCGCGTGCGTCTGCATTCCTTGCCGCTGCGAGCCGAAGTGCAGTTGTAAGTCACCGAGGAGACCCTGACATGTGCCGTGCTGCTGTTCTCTCGCTCTGCGTCGTCCTGTGCATCGGCTGCTCGCGCAAGCCGCAGCCCGAGAAGTTCATGGGCGAACCGGCGAACAAGCGCGTGTGGTTCGATCTAGTCGGCGAGTGGGACGTGTTCCGTTACACAACGGCCGAGCGCGAGGCAGAAGTAAAATCCGGCAAGCGTACACGACCCGACGAGCGCTACGACGACAAGTGGACGCTCAAGCGCGTGGGAGACTCCTTCCAGTGGGTCGACGACCACAGCGGTCGGAGCGTAGACCTCTGCACGTCAGGCGACAAGCAGTGGTTGTTCGTCTCAGATCAGAGCAAGGACACCCCACCGTTCTGGTTCATAAACGACGTGCGCTTCGGGATGCTCATGATGACCGGAAGCGACGACCAGCTCTACACAATGATCCGACGCGAGGGCGGACAGGACGCGCCGCACCTCGTGTACCCGTGACTCTGCATTAATCTCTGCGTTAATCTCACCCTAGGTAGGAGAGACCCACGACATGCTCTCGCTAGTCCTGTTCGCCCTGTTAGGCGCTGATCCGTACACGCGCTACGCTGACGGAAAAGGCACACCCTACGTCGTATATCACTACACCTGGGACGCCGCGACGCGAAAGTGGCTCAAGCAGTACGACCTCGCGCCTGCTGCGCCTGACGCGAAGGCGACGAACTACGTCCCGCTGCCGTCCCGCTACGGTAGCTACGTGGACGTTAATCCTTCTCACACGTACGCGATCATATACGAGTCGCCGGCGCGCGACGAGACGCAGGTCTCGCTAGGCGCCACGCTACCGCACGTCGACCGATACACCGGGTGCCTGTCGTTCCGCGACAAGCTCAACGCGCAGGTCGTCGTGTCTCCCGGCGCTCGCTGGAACCTGAGGCAGGAGGTGACGAGCAGCGTCGGCGACGACGCAACGAGCGCGTACGTCAAGCAGAGCGAACTGATCGCCGCGCAGGAGAAGATCCTCGAGCTCACGCGCAAGGTCAAGGATCTTGAGGAGAAGAATCTGCAGCTTCACAAGAACGTCATCTTGATGGCGACGCCTCGTTTATTAGTACACTAGGAGACTATATCGTGCAGGCTAACATCAGGCTGCTCTGGCAACCGTCACCCACAGTGGACCCGCCGGTGGACTACCAGAGGCTCCAGATCAACGGACAGGACACGACGCTGCAACCCGACGTGCAGCAGTACGACGTAGTCGCGAACGCGGGAGACGCGCTCAGCGTGGGCCTCTCCGCGCACAACGCGAACGGTTTCTCGAACCCGGCGACGCTGAGCATAAGCGTCCCCAGCGGCCCGAGCACGAATCCGCCAGATCCGCCGACAGGATTGACGTACCAGATACTCGGGTGGTTCTGATGGACCTCTGGAGCTTCGGCCTGGGTGCGCTAGCGACGTTCGCGCTGTGCGTTACGTTCGTCGTCGCGCTCGGCTATTATCTCAGAGAAAAGGATGATCGCGACGATCAAGAACTGGGCGAGTAGACTGCTGCATCCCGTGTCGCTGATGCTGTTCTTACTCGAGTGCTGCAGCGGGTTCGATCCTAACGAGAGGAGACGTGAGAGACGATGATCCGCTTTCTCTTCGGCGCGCCGTCCTTCGGCTACGTCCAGTTCCGCGACGAGTTCCACGCGCGGATCGAGACTCGCGTTCTGCACGCGTGCTGCACGTGCCTCGGACTCGCGCTGAGCGTCATGCCGTTCGCGTTCCTGTTCGCTAGGCCGTGCGTCTGGCTCGCGTGCGTGTGGGTCGCCGTCTACGCGCTCAACACCGTACAGCACCCGCTGATCGAGCGCAACAGACCAGCTAGCACGCTCGGACCGCGTAGTTTTCTTCGGGCCGCGCTCTTCAACTTTCGCATGACCTGGGACACGGTCAAGAGCGAGCCCGACGCCGGGATGTTCGCCTTCATACTGTTCCTGTTCGTACTGGCTGCTGTTTCCTGGAGGATCCTACCGTGAGTAACCTACTGTCACGCTACGCCTTGCAGCTCGCGAACTTCGACGAATCGCAGCACCCGAGAGACGACCACGGCCGCTTCGCGCCCGATACCGGCGGCAGCTCGGGTAGCGGCGGCGTCAAGACCAAGAAGATGAGCATCGGGCACATCGGCGACGGGATTCACATCGGCGACGTGACCGTTACGCACAAGAACGGTAAGACTCACGTCAAGGATAGCGCCGACAATGTCGCGGTGTTCAAGGGGATACTCGACAAGAAGGGTCTCGTCGACGCGATGCGGAAGCGCTACGACGTCAAGGAAACGTCGAAGAAAACGCAGAAGGCGAAGGTCCTGTCTCCCGCGGCGTCCAAGCTTCTCGACGCGATGAAGGAGAATCAGGATCACGTCAGGAAGATAGAGACGTCCGCGTCGTACCGCAGAAAGCTAGGCATTCCTAGCTCGTACGGGTCGCATCCAGCGTATCACGCCGCCGTGGAAAAGAGCGAAAGACTCCACGCGAAGTACAAGCAGGCTGGCGGCGACGAGAAGAATCTCATAGATGCGGGGTTGTAATCAATGGGCCTCACCCTCAAGATATCACCTGAGATCCGCGAGCTGCTCTCCGTGCGCGTGCCTCAGGAGCTCTTCTTGCACGAGGTGACGCCAGACGACGCGCACGACGGGGATACCCTCACGCACGTCACGGTCGGGCTGCCGTTCATCGACGCGCTCGTCCTAGTCACCGGCCAGTCGGTGCGGTTCTGCCGTAGTAACGACGGTCCGTACGACGCGCCGGAGCTGCGCGATCCGGGCGGTCGAGAGGCGCGCGACGCGCTGCGGGAGATCGTCGCTAGCGCGTCGCAGATATCAGTCCGAGCGTTCAGGCGCGAGAAGTACGGTCGCATCTACGGCGCGCCGTTCGCGCACTACGCCGATAAGTCGCTGCAGCCGTTGGATATAGTCGAGCGCATGATCTCGCTGGGGCATCTCAAGAAGTGACCTTCTACGCGGTCATGCGCGTCGGCGATCGACTCGAGGCGCCCAGCTTCGTCTGCTGCACTAAGTCACTCGACGAGGCTAGCGAGGCGTACGAACCGGGAACTATCATAGGTACTGGCGCGACGCGCGACGAGGCGATGAGCGCTGCGGAGTACGCGTGCTTAGTGAGGGCTCGACAGCTCGAACAGAACAGCGAGACATGAGTGAGCTCTCCAGCGCCTGGTTCCCGCTTCGCTATCACGAGAAGCAGTGCGCGGCGTGGCGCACCCAGGCTAGGTTTCTGCTTCTCGCATGCGGTCGCCGATCCGGCAAGACTCTCCTGGCTAAGCGCCGCGTCGTCAGGTACCTGCCCATCCAGAAACCCTGGCGGGACCCGATGTACTTCTACGCGATGCCCACGTATGGGCAGTGCAAGCGCGTAGCGTGGGACGACATCGTCGCGCTGATTCCGCCTCGCTGGATCGCGAAGAAGAGCGAGAGCGAGCTATGCGTGCGCACTATATTCGGCAGCAGTCTATGGCTCTGCGGACTAGACAACCCGGCGCGTATCGAGGGAAGCGGCTGGGACGGAGGCGTCGTAGACGAGAGCAGCGACATAAAACCTGGCGCGTGGGGCAGGTCGATCCGGCCGGCGCTGTCTGATCGCAACGGCTGGGCCTGGCGCATCGGCGTGCCGAAGCGATTCGGCGTCGGCGCGGTCGAGTTCAGGCGAGCGTGCGAGGAGGCCGCGGCCGGAAAACTACCTGATCACGAGTTCTACACGTGGCCGTCGAGCGACGTTCTACCAGACTACGAGATAGCGTCGGCCGCGCGCGAGCTAGACGCGCGGGACTTCGCGGAGCAGTACGGCGCGACGTGGCAGGAGATAGGAGGGCGGATCTTCTACGCGTTCGACGACGTGCAGAACGTAACTGACCGTGCGCAGTTCGTAGGCGGTAGGCGTATCATCGTCGGGTGCGACTTCAACGTCGATCCAATGTGCTGGGTCGTCGGGCACGCGGCGAGCGACGGTCTAGTGGTCTTCGACGAGATCTTCATGCGGGACGCGAACACGCAGCGCGCGCTCGACGAGCTAGATCGCAGATATAACCAACCGCAGCCGTACGCGTTCGGCTGGGACTTCATCGGCGACGCCTCGTCTCGCGCGCGAAAGACGAGCGCCGCGATGAGCGACTACATGATCATCAAGAACGACAAGCGATTCCTGAACTCGCGCGTGTTCTTCCCGGAGGCTAATCCACCCGTCGCAGATCGCTTCGCCGCGTGCAACGCCTTAGCGTGCAACGCGCTGGGAAAGCGGCGCTGGTTGGTCAACCCGCGCTGCAAGCGCCTGCGCGAGGACGTACGAGTGCGCGCGTACGCGCAGGGTACTCGCGAACCAGACGATAAGAACCCCGACGTCGGGCACATGAGCGACGCGGTCGGCTACGTGATTCATCGTCTGTGGCCCGTAGTCATAGACCTGAGCGGCGAACCAGGCGCGGCGGTAGGAGGGATGATGTAGATGCCCACGCTAGAGGGTCCGCGAATCAACGACATCCCGGCTGAGCCGCCTCGCGGCTTGAACGGGAGCGACCACGAGCCGCCGCGTACAGGGCCGCAGGTTCGCGGCGGGCAGTTGTCCGATCCGCGCCTGCCGAAGCCCGTCGGCGACGGCTCGCGGTGGTATCGCAAGGTGCGCGAGATGCGCCGCGATCCCACGATAGCCCTAGTGCGCTCGCTGTTCGTCGCACCGGTGCTCGCGGCCTCGTGGACCTACGAAGAGACGAAGACTGCGCCGCAGGGAGCTGCTGACTTCGTCCGCGACATGATGGAGCCGCTCAGGGCGCATCTCCTCAGGACGACGTTCCTGAATTGCGTGGACTTCGGCTGGGCGCCGTACGAGAAGCTGCAGGGTCTCGACGACCAGACCGGCGCTGTATTGATTAAGAAAATGAAGCCGCTGCTCCATGACTTAACAGAGATACTCGTCTACACCGCCGACGGCAGCTACGCCGGGCTCTGCCAGGACAACGCCGGTCGCGAGGTGGTGCTGACGGCACCGGAAACGCTTCTGGTCTCGTTCGACGTCGAGGGCACCGACTGGTACGGCGAGGCGACGATGCGTCGCGTCGAGAAACCGTTCGACGCGTGGAACAGGCTCGAGGACGTCGCCGAGCGATACGATCGCAAGATCGCCGGCGCGCACTGGGTGATACACTACCCGGTCGGGAAGTCGCCCTACGGCGACGGCGGCGAGGACACTGACAACTTCGTCATCGCGACGGACCTCATGCACATGCTGACCGGCAGCGGTAGCGTCGTCATCCCGGCGACCGCGTCCGCGATCATCGACGATCTAGTGCTGCGCTCTGGAAAAACTGAACCTGAGTGGAAGATCGAGCTAGTCAGCGACAAGGGAGCCGCGCACGTCGCGTTCCTAGATCGCGCGAACTACCTAGACAAGTTAAAAGTGCGCGGGTTCGGGTTCCCTGAGCGAGCGATCCTCGAGGGCCAGTTCGGCACCAAAGCCGAGGCAGACGCGCACGGCGACTTCGCGCTCAATAGCATAGAACTGCGACACAGCGAGGTCGTCGAGGAGAACTACTGCCCGCACCTCGTCGACCCGATACTATTGATGCGCTGGGGACCGCAGGCCCGGGGCTGCGTCAAGGTGAGGCCGTCGCCGCTGACCGACGCGAAGAGGGCTATACTTAAGGAGATCTACGAGACGCTGATCAGGTCGCCCGAGGGACTAGCGCAGGAGATCAGCATGATCGACATGAAGGCGCTGCGCGAGACGCTGGAGATACCGTTGCTTCCGGAGCCGAGCGGCGACTATGGGAGTCTGCCGGTCGATCCGACTACCGGTGAACCGGATTCCAGTATAATAGACGTGCCCTACGAGCAGGTGCCAGCTATACCGGTGTTGCCGGAGCTGCCGGCAGCTATGTCGTTCGCTAGTCTCGGTGCTTTGGATCGCAGATCGCTAGAGTTATATAACCCAGCGCAAACGCGAGACGACTATGGACGATGGGCGCCTGACACTGGCGGTAGTTCGGGCGGTAGTCCGCGCAGCGCGAGCAAGCTTAGCTCACGTGATCACGAGGAGCTGGCGTATCTGATACACGACAAGGAACACGTCCTAGGTCAGGGCGAGAGGCTCAAGTCTCTCGACAAGGCTATACGCGTCCTAGGCAAGAACAGCGGCGAGGTGTATCGCGGCCTCTATGCGCAGGAGGCTCAGCGATTTAAGAACGCGAAGGTCGGCGACGTCATCGAGATGAAGCGCTACACGAGCTTCTCAGAGAACGAGGATCTCGCGCGTGAATTCGCCGCAGAAACCAACGTGATGATACGTGCGTCGTCGGTGCATGGACTAAACTACGGCGAGTACGGCACTCAGCAGTTCGAGAAGCTCAAGAAGAGAGATCCTGAGTCATACGATCAGAGCGACGGCGACTTCATGATCGACTCCTTCAAGGAGGAATCTGAGTGGATCACGCCGATAGGCACCAAGCTGCGCGTCACCGGCGTCAGCGCTAAGAACGGCGTCAAGACAGTAGACGTCGAGCACGTGAGGAGCGACGAGAAAACTGCGTCGCTAGCGCTCGAGGCTAAACCAGACGAAAACAGCAGAGACGGCCACTGGGTCACGACCGACACCGGCGCGCACATCTTCGTCCGTGACGGCGTCGTCGAGAAGGGACCCAAGGCGCTCGTCGATACCAAGGTGAAGACCACCCTGCCGAACTCCTGGCTCAAGGAAGGGCAGGACGTCGTCTCCGGCGCGAAGGACTGGGGCTGGTCGCCGGATCCCAAGGATCCCGACTCGCACGAGGACCAAGCCAGGCACTACCTGGATCGGCTCGGTATACCGTGGCGCTCGCACGAGGAGCAGCGTGCCTGGGAGGACAAGGCCTTCGAGGGCATCGGTGGGCAGGGCCTTCATGTCGGGAGAGACGAGAAGACGAACGAGATCGTCGTCGCCGCTACTGATAAGGGCCACGCTATCCCGGTCGATCGCGTCGAGAAGGCGATGAGGTTGATCCGCGCGGGCGACCGGCTGCGCGCGACGCTGGTAGAATCCGGCGCAAAGTTCGACATCGACGATACAGTCGAGCGAGTGCTGCAGCGAGCCAAGGACGGCGCGAAGGGCGTCGTGATGAGGTCTGGTAGAAAACTGCTGGCCGCCGTCGGACAGTGGATCTCGATGCGCTGGGGACAGAGCAGCGTCGGCAAGGCGATCAGCGACGTCGCGCAGGTAGCTAAGCGCGTGAAGCGCGGCGAGGGCAGACATACGTTTACGCCGAGCGTCGCTGCTAGTCTCAGTGATTTCGACGAATCTAAGCACCCGCGCGACGAGAGAGGCGAGTTTACGACGAGTGGCGAGAAGACGCTGGGCAAGGTGAAGCTTAAGAGGGACAAGATCAATAAACCCGATCGAACGCACGACGCTAAGCACGTCGTCGAGATAGGTGCGCACGGTCAAGTCGCTACTATAGTAGAGGGCATGCAAGCGGCGCACATCTCAGAGGGCGGCGGTCTATATAGAACCGCGACTGTGAAATGGGACAAGGGCGCCCTTAGTCGAGTCATCGGACGCGACGCCTCGCAGGAGAAGAACACGTTCGGGCATCCGGCGTTCGGAGAACATCGCACCGACTCAGTCGCCAAGGCTAAGGCCTACGTCGAGAGAGTCCTCAGCGACATCAAGTTGAGCGACGACGAGCTCAGCTACGGCTGCGCGATGGTGACGCTGCCGGCGCGACTCGCGGCTAAGATACTAGACCTCGGGCTTCAGATCGACGACGAGGACGTCGTCGAGCGAGAAGACGAGCCACACGTGACGGTGATGTACGGTCTAGGACCCGACGTGACTATCGGTGACATCGCGGAGCTGAACCACGCGCCGGCTGACGTGACGCTCGGTAGACTGTCTTGTTTTGAGAGCGACGAACACGACGTGCTTAAGTGTGACGTAGACTCGCCCGATCTCGAGGAACTGCACCAGCAGATCAAGAATTATCTACCGTGCCCAGGATGCAGACACGACTATCACCCTCACGCGACAATAGCCTATCTCAAGAGCGGCACCGGGCGCGACTGGGCCGAGAGGCTCGGTCGCGACGCGCTAGACGGTGAGAGTTTCGTCGCGCGAGAATTGACGTACAAGGACGCGGAGGAGAACAGCGAGACTCTACGATTAGAGAACGCGCTGCGAGACGACCTAGGTCGCTTCGCCCCGAAACCTGCGTCCGGCGTGCGTCACGTCAGGACGTCTGGTCGCGCGCGAGCCGATAAGGCTATACGCAGTCGCGCGCGAATGCGTCGTCGCATCGCCGAGCTCGAGCAGCAGGTCGCCGATCTGACGGCGAAGGCGACACCGACCTTAGCGCCGCAGGGTACTGACTCGGGTAGCTCGAGCTAGGTACCTGACCTCCTGTATCGTATCGCGTTCTACGATCTCACAGAATACAGGAGCTCTCGTCATGACACAGGTCGCTCAACCTGCTGCGCTCTCCGGCGACTCTCGCCTCGCCATCGTCCGCGTCGTTCTCGAGATCGCTGATCTCGGCGCCAAGTATCTCAACGCGGCGCCCGTGACCAAACTCGTCGAGTTCTTGAAGGCCAACGAGTCTGTTCTCGCTGATCTCATCGACTGGCTCTTCAGTGACTCCGGGCAGAGCCCGGCGCTCGCCGCGGACTCGGCCATCATGATGAAGGCCAAGGCTGCGGGCGTCGATCAGGCGCAGCTCAGCGACTTCCTGGGTCGCTTGCAAGCCGCCGTCGCCCACGCTCGACGCGAGGAGCTAGTCACGAGCGACGTGGCCGAGTTCACTCGCGCGGTGCACACCATGCGCGACGAGGGAGCGCTCGGCGAACAACTGACTCTCAGCATCACGCGGCCCGACCACATGCAGTCGCTCAGCGGCGCCTCGCCCGAGGTCGATCGCGCGCTTCAGCGCCAGAGTTTCTCGTTCGCGGATTTCCTGAAGTATCTGCCGGTCGTCGTCGAGATCGTTCGACAGCTCTTCCCGAAGAAGTGATATGCCTAAGACCACGAAGCGTCGCAGTCTCACGGCTAGCGTAGCGGACAGCGAGATCTCGCCGCTCCAGAAGAAGAACCGCGCCGAGATCGAGCTGCTCTTCTGGCGCGGCTATCTGCCGCAGTATCGAAACGCCTCTCAGGCACTGCGACTCATCGACCAACCCACGCTCGATCGAGCCATGGAGGAGTTCGAGACGCTGACGGGTCGCAGGGCGAAGAGCGACAACATGGAGGTTCGCTTCTGTCTACTGCCCGACAAGGCGCCGCTGCGGGCGACGATCTGCAAGTGGCCGAAGCTCGACGTCACGTGGTGCACCGTCGGCGGTCTCGGTAGCCTCTCCGAGAACGACGTCCGCCAGAGCTACTGGCAGGCGACCGCGTGGTGGAACGAGATCTGCGCGATCCGGCTGCGCTACAACGCGAACAGCAAGACAGCGGACATAGTCGCTCGAGCGGCGAACTTAGGCGGACCGGGCAACGTGCTAGCAGACTCCGGGCTGCCGTGCGGCAGCAACCCGCGACAGCAGCCGCAGCGATACGACGGCGAGAACTGGGTCATCAGCGAGACCCCGGCGCCCGGACAGATAGACCTCACCCGCGTCCAGTGTCACGAGCTCGGTCACGCGATCGGCAGCGATCACATCGCGATGGGCAACCTGCTCGCGCCGATGTACAACCCGGCTATTCGTAAGCCGCAGGCCGGCGACATCGCCGAGATGCAGGCCCGATATCCGGGCGCCGGGTCCGCGACGCCGCCGCTGCCGGGTGGAACCGATCCGCCGCCGACCATACCGCCGCCGTTACCGCCCGGCGGTTCAGCGAGCGTCGCGATCAAGATCACGACTTCACCGGGTGTAACAGTCGACGTCGAGGGATACAGGAAGCTTCCGCTCTAGCGTTTGAAAAGACGTCGTCTCGCGCGTTCCGAGCGACCTGATGAGAATAACCCGCAGGCGGTTCGCGTCTAGCCTAGTAGCTGGGACGGCCGCCGCATACCTGTCTAGTAGTAGCTTAGCTCGCAGAGCACTCGCGCTGCCGATCGCCGACGGTATATACGGCGACGTCGCGGACGCTCTGCTAGACGTCAAGAATCTCGGCAAGGATCTCCAGTATTGGACGCGATATCTCACGCTGTCTGCCCTGCCGCCGGACTACGACCTAGAATCGGCCTACGCCGGTCTGTCGTTCTGGGTGAACAGTCTGTCGACGAGCGCGTTCATCAAGCCGCCGCGTCAGGTCACCAAGACGCTGTTCGCGATCGACCTACGGGACTACTACTGGTCGATAGAGGCGTGGGACGCGCTCACAGACGTCGACGGCTACTACTTTCTGCACGGCTCGCTGGTGCTGCGAGCGGACTTCTTCGTCTACTTGACCGGGGTCACGACGCGATCCAAGAGCTACTACGATTTTCTCTACGGCTTCGACAAGAGGGGGAAGTCGCTCGCGCCGAAGACGGCGAAGGAGCTCCAGGATCGCTTCAAGATCAGGCTCGACGACGCGAAGATCGTCTACGCCGAGCGCGGCGTGCCGATCAAGAAACACGAGTCGGGCGTCGTGTGGAACAACAGGTTGATATTCTTCGCGCGCACGATCACCGGCACGTACTGGCAGACGCTCGACACGAAGACGAGCGCCGGGAACCAGAACCTACCGGCGAATCTCGACCTGAGACAGTTCAAGCACGACGCCGGGGAGATCATCTTCTCGCTGCCCAACGAGCTGAACGGGTTTCTTCTCGTCGACGGAAACGACAAGCGCATCGAGATAGCCGACGGCGAGGTGGTGAAGGTCCCGTTTCTTCACAACGGGGCGCGGTGCGTGGAGTGTCACGGATCGCGCGGCGTGATCACGCCGAAGACGTTCGTGCCGGAGTGGGTACAGAAGGCCGTAGATCTCGACACGCAGGACCCGAATACAGCCAAGTGGTTCGAGGCGTTCTATCACGCGGATCCGCAGGGCATCGCGTTTCGCGAGGCGAAGGATCGCTACGAGAACGCCGTCGTGAAGTGCTGGTCGACTGCGCCAGGGGAAACCGTCGAGAAGACAGCCGCGAGCATCGTCGCGGGATTCACGAAACTGCGGGCGTGGTACCAGGAACCGGTGGGATTAAAACAGGCGTGCCACGAGCTCGGGTACGGTCCGGCGCAGGTGCAGAAGGCGCTGCAGGAGCACAAGACGCAGAACGTGAATCTACCAGCGCTCGGCGCGGACGAGACGTACGCGCGCGACGACTGGGAGTCCAACGGGTTCCGGCAGCTCCGGAGCATTCTCAAGAAGGGAGAGTACTGACCCATGTCTAAGTCTATCTGGTCCGTGTTTCTTGTTCTCGCGCTAGTCGCGAGCGATGCGCTCGCGCAGGGCGGCGTTCGAGGCGTGTATAACCTAGGCAGCAATACCGCCGTCGCGGATACTCTCATCGAGCTCGTCATTCCGCCGCGAACCGACTCGCGCACGAGGATCATGAAGCTGGAGTACACGTCCGCCGGCACCGCGCACACCGTCACGCTGATGAAGCCTCTCGGCGAGCCTACGACGCTCACCGCCGCGGCCGGCACTGGTCAGGCCGTGATAAACATCGCGGCCGACGTAGGGGTGGGGACGGTAGCCGGCGCTATCGCCGCCGGCGACTATCTCGTCGTGCGCAAGGAGAGCACCGGGATCGTGTATTTAGTCAAGGTCTCGAGCATCGCCACGCTCGCGGTGACGTTGACGGCAAACGTCCCTGTCGCGTTCGCGTCAGGGGACAAGGTATGGGACTTCGGAATCCCAGGTAACGTTCGCACGAACGTCATAGCGGGGCATATGCCGCTCCTGCCTCCCGTCAGCGCGACTACGGCGTATAACTCTACTGAGTACGGCGAGGGTATCTTCACGACGGACAATCGCGACGACCCGGTGATCATCAGTTCCACGAACGCGACGGCTGCTGGGACCGTCAAGCAAGCCGCCGCGGTCTACCTGGACTACGGCACGCCGAACCCGTGACATCTAGTATCTTAGCGTCGCTGTCCCGGTGACGCGGTGTAGAGTACCTGCTAGTCAGAATCTACTAGAGGTAGAGTCGATGCGAACCAACACGCTACTCGTCGCGCTCGCGACGTCGCTCTCGTTCACTGCCTGCGAGAACTCCGGCGCGCGAGCCGGCGGGTGCTACCCGTACTACTACGCCCCGGTGCGAACTGTCTATCAGCGTCCGGTGATTCAGTTTCGCGAGGACCAATATTACCAGCTACTCGCGCAGCTTCGCAGTCCGATCTACGTTCAGAGCGCGGGATACGCGCAGCCCGGCGCGGTGCTACAGCCCGGACAGTCCGCGCAACCTGCGCAACCTGTAGAGCCGAGCGCACGCGACGTTTTCAACATCATGCGCGAGAACGCGGATCTCCTGGGTCTGTCCGTAGTGCCGAGGCTCAATCCGCCGCCGTCTTCCCCTTCGGTGCCTACCCCTACTGGCGGCACGCAACCCGGCGCGCCGCCAGCGGGCGGTAACCCGCAGCAGCCGCCCCAGCAGCCCGGGCAGCCGCCCCAGCAGCCCGGGCAGCCGGGTCTCGACGGTGAGGCCGCGCAGCTCGATCAGCGCATGCGACAGCTAGTGACAGCGAAGTGCGTCCAGTGTCATGATTCTAAGGGCGGCGTCATGGGTCAACCCATCAAGTTCAGACTGGACCCCAGCATCGTCGTCGACTTCACGCAGCCCGATACGCTGCCGCAGCTAGCGTGCGTGGTGATGGCTGAGATCGTCTCTGGTCACATGCCGCGCGACGCCGCTGGAAATCCGCAGCCGCTCGGACAGGACGACGCCGCGCTAGCCGTCAAGTGGGAGCGCGCGCTTCGCATAAGCAGTTCTCGTCAACAGTTGTCCCCGCAGCAAGCGGCATCGCCGCCAACACCGATGGGAGGAAGATAGTATGTATGGCCGAATCATCACGATCGTCGGGATTATCGTTTGTGTCCTGGGACTTCTCTTGGGAGACGCCAGCGCCTGCAACTACGGCAGCTACACCGCGTCGTTCCGATACGGATACTCCGCGCCGCTGTGCTACAGCAGCTACGTCGCACCGGTGGCCCAGTACGTCTACGAGGTGCCGACGGCGCCGCTCGTGTATCAGCAGCCCGTAGTGTATCAGCAGCCGGCGCAGGTCCAATATGCTCAGCCGGCGCCAGTGCAGTACCAGGCTCCGATACAGTATCAGGCGCCAGTACAACAGTACGCCCAGCAGGTACAGTACGCCGCGCCGCTCGTGCAGAAGCAGTACGTCGCGCAGGAGGTCGTGAACACATACGCCGCGCCGAGCTACGTCGCGCCGATCCGAAGCTACGCGAGGCTCACCGCGCCGGTGGTAGTTCGCCAGGAGGTGGTTCGTCCTGTCTACGGACATCACGTCGGCGGTGTCGTCGGGAACACGCTGCGAGCCGTCGGCAACACCGTGCGCAGCATCAGGGGATACTGACGCCTACGAGAGCGCGCCGGCTCGCCCGCCCCAGCGATCCGGGAACGCGCCGGGGAGGGGCGGGCGACGGCGTCTCTAGGAGAAACATCACATGGCATCTGGATTCTACAACGCTGCGCTCGTTGACATCGGCAAGGCCGTGATCGACCTCGACACGGACACGCTGAAGCTAGGTCTCACCGGCACGGCGACTACGTACACCTACAACCCTGACGACGTGTTCCTCGACGCGGGCGGCGCCAACGACGTCACCGACGCCGAGTTGACTGGTGTGTCTGGTTACACGCGCGGCTTCGGCGGCGCCGGTAGGAAGACTGTCACGATCACGGGCCAGGCCAATAACACGAACAATCGCGCAGACTTCGCGATCGCTGATCTCACCTGGACTGCGCTGGGCACCGGCGACACGATCGACACCGCTTTCCTATGTAAGGAGATCACCAACGACGCCGGCAGCAAACTGATCGCGTCGTTCGACCTAACGAACACGCCGACGAACGGCGGCGACATCACGCTGGACTTCCTGGCGCTGGGCTCCGGCGGCAACCTGAGGTTCGCCGCGTGACGCACGTATCGCGCAGAGAGATCGTCGACGCGCTCCGCGACTGCTTGTCGGTCGCCAAGGCGCGCCGCGCGCAGTACCGCGCGCCGATGCTGCCGCTGCGAGGAGAGGCCAAGGACGAGAAGCAGAGCGGCGACGTAGTCGCGATGCTGAGGAACGGGCAGTGCGTCGCGATGAGCGCGACGTTCGTCCAGGAGATAGTGAACATGCTCGGCGACGACCGGCACTTCGAGTCACTGCCGACCGCCGAGAAACAGAGACTACTTCGCATCACGCCGAGGATCACGCAATGAGTAAGACGGCGAACTACGAGGACATGACGCTCGAGCAGCTCAACGCCCGCAACGACGAGATGGGTGCGCAGATGGATAAGCTCCGCGAGGAGAAGGTCGAGCTCAACGTCGTTCGCAAGCGCAAGGCGCGTCTCGAGAACATCGTGCCACGGCTCACGGCAGCCGGTCACGACACCTCCAAGATGACGCTCGACGAGATGGAGGCTATCGTCGCGCGCATCCAGGAGCATCGCCTCAAGAATCGACCCGATGGCGAACTCACGCAGGACGATCGCGATCTCAACGCGCTGCGCGAGGCTGGACACAATCCCGACGATATGTCTCGCGCCGAGATCGTGGATACCCTGTACGCGATCAAGACAGGGACGGTCATCGACGCGCCGGTGCTCGAGAAGCAGACGATGGTGGCGAAGGACAGGAAGTAAGATGTGGGGATCTCGATCACAGCTAGCGGCAGCAACGCTGCGTCTTCCGCCGCCAGCAACAGTCAGAATCTCACGACGTCCGGCGCGGAGCCTTACGTCCTGGCGTTCGTCGTCATCGGCGATCTGACCACCAACATCACCGACGTCACGTTCGACTCCGTCAGTATGACGCTACTCGACAGCGCCACGGTCGGCGGTGTCGTACAGGTGTTCGTCTACAAGCTGTTCGCTGCGAACGTCGGTACGCTAGCGCTTCTCGCGTCGTTCGACGCCTCCTGCGACTCTCTCGTCCTCGCTACAGCTTGGAGCGGCGTCGACGACACGGCTGCGCTCACGACTAACTCAGGACTCGACGACCCGTCGGAGGTCGACGTCACGGTCGCCGACGGTGACTGGCTCGTCGATCTGCTGCTCACTCAACACACCAGCAGCTCGATGATCGCGGGCGCCTCGCAGTCAGAGTACGCGCAGTCGTCGTTTCTTCCCGGAACGGCCGCGTCGAGTTACAAGGGTCCGATGTCGGCGGGCGCCGAGTCGATGACGTGGACCGGCAACGACCCTGCCGACGGGTGGTCTATCAGGGGCGTACTGCTGAACCCGACCCCGGACGACCAGACAGTTACCCCGGACGTCGTCGAGTCCCAGTCTAGCGTCGTCGCGCCGTCGGTGGTTCGCGCTCTAGGACCCCCGCTGGTCATCGCGCAGACGAGCGTAGTCGCGCCCGATCTAGGCGACTCAGTACAGGAACCTCCCGAGGCGAGCGCCCAGGCGACTGCGTCGCCGCCGACGATCGCCGCTAACATCACGCTGTCGGTCGGCGCAGTAGAATCGGCGGCGAGCGTCACTGCGCCGGCGCGCGCGGCGACGAGGACACAGACGCTACCGGCAGTCGCGTCGCAGACCAGCGTGACGACTCCAGGACAGCCGATAACCCTGCAGAACCTCGCGGTGGTCACGTCGCAGACCGGCGCCATCGCGTCGTCGCTAGCGGCCGTCGTTACGCTCGCGCCTGGCGTTCTCTCGTCGCAGTCGAGCGTCGTCGCACCGGCGCGAGTAGCTGCGACGACGATAAGCGCGAGCGCCGCGTCGCTAGCGCAGAGCGAAGCGACTGCGCCCGGCGTGACTCTGCAGACAGTATGGCCGGTCGGCGCAGTCGTGTCGCAGGCGAACGTCGTCGCCACGTCTCTCCTGCACGCGACGTTCGTGATAACGACGTCGCAGGTCGTATCGTCCCAGACTAGCCTCGTCGCGCCGTCGCAGGTCGTAGTCGCGTCGCTGTCGCCCAGCGCGCTATCATCGCAGACTACCGTAGTCGCGCCAGTAGCTACGCATACATCAGGACCACTGTCGCCCGGCGCAGTGACGTCACAGACTACGGTACTGGCGCCTAGCAGATCGGACGTGTTCACGATCATGGCGACCACTGCGGTCACTGCGCAGAGCAGTGCGATCAGCGTCGCGACGTCGCCGGGCGCGGAGGCGACGTCGCCGGTCGCGATCAGTAGCGTCGCAGTGGTCATCACGCCGTCGCTGTCGCAGACGACGCCGTCTGCTGTGAGCGCTATAGTCTCTAGCGACGCTAGCGCGGTCGAGCCGACGATTCGTTCGGCGAACTCGTTAACGCCAGCAGTAGACGTCGCGCAGTTCAGCGTCGCGGCGCCTAGCAGCGTCGTCGTCGCGTCGCTGACGCCTGGCGTCGTCGTCGCGCAGAGCAGCGCCGCCTCGCCGACGATCAGCGACGTCGTACTCGCTGCGCCGATCGTCGTGACGTCGCAGACTGGCGCGACTACCGCGACGCTGTCGCCCGGGACGTCCTCGCGAGCGCCAGGCGGTGTGACGTCCCAGAGCGGCGTAGCGACGCCGGCGATCAGCGCGTCGCTACAGACGTCGTCACCGCTAGTAGTCGCGTCCCAGTCGATCGTTTCGGCGCCGACTGCGACAGTCGCGGCGTCGACTGTGACGGTCGGGGCGCTAGTGTCGCAGACGACGATAGTTCCTACAGACGCGACTACCCCGGCGCAGTCGCTGGTACCTAGCGTACTGATAGCGTCGACTAGCGCAGCGATACCAGTAGCGAGTGGCTCCGGGACAGCGCGCGCAGCGGTGAGTATAGTCGCGTCAGACTGCGACGTGATACCGCCGAGCAGATTGCTCGTCGCGACGCTGTCGCCGGCGATAGCTGAGTCGCAGTCGATCGTCGCTGCGCCGTCGCAGGTCGTCGTCGTCTCGCTGCAGGCGGATATCGTAGCGAGCGCGGCCACGGCTGTGTCGATGGACGCCGCGATCGGATCGTCGACACAGATCGTCAGCGTCGCGACTAGCTCGACGAGCGCGATCAAACCACTCGTCAGGTCGCTGCGCGGAACTATATTCGACTCGCGAACAGTACCTGGCATCGACGTACTAGGAGGCGTGTGGGGATAGGATCATGGACGCCATACGAGCTAACACCCGTTTTAGGATTCGTCGCACGATCAGGTCGCCGTCCGGCGCCGGGATCAGCGACGCGGACGCGCTGCCGGTCGGCGTGATGGTTCGCAACGGCGAGGACGACATCGCGGTCACTGTCACCGTCGCGTCGGTGACCGGTCTAGTCGGCAGATACAAGCTCGACTTCACGGTACCCGGCGACTACTCCGTCGGCGACGACGTCGCGGTCGAGCTGCGCGCGACTGTGGACGGCGTCAGCGACGCGTTCCCGGTGTGGGAGGCGAAGATCGCCGCGACCGCGTTCGAGGCACCGTCTGAGTCACCGGGGACGTACTGTACGCGGGACGATCTCGAGCTTCGATTCGGCAGGTCTAACGTCGAGAAGTGGGCTGATCACAACAACGACGGCGACCTGACAGAGATCGACGAGCGAGTCGAGTGGGCGTGCGAGCAGGCGTACAGCGATATCAACGACGAGCTGCGCGGCGGACCGTACGATCTGCCGGTGTCGCCGCTACCGAGCTCGCTCGTGGATCTCTCCTCGCGCTGGGCCGCGGCCTTGCTCAACGAATGGAAGATGGACGAGAGCGAGGAATCGGAGAAGAAGCGCGTCGGGCCGAGCACGGAGAAGCTCAAGCGGATACTGCGTCGCGTCAGGGCCGGTGCGCTGCGATTCTCTGGCGTCGCGTACGGCTCGGCGCTGTATCCACAGGTGATCGCTCGCGACGTCGATCCAGCGATATTGCGTCAGCAGTACCTAGCCGACGATATCTGGCGCCGAGTTGGGTTCAGTCCGGTAGGTTACGCAGATCGCTACGACATCGATGACTCTGGCTACTATTTCACGCCGTAAGCCGCGTAGACCTAGCGCAGACCTAGACAGGATCGAGTCGCAGGGCGTGCTAGCCGTGCGAGCCGCGATGCTCGCGCTTCGCGCGCAGGTGCTGCGATCCTGGCGCGCTAAGCAAGCGCTCGACGTGAGCGGCAAGGTCTCGGGTGCGATCGCGCCGGTGCTCAGCGACGCGATGCTTGTCGCCCAGTACGTAGGCGCGCGAGAATCAGTCGGTCGGGCTAAGAGCGGCGGCGTCGACATCACGCTGAAGCTCGCGAAATCACCTTACGCAGGCGCTCTGCAGGCCCTCGCGAAGTACAGAAAACTCACTAAGATCGACGCCGACAAGACGGCGCTCAAGGTCTGCGACGAGGCTGGACAGAGGATCAACAAAGATCTTCGTAACACGATAGCGGATCTCATAGAGCGCGGCGCACACATAGACGAGGGCGTCGAGGTCCTCGGCGAACGATTCGACGCGCTGGGTCTCACGCCGACGAGCGGCTACCGGCTCGAGACGCTCTTTCGCACGCACGTGCAGCTAGCCTACAACGCCGGCAGGTGGAACGCCGATCAGGACGACGCGATACAGGACATACTCTGGGGCTATCGATATAGCACGGTCGGCGACGACCGCGTGCGCCCGTCGCACGCGGAGCTCGACGGCGTGACGCTCCCGAAGAATCACCCGTTGTGGAAGCGCATATTTCCTCCTAACGGCTGGAACTGTCGCTGCGCGGTGATTCCTCTGTTCAAGGCGCGGGCTGAGAGGAAACCGCCCAAGGGCTTCGACGGTCCCGACGAGGGCTTCGACTTCAATCCAGGTCTGGTGCTCGCGCACGGTCTGTGGCTCGACAGTAGCTACGACCTGCGATTCGACTTCGACGAGACGCAGCATCCGAGGGACGACGCCGGGCGCTTCGCGCCAGTGTCGTCTCTTGGCGTTATCGTATCGAGACTCGACAAGAATCACGGCGTCATACACGACGCGAAGCTCGAGGTTTACAGGAGCGGACCGCTGAAGGACCTGCACGGACGCGGTATATTTTTCGGTGGCGACATAGACAGCGTGGAGGGCTATCGCGGAAAGGACTCCAGTGTCGACGGGTACGTCGTCCGTGTCGATCGAGCGCTCTACGCGAAGGGGCACGACGAGATGTATCGTCTCTTGTTTCCGTCAGAGAAGCGAGACTTTTTCGAGGCGGTAGAGGACGAGAATCTTCGACAGGATTCGCTTAATGTCGCGCAACGAACAGTTGAGAAAAAGATGGCTGCTCGAGCGCGAGATCGCGGATACGATGCGCTGTTGTATACCGATCCCGACTACGAGAAAGCCGGAGGTAGGCGCGGTCCTGAGTTGGCTCTGCTTGTGAGTTCCGAGGGGAGAGTCGAGAAGACGATATCTCTGGACTTCGACGAGGCGCAGCATCCGCGGGACGATCACGGAAAGTTCACTGATAGTTCAGGTGGTACGGCGACGAAAGAGCCGCCGCGTCATAGGCCTCGACGCGGCGTCGACGTCTACGTCGCGAACGAGGACAGCGACTTTCACGACTTATCACATGAGTTGTTCGGAAAGAAACTAGATCACGACGAGCTGATCGGTCTAGCAGGCGTCGTCGGTCCCGACGCTGACATGTCTGTCGAGGCGCGTAACGCCGACGAGCTGCGTATCTCGTGGTCTTCGCACAACGGTAAGGTGCTCGGTGAACGAAAGATATATCGTGATGAGAACGACGACTTAGTACTCGAGAACTTATCGTTCGAGATGCTGCCGAGCCTGCGGGGTCAGAACATCGGTACGCGCATGCTCGCGACGCAGGTCGAACAAGCCAGTAGACTAGGCGTGAAGTACATCAAGACGTACGCAGCCGGTGACGCGCGCGATTCACGATACAACGGATACTACACCTGGCCACGCCTAGGCTATGACGCAGATTTAGACTCGTGGTATAGCAAGAAAGCTTACGACAAGTTGGGCATGGTCGCTACGCAGGTGAGCGACTTGATGAAGACGCAGGCTGGTCGTGACTTTTGGAAGAAATACGGCGAGTCAATCGACGTGAAGTTCAGACTCAAGAAGGACTCGCTGTCGCGTCGAGTGCTGCGCGAGTATCTCGCGAAGAAAGGCATGGCCGATGACTTCGAGCTGAGTCACCATCCAGGTAAAGACTACGTAGACTGCGACGAACTGAGCGATGAGGACGAGCGGTTGCTCGACGAGGTGTGGGACGAAATCGCTGAGGACGACGAACTATCGTTCGCAGACTGGGACGAGAGCGAGCATCCTCGCGATCCGAAGGGACAATTCGCGAGCAAGGACTTCCCGAACAGCGACAGCATCGCGAGTCTCAAGACGATCAAGAGCCTCGGCGGCACTACCGGCGCAGAGCTCGTCGAGGACCAGCACGGCAACAGGTTCGTTCGCAAGCGCGGCGCTAACTCCGGTCACGTGACTAGCGAGCACGAGGCCAACGAGCTGTATCGCGCGATGGGCGTGCCGGTCCCAGATACTAGGCTCTATCACGACGACAAGGGCGCGTTCGTGCTCTCGCGGTTTCACGAGGGCAAGCAGCCGAAACTAGACGAGGCCGCGCGGGACGAGCTCAAGAAACACTTCGTCGCGGACGCTCTGCTCGGCAATTGGGACGTCACGGGCGCGAGCGGCGATAACCTACTGCGCGACGCGAAGACAGGCCAGATCCTGCGCATCGACAACGGCGGTGCCCTCGCGTATCGTGCGCAGGGAAAGCTGAAGGGTTCCGCGTGGAACGCGCAGGTCTCAGAGATAGACACGATGCGATCGCCGTCGACTCTGGCCGGATCGGTATTCGCTGGCGTCACCGACGAGCAGATCAGAGATCAGTTAAAGACTATCAACGAGCGGTTGAAGGGCGCGAAGCTGCCTGACATGGTCGCGACTCGGCTCAAGACGCTGAACGAGCGATTCTTGAAGCAGCCTAAGACTACTGCGGCGAAGCCGGGCGCGAAGGCCGCGAGCAAGCCGAAGACGCTGAAACCGAAGGCGTACACGGTGCACCAGATCGCGCAGGCGTACGCGCTATACAAATCTGGTAAGTCGCACTCGCAGATCGCAGCCGCTACAGGATTGACGGCTAAGCAGTCTACCGCGATCGTGCACAAGATCAAGTACAAGCTACTCGACGTCGACGAGAAGCTAGCCGCCGCGTTCGATAAAACCGAGACGATATCGAAACCTGTGTCGCCGGCACCGACGCTCAAGGTTCCCTCGGTTCCTACGGGCGGCGCGAAGGTCTCGTTCGACGACCCCGAAGCACACGCGAAGGACTGGCCACTAGGGCCTGGTACGAAGCGAACGTTCAAGACCACCGTTGTTCCGAAGCTCGATCTATACTCGTACGAGTGGAGGGACAAGGTAGGCGCAGGGAGCATAGGCAGCGTGAAAAGCTACACAGGTAGCGCGTTCAGCAAGATCAACAAGGATCTGCGCGAGAATCCTGATCTCATCAAGACGAAGCCTGGATCGAAGAGAATACAGAAGGCGCTTCACGCGTATCCTGAGCCGCCGCCGCCGGAGCTAGCGTGGCGTCGAATAGACAAGCACGCCTACGAGAAAGAATTCGCTAACGTCGACGTCGGCGACGAGATCAGGTTGAGAGGCTTTCAGTCTACTACGCTTGACCCAGAGCACCACGAATACAGCACCGATGTAGTTCCGGTCCTAGAGATCAAACCGCGCGCTGGCGCCTGGATCAAACCGTTCTCGCACTACTCGAACGAGAACGAGTACCTACTGCCGCACAACGCGCGATACAGGATCGTCGGTAAAACTAAGCTATCAGCCGGTAGGCCTGTCATACAGCTCGAGATGCTAGACGCGGGAGACAAGGTGTGAGCGAGGACAAATTCGCTGTACAACCTGGATCGATGGTGCCTGTGTTGGTTCGCGGCGTCGTGCCCGACGAGCGCTACCTCGACGCGGCGCATCGGATTCGATCCGGCCAGATCACGCGCGAGCAGGCGAGAGCCGAGCTTCTGGCGCTAGAGATACTGGCCGACGACAGCGAGGACTTGGAGCTCAGCGATGACTTCGACGAATCTAAGCATCCGCGCGACGAGAAGGGCAGATTCACGCACGCGATGTCGTCGATGCCAGTCGCCAAGGCAACCAGCAAGGAGGCCAAGAAGTGGCGCAAGGAGCACCAGGAGAGATACACTAACGACAAGGACTTTCGCCTCGTCGCCGACGCGGCAGCTCTATACGCGCAGGGCTCATATAGCGAACTAGGACTAGAGTCTGCGCGAGCTGTTGGATTCGATCCCAATCCCAGCGCGAAGCGCGATCATACGCTGCCGCTTAACGCGATAGCAAGTCCTCTCGCGACGTACAAGAACTACTTCGACGGTCAGGACCTCGAGAATACGACGAGCGGATCAGTGCGCGAGGGCGCGATCGCACTCTCTCGAGCTGTCGCCGACAGCGCGCCGTTAGACGCGCCGATCTATCGCGGTATCAATATCTTTCCGCATCCTAACGCCCCGAAGACTGCTGAGTATTTCTCGTCGCTCAAGAGCGGCGACGAGATCAATCTGCCGGGTGTCACCAGCTTTACGACTGATCACGAGATCGCGGATCAGTTCGCGCTCGGTGTAGCAAAAGGTCAGGGTAAGGGCGGCGGGACGCCGGTTCTCGCGGTGACGTTCGAGATCGAGAAAGGTGCTAGAGGTCTTCCAGTCGCGGCTCTCTCGCCGTGGGATCAGAAGGAGATCATCACGCAGGGTCGCTTCAAGGTCGTAGGCATAACTAAGAACAAGCGTGAGATGTTCATCAAGAGCAAGGGATACTACGTCGAGTACGACGCAGCGCATGTGGTGCTGAGACAAGACGAGGTGTACAAGCCATGAAGACGCTTCACCCAGCCGTCGTGGAGGTGTTCTACCGTGACCCGTTCATCCACGCCGCGAAGACGGAGGATAATCTCTCGCTACGCTTCGATCCAGACGAGCCGCGCGACGACGCCGGCAAATGGACGCAGGTCGCGGGCGAGACAGATCCTGAGAAGCAGAAGTTCGTCGGCGCGAAGGTCGGCGCGGAGGTTCACGCTCACGCCGAGAAGACGAAGCATCGCGTCGCCAGGGTTATCGGCGGTGTTCCTGAGGAGGACACCGACGACGCCGGCCAGCGCGACAAGAAGCCCTACGACGTGCGTCTCGACGCGCCGGACGGTTCGATACACGACGTCGAGGTCAAGACGATGACCGTCGGGTCCAAGCAGAGCATCTCGGTGCACGAGGACGCGCTGATGCGCAAGGTGCGACGCAGCCGCGACGCCGGCAGTACGTTCCACACGATAGTCTACGACGACAGAAAGACGTACGACAGCGGGAGTAACTCGGAGAACTTCTCCGGAAATCGTATATACTACAAGCGCGGCAGCGGCCGCTACTCGCTGTCGCAGATGCACCCGGTCAAGAGCGAGAGCGAGCTGCGAGATCTGATACTCGCGCCGACGCGTGAGCTGCCGATCGCGGCGCGCGGGTCTCTGCCGCCGCCTCCTCCCGTGTCGAAGCTGCGCGCCGCGGCCATGCACGCCACAGAGGCTCGACGAGCGAGAGACAAGAAGCGAAAGGGTAGACTATGAGCTACGACGTGAGATTCTCCGGCGCGAACGACCAGGACGCGCCCGAGCAGTTCTTCCTGTGCTCGACTGGCTCCTGGCAGAGACTAGTCGACTGGATCAAGAACAAGTCGCTGCCGGCGCTTAAGGAATTAGCGCGCGAGGGCGAGGTTCGCGGCACGGATAAGCTAGCCGAGGAGCTAGCCGTCGTCGAGGAGGACTGCGACGACGAGGTCGTGCGCGCGACTGCTGGCGCCCTAGCCGAGACGTGCGGCGTCGGCGCCGAGGACGAGACCTGCGAGCTCGTCTCGTGACCTGTACGTAGCGTCTGGGGTACCTACCTTTCGTTATGCCGGTGAGCTGTAGACTGATCGGCGGGAAGTATCGCGTCTGCGGACCTGACGGGAGTCCCGAGAAGAACCGCTCCGGCACCGCCGTAGACGGCGGAGGCCACGACAGCATGGAGAAATGTCGAGCCCAGATGTCGGCCATCAACATGAATCTCGCGCACGGTTTGATCTCGGTAGACCCAGGCGATCTGGACGAGTGGGAGCTCGCCGACGAGAAGCTTCGCACGTGGCGCAAGCAGCTCATCTACGAGGGTGACTTCGTCAAGAAGAACAAGCGCGGGGAACTAAAGTTCTCCGTAGACAAGAAGCTCATCGACCACTGGGCGAAGACGCACGAGGATATGCAGTTCAACGGCGTCGGCGTGCCGTTACCGCTAGAGCACCAGACGTCGCCCGAGGCTAAGCGCGGCGACGTGATCGGCATGCAGACGGGACTCGACTCGCGAGGTCGCTACTCGCTGTTTCTCCTCTCGCGGTTCCGCGACAAGAGCGCCGAGAAGCTCGCCGAGCAGGGGACAGACGTGTCGCTCTTCTCACCGCCGGACTTCACCGACGGTCGCGGCAACACATATCACCGGCCGATCAGACATGTCGCGCTGACCGACTACCCGGTGATCCCGGGTCTCGAGGGCTGGCAGCCCATCGCAGCCTCCCTCATCGAGGTCGATCAGAACCTCGAGCTCTACGACGACAATACTACGACCACTACGGAGGACGACGACGTGACGATGCTCGAGCTCGCGCAACAACTCGGCGTGCAGGCGACCGACGAGGCCACGGCGCCGCAGATGATCCTCCAGGCCTGGAACGCCATGAAGATGAAGACGCAGCAACCCGGCGTGCCGGGTCAGCAGCCGGGTATGCGTCCCGGCATGCCGCCTGCGCCTCGACCGATGCAGTTCTCGCAGGTGCAGCTCGATATGCTGCGCGAGAATCGCGAGCTGCGATTGGGCCAGTTAGTCGAGAAGCATCGCGTGATTACGCCCGCCGTGCGCGACGCGCTCCAGGAGATCTTCTGCGACGAGACCGCTCTGTCGCTGTCGCTGTCCACGCCGTTCGGCGAGGAGGACGCGGCCGGCGAGCTGTTCGACTCGGTGCTGTCCGCGCTCGAACAGAACGCGCCGGTGCTGACGCTC
>Ga0065712_10067834_pt1 | contig 27167 bp, 19 predicted proteins | sample MisRhiReplicate1_FD_59099 | JGI IMG/M metagenome (GOLD analysis project Ga0065712, IMG submission 59099) | Miscanthus rhizosphere microbial communities from Kellogg Biological Station, MSU, sample Rhizosphere Soil Replicate 1: eDNA_1 v3... | ecosystem: Host-associated > Plants > Roots >...
GTGGACGACGCGAGCAGCTCCGCCACCTGGCTTGGCTTGCGATCGACCGGCGGCAGGATTGCGGCATTCTGGGTCACTGGTGCCAGTGGCTTACCGGGTCCTCCATTCACCGTGAAAATGTCGTACTTGCTGTCCTGATAGACGCTGAAGGCCACGGTGCCCGTGCGCGACGCGACCGACAGTGCCGGACTGGTCGCCGTGATCCCGCTGACGCCTGTCGCGAGGTTCGTCAACTGCGTCACGCTCGATCCAGCCTGCGTATCAAGGCCGACACGAAACACGTTCGGAATGCCTCCACGATCGGAGATGAAATAGAGCGCCTGCGAATCGGGTGACCACTGCGGATTGAGGTGCCTGGCGTCCTCGAATCCCTTGACCGGTTCGATCGCACCGGTCTCCGCATCGATGACGGCCAGCCGATACGGACCAAACGACAGCGTAGCGAGATCGCTGGTCAGTCGATCCGTAGCAAAGGCGATACGCTTGCCATCAGGTGACCACGCCGGATGAAGTTCGGCGTACGGGTCGTTGGTCAGCCGTCGCAGGCGCTCGTTGGCGAGGTCGTAGATGAAGAGGTCGGTCAGGCCACGCTGCATGGCACTGAAGGCGATGGCCTTTCCATCCGGCGACCAGGTTGGATTCAGGACCTCATCGACGTCAGGTACCGGAATCTCGCGCGTGCGTGATCCTTTCTGCGCATCGAAGATCGCCAACGCGGCCCGGCCCGACACCACGGTGCCCACGGCGATCTGCTTGCTGGCGCTGTCCCACGCGCCCGCCGAGTAGATGAACTGAATGCTTGACGTGTGAGGATCGGTCGCCGTGCTTGTCAGCTTGCGAACGATCTTGCCGGTCGCGGCCTCGGCCAGATACAAGTCGGTCGAAAACAGGCTGCGCGTCGAGAGAAACGCAATCCACTGCCCGTCCGGACTGATCGACGGACCGACATTGAGCTCCTCGCCAATCTTCTGTCCTGCGATCACGGCTTTGCCTGCCTGATCCGGTGGAGTGGCGTCTCTGAGCACGTCGCCGTACGCCAACTGGATGGCCGCGTGCCACTCGGACGAGAGTTCTTTCGACTTCACACCGAGGACATGGTCGAAGGCGGCATCGATATCGCCGGTGGCCGCCGCCGTGAGCAGCAGCTGTGGGATGACATCATCGCCCCACTTCCCGCCGATGTAGGCCCACAGCGCGTGCCCCCACCGGTACGGAAAGTACTTCGGGTTATTCAGATCCTTGATGTCCGGCAACATCTCCTGACGTGCGGCGTCGCGAATCCACATCGCGGTGTTCGAATCGACAGGACCGATCGAGAAGTACTCGGCCATCCCTTCGATGAACCAGAGCGGAAGACGATCGATGCCGCTGCGTCCGGGCGGGCTGTCGGGTCCGGTCGTCATGTCGAACTGAAACGCGTGCACGAGCTCATGACCGATGACGTGATCGGTGTCCGCGAGCGGACCGGCAAGCGGCAGGACAATGCGCCGCCGAATAGGCTCGGTCACACCGCCTGTGCCCTCCCCGATCGCGCCGCCGATGACGTTCGTCTGCTCGAAATCGGTATGCGAGGCGTACAGGACGATTGGCTGCCGGCCGCTCAGCTCGTGCTTCATCAGCTTCTCGAGACGCACGCGCCAGCGCTCGGCCATACGAGCCGCGATGTCGATAGCAGGCCGCTCACTTTCGTAAAAGTAAATGTCGAAGTGATCGGTCTTCATGACTTGAAAATCGAAGGAACGATAGTGGACCTTGTTCTGACCGAAGTACTGCGCGGCAGCCGGTGCACTCACACCGCAGATCGCGAACAGCGCCAGAACGGTCACAGAGCATCTGAAAGGTAGGAGCCTCGACATGCAGACCTCATCTGTGTAGCCCCGCGGCGACAGCAATACCTCACGTACGTGTTTGTACGTCCTGCGCGGAGGCTGCAAGTGGCGCACCAGTGAAAACTGCGAGAAAGTGCATGCGGGACTACCCGTTCCGGGCTTCACATTTCGGCGGCTGTCAGCGTCAGGCTGCAGAATGACGCCTGACGCGTGCACCTGGCAGAGATAGCGCCTGCTACAATTCAACCGATCCATGGCAACGCCAGGGCGACCAACGCTCGCCCCAGAGATCGATCAGTTCAGGAACCAATTCGAACAGCTCTCGGCGGAGGCGGATGCTTTGACCAATCCGCTTTCTGACGAACAGTTCATGTGGAGACCTGTGCCCGAGGGCTGGTCAATCGCCGAGTGCCTCGACCACTTGAACGCGACGGCGCGCGTCTACCTCCCCACGCTCGACGAAGGGATCTCCGACGCCATCCGCCGCGGCGTCTATGGCGAAGGCCCCTTCAAATACAACTGGCTGGGACGCCTGTCAGTGCGGTTCAGCGATCTCCCACTGCGACTCAAAGCCCCAGACGACGTACAGCCGGCGGCCGGCCGCACGCGACGAGAGATTCTGAACGCGTTTCGTGCGTATCAGGTGCAGTACATCGACCGCCTGCGTCAGGCCAATGGCGTCGATCTCGCCCGGGCGCGCGTCCGCGTGCCGGCGAACGGTTGGCTGCGCATTCCGCTGGGCTCAGGATTCCAACTGATGGTCGCCCACTCCCGTCGTCACCTTGCGCAGGCGAAACGGGTCATGGACGCAGAGAATTTTCCGGGCTAGCGCCGCGCGCGGACTCAGATCAGTCCGTCGTAGATGACCACGTCGCCGTTGTTCTTCGAGACCGAGGCGTAGATGAACTGCCCGTCCGGCGACCACGACACTTGACGCAGGATATACGTCGGCTCCCTGAAGTCCGTCACCTGTCGCCACGATCCATCCTCGGTCGACAGCACCCATAGGTTCGTCGTGGCTCCATCACTGAGTGCCTGGGCCAGCCATCGTCCGTCTTTCGAGAGAGACGGGTGGATGTAGAGCGACGAGAACGGCAAGCGATTTCCGGCGATGCGACCAACAAGCTCCGATGGACCATCTTCAGGAGACGCTCGCCGGATCTCCCAATCGAGACTGCCGAATTGCGGCGTGACGAGCGCGACAAAATACAGGACTCCGCGACCAACCGTCGGCGCGGTTGAATTGTTCTCACCCCGAACCAACACTGGCGCTCCGCCCGTGAGCGGCACCTTCTCGATGGTGTATCGCTCGGCATTCACGTTGGGCGTGTAATACAGCCACTTGCCGTCATCGCCCCAGGACGCCCACATCCCGCGCTCGACGAGTTTGCGCGCCCCGCGGCCATCGGAACGGATCACCCAGAGCTGCGGCAGATCGCGATTCACGATGTAGACGATGGCATCACCCGCTGGAGACCATTTCGGCACGCCAATCGTGATCGCCGGATCGCGCTCGAAGGTGATTTGGCGCGCGCGCGTACCGTCTGTGCGAATCACCCACAGATTCGCGTGGCCTCCGTTGTCGGAAAGATAGACCAGCTCGGAGCCATCAGGGCTGACCCACGGCGTCTGCACTTGGCCGGTTTGTCGCGTCACACGTGTCATCGCACGAGTGTTCTCGGCGGCTGAACCACTGACCGGACATTTCCAGATGTCTGATTCAGTGCGAACTCGACAGACCACGAGCCGGCCGGACGCGTGCACGTCGGGCTCGACGAACGAGACGTCGCCGGACGTGATCTGCGTGTCCGTCGATCCGTCGATGCTGACGATGCGCAGGTTAAACGTCGGCGGGTACGGCAGCGTGCTGCCCTTCGAGGAGCTGTAGACGAGAGCGTCCTGACCCGGCAGCCACGCGACGCCGCGCATGAACGTCGCGCGCGCGATTGCTCGCAAGTCACCGCCGCGCGCAGGAACGATCGAGAGCACTTCGTCCCAAATCGTCAGTCCTCGCCCATGAAAGGCGAGCCATTCATCGTCGGGCGACCAGCGCGGCGCCTCCCACAGGTGCCCACGCGGCACATGCGCCACGAGATGCGGATCCGATCCATTGCGGGCGACCGTCGTCAACACGGCGCGGCCTTCTTCCGCGCGCAACACGGCGATGCGGCGCCCGTCATGGCTGATATCGCCCCCGCCCATCGAACCAACAATTGGTCGCGGAAGACCGCCGAGCGCAGAGACCTCCCACAGGGCGCCCTCGTCGCCTGAATTGTCAGGTGGCGTGTAGTAGATCAGCGAGCTCGAATCCGGCGCCCAACGCGGATACAAATGATCGGCATCGTCTCTCGTGATCTGGAGAGGTGCACCGCCGTTCAGCAGACGGAGCCACACGTGCTGCCGTCCGTCTGCAGCGGCGACGAAGGCCACCATCTTGCCGTCGGGAGAAATCGCCGGCGATTCGTTGATGCCGACTTCGTCGGTGAGACGCTGGAAATCCACCGCCGGTGCGCGCGTCGCGGATCGCGCCTGAGCGGAGTCGGTCGCCGTCACCGGCGTCAGATAGTCCTGCACGTCGCCGATATCGCGCAGACGGCGACGCACATCTTTCTGCAGACATCGCTCGATGAGACGACGCAGGTGCGGCGGGACGCTGACTGGAAGGGCCTTCCAATTGGGGTCGCGCTCCAGCACCGCTACGACGGTGTCGGAGACGGTCGCGCCACCAAACGCGGCTGATCCGGTGAGCATCTCGAAGATGACGCAGCCGAACGCCCAGATATCGGCGCGCTTGTCCACCGTCTGACCGCGCGCTTGTTCGGGACTCATGTAGGCGGCAGTGCCGATCACGCGTCCGGCGGCTGTGACCCCCACTGTCCCCGCAAACATCGTGTCGCGATCGTCTTCGACGGTCTCGAGCGACAGTTGCGTGGGCCGGGTTTTCGCCACGCCGAAGTCGAGCACCTTGACCGCGCCGCTCGACGTGAGTCCGACATTCGATGGCTTCAGATCGCGATGCACGATGCCCCGCTCGTGAGCCACATCGAGCGCATCGGCAATCTGTCGCGCCAGGTCGAGCGTTTCGTCGATCGACAGCGCACGCTTGGCGAGCAGGCGATCGGCGAGCGTACCGCCCTCGACGAATTCGAGGACGAGCGCGCGCTGTCCGTCGCACTCTTCGATGCCGTGGATCGCAGCGATGCCAGGATGATTGAGTGAGGCGAGGACTCTTGCTTCACGGTCGAAGCGCGCGAGACGTTCGGCGTCACGCGTGAACGCCTGCGGCAGCACCTTCAGGGCGACGTTGCGATCGAGGCGCACGTCCCGCGCCCGATACACCTCGCCCATACCGCCGGCACCCACCGGCTCAACGACTTCGTACGCACCAAAGCGTGAACCCGCGGAGAGAGTCACATCAGGACGGATTATTTTATGCGCGGTCGTGTGGCGGGACGATTCGAATCTGGAGGCGCCGCAGTTCGACGATGGCACGCTCGCGGTCCGACTCGAACACCTTCAGCTCCCTGTGGTGAGGCGCCCCCCGATGCATCCCAGTGAACGACCCGCTCCACTCGCCTGGCACGAGCGCTGATATGCCAATGGCTTCGAGCGCACCGCGAGCAAACGACGCTTCGAGCTCGGTTTCGAACGTTGCGATAGTCACCAACGTCTCGTCGCTGCGATCAGACATGCGGGCTCTTCGCCTTTGCCCCTCGCCTTTGACCTTTGCCCTTTGACCTTTGCCCTTTGACCTTTGCCCTTTGACCTTTGCTTTTGGACCTTCGTGCTACTGCGACAACGTCGCGCCACCTTCGACAGCGACGGCGGCGTGGGAACGTCGTGGATCGGCGCCGCCTTCGACGCGGCTTCTGAGCGTATCGACCAGCACGCCTGAGGCGTAGCCGTATCTGAGCTCGCCCTTGCGACCGATCTTCTGGAAGCGGTGGCCGCGCGTGATCAGATCCTGCAGCACCGCTCGCGGGAAGCGGTCCTCGATCTCGACGCGCGCGCCGGTGCCAATCGGATCCGCGGGATCGCGCGAGACGAGGAATCGCGGCGCTTCGATGGCCTGCTGCATCGAGACTCCGCCGTCCACGACCGCGGTCACGATCGAGTATGTGGATGCCGGGATCCACGCGTTGCCCGCTGACGCCACGGCAAAGGCGGGCGTTGCCTGCCCGTCCTGATTGCGGAACGCCAACACCGGCAGGTTCGCCGTATTCGATCGCGTCCACGGCATCAGCTGCCCGTACGCGCCAGGTGTGGTGCGATTCGATCGCAGATGGTTGTTATAGAGGAACCCGAGGCCACGCGTGACGTAGAACGAGCCGCCCCACGTGCTCAGCGTCTGCGTCACCGCAATCATGTTGCCGTCCGCATCGGCGACGACGAACCCGCTGGTGCCGCTGCCAATGCGTTCTGGACCAGCGGCCATTTCCTCAGAGTCCTCGGAGAACCGCGCCGCGTTGTCGCGACGAATGCGCGCGAACAGATCCGCGGCATGCGACGGCTGCAGGTGCTCGTCGTAATCCACCGCCCACTGCGCGGGATCCGCAATACGTCCGATCCGATCGCGCGCCTTCCACGACTCGATCAGATAGTGCAGGTAGTCGGCGTCTCGCCCGACCGTCGCGCGCGGGCGCGGGCCGTAGTTGCCGAGAATCTGCAGCGCCTCGAGGAGGCTCACGCCAGCGCTCACTGGCGGGCCACCCGTGTACAGAACGTGTCCTCGATATCGGCCGGATACTGGCTTGCGCTCGATCGCGCGATACTGTGCCAGGTCGGCTTCCGTGATCAGCCCACCGTTCACGGACATGTCTGCCGCAATCCGCTTCGCGATCGAACCGCGATAGAACGCCTGCGCGCCTTCCGTGGCAATCGTCTTCAGCGTCGTCGCATAGTCGCGGTTGAGGAACCTGTCACCCGCGCGAGGAACGCGTCCGTTCGGCAGAAAGATCCGTGACGAGGCGGTGTACTTCTGGAACCACTGCCGTCCTTCCGCGACGCTCGACGGAAGCGTCGCGTCGAGCACGAAACCCTCATCGGCATATTTGATCGCCGGCGCGATCAGATCGGCCCAGCTCACACGCTTGTTGCCGTACTTCGCGTAGAGGTAATCGAGTCCGGCCACGACGCCAGGGATGTTGACCGACATCGGTCCGTCACTCGGCAGACGCCCGTTGCGCAGCAGGCCCGGCGCGTCGAGCGTCGCAGCGCGCGGCGTCTGATCCTTGAACTCAATCACCGTCGGCTCGGACATGCCCTTGAGATACAGAACTGCTTGTCCATCACCGCCAATCCCCGACGCATCGGGCTCGACAACACCCAACGCGAATGACACCGCAATCGCGGCATCGACGATGCTGCCACCCTGTTCGAGTACCTCGCGGCCTGCCGCCGACGCGAGTGGATGCGCCGAGACGACGACGGCTCGCGATGAACTCACCACCGGCTTGACCAGCGGCTGCTGCGCCACCATCTGATCGACGACATCCTCGAGGGCCGCCTGCGTGCGCGACTGCTCGGCGCGGGGACGATATTCAGCGCGCAGCGCTTCCCACTGTGCCGAGGCGCTGCCCGAGTCGTAGTAGAGCCGCTTCAACGTGCTCCACACGCTGTCGAACGTGCGCGTCAGCGCAGCCGGCGATGGGACCGTCGGCGAGAGCACCGTTCGTCCGCCTTCGTCCACCGTGCGTGGCGCAGGCACCGTCCACAACTGATAGGCGCGACCGAGGCTGAAGAGCGCGGGAGGCTCGGATCGATCGCGTTCAGGGTTGCCGTTGTAAGACGGCTCGGGTTCAGGAATCTCTCCAATCGCCAACGTCTGCCCGTCAGGCGACCACGCGATCGTTCCGCCATGACGCGACGCGAGTACCGGCGGTGCCACCGGCCGGCTCGCTCCGACACCCGACTCGTTCAGCGGCACAACACCGGCCACCCACGTTGATCCCAGTCCGTCGCGAACCGCGTAGTAGGCGAGCCGCGTGCCGTCTGGCGACCACGCCGGATGTCCCTCGTATCCGGTCAGCCGCGCGAAGCGAAACGCTGGACCGCGGCCACCGGTTTCATCCGGCGTGTTCTTGTCGAAGAGCCGCATCAACCAGATATCGAAGTCGCCTTCGTCGTTGCCACGATTCGACGCAAACGCCAACCGTCTTCCGTCAGGCGATACGCGCGGCTGCACTTCGTCGTCCTGTGACTGCGTGAGCCGCAGCGGAATCCGCTTGTCCATCGCCACATCCGGATCGATGACGAAGAGATCCCACTGCGTCGTGTCCGACGCACGATTGGCAAACACGAGGCGGCCATCCGGCGTCCACGACGGCCATCGCTCGTCGCCTTCGAGTTCCGCGACGCGTTCCGGCGTACCACCGTGTGCGTTCACGACATAGAGATCGAAGCCCTCGCCACGATCCGCGGCAAAGGCGATGCGTTTGCCATCGGGCGACCACGCCGGCTCACGCTCAACGCCAGGTGTCTTGGTGAGCTCACTCCCATCCCGCCCATCCGGCTGCATCGTCCAGATGCGATCGATCACGACGAGCGCGAGACGTTTGCCGTCGGGCGACCAGGCCGGATCGCGCATACCGGGTGGCCCCGTCTGCGCATGTGGACTGAGCGTGAGGATCGCCACGAGTGCGAGGACGACGTAAAGGCGAGTCTTGAGACCCGCCTTGAGGAGACCGGTCTTCAGACCCGCCTGCCTTCCGTCACCGCATCGACGATGTGACGCGCGGAGATGCCGTAGTAATCAAGGAGCTGTTCAGGCGCACCGCTGCGCGGGATCTCGCGCACCGCGAGACGATGGACGGAGAAGCCATGACCTGCGACCGCCGCAGCGACCGCGTCGCCGATGCCGCCGGCGACGTAATGGTCCTCGACGGTAATCAACCGGCCTTTGGTTTCACGTGCGCAACGCACGAGCGTCGCGGTGTCGATCGGCTGCACGCTGTAGAGATCGATCACGCGGATGGTGATGCGCTGTTTGCTCAGCAGGTCGTAGGCTTCGAGCGCCTCGAACAGCGTGACGCCGGCAGCAATCACAGTCGCCTCGTCGCCACCGGCCTCACGCAGCACGTTGAGACCGCCGACGTGAAAGTCATCGTCTGGCCCGTAGATCACCGGTGTCTTCGGTCGCGAGGTCCGCATGTACGCCGGTCCGCCGTGATAGGCCATCCGCTCGACCAGCCGATCGGTGCTGACGGCGTCGCACGGATACAGGACGGTCATGTTCGGCTGCGCCCGCATCATCGCGAGATCCTCGAGCGCCATCTGTGACGGCCCGTCTTCGCCGATGGAGACACCGGCATGACTGCCGGCCATCTTGATGTTGCTGTTGCTGATCGCGGCCATGCGAATGAAATCGCTGGCGCGAGAAAGGAATGCGGCGAAGGTCGAGGGAAATGGAATCGCCCCGCGCGCAGCCAGTCCCATCGCGGCGCCGATCATCACCTGCTCGGCAATGTAGGCTTCGAAGAAACGCCTCGGATGCTCTTTTTCGAACTTCTCGCTGAAGGTCGAGTTCCCCACGTCGGCATCGAGCGCGACGACGCGCTCGTCGTTGGTGCCGAGCCGGGCAATCGCAGACCCGTAGGCTTCGCGCGTGGCCACCTTGTCGCCAAGGGCGTACGACGGTGGCGAGAGCGGGGCCGGCGCCTTGGCCGGAGGACGCGGAATCGAGCGAGGCCGTGGCTGCGCGGCCGGTAGTTCCTCGGGTACGAACTGTGTCTCCAGTTCAGCGATCGCACCGTCGGCTTCTTCGCCTTTCTTGAGCGGCTTGCCGTGCCAGCCGTTCTTGCCTTCGACAAACGAAATGCCTTTGCCTTTGACCGTCCTGGCGATGATCATCGTCGGCTTCGATTTTGTCGATCGTGCTTCGTCGAATGCGGAGAGGATTGCATCCATGTCGTGGCCGTCGATGGCGATGACGTGCCACCCGAACGACTGCCACCTCGTCACGTAGGCATCGATGTCGTGGTTCCACAGCGACGGCCCCTTCTGACCGAGGCCGTTGACATCGACGATCGCGCACAGTGAATCGAGACTCTCGTGCACCGCGGCGTGCGCGGCTTCCCAGACTGAGCCTTCGGCGATCTCACCGTCGCCAAGAAGCACATAGGTCCGGTAATCGGAGTTGATGCGCCGCGCATTCAAGGCGATGCCGATGGCGGCGCAGATGCCCTGGCCGAGCGATCCCGTGGCGACATCAACCCACGGCAGGCGTGGTGTGGGATGTCCCTCGAGATCGGAATCAAAGCGGCGCAGCGTCACCAAGTCGTCGCGACTGATGATTCCGGCCTCGGCCCACGCCGCATAGAGCAACGGCGCCGCGTGTCCTTTGGACAGCACAAAGCGATCGTTGTCGGGATTCTGCGGACTGCGCGGGTCGTAGCGCATCTCCGAGAAGAAGATGGCAGCGGCGACGTCAGCAGCAGAGCAGCACGACGTCGGATGGCCGCTGCCGGCCGCTGTGGTCGCGCGCACCGAATCGATACGCAGGCGAGTGGCGATGTTGCGCAGCGCGGATACGCGCGAGGATGCGTGCACGAACGACAACCTCCGCGACAGTCCCGCGCTGCATCGTCTGCGTGCTGCAGGATTCGTTGCAGCGTGGGAGTTGTCACTAGCAGAGACAGTTTCGACCACAGCGTGCGGGTCGGAATCACGTCCCCGCAACGCTGTGGTCATTATAATGACCCGATGCGGGCGGTGCGGTACGTGTACATCCTTGCACTGGTCGTCTGGCTGGGCGGGATGGTCGTGCTTGGCGCCGTTGTTGCGCCCGCGACATTTCAAGTACTGCAGGCCAGTGAGCCAGTGACGGGCCGCGAACTCGGCGGAGCCGTTTTCACAACTATTCTCGAACGCTTTCATTACGTCGCGTACGGCGCCGGCGCGCTGCTGCTGATCACGCTCGCGCTGATGGCGGTGCTCGGCCCGCGGCCACGGCATCTGGCGGTGCGCTTCGGGTTGATCACAGCCATGCTCGCGGTCGCGCTGTATTCCGGCGCCGTGGTGCTGCGCAGCGCCGACGGCATTCGCCGTGAGGTCGGAGGATTACCGTCGCGATTGCCCGAAGGCGACGCGCGACGCGTGCGTTTCGACGAGCTGCACACGCTGTCTACGCGATTGATGATGGTCAATCTTGTCGGCGCCTTGACTCTCCTGTTCTGGGAAGCGCGAGAGTGAGCGCCTCACGCTCGTCAGAACCCGGGAGCGTGAGGAGGCGCATCACGCTCATCGAAGGCGACGGCATTGGCCCCGAGGTCACGCGCGCCGTCGTGACGATCCTGGAGGCCGCCGGACTGCACGCCGACTGGGAGCCGCAACTCGCTGGTGTCCACGCAATCGAGCGGCACAACACGCCTCTCCCTCAGGAACTGCTCGACTCCATCGAACGCAACAAGGTTGCGCTCAAGGGTCCGGTGACCACTCCGGTCGGCGGCGGGTTCACCAGCGTCAATGTTGGCCTCCGCAAGGCGCTGAATCTGTTCGTCAACCTCAGGCCGGTGTGGAGCATCCCGTCGGTTCCTTCGCGCTACTCGGGCATCGATCTCGTGATCGTTCGCGAGAACACCGAGGACCTCTACGCGGGGCTGGAGCACGAAGTGGTACCGGGCGTGGTCGAGAGCCTGAAGATCATCACCGAGGAAGCTTCGACGCGCGTTGCCCGGTTTGCCTTCGACTATGCACGCGCACACAACCGCAAGCGTGTGACCGCCGTCCATAAGGCCAACATCATGAAGATGAGCGACGGCCTCTTCCTCACGTGTGTGCGTAAGGTCGGCGAACAGTTTCCCGATATCACCTGCGACGACCGCATCGTGGACAACGCCTGCATGCAGCTGGTGATCAACCCGACGCAGTTCGACATGCTGCTGCTGCCGAATCTCTACGGCGATATCGTCTCGGATTTGTGCGCCGGTCTGGTTGGCGGCCTGGGCGTCGTGCCGGGTGCCAATCTCGGTGAAGAGATCGGGGTCTTTGAGGCCGTGCACGGCAGCGCGCCTGACATCGCGGGTAAGGGCATTGCCAATCCCACGGCGCTGCTCTTCTCGGCGCTGCTGATGCTGCGTCACCTCGGCGAAGGTGCCATGGCCGATCGCATCATGACGGCCGTCGTCACCACGCTGAGCGACGGTGTGCGCACGCGGGATCTTGGCGGCACGGTAACGACATCGGAGTACGCGAACGCAATCTGTCAGAGACTCTGACACGATGGCCGATGAGATCACGCGCGCGGTGCTCGCGAGAGACGAGATTGCCGCCTATCTCAAGGGAAGCCACGGGGAAAGCGGCCGCGCAGCCCGCGAACGGATCGAAGGCTATCTCGACGAGCTGCGGACCACGCAGCGCTATTCGATCTATCGCGCGCTGAAACATCCGCTCTATCCGATCCTCCGCAAGATCGAGCGCATCGGCGAGCACACCGACATCCCGAAAGCCGCGGCACGTGCCGGCCGCGTCATCTACGCGTCGAATCACCGCAGCCACACGGACTATCTCGTCGAGCCGCTTGTACTGGACGACCACGGCATCAGGCCGCCGGTCATCGCTGCGGGCATCAATCTCTTCGCCGGCCCACTCGGTCTGATTCATCGTTACGTGACGGGCGCGGTTCCGATCCGGCGCAACGCGAAGGATCCGGCCTACCTGCTCACGCTCAAGGCATACGTCGCGGAGCTTCTGCGCACGAGCGATTTGCTCTTCTATCCGGAAGGCGGGCGCAGCTACAGCGGCGAGATCAAAGCGCCGAAGACCGGGCTGATCCACGCCGCGCTACACGCGCAACATCCGCACGTAGTCATCGTCCCGACCGCGGTGGCCTATGACCTCGTCCTCGAGGATCACGTCCTAGCGCGCCAGCGGGTGAAGCGAACGCAGCGGCCGTTCAGCCGCGAAGTGGCGGAGATGGTGCGATACGCCGTCGGATACACATCGCGCGCGTTCGTCAGCTTCGGCGCACCGATACCGCTCGCCGGGATCGATCCTGAGTCGCGTCGCGCGGTACTTGATCTCAGTCATACCGTCATGCGAGCGATCGGCCGGGCCTACAAGGTGCTGCCGACGGCGGTCGTGGCCTCGGCCATGCGACCGTCTACGACTCGTCGCGAGCTGGAGCAGCGGGCCGACGCGCTGATCGAGACCTTGCGCGCCTCCGGCGTCAACCTCGGCGTCACGAGCGGTGCACACGCATTGGACGCAGCGCTCGAGCCGCTGGTTTCTCGCGGTATTCTGGTAGTGAACAGGGGCCGCGTGCGGGTACGCAACCGGAACGTGCTGCGCTACTACGCGCGATCGATCGACCACCTGCTCGACTCTCGGCCGCGCCGGTAAATGTTGTCCTTCCTCGCACGCAGTGCGACACTCAAGCGTCTCGCGTCGCAGTACGGAATGACGCCCAACGGTTTCGCCAGGCGATTCATCGCCGGCGAGACGATCAACGAAGCCATTGATGCGGCCCGTGCACTGCAGGGCCGCGGCATGCACGTCGCACTCGACTACCTCGGCGAAAGCGTCAGCACCATCAAGGCGGCGACCGCTGCCTCGCGCGAATACGTCCAGCTCATGGAGACGATCGTTGCGTCGGGAATCGAGCGCAACATCTCGCTCAAGCTGACGCAGCTCGGCCTGACGATCGACAAGGCGACATGCGTGGACAACTTGCGTCGCATCCTGGAGCCTGCCGCCCGCCACCAGTTCTTCGTGCGCATCGACATGGAGAGCTCGCAGTTCACGCAGCTCACGCTCGAGGTGTTCGAGACGGTGTGGAGCCTGGAATTCCGCAACGTCGGCGTCGCGCTGCAGTCGGCACTGCTGCGCACCGAGCAGGACATCCGCCGCATGAACGAGCTCGGCGCACGCGTGCGTCTGGTCAAAGGCGCGTACAAGGAACCGGCGTCAGTGGCCTTTCAACTGAAAGCCGACGTGGACGCCGCCTATACCCGTCAAATGCGCCTGCTGCTGGATCACGGCGTGTATCCCGCCATCGCGACACACGACGAGGAGATCATCGCGGAGACGCGCAGCTACGCCGCCGAACGAGCCATCGGCACCGACCAGTTCGAGTTTCAGATGCTGTACGGCATCCGTCGCGACCTGCAGTCGTCACTCGTCGGCGACGGCTTCCGAATGCGCGTTTACATTCCCTTCGGCAAGGAATGGTTCCCGTACTTCATGCGACGCCTAGGCGAGCGGCCGGCCAATGTTGGGTTCGTGCTGAGGGCGTTGTTGGGTGAGAAGACTGGATAGTCGTCAGGTCAAAGGGCAAAGGTCAAAAGGCAAAGGTCAGGTACTGAGGTGTAGGTGCAAGGTGTAAGGTGCAAGGTGTAAGGTGTAGGTTCCGTGAGTAAATGACGCGTCGCGCGGAATTGATCCTCGCCCTTGGCCTGCCAGTGTTGGCAGCCCTTGTGATGCTCGTCACGACGGCGCTGCGCTGGGCGAGCGGTCTTTGACTTTGTGCCTAGACCTATACCTTTGACCTCGCCTTTGACCTCGCCTTTGACCTCGCTTTGCCCTTTGCCTTTTGCCCTTTGACCTTCGTCAACACCACGCGCGTGCGAGGTTGGCGAGCGCGTCGCGGCACTTGAGCACGTCCTCGAGGATCACGTATTCCTCGATGCTGTGGAGACCGGCGCCGCCGGGACCGAAGAGCACTGAGGGAATCCCCGCCTCGGCGAGAATCGCCGCGTCCGTCCAGAACGTCATGCCGGAGACCGTCGCAGCACAGCCCGCCGCTTTTGCCGCGTCGATCAACATCGTGGGCAACTGACTCGCGGCATCGATCTCATAGGCGCCGCGTCCGAATACCTGGCGCGCATCGGCCTCGAATTCGGGATCCTCGCTTTGCAGTTCGGAAAGGATCGCCTTGGCTTCTACAAGCGCGATGTCGGACGGCTCTCCGGGCAACGTGCGACGCTCGTATTGCAGCGCGGCTCGCGCCGGATAACTGCTCAACTCGTGACCGCCTTCGACAAGTGACGCGTGCAGCGACGCGGTTCCAAGCAGCGGGTGTGACGGTCCCTGTTGCAGACGACGGTCGAGCGACTCGAGTCGCGCGAGCACGCGTCCCATGCGGAGAATGGCATCACGCCCATCGCGCGGCCGGCTGCCGTGCGCAGCGCGTCCTCGGGTCTCGAGCGCCACCCACTGAAAGCCTTTGTGCGCAACCGCGACATCGAGTCCCGTCGGCTCGGTGACAACAGCCGCATCCGCGCGCCACTGTGAGACAAGAGCTTCGGCACCGATGCTCGCATGCTCCTCGTCAACGACTGCCGCCACGATGACGCGGCCACGTGCGAGGCCACCGCCCTCGACGATCCGACGCACGGCGCCAATCATCGCGGCGACGCCGCCTTTCATGTCCTGCGCACCGCGGCCGTACAAGCGACCGTCGCGGATCTCGGGTGCGAACGGTTTCAGCATACCGCTCACACCAACGGTGTCGGTGTGACCGCAGAACATCAGCGAGCGGCCTTGCGCACGTCCTTCGAGCACACCCACGACGTTCGGTCGGCCCGGCGCGACGTCGCTCACGTCGACACGCACGCCGAGCGACTCGAGCTCGCTCGCAATGCGTCGGGCCACCGCGCCCTCGCCATGTGCGCCTGACGCGAGCGACGGATTGACCGAATCGATCGCAACCAGATCGCTGAGGAGCGCGACGGCAGGGTCCGCGATTGCAGTCATAATCGACGCGTGAACGGTACTACAGCTCCCCCGATCGTCGCCGACCTCGCGAGCGTGATACGCGACGCTGGCGGCCGCGCGCTCGTGGTCGGTGGGTTTGTACGCGATTCACTTCTCGCACATCAGCAAGCCCAGAGCCACGATCCCGTGGACATCGACATCGAGGTATTCGGCGTCAGTGAAGATCGGCTGCCATCCTTGCTCGAGCCTTTTGGCCGCGTTGAAGCGGTGGGCGCCAGTTTCCCCGTCTACAAGCTGCGGGTTGCCGATCTGAGTCTGGCCGACATCGATGTGGCACTTCCCCGCCGCGAATCAAAGAGCGGGCGTGGCCACAAAGGCTTCGAGGTCCGTGGCGATCCGTCGATGTCACTCGAGGAAGCCGCACGGCGCCGCGATTTCACCATCAACGCCATTTCGTGGGATCCCCTCACGAGCGAGTACGAAGATCCCTTCGATGGTCGTGGCGATCTCGCCCGTCGCATCCTCCGCGTCGTCGATCCGATGACGTTCGGCGACGACAGCTTGCGCGTGCTGCGCGCGATCCAGTTCGCGGCGAGGTTCGACCTGATGCTCGACGAGCAGACGCTCGAACTGTGCAGGTCGATCCCGCTTGACGATCTCCCGGCGGAACGGATCTGGGGAGAGATCGAGAAGCTGCTGCTGAAGGCGTCACGACCCTCGACCGGTTTCACCCTCGCGCTCGACCTCGGTGTCATCGATCGCGTCCTGCCCGAGATGCGTCCGCTGGTCGGCTGCGAGCAGGAGCCGGAGTGGCATCCCGAAGGCGATGTGTGGACGCACACGCTGATGGTCATCGACGAGGCGCGCGCGGCGAATGGGGACCTCGCGCGTCCGCAGCTCATCACCGTGATGCTGGGCGCCGTGTGTCATGACCTCGGCAAACCTCCGACCACTGCGTTCGTCGACGGCCGGATTCGCTCGCTCGATCACGAGCAGGCTGGCGTTGAACCGACCGAAGCGCTGCTCGATCGGCTGAACGTACACACGATCGACGGTTTCGACGTGCGTAGTCAGGTGATCGGCCTCGTCGCGCAGCATCTCAAGCCGGGCATGTTTCACAAGGCCGCCAACGTGGGTGACGGCGCATTCCGTCGTCTCGCGCAGAAGGTGGATTTGGAACTGCTGGCGCGTCTCGCGCGCGCCGATTGCCGCGGCCGGACGGGATCGTTCGACTGCTCAGCGATGGACTGGTTCATCGAACGCGCCCGTGCACTCGGCGTCGAACATCAGCCGCCGCCGCCATTGCTGCTCGGCCGCCATTTGCTGGATCTCGGACTGAAGCCCGGCCCACGCGTCGGTGAAGTGCTGAGACAGGTCTACGAAAAACAGCTTGATGGTGTGATAGCGACCGTCGATGAGGGTATCGAAGAGGCGCGACGAATTCTCGGGTCCGGCTGACACCTCCGCGCTTCGCGCTACGGCGCCCAGGAAAGCCGGACACTACGAGATATAACTCGCATACGCGACGGGATCGACGTTGCCTCCCGAGACGACGGCCACAGAGCCAGCGACACCAGCGCGCAACGCAGCGGCCGTGGCAGCGGCGCCGCTCGGCTCGGCGACGAGATGCGCCTCGCGAAACAGCCAGCGGACCGCATCGATCATCTCGTCATCGGTGACGGTGACGACCTCGTCCACGAACGCGCGCACGTGAGCAAAGGTCAGATCGCCGGGGCGCAGCGTGAGCAGTCCATCCGCGATACTCGAAGCCCGCTCGAGCGTGATGGGATGCTCCGCCGCCAGCGACGCCGACATCCGGGCCGCACCCGCAGGCTCGACGCCGACGACTCGCACACCACCACGCATCCCTTTGACCGCTGCGCTCACGCCGGAGATCTGTCCTCCGCCGCCCATGGGAACGAAGACCGTTGTGGCATGCGGACATTGCTCGAGGATCTCGAGTCCGACCGTACCCGCACCAGCAATGATCCACGGATGGTCGAACGGCGGCACCATGGTGAGGCCGCGCTGTGCGAGCAACTCCTCGGCTCGCGCCTTGCGATCTGCCGACGTCCTGCCAGCGAAGATCACTTCTCCACCCAGGTGCCTGATGCCTTCGACCTTCACCTGTGGCGCTGTCTCCGGCATCACCACGACCGCGGGGATGCCGAACGAGCGGGCCACCATCGTCACCGCCTGACCGTGATTGCCGGACGAATAGGTGATCACGCCGGCGGATCTCGCCGCCGGTTGCAGCTGCGCCACCATGTTGCACGCGCCGCGAAGCTTGAAGGCGCCGCTCGGTTGCAGGTTTTCGCATTTGAGCGCGAGAGCCGGCGGGTCTAAAGACCCGCCTCTACGAACCCCACGCGCTGGCAACTCAATTTCCAGGACAGGTGTTCGGCGCGCGATGCCGCGTATCCGGGTCGCTGCGGCACGGATGTCATCAAGGGTGACCAGCATTACTGAGAGTTCAGTATAGTTGTGCGCCATGCGCTGGCTTTGGTTCGCGCCTCTGTGTGTAATCCTCGCGCTGCCGGCGTGCGCGCCAGGCGGAGCCAACAGTGGCGGCAAGCGTCGGCTGTCGATCGCGACCGGCGGCACCGGAGGCGTGTTCTATCCATACGGCGGCGGCATCGCCAAGGTGATCACCGAAAGTCTGCCCAACACCGAGGCGACGGCCGAAGTCACAGCCGCATCGATCGACAACCTCAAGTTCCTGAAGCAGGGCACCTCGGACCTCGCCTTCACAATGTCCGATGCCGCGCAGGACGCGGTCCTCGCGCGCGATGATTTCAAGGACTTCGGCGCGATCCCGCTGCGGACGCTGGCGGTGCTCTATTCGAGCTACACGCATCTGGTCACACTCGCCGACTCCGGCATCACTGACGTCACGCAGTTGAAAGGACGCACCGTCTCGATGGGCGCGGCCGGCTCGGGCACCGCGACATTGGGCTACCGCATCCTCGAGGCAGCAGGCGTCGGCCCCAACGACATCCGGTCGCAGAGTCTCGGCATCGCGCAGTCGGTTGATGCGTTGAAAGACGGCAAGATCGACGCCTTCTTCTGGAGCGGCGGTCTGCCGACTGCGTCAGTGCTCGATCTCGTGAACACGCCGCGCACCCACGCACGATTCATCGCCACCGACTCGTTGCTGCCACAGCTCGAGAAGACCTACGGTTCGTCGCTCTACTACAAGGCCATCATTCCGAAAGGCACGTATCAGCAGGACACCGACGTCGCGGTCGTTGGCGTCGCCGTTCTGCTCGTCGCCTCGGAAACGATGCCCGAGGATCTGGCGCACGACATTACCCGCGTGCTGTTCGAGAAGCAGCCGGAGCTGGCGACGATTCATCCGCAGGCCAAAGTGCTGTCGATCAAGACCGCGACGACAGGCTCGCCCATTCCTTTCCATCCCGGGGCGATTCGTTATTACCGCGACCAACGCGTGTGGACGAACTGATCAGCAGCGTGATTGAGGCAAGCGACACGAACGCAGAAGCAAGAACCAGGAACAGTGAACGACTGGTTTCCGTCCTCGCGTTTGCCCTCGCTGTGTACGCCCTGTACTGGGCGGTCGCATACGTCGAGACGCATTCGTATCGCATCAGCTTTCTGCTGCTGGTGCTCCTGATCACCTTCCTGAGTCGCTCGCCTCAGAGCGAGGGCGAGCTGGCTGCGCTGAGTCTCGCCCAAGGCGGCAGGTCCAAAAGGACCGGCCCTGCGATCGCGATCAACGCGGGGCTCATCGTGCTGTCGCTCGTCGCCTTGCTGTGGCCGTTCCTCGATCTCGACGCATTCGTACACCGAGCTGCCACCCCGACGACGACCGACATCGTGCTCGGTATCGTCACCATCGGCCTCGTGCTCGAAGCGACGCGCCGCACGTCGGGATGGGTGCTTCCGATCACCGCGCTGGTGTTTCTCGCCTACGGCTACTACGGTCCGCTGCTCGATCGCGTCGGCCTTGATCTCATCGCGCATCGCGGCTATTCGATCGCCCGTCTCGTCGGCACGCTCTACATGACGCTCGAAGGAATCTTCGGCGTGCCGCTCGACGTCACCGCGACTTACATCATCCTGTTCACGATCTACGGCGCGATTCTCGAGTACAGCGGCGCCGGACGTTTCTTCGTCGACTGGACGATGGCGGCAATCGGCCGCTCGGGCGATGGCGCCGGACCGGGGCGAACGATCACGGTCGCCGGCTACCTGCTCGGTGCGGTGTCGGGCAGCGGAGTCGCGAACACCGTGATGCTCGGATCGATCGCGTGGCCGTTGATGCGGCGCGCCGGCTATCCGGCCGATACTGCCGGCGCCGTGCTTGCCTCTGCCGGCATCGGCGCGATTCTCGCGCCGCCAGTGATGGGGGCGGCCGCGTTTCTCATCGCCGAATTCCTGCGCATCTCCTATCTGCAGGTCATCGTGATGGCCGCACTGCCGGCCTTCCTGTACTACCTCTCGATCTTTCTCATGGTCGAAGGCGACTCCCGGCGTCTGGCGCTGCGACCGGTGAACACCGACCTACCGACACTCGGGGCATTGACGCGGAAGGGCTGGCATTTCTTCGCATCCCTCGCCGCGATCGTCGTGCTGATGGTCATGGGCTTCACGCCGTATCTCGCGGTCTTCTGGGCGACCGTCATGGGCGTCGCGCTCAGCTTCGTGAATCGCGAGACGGCGCTCGTACCGACGCGACTTGCCACTGCGCTCGCCGCCGGTGGACGAGGTGTCTTGTCCGTGGCTGCCACTACGGCAACCGCCGGCATCATCGTCGGTGTGATCACGCTGACCGGTCTCGGCCTGAAAGTCGCCGGGCTCATCGTCACGCTGGCCGGAAGTAGCCTGCTGCTGACCATCATCTACGCGGCACTGGCGGTCTGGGTGCTCGGGCTGGCCGTTCCGGTGACCGCGTCCTACATCATCGCGGCTGTGATGATCGTCCCGGCACTCGTGCAGGTGGGCGTAGCTGAGGTCGCCGCGCACATGTTCGTGTTCTACTACGCGGTGCTTTCGGAGGTGAGCCCACCGACTGCGCTGTCACCGTTTGCGGCCGCGGCCCTTACCGGCGGCAATCCGCTGCGCACGACGATGCTGTCGTGGAAGTACACGGCACCTGCCTTCATCGTGCCGTTCGCGTTTACGATCGATCCGCGCGGGCTCGGGCTGCTGCTGCACGCCTCAGCCGGAGCTGTCGCGTGGTCATTGTCGACGGCGTCCCTCGGCGTGCTGGCTATTGCCGTATCCGCGGCAGGATGGATCCGCCGCGCGGCATCACCAGCGGAGCGTGTACTCGCGGCAATCGCCGCGGTGCTACTCTTCGTCCCGAACGTGGCGGTCGCGCTCGGTGGGGCCGCGTTGCTCGTCGTCATCGTCATGGCGCATTGGTTTCGCGCCGCATAAGAGGTTCGTCACGCGTATGGCGCGCTACACCCTGGTCTACGGCGTCCGTCTCGTTCCCGAAGGCACCTTGGTCGGGACTGACGAGGCCCGTCTTCGTTTGAAGGACGGCGAGGCTGGACTCACCTTGCACACGATCGATGGCACGATCCCGCAGCTCCGCCGCGCACTGGATCGCAGCCTGGATGCGTTTTTCGAGTTTCTACCCGGGGCGACCGAGGAAGATAAGCGGGACTTCGACGATTCGTGAACGTCGAGAACTATGCTGCAGCTTCAACCGCCGTGCGGAATTCTTCCAGCAGACGCGCTACATTGCCGGCCACCGAGTGCAGTGTCGGCGACCATCCCAGCGCGCGGGCGCGCGGGCTTCTGACGATCTGATCGAGCGCGAGGGCGTCCGCGTAGGTGCCCATCTTCGTCCGCGCTTCGCCGATCGGGACATGACGAATGTCGATGCGCGTGCGGACATGCCGCGAGATCGAGTCCACGATGTCGTCCACGCGCTCGTCGGCTTCGTCGTTGACGTGGAAGATTCCCGACGCATCCGGAGACGAGGCGACGCGGAGATAGACGTCGGCCAGGTCCCGATCGTAGATGCAGGGCCAGTGGTTCCGGCCGTCACCCACCACGCGCAACAACCCGTTTCTGGCGTCCTTCAACAGATCGCCAATGATGCCGCGCGCGCCACCGTAGACGATGCCCGGCCTGATGACCGCCGTACGAACACGACCGCTTGGTGAGCCCGTGAGCACCAGCGCCTCATGCTCGGGACGCCATGAGACGTGGGCCGGCGGATCCATCGGCGCATCTTCCTTCGCCGCACCTTGCGTGTGACCAAGAACCCACACGCCCGACGTGTAGATGACGCAGGCCGGAAGGCCTTTCTCCACACGACGCTCGGCCGCCGCCATCAACGTGTCGATCGCCTCTCGGTCGACGACTTGCTTGCGCTTCGCATCCGATGCCGCGTGGATCAACACGTCGCACTTTTCGGCCGCCGCGGCGTACGACGCCGGCCGCGACAATTCACCGATCACGGCAGTCGCACCGCGCGACGAGACGTGTTCCGCCTTCTCTGGATCGCGAACGAGTGCCGTGACCTGGTGGGTTGCGCGGAGACCGGCTTCGAGAACCGCCGAACCGATGTAACCCGTGGCGCCGGTCAGAAAGAACCGCATAAAGAGTTGCCGATCATACTTTAAATATCCCAGACCTTCTCGCCGTCGAAGAACGTAATGATTCCGTCTTCACTGACTTTGAGAACCGGACCGAACTTACTGGCGGCGAGCGCTGCTGTCGTGCGCGCACCCTCGACGACACCAGCTTCCAGCTCAGCTGAGGGTGGATGACGCAAGATGGCGCCGGCCGCGAGCAGCCGCGCATTCTGATCAACAACGATCGCGCCGTCCAGCGACGCGAGTGCGGCGAGCACGTTCGGATCCAGATCGGTCAGCGATCGGCCCTGAAGCAGCTCGAGCAGATCGCGCCGTGACGTCAAACCAGCAATCCCTCCATCGTGCGGCACGTCGAGACGATCAGGTGGCGCGACCAACTTGGCCACCGCGTTCGCCGTATCCCGCGCGACCACGAACAGCGCGCCTTCGCGTGCATCCGCGAGGTCGAGCGCCGTTTGAAAGATCCGCATCGCCAGCGCCTCGTCACCGACCGCCTCGGCCCACTGCTTGTACTTCGCCTGCAGGTCGAGCAGGTGCCACGCAGCACCGCGGAACGTGAACACCTCAGCACCTTCCGCGAAGATTTTGATTTCACGCGAGGGGCTGAGCACCGCACAGACGTGTCCCTGCTGCAGTGTCGCGCGGGCGTGTGGCTGATAGGCCTTTGCGCACGGCACCTGCAGCGCCTGCTGCCGGTTCACCTGGTTGGCCCAGCGCTCGATGTCGATGATGTCGAGCAAACGACCTTCCGAATTGGCGAGAAAGACCGTTCGCACACCGTCGGCGAGACGGAACAGGCTTTTGATCGCCGTGGATTCGGTATATGAAGGCGCCGTCGGGGGCAGCGGTGTATCGGGCCGGCACGGATCGGTCGGCGTGCCGAGTATCACGACCCCGGTAGAGATTGGCCGGTTTTCGTAGCTGGAGAGAGCGGCCACGCGGAGCAACTCGATCACCGACGCAATGCGATCGGCCTTGCCCTCTCGCCCGTCGACCGCATACGGCCGATGGTCGAGGAACGCGCCCACGTAGCGGTCCTCGATCAAACCGCGGAACAGATCGTTGCGTTCGGCGATGATCCGCGGGTTCAGGATGGCGCTGTATCTGGCAGCGAGCACCGCGCCAATGGCCTGCGCCAAGCGCACTTCATGCGCCGTAAACGGCCACCGCGGCGGCACACGCAGCGTGTAGCGCGTCCCGAACCACCTGATGATCAGCGCCGAGGGATTCGCCGACGGCTCGATTGACAGACGGCCGTCAGACGACACCGATGGCGTGACCTCCGTATCGAGCGATGCGCGCTCGAAGAACTGGCGCAGCGCCGACTGAAGGACGGTGTCATACAACGCGCCGACGGCAATTGCGGGGGGAACACTCAACGGCTGGATCATAATTCACGAGTGCAGCGGAATACGCTGATCGACTTCTTTCGAGACCTTGCCGAGATTCGCGGCGAGTTCCTGGTCTATGACGATGGCTACCGGCGGCGGGGGCACACCTACGAGGAGGTGGCCCGCGCAGCACGAGGCTTCGCGGCCACGCTCGCGGCAGCGGGATTCACCAAAGGTGACAAGGTCGTCTTCTGGGGAGAAAACCGTCCCGAGTGGGTTGCCGCGTACTGGGGATGCCTTCTCTCCGGCATCATCGTTGTCCCCATCGATTACCGGTCGTCGGCCGAGTTCGTCCTGAAGGTGCGTGGGCTCGTAGACGCGCGCCTCATCCTCATCGGCGATGACGTTTCACAACTTCCCTCCGGGCACGGCTTTCAGCACGTGTGGCCCTTCGCCGACTTCGACTGGCGTGGCGACGCACCCATGCCGACCGCGGCAATCACCCGCGACGACATCATCCAGATCATCTTCACATCAGGCGCGACGGCTGAACCCAAGGGCGTGGTGATTCGCCATCGCAATGTGCTGGCGAACATCGTTCCCGTCGAACGCGAGGTGCTGAAGTACCGGAAGTACGCGTGGCCGTTCCATCCGTTGCGCTTTGTGAATCTGCTGCCGCTCAGCCACATGTTCGGGCAGTCGATGGCGAGCAACATTCCGCCGATGGTGCGCGGCACGGTGATCTTCACGCGCAGCTTCAACCCGCATGACGTGCTGCATCTGATCAAGACGCGCCGAGTCTCGGTGCTGGTGTGCGTGCCGAAGATCCTCGACGTCCTTCGCGAGCACATCATTCATGCGTTTCCTGAAGCGGCCGAGCCTCCGCCGCCCGGCATATCCATCCCTGGTCGCTGGTGGAAGTACCGTCGCGTGCACTCGGCGTTCGGTCTCAAGTTCTGGGCGTTCGTCGTCGGTGCGGCGCCGCTGCCACCCGATGTCGAGGAGTTCTGGCGACGCCTTGGCTTTGCTGTCGTCCAGGGCTACGGCCTGACCGAGACCGCACCGATCGTCACGCTCAATCACCCGTTCAAGACGAGCAAAGGCTCGGTCGGCACAGCGATCGCAGGCGTCGAGATTCGCATCGCAGAAGACGGCGAAATTCTCGTTCGCGGCGAAAACGTCACCTCCGGCTACTACGTGTCTGGCCAAAGCCCAGAGCCTAAAGCCCAAAGCCCTGAAAACAGTGTTTTCGATACTGAAGGCTGGCTACACACAGGAGACATCGGCGAGCGTGATGAACAAGGGCGACTGTTCATCAAGGGTCGCAAGAAGGAAATGATCGTCACGCCCGACGGCCTCAACGTGTTTCCGGAGGACGTCGAGCGCGTGCTTGATGAGCAGCCCGGCGTACGCGAGTCGGCCGTCGTCGGCGCGATTGATGGCGCACAAGAGCGGGTGCATGCCGTGCTCATCGTCGATCCAGGGACTGACGTAGATGCCGTGATCCGTCAGGCCAACGCGCGTCTGCAAGACCATCAGCGCATCCGCACCTCGTCACTCTGGCCAGGCACCACGCTGCCGCGCACCGAGGGCACGCGCAAACTGAAGCGCAGCGCCATCCGCGACTGGGTGCGAGCGGGTGGCTCTCCGGTTGCCACACCGACTGGCGACTCGCTCGAATCACTGCTCGCTCGATTTGCACACGGTCGTGCAGTGAGCGGGACGACGACGCTCGACGAATTGGGCTTGAGCTCGCTCGAACGCGTCGAGCTGATGGTGGCGCTCGAAGATCGATTTCAGACACGCCTCGATGAGGGACGCTTCTCGGAAGTGGCAAGCGTCGCCGATCTGAAGCGGCTCGTCGAAGCCCCAGCCACCGCAGAAGGCGTCGAGGACCCCGTCGAGTTTCCGTCGTGGAACCGAACATGGCCGGTCCGTCTGGTGCGCCGCCTGTCGCAGGCGACGTGGATCGTGCCGCTGACGCGCGCGTTCGCGTACACGCGAGTCGAGGGCCTCGAACACCTGCGACACATCGACGGTCCGGTGATATTCGCCTCGAATCACCAGAGTCATATGGACGTACCGGTTATCCTTTCTTCGTTGCCGGGCCGATGGCGTGCACGTGTGGCACCGGCGATGGCGAAGGAGTTCTTCAAAGCCCACTTCTTCCCCGCCGACCACACGTGGCGGGAAATCTTCACGAACTCGCTGAACTACTACCTGGCGGCGTTCTTCTTCAACGCCTTCCCACTGCCACAGCGCGAGGCCGGCGCCCGCCAGACGTTGAAGTACATCGGCGAGCTGACGGGCATGGGGTGGTCGGTCCTGATCTTTCCCGAGGGCATGCGATCGCCAACGGGTCAGATGAAGCCGTTCCGCGGCGGCATCGGCATGATCGGCTCACGGCTCGACATCCCCATCGTTCCGATCCGGATCGACGACGTCGATACGTTGATGCCAATGGGCAGTACCTTCGTGAAGCCCGGGCGCGTCCGGGTGACGTTCGGCGCACCGCTGCGGCTGCGCGGCGACGATTACGCCGTGCTCGCGGAGCAAGTCGAAGCCGCTGTTCGGGCGCTGTGAATGCACCGATCCCCTTCAGATTAACTGTTGAAAATGATGGATTTGCTTGATCCCTCGCACTGTGGCACACTGATTGCTAGGCCCGGGCGCTCTCTCGTAGCTCGAATAGGATGAGTATTGAGTAAAGACGATCTGATAGACATGCAAGGCACTGTCGTGGCCGTTCACTCCGGCGGCCTCTATCGCGTGCAGTGCGATGCGGGGCACGAAGTGCTCGCACAGTTGAGCGGCCGTATGCGCCGCTTCCGGATCAAAGTTGTTCCAGGTGATCGCGTGACGGTCGGCGTGTCTCCCTATGACCCCGTCCGCGGCATCATCACCTTCCGGGCCCGGTAAATCAGCAGACCAGTCAACATTGAGTTCTGTTAATCCATCTTCACCACGACGTCGAAGCCGCCGCGGCCCCCCGCGCCGGCGTTCGCACCCGCAGCCGATCGCCAAGCCAGAACCGGCGGTGCTGGCCTATGAGCCGTCGCCATTCGATCCCGCACCGATTCCCTTCGACAAGCTCTCGCTCGACGAGCGTCTGCTGTCAGGCATTCGCGATCTGGGCTGGGCCGACACGCGACCGGTCCAAAGCGGCGTGATCCCGCTCGCGCTCGGCAGCAGCGACGTGATCGCGTGCGCCGAGACCGGCACTGGAAAGACGGCGGCCTTCCTCGTTCCGATCCTGCAGCGCTTCCTCAATGAGCCGCCGCCGCAGCCGCCGCGCACGCGCGCGCTGGTGCTGGCGCCGACACGCGAGCTTGCCGTCCAGATCGAAGATCAGGTGCAAGGCCTCACATATCACACGACCGTGTCGAGCGTGGCCGTGTTCGGCGGCGTGCCGATGGATGCGCAGGAATTTGCGTTGCGCGCCGGCGTGGACATCGTCGTCGCGACACCTGGCCGGCTGATGGACCACATGCGGCATGAGTCGATCGACTACTCAGGCCTCGAGATCCTGGTCCTCGACGAAGCGGATCGCATGCTGGACATGGGCTTCTGGCCCGATGTGCAGCGTATTTTGGCCGCGTTGCCCTCCAAGCGTCAGACACTGCTCTTCTCGGCGACGATGCCCGCGGAAGTGTTGAAGCTCACGCAGGAGTTCCTGCACGAACCAAAGTACGTGCAGGTGGGACGACGCGGCGGTCCGGCCCAGACGATCTCGCACAATGTGCAGACGGTTGCCGCCGGCGAGAAAACGCAGTGGCTCGCCC
>Ga0065712_10067835_pt1 | contig 27107 bp, 30 predicted proteins | sample MisRhiReplicate1_FD_59099 | JGI IMG/M metagenome (GOLD analysis project Ga0065712, IMG submission 59099) | Miscanthus rhizosphere microbial communities from Kellogg Biological Station, MSU, sample Rhizosphere Soil Replicate 1: eDNA_1 v3... | ecosystem: Host-associated > Plants > Roots >...
GGCTTGGCGATGATCATGCCCGCCGCTACCGTGCCGTTGGTCAAACGGTCGATGACGATGAACGCACCGGTGGTGCGGTTGCTGTCGTAGCCGTCCAGCGCGATAGGCGCGTCGAGGCTGATCTTGACGCGCCCGATCTCGTTCAACTGCAGCGAACTGGCAGGGCCTTCGACCAGCGTGTTCACGTCAACGCGATGAGTGATGCTGGCAATCGAACCCGGCACATAGCTGGTGGCGCGTTTGATGTCGTATTTCTTGCCCGGCAGCATCGGCTCTTCAGCCATCCAGACCAGCATGGCGTCGAACGCGTCGCTGACCTGCGGGACGTTGTCGGCATGCACCAACAGGTCGCCACGGGAGATGTCGATCTCGTCTTCCATGGTCAGCGTCACGGCCTGACCGGGACCGGCCTGCTCCAGCTCACCTTCGAAGGTGACGATGGACTTCACGCGACTGCTCTTGCCCGACGGCAGCACGACGATTTCATCGCCCTTGTGCACGATGCCGCTCGCCAGCGTACCGGCAAAGCCACGGAAGTTTAGGTTCGGACGGTTGACGTACTGCACGGGGAAACGCAGATCGGTGTAGTTGCGGTCACTGGCGATTTCGACCGTTTCCAGAATTTCCATCAGCGACTGGCCGGTGTACCACGGTGAACGCTCGCTGCGGTTGACCACGTTGTCGCCTTTGAGCGCCGACATCGGCACGAAAGCCATGGTGGTCGGCTTGAAGGCGATGCCTTCGGCAAACTTCAGGTAATCGGCCTTGATCGACTCGAACACGCCCTCATCAAAGCCGTTGAGGTCCATCTTGTTGATGGCGACCACGATGTGTTTGATGCCCAGCAAAGACGCGATATAGCTGTGGCGACGGGTCTGGGTCTGCACGCCGTAACGCGCGTCCACCAGAATGATCGCCAAATCGCAGGTCGATGCACCGGTGGCCATGTTGCGGGTGTACTGCTCGTGGCCCGGGGTATCGGCAATGATGAATTTGCGCTTGGCCGTGGAGAAGTAGCGGTAGGCGACATCGATGGTGATGCCCTGCTCGCGCTCGGCCTGCAGACCGTCCACCAGCAATGCCAGGTCGACGTCATCGCCTGTGGTGCCGGACTTCTTGGAGTCACGGGTAATGGCTTCCAGATGGTCTTCGTAGATCATCTTGGAATCGTGCAGCAGGCGTCCGATCAACGTGCTCTTGCCGTCGTCGACGTTGCCACAGGTAAGAAAGCGCAGCATTTCCTTGCGTTCGTGCTGGCCCAGATAAGCGAGGATGTCCTCGCTGATCAAATCAGATTGATGCGACATGTGACACCCCCCTTAGAAATAACCCTGACGTTTCTTTTCTTCCATCGAGCCTGCGCCATCGTGGTCGATGACCCGGCCCTGACGTTCGGAAGTTCGCGTCAGCAGCATTTCCTGAATGATGTCAGTCAGGCTGGTGGCTTCGGACTCGACAGCACCGGTCAACGGGTAGCAGCCAAGCGTGCGGAAACGCACCTTCTTCTTGACGATGCGCGCCTTTTCCTCGTCCGTGAGGTGTTCGAGGATACGATCGTCGTCGATCATGATCAGCGTGCCGTTCTTCTCGATCACGTCACGCTCGGCCGCGAAGTACAGCGGCACAATCGGGATGCCTTCAAGGTAGATGTACTGCCAGATGTCCAGCTCGGTCCAGTTCGACAGCGGGAAAACGCGGATCGACTCGCCCTTGTTGACGTTGCCGTTGTAAACGTTCCACAGCTCGGGACGCTGGTTCTTCGGGTCCCAGCGGTGCTTGCTGTCGCGGAAGGAGTACACGCGCTCTTTGGCACGGGACTTCTCTTCGTCACGGCGTGCACCGCCGAAAGCTGCGTCAAAACCATGCTTGTCCAGCGCCTGCTTGAGGCCCTCGGTTTTCATGATATCGGTGTGCTTGGCACTGCCGTGGGTAAACGGGTTGATACCCTGTGCCACACCATCGGGGTTGATGTGGGTGATCAGGTCCAGGCCCATTTCCTCGACCATCTGGTCGCGGAAGCGATACATTTCCTGGAATTTCCAGCGGGTATCGACATGCATGACCGGAAACGGCAGCTTGCCCGGAAAGAAAGCCTTGCGCGCCAGATGCAGCATCACGGCCGAATCCTTGCCGATCGAGTACAGCATCACCGGGTTATCGAACTCGGCGGCGACCTCGCGGATGATGTGGATGCTTTCCGCCTCCAGCTGTTTCAGATGCGTCAGTTTATCAACCATGGTTACTCACGTTCGTTGGACCGGGAAAACCCGGGGCGGCCTGCGGGCCGTATTCGAGCCGTGCACTTTATCATGCACGATATCGCTAATCAGCGCGGCGGCTAGATCGAAACGATCTATGCATATGCTCCGCCGTTTGATGGATCAGATCGGGTTTGGGCAGTCGATGAAAATGTGCTCGACGGCAAAGCGCCGTGCCAGATAATCGCCCAGCGCCTGAACGCCATAACGTTCAGTGGCGTGGTGTCCGGCGGCGATGAAGCTGATGTCGTTTTCCCGAGCGCTGTGAAAGGTCTGCTCTGACGCTTCGCCGCTCAGGAACAGATCGACGCCTTCAAGCACCGCCTGATCGATGTAACCCTGACCGCCTCCCGTGCACCAGCCGACGCGACGAATCATCTGGCTGCCTTCGATCAGCAACGGCTCGCGACCCAGCGCCTCCTGGACACGACGGGCGAAATCGCGCGGGGTCACGGCCTCGGACAAGGAACCGATCAGACCGATCACTTTGGGGTTTTCCGGATCCAGGGGACCTTCGACGGTGATATCCAGTTGACGCGCCAACTGCACGTTGTTGCCCACGTCGGGATGCACGTCGAGCGGCAGGTGATAGGCCAGCAGGCTGATGTCGTGCTTGAGCAGGGTTTTCAGGCGACGCTGCTTCATGCCGACAACGCAAGGGTTCTCGCCCTTCCAGAAATAGCCGTGGTGCGCAAGAATCAGATCAGCCTGGGCTTCGACCGCCGCGTCTAGCAACGCCTGACTCGCGGTGACGCCGCTGACGATCCGCATCACCTGCGGACGGCCTTCGACCTGCAGGCCATTGGGGCAGTAATCCTGAATACGGGCGCTATTGAGATAGCGGTCGGCTTCTTCGACCAGGGTGCTCAGGGCAACAGCCATAAAAGACTCCTAAATATGCAGTTCAGAGCTGCTTTGTGCTCGTATAATGCCCGCCATTATGGCGCACCCGTGGCAAAAATTTCTGCGCCGAAACCATCAGGACTTGTTCAATGCTCAAGGCTCTGCGCTTTTTCGGCTGGCCACTGCTGGCCGGTGTGCTTATCGCCATGCTGATCATTCAGCGTTATCCACAATGGGTAGGATTGCCCAGCCTGGATGTCAATCTGCAACAGGCGCCGCAGACCACCAATATCATGCAGGGCCCTTCTTCCTACGCCGACGCGGTGAGCGCGGCCGCGCCCGCCGTGGTGAACCTGTATACCACCAAGATGGTGAACAAGGGCGCCAACCCGTTGTTCGAAGATCCTCAGTTTCGGCGCTTTTTCGGCGACAACACACCCAAGCAGAAGCGCATGGAATCCAGTTTGGGTTCCGGCGTGATCATGAGCCCGGAAGGCTATCTGCTGACCAACAACCACGTGACCATCGGCGCAGACCAGATTGTCGTGGCGCTCAAGGACGGTCGCGAAACCATCGCTCGCGTGATCGGCAACGACCCTGAAACCGATCTGGCAGTCCTGAAAATCGACCTGAAAAACCTGCCGTCGATCACCATCGCCCGCTCTGACGGCATTCGCATCGGCGATGTGGCACTGGCCATCGGCAACCCGTTCGGCGTCGGCCAGACAGTGACCATGGGCATTATCAGCGCCACGGGCCGCAACCAGCTGGGGCTCAACACCTACGAAGACTTCATTCAGACCGACGCAGCGATCAACCCCGGCAACTCGGGCGGCGCGCTGGTGGATGCCAGCGGCAACCTGACCGGCATCAACACGGCGATCTTTTCCAAGTCCGGTGGCTCGCAAGGCATCGGTTTTGCCATCCCGACCAAACTGGCGATGGACGTCATGAAGTCGATCATCGAGCACGGTCAGGTCATTCGTGGCTGGCTGGGTATCGAGGTCCAACCGCTGACTCAGGAACTGGCCGAGTCGTTTGGCTTGAAAGATCGTCCGGGCATCGTGGTCGCCGGTATCTTCCGCGACGGACCGGCGCAGAAAGCCGGGCTGCAGTTGGGTGACGTGATCCTGAGCATCAACGGTGAACCGGCCGGCGATGGTCGTCGCTCGATGAATCAGGTAGCGCGCACCAAACCCAAGGACAAGATTGCCATCGACGTGATGCGTAACGGCAAGGAACTGCGCCTCAGCGCCGAAGTAGGCCTGCGCCCGCCTCCTGCGCCAACGCCTGCCGCGAATCCCGAGTGATTTGAAACGGACGGGATGACTGATCCTGTTGCGTGATCAGACCCGATGGGACGCGGAGCGTAGCGGGCGGCATGCCCACTTCAGCGTGGGCACGATCAGTATCGATGATTGTTGCCACTCCAGCGTGGTAACGCAGCCCAGGACGCTCCGCGTCCGCTGTCGAATGTGACGCTGGGCGTCACATCCCTCAGATGTCGCTCAACCCTTCCAGCAACGCCTGGTGCTGCTCCTGCGTGCCAATACTGATGCGCAGGAACTGTGCGATGCGCTGCTGCTTGAAGTGGCGCACGATCACGCCTTGCTCGCGCAGTTTCGCAGCCAGTCCGGCAGCATCGTGCTGTGGGTGGCGAGCGAAGATGAAGTTGGCGGCTGAAGGCAGGACCTCGAACCCCTTGGCCTGCAACTGTCCAACCAGCACTTCACGGCTTTCGATGACCTTGTTGCGCGTCACCTCGAAGTGCTCGATATCATCGAATGCCGCGGCAGCGCCCACGTTGGCCATGCGGTCCAGCGGGTAGGAGTTGAAGCTGTTCTTGACCCGCTCCAGCGCTTCGATGAGATCAGGATGACCCACCGCAAGACCGACGCGCAGGCCTGCCAGCGAGCGCGACTTGGACAAGGTCTGGGTCACCAGCAGGTTCGGATAACGATTGACCAGCGCAATCGCGGTCTCGCCACCGAAGTCGATGTACGCCTCGTCCACAACCACCACCGAATCCGGGCTGGACTTAATGATCTGCTCGACCGCCTCCAGCGCCATCAGGCAGCCGGTAGGCGCATTCGGGTTGGGGAAAATGATCCCGGCATTCGGGCGCGCATAATCCTCAACACGGATCTGGAACTGCTCGTCCAGCGCCACGGCTTCATAATCAATGCCATACAGGCCGCAGTAGACCGGATAGAAGCTGTAGCTGATGTCCGGGAACAGCAGCGGTGCATCGTGCTTGAACAACCCGTAGAAAATATGCGCCAGCACTTCATCTGAGCCGTTGCCCAGAAACACCTGGTTCGGCTCGACGCTGTAATAACGGGCCACTGCCTGCTTGAGCAGGTCGCTGTTGGGATCCGGGTAAAGACGCAGGTCGTCGGTCAGCGCAGCGCGCATGGCTTCAAGCGCCTTGGGCGACGGGCCGTAGGGATTTTCATTGGTGTTGAGTTTGACCAGTTTGCTCAGCTTCGGCTGCTCGCCCGGCACATAAGGCACCAGATCGCGAACGAAGGGACTCCAGAATTTGCTCATCAGTTGCCTTCCTCTGTGCTGCCGGCTTTCCAGCTCGGGTCGGTAATTCGGTATTCGGCGCTGCGGGCGTGGCCGCTCAGCGATTCGCCACGGGCCAGCACGGATGCCGTCTTGCCCAGTTCCGATGCGCCCTCCGGCGAGCAATAAATGATCGAGGAGCGCTTCTGGAAATCGTAGACACCCAGCGGCGACGAGAAACGCGCCGTGCCGGAGGTCGGCAATACGTGGTTGGGGCCGGCGCAGTAATCGCCCAGCGCCTCGGAGGTGTGACGGCCCATGAAGATCGCACCGGCGTGACGAATCTGCGGCAGCCAGGCTTCAGGGTCGGCCACCGACAACTCCAGGTGCTCGGGGGCAATGCGGTTGGCCACTTCAATGGCCTGCGCCATGTCAGCCACCTTGATCAGCGCGCCGCGCCCATTGATGGATGTCTCGACGATGGCCGCACGCTCCATCGTTGGCAGCAGACGAGTGATGCTGGCCGCGACCTTGTCCAGGAACTCAGCGTCCGGACTGACCAGAATCGCCTGCGCGTCTTCGTCATGCTCGGCCTGGGAGAACAGGTCCATGGCGATCCAGTCAGGATCGGTCTGACCGTCACACACCACCAGAATCTCGGAGGGACCTGCAATCATGTCGATGCCCACTTGGCCAAACACGTGGCGCTTGGCCGTGGCGACATAAATGTTGCCCGGGCCGACCACCTTGTCGACCTTCGGCACGCTCTCGGTGCCGTAGGCCAGTGCGGCAACAGCCTGCGCGCCACCAATGGTGAATACACGGTCAACGCCCGCGATGCAGGCCGCAGCCAGCACCAGCTCGTTGATCTCGCCACGCGGCGTCGGTACGACCATGACCACCTCGGTCACACCCGCCACCTTGGCAGGAATGGCGTTCATCAACACCGATGACGGGTAGGACGCCTTGCCGCCCGGTACGTACAGACCGGCACGATCCAGCGGCGTCACCTTCTGGCCAAGCACGGTGCCGTCGGCCTCGGTGTAGCTCCAGGAATCCTGCTTCTGCTTTTCGTGGTAGCTGCGAACCCGCTCGGCGGCTTTCTCGAGCGCCTGACGCTGGACTGGCGTGATGCGTGTCAGCGCGAGCTCCAGACGTTCGCGCGGCAGAATCAGATCGGCCATCGAGGCGACCTGCAGACCATCGAAGCGCTGGGTGAACTCGACCAGTGCAGCGTCGCCTCGCTCACGCACGGCCTTGATGATGTCGAGCACGCGCTGATTGACCGAGTCGTCAGACACACTTTCCCAGCTCAGCAGATGATCCAGATGTCGGGCGAAATCCGGGTCGGCAGCATCGAGTCGGCGAATAGCGGTGGAAGTGGTCATGGCGAGGGCCTCAATAATTGGCGGATGCTCAGGAGCCTAAAGCTACCAAGCTATCCGCGCAGGCACCTGAGAAATTTGGCTATGACACGGATAGCTGGACGCAACTCAACGTTGCGTGATCGGGTCAGCCGCGGTGTCGCGACTCCACTGCCTTGCGCAGGGTGTCGATGAGCGCCTGAATGCGCGCGTGCTGCATTTTCATGGAAGCCTTGTTGACCACCAGACGCGAGCTGATGGTGGCGATCAGTTCCTGCGGTTCAAGACCATTGGCACGCAGGGTGTTGCCGGTGTCGACAACATCGATGATCTTGTCGGCCAGACCGATCAGCGGAGCCAGTTCCATCGAGCCGTAAAGCTTGATGATGTCGACCTGACGACCCTGCTCGGCGTAATAACGCTTGGCGACGTTAACGAATTTGGTAGCGACGCGCAGACGGCCCTTGGGCTCTACAGCACCGATGGCACCGGCGGTCATCAGCTTGCACTTGGCAATCTGCAGATCCAGCGGCTCGTAAAGGCCCTGGCCGGTGTATTCCATCAGCACATCCTTGCCCGCCACACCCAGGTCGGCAGCGCCATGCTCGACATACGTCGGTACATCAGTGGCACGCACGATCAGCAGACGTACGTCAGGCTGGGTCGTGGGAATGATGAGCTTGCGGCTCTTGTCCGGATTCTCGGTCGGCACGATGCCTGCTTCAGCGAGAAGCGGCAAAGTGTCGTCAAGAATGCGGCCCTTGGACAGTGCGATGGTCAACATGGGAAACGTAAGTCCTTATCAGGAAACTTTTGGCATGACGCAAACGGCGCATGACAACCCTCCGGCACTGGATGCCCGAGGTGAAACGTATCAGAAATCACACCTGCTATCGAACGACGACCCTGGCGCACTTGAAGCGCCAGGGTCATTCACCACTAGCCCGGAACGCGACGGATCTTGGCACCCAGCATTTGCAGCTTCTCTTCGATGCACTCGTAACCACGGTCTATGTGGTAGATGCGGTCGATCAGGGTATCGCCTTCAGCGACCAGAGCCGAAATCACCAGACTGGCCGAAGCACGCAGGTCGGTCGCCATCACTGGCGCACCCTTCAGGCTTGGCATGCCGGTCACGATAGCCGTGTTGCCTTCCACCTGGATATGCGCGCCCATGCGGTGCATTTCGTACACGTGCATGAAACGGTTTTCGAAGATGGTCTCGATCACGGCGCCAGTGCCTTCAGCGATGGCGTTGAGCGAAATGAACTGCGCCTGCATGTCGGTCGGGAACGCCGGGTAAGGGGCGGTCCGCACGTTCACAGCCTTGGGCCGCTTGCCATGCATGTTCAGTTCGATCCAGTCATTGCCGGTCGTGACCTCGGCGCCGGCTTCCTGAAGCTTGAGCAGCACCGCTTCCAGAATGGTCGGATCGGTGTCCTTGACCTTGACGCGACCGCCAGTGACGGCAGCGGCAACCAGATAGGTACCGGTTTCGATACGGTCAGGCATGACCTTGTAGGTCGCCGAACCCAGACGCTTCACGCCATCGATGGTGATGGTGTCGGTACCTGCGCCGTGAATTTTTGCACCCATGGCGATCAGGAAGTTGGCCAGATCGACCACTTCCGGCTCACGTGCGGCGTTCTGCAGCACGCTGCGACCGTTCGCAAGGCTCGCGGCCATCATGATGTTCTCGGTACCGGTCACGCTCACGGTATCGAAGAAGAAATTGGCACCGCGCAGGCCGCCTTCAGGCGCCTTGGCCTTGATGTAGCCGCCTTCGACGTCGATGATCGCGCCCATGGCTTCAAGACCACGGATGTGCAGATCGACCGGACGCGAACCGATTGCGCAACCGCCAGGCAGTGCGACTTCCGCTTCGCCGAAGCGGGCGACCATCGGGCCAAGTACCAGGATCGACGCACGCATGGTCTTGACCAGTTCGTACGGTGCGATCAGGGTCTTGATGGTGCGAGGATCGATTTCCACGCTCAGCTTTTCGTCGATCACAGGCTCGATGCCCATGCGACCGAACAGCTCGATCATGGTGGTGATGTCGTGCAGGTGCGGCAGGTTCTGAACAGTAACCGGCCCATCGGCCAGCAGGGTCGCAGCCAGAATCGGCAGCGCAGCGTTCTTTGCCCCGGAGATGCGAATTTCGCCATCAAGGCGAGCGCCACCGGTAATAATCAATTTATCCATTAGAATCTCGACACCAATTGGCTCAGGTGCGCTCGGCCCAGGCAGCGCGGCTGAAAAATTTCATAGTCACCGCGTGGATACTGCCATCGGCAATCCAAGGGTTCAGGTGGGCATAAATCTGTTGCTGACGCTTGACGGGGCTCAGCGTGGCCATCTCGTCACTGATCACGTTCAGCTGGAAGTTGCAGCCTTCGCCTTCGACTTCCACGTTGATTTCGGGCAGCTTTCCTTCAAGGAAGGCTTTCACTTCTAGGGCCTGCATGCTTAACCTCGATCGGCGCTGAACGCGCGCGGGTCGGCCATGATACAAAAAAGCCCATGCTATGCGAACCCCGATGATGGGGTGCCGGACAGAGGGCTTTTCCGATTGACCTGTTAATGGATGTCCAGAAGCTCGTTCAGTCCTGAAACCTGAGCGATTTCACGCATGTCTTCGGGCAGAGACTGCACCTTGAGCGACTTGCCGGCTTCGCTGGCGTCACGCATGAACGCCAGCAGCAGGGCCAGGCCCACGCTGCTGGACTTCTCAACGCCTGAACAGTCCAGCGTCAGGGTGTCGAGGTCGCCAGACCTGATCAGTGCCGCGCCCTGCTTGCGCAGTTGCGGCCCGCTGCGGTAATCCAGAACCCCGACCAGCTTCAGCTCGCCAGGCCCGACCAGACGGACAGCTGTCTCACTCATTGCGCAGGCTTCTGTGCAGCTTCGTCGGTGGTTTCCTTGGCCTTGGCAACTTCGCCAGCCCAGCCATTGATTGTCTTGTCCAGATCGTTGCCGTTGCGCTGCATGGCGTCGGCGAACTGATCGCGGAACAATTTACCAATGTTGATACCGTTGATGATGACGTTACGCACCTTCCACTCACCATTGACCATCTCAAGGGTGTAGGAAACCGGGTAAACCGCACCGTTATTGCCTTTGACCTGCATGTCTACGCTGGTCCGGTCGGCACCTTCCTGCTTGGCAGGCGAGACGGTAATGCCCTGATTGTTGTACTCCAGCAAGGCGTTACCGTAGAACTGCATCAGGCTGCGCTTGAAGTTTTCCTGAAAGCGCTGCATCTGCTCAGGCGTGGCCTTGCGCGAATACTTGACCGTCATGATGCTGCGGGAAATGCCGTCGGCATCCACCACAGGGCCGACGATGCGGTTCAGGGCATCATAGAAGGCGCCTGGATTGGCTTTGTACTGCTCTCTGTTGGTCGCCAGATCGCTCAGCAATTCCTTGGTGGTGCGATCCACAAGGTCGTGGGCCGACGTTGCTGGTGCGGCATTGGCCAGCATCGGCAGTGCGGCCAGCAATACCAAAAGGCCACGGCGCAGAATCGAGATCATTTATAGCTCCTCATTTGGCGTCTTTGCTTACAGTATTGAGCAGGAACTTCCCGATCAGGTCCTCAAGAACGAGGGATGACTGCGTGTCATGGATGGTCGAGCCATCCTTGAGCAGCGCTTGATCGCCACCTACGCTCAAACCAATGTATTTCTCACCCAGCAGGCCCGCCGTCAGGATCGACGCCGTGGAGTCTGCCGGAAGATTGTCTACCTTCTTCTGGATCTCCAGCGTGACACGACCGGTATAGGTGTCGCGATCCAGATCGATCGCGGTGACCCTGCCGATCGTGACACCAGCCATGCTTACCTTGGCTCTGACAGTCAAACCGGCAATATTGTCGAAGTAGGCATAAAGTTTATAACTGTCGTTGGTCGCACTGGTGCTCAGACCACTGACTCGCAGGGCCAGCAAGAGCAGAGCCAGTATCCCGGCCAGCAGGAACAGGCCGACACCGGTTTCGATGGCGCGGTTTTGCATCAGAAATCTCCAAACATCAAGGCGGTCAAAATAAAGTCCAGGCCCAACACTGCAAGCGAGGCATACACCACGGTCTTGGTCGTCGCACGGCTGATCCCCTCGGAAGTGGGATCGCAGTCATAACCCTGGAAAACGGCAATCCATGTCACCACAAAAGCAAATACGACGCTTTTGATGACCCCATTGAGCACATCGTTCGTGAAGGAAACGCTGTTCTGCATGTTCGACCAGAAGGAGCCCTGATAGACGCCCAGCCAGTCGATCGCTACCCAGGATCCACCCCAGATGCCGACCACGCTGAAAATCATCGCCAGAATCGGCAACGAAATGAAACCTGCCCACAGACGCGGCGCAACGATGTACTTGAGCGGATCCACACCGATCATCTCCAGGCTCGACAACTGCTCCGTAGACTTCATGTTGCCGATCTCGGCGGTCAGTGCGGAACCGGCACGGCCAGCGAACAGTAGAGCGGTCACGACCGGACCCAGTTCACGCAACAGCGTCAGCGCAACCATCTGCCCGACCGCCTGCTCGGAACCGTACTTGGTCAGAATACTGAAGCCCTGCAGCGCCAGTACCATGCCGATGAAGGCACCGGACACGACGATGATGACCAGCGACATGACGCCGACCGAATACAGTTGCTTGACCAGCAATTGAAAACTGCTGCCCGTCCCGCCGCGCCCCAGCAGGGCATGGCCGAGAAATATGCCTGAACGCCCCAGAACAGTAATGATATCTATGGCCGAACGCCCGAGCAGGCGGATACGGTCCATCAGTGACTTATTGCGCATCAGCGCTTCCCCAACAGGTCTTCGCGAAAATCCGGCGCCGGATAATGAAATGGCACAGGGCCGTCTGGCTCGCCGGTCATGAATTGACGAATGCGCGGATTATCCGAGGACATCAGTTCCTGCGGCGTGCCCTGCCCCAGAACCTGCCCGTCACCGACGACGTACAGATAATCGGCAATGCTCGCGGTTTCGCTCAGGTCATGGGACACCACGATGCTGGTAATGCCCAGTGCATCGTTGAGCAGCCGGATCAGACGCACCAGGACACCCATGGCGATCGGGTCCTGCCCGACAAAGGGTTCGTCGTACATGAGAATCTGAGGATCGAGGGCAATGGCACGCGCCAGCGCCACACGGCGCTTCATGCCACCTGACAATTCGTCAGGCATCAATTCGACGGCTCCGCGCAGCCCAACGGCCTGCAGCTTGAGCAGCACGATGTCGCGGATCATCTCTTCGGGCAGTTCGGTGTGAACACGCAGCGGGAATGCCACGTTTTCGAACACGTCCAGATCAGTGAACAGCGCGCCGCTCTGAAACAGCACGCCCATCTGCTTGCGGGCGTCGAACAGGTCACTGCGCGACAGCTCCGGCAGATTCTGGCCATTGACCCACACCTGGCCTTCGCTCGGGCGCAGCTGTGCGCCCATCAGACGCAGCAGCGTAGTCTTGCCGCAGCCGGACGGACCCATTATCCCGGTGACTTTGCCCCGAGGAATACGAATATCGACATTATTGAAAATGCTGCGCGTGCCGCGTTTGAAGGAAACCCCTTTCAACTCGACCGCGTAAGCGTCATCAGGACTCATCTAAACTCCTTGCGATACAGCCTCCCTCCTCAGCCGCCAACCCCCTAAGGGAGACAAGCCGTCCAGGCGGGCCGAACGAGCGGCGGACTATACCATCGCAGCGACACGCCACCCAAGAAGAGAACCAGTAGGTTCAGATATTCACCGGATAACCATTGAGCGCTCCATCAGCAGCGCCATTGCCAGTGCAACCTGCACTGCCCAGCTACAGACCCTCCAAAGCGCAGGAAATTCGTTTATAAACGACACGACGACGATCAGACGTGAGGGAATCGTACATTACCGCTATAATCGCCGCCTTTCAGCAGGCCGACCATTTCAAGTTATGAACCAATCCAGTGACCTGATTCAATCCGCGCAACGCACCATCCGCCTCGAAATCGAAGCCGTAGAAGGCGTGCTGGGCCGTCTCGATGGTGATTTCGTGCGTGCGTGCGAGATGATCCTGGCCAGCAAGGGGCGTGTCGTCGTGGTCGGAATGGGCAAGTCCGGACACATCGGCAACAAGATCGCCGCGACGCTGGCGAGCACCGGCACCACGTCCTTCTTCGTTCATCCGGCCGAAGCGAGCCATGGTGACATGGGCATGATCACCCGTGACGACATCATCCTTGCGCTCTCCAATTCAGGCACCACCAACGAGATCGTTACCCTGCTGCCCCTGATCAAACGACTGGGCATCAGCATGATTAGCCTGACCGGCAATCCCGAGTCGACACTCGCCAAAGCCGCAGACGTCAATCTCAATGTGCAGGTCGAACATGAAGCCTGCCCGTTGAATCTGGCACCAACCTCATCGACTACCGCTACGCTGGTGATGGGTGATGCGCTGGCCGTTGCGCTGCTTGAAGCCCGCGGCTTCACAGCAGAAGACTTTGCCTTCTCCCATCCGGGAGGTGCGCTGGGACGACGCCTGCTGCTCAAGGTCGAACACGTCATGCATTCCGGCGACGCCCTGCCCGTGGTTCAACGCGGCACGCTGTTGCGTGATGCGCTGTTGGAAATGACGCGCAAGGGCCTGGGCATGACGGCAATTCTGGAAGCCGATGGCACACTGGCCGGAATATTCACCGACGGCGATCTGCGTCGCACACTGGATCGCCCGGTCGACATCCGTGAAACAACCATCGATGAAGTCATGACGGTTCATGGCAAGACGGCCCATGCAGACATGCTGGCTGCCGAAGCCCTGAAAATCATGGAAGACTACAAGATCGGCGCGCTGATCGTGGTTGATGCAAACGACCGACCGACGGGTGCGTTCAACCTTCAGGATCTACTGCGCGCGGGAGTGATGTAAATGCAGACTCAGGCAGCAAACGGCGCACTGATGCAACGCGGCAAAGCCATCAAACTGGCGATTTTCGACGTCGACGGCGTACTGACCGATGGTCGACTGTACTTTCTTGAAGACGGCAGCGAATTCAAGACATTCAACACACTCGACGGCCAAGGCATCAAAATGCTGATAGCCTCTGGAGTGACCACTGCCATTATCAGCGGCAGAAAGACACCCGTGGTCGAGCGCCGAGCGAAGAACCTGGGCATCGAGCACCTTTATCAGGGCCGCGAAGACAAGCTGGTGGTGCTGGACCAATTGTTGACCGAATTGAACCTCACTTACGAACAGGTCGCCTATCTGGGCGACGATCTGCCAGACTTGCCGGTCATACGACGCGTCGGCCTGGGTATGGCAGTTGCCAATGCGGCCGGCTTTGTCCGTCAACACGCTCACGGCGTGACACAGGCGCGCGGCGGCGAAGGTGCTGCACGCGAATTCTGCGAACTGATCCTGAGTGCGCAAGGCAACCTTGAAGCGGCCCACTCCGCCTATCTATAGAAGCCATTTATGTTCAGCAAGAAAATTCGAAAACTGGTGTTTTTCGGGGTGCTGGTACTGTTGTTCGGTGCCGTTGGCTACTGGAACATCAACCCGGAAAGCTTCATGGACCAGCCGGTGAGCTCGGTCGACGAGACCGCCATTGATTACTATGCGGTCAATACGCACACCCATCAGTACTTGCCGGACGGTGGCCTTCAATACGAAATGACGGCTGACAAGGTCGAACATGTAAAGGCTACTGACGTGACCCTGCTGACCACACCCGATCTGCAGATGTATCGCGGCACCGAGTTCCCCTGGCACGTGCAGAGCAAGCAGGGCGAGGTCTCCCCGGGAGGCGAGCAGGTGGAATTGATCGACTCGGTTCGCGTTGCGCGCACCGACGAAAAGCAACGTACGACTATCATCACCAGTAGTCGCATGACCGTATTCCCACAGAAGCAATATGCGCAGACCGACCAAGACGTTAGAATCGACGCCGCGGGCGGTGTCACTACGGCCAAGGGAATGAAAGCATATTTGAAAGACAGCAGGATGGACCTGCTGTCCAACGTCAGAGGACAGTATGAGGCTCGTTAAAACTCTTCCTTTTTTGCTCGGCCTGGGCGCAGCACTGGGAAGCGCGAGCGCCTGGTCCCTGCCAACCGACCGTGATCAGCCAATTCACATCCAGTCCGACGATGCGCAGCTTGATGACAAGAAAGGCGTGGCCACCTACAAGGGCAACGTCATCATCACGCAAGGTTCGATGAAGATCACCGGTAATACCGTGACCATCACGCGCAATGCTCAGGGCGAAGTGGACATTTTCACGTCTGTTGGCAACCTTGCCTATTACGAGCAGAAGCCTTCGGTCGACAAGCCGATCGTGCAGGCATATGCCGTCACCATTCAGTACTACGCCGCGCAGGACCGTATTGTCCTGATCGACAAGGCCAAGGTCATCAATGACGGCAACACGTCCGAAGGCGAGAAGATCGTCTATGACACGGTCAGGCAGGTCGTCAGTGCAGGCCGTGCCAACGGCGGTGCGAAAGTGACCACGCCACGTCCACGGATCGACATGGTCATCCAGCCGAAAAAGAAAACCGATCAACCGCAGAAGGCCCAGTAATGGCGACGCTTAAAGCCCAGCATCTGGCTAAAAGCTACAAAAGCCGTCAGGTCGTGCGCGATGTGAGCATTTCCATCGACAGCGGCCAGATCGTCGGCTTGCTGGGCCCCAACGGCGCCGGCAAGACCACCTGCTTCTACATGATTGTCGGACTGGTACAGGCCGATCAGGGTCGCGTACTCATCGACGACCTGGACGTCAGCCATCAGCCCATGCACGGCCGCGCCCGTGCAGGCATCGGCTATCTGCCGCAGGAGGCCTCGATCTTCCGCAAGCTGTCGGTGGCCGACAACATCATGGCCATCCTCGAGACCCGCAAGGAACTCGATGCTGCTGCCCGACGCAAGGAACTGGAAGGCCTCCTTCAGGAGTTCCACATCACGCACATCCGCGACAACCTCGGCATGAGCCTTTCGGGCGGCGAACGTCGCCGTGTCGAGATTGCACGCGCGCTGGCGACAGCCCCCAAGTTCATCCTTCTGGACGAACCCTTCGCAGGCGTGGACCCTATTTCGGTAGGCGACATCAAGCAGATCATTCATCACCTCAAGGCCAAGGGCATTGGCGTGCTGATCACTGACCATAACGTTCGCGAAACGCTGGATATCTGCGAAACAGCCTATATCGTCAACGACGGGCAATTGATCGCAGAAGGCGACTCGCAAACCATTCTGTCAAATCAGCTGGTTAAAGAAGTCTATCTGGGCCACGAATTCCGCCTGTAAAAGCCGCCTTCGAAAAAGCCGCATCAGGCCTTTCAAGGCCGCCAATACCGATGCGGCTTATTGACAAGATATTATTTCTAGTAACGCTCTAGGCAAACGCAGTGCTTTCAGGCATATAATTTGCTTAAGTTGGCGTTTCGGCGCCTGTAGTGGATGGCGCGTGAGCGCCGGCGAATAAGGTGTTTAGCCCCTGCCATGAAACCATCGCTAGTCTTGAGAATGGGCCAGCAGCTGACGATGACACCGCAGCTGCAACAGGCAATCCGCTTACTCCAGCTATCCACACTGGACCTCCAGCAGGAGATCCAGGAAGCGCTGGAATCGAACCCGATGCTGGAACGCCAGGAGGAAGGCGACGATTTCGATAACTCCGACCCTATGGCGGACAATATCGAACAGAAACCCAATCCCGACGTTCAGGAACCGACCTATCAGGAATCTGCGCCTACCGTAGACAACCTCGAAGAAGGTGAATGGAACGAGCGCATCCCCAATGAGCTGCCCGTCGACACGGCCTGGGAAGATATCTACCAGACCAGCGCAAGCAGCCTGCCCAGCAATGACGATGATGAATGGGACTTCACTACCCGCACATCCGTTGGCGAAAGCCTGCAAAGCCACCTGCTCTGGCAGCTCAACGTCGCCCCGATGTCCGACAAGGATCGCCTGGTCGCCGTCACGCTGATCGACTGCATCAACAATCAGGGCTATCTCGACGAGACCCTTGAAGAGATTCTCGAATCCTTCGACCCCGAGCTGGATATCGAACTCGATGAGATCGAAGCCGTTCTGCACCGCATCCAGCAATTCGAACCCGCCGGCATCGGTGCTCGCACCCTCAGCGAATGCCTGCAGTTGCAATTACGGCAGTTGCCGGCGAAGACGCCCTGGCTGAGCGAGGCGCAACGCCTGGTCACCGATTACATCGATCTGCTGGGCAGCCGTGACTATGGCCAGCTCATGCGCCGCATGAAAATCAAGGAAGACGAACTTCGTCAGGTCATCGAACTGGTGCAGAGCCTGAATCCGCGCCCTGGCTCACAGATCGAATCCACCGAAGCCGAGTACGTCATTCCCGATGTGATCGTGCGCAAGGACAACGAGCGCTGGCTGGTTGAGCTGAATCAGGAATCGGTTCCACGCCTGCGAGTCAATCCGCAATATGCAGGCTTTGTACGCCGCGCAGACACCAGCGCCGACAACACCTTCATGCGCAATCAGTTGCAGGAGGCCCGCTGGTTCATCAAGAGCCTGCAGAGCCGCAACGAAACGCTGATGAAAGTCGCCACGCAGATTGTCGAGCATCAGCGCGGCTTTCTGGAGTATGGCGATGAGGCCATGAAGCCGCTGGTACTGCACGATATCGCCGAAGCGGTGGGCATGCATGAATCAACGATTTCCCGCGTGACCACGCAGAAGTTCATGCACACGCCACGCGGTATTTACGAGCTGAAATACTTCTTCTCCAGCCATGTCAGCACGTCAGAAGGCGGCGAGTGCTCGTCCACGGCAATTCGCGCAATCATCAAAAAACTGGTTGCGGCTGAAAATCAGAAAAAGCCGTTGAGTGATAGCAAGATCGCTGGTTTACTGGAGGCACAAGGCATTCAAGTAGCCCGCCGCACAGTTGCCAAATACCGCGAATCTCTTGGAATTGCACCCTCCAGCGAGCGCAAGCGACTGATGTGATGCAGGCCGAGCCACAGCGTTCCAGTGGCAGGCACCATGCCTGCCTCTTTATGCACTGGCAAAGGAGAAGCTGTATGCAAGTCAACATCAGTGGACACCAACTGGAAGTGACCAAGCCACTTCGTGAATACGTTGAGCTCAAGCTCAAGAAACTCGAAGGGCATTTTGACAAGATTACAAACGTGCAGGTCACGATGGCGGTCGAGAAACTGAAACAGAAGATCGAAGCCACGCTGCATATCCACGGTGGAGAGGTAGTTGCCAATGCTGAACATGACGACATGTACGCGGCCATCGACCTGCTCACTGACAAGCTCGACAGACAATTGCTCAAGCATAAGGAAAAGCAGCAAAGCATCCTCAAGGGTGCAAACGCTCGCTGACGCTCATCACACATGATCCGACTTGAAGAAATCCTGACCCCCGGCCGTTCCGAAGTGAACGTGCCGGGCGGCAGCAAGAAAAGTGTACTCGAACATATTGCCCGACTGATCGGCCGCGAAGTACCGGGGCTTGATTGGGAAACAGTATTCAAAGCGCTCGTTGCCCGTGAAAAACTGGGATCTACCGGTTTCGGCAATGGTATTGCCATCCCCCACTGCCGTCTTGCCACCTGTGGCGAGCCTGTCAGTGCCGTCATTCATCTCAACGATTCCGTGGACTTCGATGCCATTGACGGCGCGCCTGTCGACCTGTTGTTCGTACTGCTGGTCCCGGAAGCCGCTACAGACAAGCATCTGGAGTTGCTGCGCCAGATCGCCAGCATGCTCGACTCCAAGGATGTCCGGACACGCCTGCGCAGCGCCAAGACCAATGAAGCGCTCTATCAAGTGGTGCTAGACGTGCAGAACGGCAACTGAACATGCGCATGATCATCGTGAGTGGCCGCTCCGGCTCGGGCAAAAGCACGGCGCTCGATGTACTGGAAGACAGCGGCTTCTATTGCGTCGACAACCTGCCTGCCGGATTGCTTCCGGAGCTCGCCGAACGCGCCTTGATCAATACCGAACTGGCCGAACCGCTGTTGGCCGTTTCCATCGATGCCCGCAACCTGCCCAGTCACCTGACCCGCTTCCCGGCCATGCTCGATGAGGTCCGTGGGCGCAACATCCAGTGCGATGTGCTGTATCTGGATGCCGACGAAGCTACCCTGCTCAAGCGCTTTTCCGAGACCCGCCGCCGCCATCCGCTGAGTACATCGGACCGCTCACTGGCCGAGGCGATACGTGACGAGAGCACGCTGCTCGGGCCGATCATCGACCTGGCCGATCTCAAGATCAACACGACCCACCTCAATCTCTACCAGTTGCGCGATACGCTCAAGCTGCGCCTGTTGAACAAGCCGGAGCCAGGCACCGCCTTCCTGATCGAGTCGTTCGGCTTCAAGCGCGGCATGCCGGTCGATGCAGACCTGGTCTTTGATGTGCGCTGTCTGCCCAATCCGTACTGGAAACCCGAGCTGCGCGATCATTCGGGACTTGAGCATCCTGTTATCGATTATCTGTCGGTGCAGCCCGACGTTGAAGAAATGTTCCAGGACATCTCTTCCTACCTCGCCAAATGGCTGCCCCGCTTCGCCGCAAGCAATCGCTCCTATGTGACCATTGCCATTGGCTGCACAGGCGGGCATCACCGGTCTGTCTATCTGACGGAGCGACTGGGTCAGGTCCTGCAACCATTACTCAAGAACGTTCAGGTTCGCCACCGCGACCTCAGCTGAAAGGAACACCTTCGCGATGCCCGCTCGTCAAATCACCATCATCAACAAACTGGGCCTGCATGCCCGCGCAGCCGCCAAGTTCGTAGGCGTCGCCGGCAAACATCCTTGTCAGATACGCGTTGGCCGCTCGCCGGAGAGCATGGTCGACGGCAAAAGCATCATGGCCGTGATGATGCTGGCGGCCGGCAAAGGCACTGAGATCCATCTGTCGACTGAAGGTGAAGGCGAGCAGGAAGCGCTGGATGGCCTGGTCGAGCTGATCGACAACAAGTTTGACGAAGGCGAGTAAACGAACGCCCTGCACGGCGCTGATCGCTCATCGTTATACACAAGTTCGCCTCAACACTGATCGTGCCCATCGCTCCGCGTGGGCATGCCGCCCGTGACGCTCCGCGTCACACATGGCACAGACTGTGGACTCAGTGAGCCGAGCGCACGTCTCAAGTCACCTTTTCGCCCCTCGGCGACTCACTTTGACGGCGCAAAGTAAGCAAACTCCCTCGCTCCGGTTCCGGCCCCGGCTTCGCCGGGGTCCGCACTATCGCGTAAAAAAGCACGGCAGTGCCGCTGTCTGGCTGGATAGCCCGACGACTTGCGTATAACGATGATCGCTGATCGTCAGACCAGCGCTGTATCCATCACCATCATCAGACAGAACCCTGCAATCAGCCCCAGACTGGCAATCCTGTTGTGTCCGTTGAGACGCGATTCCGGGATGATTTCGTGGGTCACCACCAGCAACATGGCTCCCGCTGCCAGTGCCAGACCGAACGGCAACAAGGGTTCGGCAATCGCCACCAGCCATGCGCCCAGCAGCGCGAACAGCGGCTCGACCAGCCCGGACGCCGCACCGATCAGAAACGCCCTTATCCGAGACATCCCCGCCCCCGCCAGCACCATGGCAATCACCAGCCCCTCGGGCACATCCTGCAAGGCGATGCCGATGGCCAGGCTGTCGGCTTCCGACAACCCGCCGCCTGCCGACACACCAATTGCCATGCCTTCTGGAATGTTATGCGCCACGATGGCGATCACGAACAGCCAGATGCGCGGTGCAATTGCCGGGTGATCCTGAATGCCTCCCGACTGCGCACCTTGGGAAATACTGTAATCCACGGCGAACAGGCCAACGGCGCCCAGCACGACGCCAAGACTGATCAAGCCGCCAGCGCCCCACGGCGTAAACCCCAGGCCTTCGGCGGCTGCGAGGCCCGGCACGATCAGCGAGAACGCCGTCGCGGCCAGCATCACCCCGGCCCCGAAACCCAGCAAACCGTCCGACACCATGATCGGCATCTTGCGAATCACCAGTACCGGCACAGCGCCCAGCGCAGTGCCCAAAGCGCAGATCGCGCCACCTTCCAGGGCACGCAGCAGGCGCGGCTCAAGGTTCAGCCAGGCAAGCCCCTGAGCCACCAGTAACGCCATACCCGCCAACAGCAGCACGGTACCTACTGCAAAACGAAACAACCGGACACTGCTGACAGCGAGTATTTCAGAACGCATAAACGGCCCTGGTTCGTGTTGAGAGAAATCAGGCCAGTGCGGCCTGATAACGTCGGGACACCTCGTCCCAGTTGACGACGTTGTAGAACGCATTGATGTATTCCGGGCGACGGTTCTGGTAGCGCAGGTAGTAGGCGTGCTCCCACACATCGAGACCGAGAATCGGCGTATTGCCGCTCATTAACGGGCTGTCCTGATTACCGCTGCTCTCTACTACGAGTTTCTTGTCCGGCGTCACGCTCAGCCAGGCCCAGCCGCTGCCGAAACGGGTCAGCGCCGCTTTGGTAAAAGCTTCCTTGAAGCTGTCGAAGCCGCCCAACTGGGCGTCGATCGCTTGAGCCACCTCCCCTTTTGGCAGACCGCCACCGCCGGGCACCATGACTTCCCAGAACAACGAATGGTTGGCATGACCGCCGCCCTGATTGATCACCGCTGGACGCAGGTTTTCAGGCAGCTGCTTGACGCTGGCGACCAGCTTTTCGATGGGCCACTCGGCGTATTCGGTGCCCTCGACCGCAGCATTGAGGTTGTTGATGTACGTCTGATGGTGCTTGGTGTAATGGATCTCCATGGTTTGCGCATCAATGTGCGGCTCCAGGGCGTCGTAGGCGTAAGGCAGTTCGGGAAGGGCGTAAGGCATTTCAATGTGCTCCGTAGAAAAGACCGGGGTTGGCCGCTGAATCGCGCTGCAACGACGAGCGAGTGTGTTCACCGCTGCTGTTGAGAAGTCGATGCGTGCGCGGGTATTCGCCGTGTTCACTGATGAAACCCAACAGTTCGACGTAGGTTTTACTGCTGTGCCGCAACGCAGCCTGGCGCAGTGCAGGCTGCAGGCGCTGGTCCTGCATGGTTCGCAGCAGATGCTGGTGGATCGCACAGAGGTATTCGGCGCTCTCCTCCGGCTGACCCAGACTCAAATGCAGATCGGCCAGGTTGTGGTGGGAAATGACACAGGCCGCGACGGCTTCGTCGGCATCCGGCCAGCGCTCGAACAGCACCTGTGCCAGCGCCAGCGCCTGGAGGTACAGCTCGCGGGCCTCGACCCATTCGCCGAGATTGAAACAGCGATTGGCCAGTTCAATGGTGCGTTTCCAATGCTGCATGACCTACCTCCAGGTGCGTTGGCCGGATCGAATCAGATGCCGCCGGCGGTGAGTTTCTCGGGGTTAAGCAACACTTCCAGTTGGTCGCGTTGCAGATCGGTGTGTTCCAGCGCAACGTCGATCACCGGACGACCTTCCTGATAGGCCTTTTTGGCGATTTCAGCGGCCTTCTGGTAGCCGATGATCGGATTGAGCGCCGTGACCAGAATCGGATTGCGCGACAGCGCTTCCTTGAGCTTGGCCTCGTTGACTTTGAAGCTGGCAATCGCCTTGTCAGCCAGCAACCGGCTGGAATTGGCCAGCAATTCAATGCTGCTGAGCAGGTTCTGGGCGATGATCGGCAGCATCACATTGAGCTCGAAGTTGCCGGACTGGCCCGCCACAGTGATGGTGGCGTCGTTGCCGATGACCTGCGCGGCCACCATCGCAGTGGCTTCCGGGATCACCGGATTGACCTTGCCCGGCATGATCGAAGAACCCGGCTGCAGCGCCTCAAGCTCGATCTCACCGAGACCCGCCAGGGGGCCGGAATTCATCCAGCGCAGATCGTTGGCAATCTTCATCAGCGAAACGGCCGTTGCCTTGAGCTGGCCCGAGACGGCAACAGCGGTGTCCTGTGAGCCGATCAACGCGAACAGGTCCTTGCCCTGCGTGAACGTGACGCCACTCAGTGTGCTGAGGTGCGCGCTGAAACGGGCCGCAAACTCGGGATGTGCATTGATCCCGGTGCCTACTGCCGTACCGCCCTGCGCCAGAGACTGCAGGCTGGGTTGCAGGCCTTGAAGATGTTCGATGTTGGCGCGGATCTGCTGCGACCAGCCGTTGAGTACCTGACTCATGCGCACCGGCATGGCGTCCATCAGGTGCGTGCGGCCGGTCTTGACGAAGGCGTGAACCTGCACGGCCTTGTGCTCGGTGACCTGCACCAGATGATTCAGGGCAGGCAGCAATTGCTCATGCAGCGCCAGCGCGGCGCTGACGTGAATCGTCGTCGGGATGATGTCGTTACTGCTTTGTCCGCAATTGACGTGATCGTTGGGATTGACCGGCTCACCCAGAATGCGGGTAGCCAGCGTGGCGATCACCTCGTTGGCGTTCATGTTGGTGCTGGTCCCCGACCCGGTCTGGAAGATGTCCACCGGGAAATGGGTCATGAAATCGCCGCTCAGCAATTCCTCGACTGCGCCGACAATTGCCTTGCTCTGGCCTTCGCTGATCTGCTCCAGCTCAAGATTGGCGCGAGCCGCCGCTGCCTTGGCCAGCAACAGCGCGCGAACGAACTGCCGGGGCATGCGCTGATGGCTGATCGGGAAGTTATCCACCGCACGCTGAGTCTGTGCGCCATACAGAGCCTCGGCCGGCACCTGCAACGGGCCCATGCTGTCGCGTTCGATACGGGTATTACTCATCGCAATGTCCTTGCACCAGTTCAGAGAGAGAAATCGAGGGTTGCAGCACGCAGGACGCCAGTTGATGAACACAGGCTTCCCAGCGCTGACGGCGGGCAGGCGTAGAGGCAAGCGCCTCGACATCGCGCAACGGTCGCCAGGCCTGATCCAGACACAGGCAGCGCCAATGCCAGGGCAGCATCGTGTCGCGGGCGGTGTCCATCAGCAGACGAAAGGAGGTTTCGGCGATCAGGGCGTGGGGCGTGGCGGTGAAACGCGCCAGATACCGCCCTTCGGCCAGATAATGCTCGATAAGTCGCGGCTCGTCAGGCTCAAGGGCGCAGCGAATCCGCAGGCTCAAACCACGCCAGTTTTCCAGATAAGGCAGCTCGTGAAGCACAGATCCCATGACCGCATCTCAATGTGAAATGAGATTCATTATTGAATGAGATCAAGAATCAAAACAAGAGCCGAGTTGGATCGGGGTGACAGGAGGGGATAATGAGGAGGAAAGAATCTGTACATCAGATCTGACAGGACGTAGAGCATCGAGAGCTAAATACCGATGCTCCGTGCTCAGAGTTACACGCAAGTCTTGCTGCAATCACGGATTGTAGGAGGCGGCTTGCCGACGATGAACGATGACGCGATTTTCCTGATATACCGCGTCATCGTTCATCGCGGGCAAGCCCCCTCCCACAGTCCGGTGTTTGCTGCGCGGCAGGGCTAAGTCGAAGACGTGGTGAGGCCTCACATGGGGCATGCACTCAGTCGAACACTTTTGTCTTGACGGGTTTTAGCTGCCCGCAACCGTCATGCGCTCGATCAGCACGGAGCCGGTGCGAATGTTGCTGCGCAGCTCGACATCGCTGCCAACGGCGACGATCTGCTTGAACATGTCGCGCATGTTGCCGGCAATGGTCACTTCCTGAACCGGGAACTGAATCTCGCCGTTCTCGACCCAGAAACCTGCTGCACCACGTGAGTAATCGCCTGTCACCATGTTCAGTCCGCTGCCCATCAATTCGGTCACCAACAGGCCACGGCCCATGCGCCGGATCAGCGCGTCCTGGTCTTCAGTGCCATGGGTCACGAACAGATTGTGCACGCCGCCCGCGTTGGCGGTGCTCGGCATGCCCAGTTTGCGGCCCGAGTACGTACTGAGGATGTAGGAAACCAGATCGCCCTTCTCCACGAACGGCTTGGCGTAGGTCGCCAGGCCGTCGCTGTCGAATGCCGAGCTGCCCATGGCGCGCATCAGGTGTGGGCGTTCGTCAATGGTCATCCACTCGGGAAACAGCCGCTGGCCCAGCGAATCCTGCAGAAATGAGGATTTGCGGTACAGCGTGCCGCCGGAAATCGCGCCCAACAGGCTGCCAAACAGACCTCCCGCCAATTCGGCTGAAAACAGCACCGGCACTTCGCAGGTCGGCACGGGACGCGCGCCCAGACGGCTCGCGGCCCGCTGTGCAGCCTTGCGACCGATGCTCTCGGCATCTGCCAGCAACTGGCCCTGACGATTGACGTCGTACCAGTAATCGCGCTGCATCTGGCCTTCGCCTTCGGCAATCATCACGCAACTGAGGCTGTGCCGGGTCGATGCGTAGCCGCCGATAAAACCGTTGCTGTTGCCATACACGCGGCAGCCCTGGTGGGTATTGAGGGTGGTGCCATCGGCGTTCTTGATGCGAGGGTCGGCGTCAAACGCGGCGGCCTCACACAGCAGCGCCTTCTCGATCGACTGCTCGGGCGTGATGTCCCAAGCGTGGTAGAGATCGAAATCCTGGATGTCCCTGGCCATCAACGCAGCGTCAGCCAGGCCCGAACTTTCGTCCTCGGACGTATGCTCGGCAATGGCCAGTGCGGCGGCAACGGTTTCACGGATCGCGTCAGCGCCGGTGGCCGAGGTGCTGGCCGAGCCTTTGCGCTGGCCGACGTACAAGGTGATGCCAAACCCCTGATCGCGGTTGAACTCGACCGTTTCGACTTCGCGCTGTCGCACCGAAGTCGACAGCCCCTGCTCCAGCGACACCGCGACTTCACAGGCGCTGGCGCCCTGACGCCTGGCTTCGGCAATGATTTGCTCGACCTGCTCCTGCAGTTCAGGCAAGGCCTGTGGGCCGACGCTTTGGGTTGCACTCATGATTTTCTCCATCAAATTCTGCTTTCGGCACAGGCCGAATACCGACCGGGCCGGACAAGCGGCCCCCGACTGGTTATCATGGCGGCGTTTCTTTGCGGACTGCCCCCATGGTTGATTCTTACGACGACTCCCTCGACGGGGAGAAAAGCAAAACCCAGGTCAAACGAGAGCTGCATGCTCTGGTTGATCTCGGCGAGCGACTGACGACACTCAAAGCCGATGTGCTGGCCAAGCTGCCGTTGACCGATGCGCTGCGCAAGGCTCTGGCCGAAGCGCCGAAACACACGGCCAACATTGCGCGCAAGCGGCACATCCTGTTCATCGGCAAGCTGATGCGCGATCAGGATCAGGAAGCCATTCTGGTTTTGCTGGACCAACTCGATGCCTCCACTCGCCAGTACAACGAACGTTTCCACGGTCTGGAGCGCTGGCGTGATCGTCTGATTGCGGGTGATGACAGCGACCTGGAAAAATTCGTGGTCGAGTACCCGGATGCCGACCGCCAGCAACTGCGTTCCTTGATCCGTCAGGCTCAACACGAAGTTGCACGCAACAAACCGCCGGCCACCAGCCGCAAAATCTTCAAATACATCCGTGAGCTGGACGAAATCCAACGCGGTCTGCGTTGATTTCGGCTTCGGGACTGGCCAGCTTCGGCCAGTCCCGGCTCATTTTCAGTTACCCGTACCGCCAACCGTGATTGCGTCGATCTTCAGCGTAGGCTGACCCACACCGACCGGTACCGATTGCCCGTCCTTGCCGCACGTACCGACACCGCTGTCCAGCGACAGGTCGTTACCCACCATCGAAACCCTGCTCATCGCTTCCGGCCCGTTGCCGATCAAGGTCGCACCTTTGACAGGCGCGGTGATCTTGCCGTCTTCGATCAGGTAAGCCTCACTGGTCGAGAACACGAACTTGCCGCTGGTGATGTCCACCTGACCGCCGCCCAGATTCGCGCAGTAGATACCGCGCTTCACCGACGCGATGATTTCCTGTGGATCGCTCTGACCGCCCAGCATGTACGTGTTGGTCATGCGTGGCATCGGCAGATGCGCGTAGGATTCGCGACGGCCGTTGCCGGTCCGCGCCACGCCCATCAGCCGTGCATTCAATTTGTCCTGCATGTAGCCCTTGAGCACGCCGTTTTCGATCAGGGTCGTGCACTCGGTCGGGGTGCCCTCGTCATCCACGCTCAACGAGCCGCGGCGGCCGGCCAGCGTGCCGTCGTCGACGATGGTGCACAGCTTGGAGGCCACCATCTCGCCCATCCGGCCGCTGTA
>Ga0065712_10000243_pt1 | contig 27064 bp, 28 predicted proteins | sample MisRhiReplicate1_FD_59099 | JGI IMG/M metagenome (GOLD analysis project Ga0065712, IMG submission 59099) | Miscanthus rhizosphere microbial communities from Kellogg Biological Station, MSU, sample Rhizosphere Soil Replicate 1: eDNA_1 v3... | ecosystem: Host-associated > Plants > Roots >...
TGGACTTATGGACCTATGGACCTAGTTCACTTTCACTTCGATCTGCTTCGGCTTCGCGTCCTCGCGCTGCGGCAGCGTCACCGTCAGCACGCCGTTCTTGTACTCCGCCGCGATCCGGCCGGTGTCGACCGTTACGGGGAGGGTGAACGTACGGCTGAAGCTGCCGAAGCTCCGCTCGATGCGGTGATACTGCTCGTCCTTCACCTCGTTGCTGGCCTTCTTGTGGCCGCCGAGCGTCAGGGTGTTGTTCTCCACCTTCAGCTCGATGTCCTCGCGGTTCAAGTCGGGCAGCTCGGCCTTCAGGACGATCTCGTGCTTCTCGTTCTCGAAGATGTCCACCGGCGGCACCCACGCGCCGCGCGCGAACGCCTCGTCGTCGTAATGCCGCCCGATGTCGCCGAACGCACGGTTCACACGATTCTGAAGGATGGCCATCTCACGAAACGGATCAAATCGAACAAGAGTCATCGTTGTTGCTCCTTCCCAGGTTCCAGTCGGGGTCAGACGCTGTTAACCAGTCTTCGGTGACTTAACAGCGTCTGACCACGGGAGTTACTTCGTTTCCGCGAACTCGGCGTCGACCACTTCGCCCTCGGCTGGACGGTTCGGCGCACCCTGCGCACCCCGGGCACCTTGTGCACCCTGGGCACCCTGCGCACCTTGCGCACCCTGCGCACCTTCCGCACCCTGATAGAGCGTCTGCGCCATCGCGTGGCTCGCCGCCTGCAGGTCCTCGGTCGCGCGCGTGATCACCGCCACGTCATCGCCCTTCACCGCTTCGCGGACGACCGCGATGGCGGCGTCGATGGCCGACACCGTCGAGACAGGCACCTTCGTGCGGCTCTCGTTCAGCGTCTTCTCCACCGACCAGGCCAGCGATTCGGCCTGGTTGCGGGCGTCGATCAGCTCGCGCTTCGACTTGTCCTCGGCCGCATGGGCCTCGGCGTCGCGAACAAGCTTCTCGACTTCGTTCTTCGCAAGGCCGGACGAGCCGGTGATCGCGATCTTCTGCTCCTTGCCGGTGGCCTTGTCCTTCGCCGACACGTTGACGATCCCGTTGGCGTCGATGTCGAAGGTGACTTCGATCTGCGGCACGCCGCGCGGCGCCGGCGGCAGGCCGGACAGGTGGAAGTTGCCGAGCGTCCGGTTGTCGCGCGCCAGCTGGCGCTCGCCCTGCAGCACGTGCACCTCGACGCTGGTCTGGCTGTCGGCCGCCGTCGAGAACACCTCGCTCTTCTTCGTCGGAATCGTCGTGTTCCGCGGGATCAGCACGGTCAAGACTCCGCCGAGGGTCTCAATGCCGAGCGACAACGGCGTGACATCGAGCAACAGCATGTCCTTGACGTCGCCCGTGAGGACGCCGCCCTGGATTGCCGCGCCAACCGCCACCACTTCGTCCGGGTTGACGCCCTTGTGGGGCTCCTTGCCGAAGTAATCCTTCACCAGCTGCTGCACCTTCGGCGTGCGGGTCGAACCGCCGACCAGCACGACTTCGTCGATCTGGTTCGGCTGCACGCCCGCGTCGGCGAGCGCCTGTCGAACCGGCGCCATCGACTTCTGGAGCAGGTCGTCAACGAGCTGCTCGAACTTCGCGCGCGTGAGCTTCAGCACGAGGTGCTTCGGCCCGGTCTGATCCGCGCTGATGAACGGCAGGTTGAGCTCCGTCTCGAGCACGGTGGACAGCTCGATCTTGGCCTTCTCGGCGGCTTCCTTCAGGCGCTGGAGCGCCATCCGGTCCTTCCCGAGGTCGATCCCTTCGGCCTTCTTGAANTCCGCGATNAGCCACTCGATGACGCGCTGATCCAGATCGTCGCCNCCGAGGTGCGTGTCGCCATTTGTCGACTTCACCTCGACGATGCCGTCGCCCACCTCGAGGATCGAGATGTCGAAGGTGCCGCCGCCGAAGTCGTACACGGCGATGGTCTCGTTGGCCTTCTTGTCGAGGCCGTACGCGAGCGCCGCCGCGGTGGGCTCGTTGATGATGCGCAGCACGTTGAGACCGGCGATCTTGCCGGCGTCTTTCGTGGCCTGCCGCTGCGTGTCGTTGAAGTACGCGGGCACGGTGACGACCGCGTCGGTGACCTTCTCACCAAGGTAGTCCTCAGCGGCCTGCTTCAGCTTCTGCAGGACCATCGCCGAGATCTCCGGCGGCGAGTACTTCCGGCCGCGGACCTCGACCCACGCGTCTCCGTTGTCGGCGCGCGCGACCTTGTACGGCACGCGCGAAGACTCGCTCGCGACCTCGTCGTGCCGGCGGCCCATGAAGCGCTTGATCGAGAAGACCGTGTTCTCAGGGTTCGTGACCGCCTGCCGCTTGGCCACCTGGCCAACGAGGCGTTCCCCGTCCTTGGTGATCGCCACAACCGAAGGCGTCGTCCGCGCGCCTTCCTGGTTGACGATGACCGCGGGCTCGCCGCCCTCCATGACCGCGACGACGGAGTTGGTCGTGCCGAGGTCGATTCCAATCACTTTGCCTGCCATGAGTCCGATACCTCCCGAACGTGGATTTTGCTTACTTTAGCGCCTTAGTGAGTGTGTGTCAATAATAAAATCTTAGTTACATACACTCATTAAATGCCTGAGCGAGCCAGTTGGTTTCCAAGCGCCTCGACCGGCCGAGCTGAAGCTCGGCCCTACGCACCCCCGTGGGCGCCCCGCGCGAACGTATGAGCGCCCCCGATGCGCCGCCCGCGCCAGCGAAGCGAGCGCGCCCAATCTGTGCGATCCTTGAAGCCCCATGGTGGGCTGGCCTTCCGTCCTGCTGTCAGGCGAGCTCGGCGACCTCGCCGATGATGTCCGCCGGCTCTTCCAGGAGCTGGGCCACGCCTCGGCGCGCGCGCAGGCGGCGGTCGGCGACTGCGTGCCGCCGCTCGACGTGCTGGAAACGGATGAGGCAGTCCAGGTCCTGATGGACCTGCCCGGCGTGCCCGTCGCGTCGGTGAAGGTCCTGCTGAAGGGCGACGTGGTCCTGGTCGCCGGCGAAAAGTGGGCCGGCTCGCCCGGGGTGCGCACCGGCGGCTATCACCTCGTCGAGCGCGGCTCAGGCCGCTTCGCCCGTGCGGTGCGCGTGGCCGGCGCCTTCGACGGCTCGCGCGTGAGCGCGACGCTGGTCGGCGGGGAGCTGCGCGTGACGCTGCCGAAGCTCGGCGAACGTCGCGGGCGCGGCGTCCAGGTTTCCATCAAGGCTCAATGAAGCTGCTCTTCATCGGCGACATCGTCGGCCGCCCCGGACGCGACCTGGTGCGGGTCGGCGTTGGCGCGCTCGTCGCGCATCACGGGATCAATCTTGTTATTGCCAACGGTGAGAACTCGGCCGGTGGCAACGGCATCACGCGCGAGATCGGCGACAGCCTGATCGCGCAGGGCGTCGATGTCATCACGTCCGGCAATCACGTCTGGGACAAGAAGGAAGTCTTCGAGTACATCGGCGTGGAGCCGCGGCTGATTCGCCCGGTGAACTACCCCGACTCGCCGGGCCGCGGCAGTTACGTGGCGCGGACCGCCGACGGGCGCAGCGTTGGCGTGCTCAACCTGATGGGCCGCGTCCACATGGCGAATCTGGACGATCCGTTCCGCGCCGCCGACCGTGAGGTGACCTCGCTTGCCGAGCGCACGCGCATCATCTTCGTGGACTTCCACGCCGAGGCGACGTCCGAGAAGATCGCGATGGGCTGGTTTCTCGACGGCCGAGTCACTGCGGTCGTCGGCACGCACACGCACGTGCAGACCGCCGACGAGCGCGTCCTGCCTGGCGGCACCGCGTACATCACGGACGTCGGAATGACGGGCCCGCACGACGGGGTGATTGGCGTCGAGAAGGCGCCGGTGATTCAGAAATTCCTGTCAGGCATGCCGACGCGCTTCGAAGCGGCCTCCGGCGATCCGATCCTGCACGGCGTGATCGTCACGGCAGACGATGCGAGCGGCAAGGCGACCGGCATCACGCGTCTCAGCCTGACCCTCGGCGAACTTGGCGCGCTCGCCGCCGACCTGCCTGACGAGAAGGCGGCGGCCGGACGAGGCTGATGTCGTCCCTGTTCGATCTGCCCTTCGACGAAGAGCGGCCGGTTCCCGGGCCCCGTCCGCCCGCCAGCTCCCGGACGAACCCCTACAGCGTCACGGAGCTCACCGCGGACATCCGCGGTGTCCTCGAAACCGGCTTCGCTGATGTCTACGTCGAAGGCGAGCTGACGAATTGCCGGCCCTGGCAGACGGGCCACATCTACTTCACGCTGAAGGACGCCAGCTCGCAGATCAAGGGCGTGATGTTCCGCTCGGCCGCCCGGTTCCTGAAGTTCAAGCCCGAGGACGGTCAGCACGTGATCGCGCGGGGCCGCGTCAGCGTCTACGACGCCAAGGGCGAGTATCAGATCATCTGCGAGTCGTTCGAGCCGCGCGGCCTCGGCGCCCTGCAGCTCGCGTTCGAGCAACTGCGCACCCGGCTGGCTGGGGAAGGCCTGTTCGACCAGTCGCGCAAGCGGCCGCTGCCGCTCCTTCCCCGCCGCATCGGGGTCGTCACCTCGCTCGACGGCGCGGCGATCCGGGACATCCTGACGGTACTCAAGCGCCGCTATCCCAACGCGCAGGTCGTCATCCGTCCGGCGCGCGTGCAGGGCGACGGGGCCGCCGGTGACATCGCGCGCGGCCTCGCGGCCATCACGCGCCTCGAGGACGTGGACGTGGTGATCGTGGGGCGCGGCGGCGGATCGATGGAAGACCTGTGGGCGTTCAACGAGGAACAGGTCGCGCGCGCGATTGCGGCTTCGCCCGTGCCGGTCATCTCCGCCGTCGGCCACGAGACCGACACGACGATCGCCGATTTCGTCGCGGACCATCGCGCGCCGACGCCATCGGCGGCCGCCGAGATGGTGGTCACCAGGAAGGACGAGTTCATCCGCCGGATCGATCGGCACCTGGAGCGGCTGACCTCCGCGCTCAGGAATGGTGTGCTCGGTGCGCGGGGGCGGGTTCACGCGCTCGAGAGCCGGCGCGGCCTGGCGCGTGTGCCGGCGACGCTGGCCATGCGTGGCCGTCACATCTCCGAGCTCGCGCAATCGCTGCGGCGCGCGATGAGCGACAGCGTCGCGCGCGGCGATCGCCGGGTCGGCGTGCTGACGCGCCACCTCGCGCGCTACGATCCGCGCGCCCGGCTCGCTGAGACGCGCGGCCGGCTGAAGACCATTGACGCGCGCCTGGCCGGCGGAGCGCGTGCGAGCCAGGCTCGGCTGACCGCACGCTTCGGCACGCTCGCGGGCCAGCTCAACTCGCTCAGCCCGCTGGCCGTGCTCGGACGCGGTTACGCGGTCTGCTGGGATGGCTCGCGCACGCGCATCATCCGGCGCGCGCAGGACGTCGCGCCGGGGGATGGAGTGAGGGTGACGCTTGGCGAGGGCGAGATCGCCTGTACGGTTGTTGAAGGACGAGGGACGAAGGACGAAGGACGAGGACGTACGTAAGGCCGAACTTTCGTTTGGCCGTTCGGAAACGATGATGGAAACCACCGTCAAGGATTTCGAGGCCGCGCTCGCCGAGCTCGAAGAGATCGTGAAGAAGCTCGAAGCGGGCGACCTGACGCTCGAGGCGTCGCTGGCGCTGTACGAGCGCGGCGTCGAGCTCTCGCGCTTCTGCCACGCGCGGCTCGAGGACGCGGAGCGGCGCGTCGAGATTCTCAACGAGCGCGGGCAGTTGAAGCCGGCACCACCGGGCCTGGGAGAGAACTAGCCCGGGCAATGCGCCAGCGTCTTGATGTGCTGCTGGTCGCGCGCGGGCTGGCGCCGTCGAGAGAGCGCGCGCGGTCGCTGATCCTCGCCGGGCACGTGCGCGTCGATGGGTCGCCGGCAGTGAAGGCCGGCACCGCCGTCGACGAGACGGCCGACATCGTGCTCGACACGCCGGACCATCCGTATGTGAGCCGCGGCGGCATCAAGCTCGCCCACGCGCTCGACACCTTCAACATTGCCGCCGACGGCAGGTCCGCGCTGGACATCGGCGCGTCGACCGGAGGGTTCACCGACGTCCTCCTGCAGCGGGGCGCGCGCCACGTCGTCGCGCTGGACGTGGGACACGGACAGCTCGACTGGCGCCTGCGCACGGACCCCCGCGTGACCGTCCGCGAGCACGTCAACGCGCGATTCCTGACGGCTGCGGATCTGCCGGGTCCCTTCGACGTGATCACGATCGATGTCTCGTTCATCTCGCTGCGGCACATCCTGCCGGTCGTGCCTCCGCTGCTTGCGGCCGATGGCGATGTCGTCGCGCTGGTGAAGCCGCAATTCGAGGCGGGACGGGAGGAAGTGCAGTCCGGCGGGTTGGTGCTCGATCCTGCCGTTCACCGTCGCGTCATCACCGCGGCCAAGGAGGCGGGCCGTGCAGTAGGATTGGAGCCCGTGCACGAGACGCCTTCGCCGATCACCGGCGCCACCGGGAACCAGGAGTTCCTGCTGCACTTCCGGAGGCCGTCGTGACCCCGCGCCGGATTGGCCTGGTCGCCAAGCGGGGACTCGCCGCAGCGGCGCCACACCTCGTGAAAGTGGGCGGATGGCTGGAGGCTCGCGGCGTTGTCCCCGTGGTGGACATCGACACGGCGGCGCTCGACGGACTCGCGGGCTACGAATCCTGCTCGCGCGAGGAGTTGCCGCGGCGCGTCGATCTGTTGCTGGTGCTCGGCGGCGACGGGACGCTCCTCGGGATGGCAGGCCGTGTCGGGGCGGCTGGCGTGGGTATTCCGATCATCGGCGTGAACTTCGGCCGCCTCGGGTTCCTCACAGAGATCACGCTGGAGGAGCTGTTCCCCGCGCTCGAGGCGGCGCTCGAAGGCCGCGCGCAGATCCACGAACGGCGCCTGCTGCGCGCGCGCACGATCGCTGACGGCGTCGAGCGCGACAGTCATCTCGCCCTCAACGACGTCGTCGTCACGCGCGGCGCGATCTCGCGCGTCGTCGAACTGGCGATCAGCGTGGACGGCGACTTCGTCACGCGCGTGAAGGGCGACGGTGTCATCCTCGCCAGCCCCACCGGGTCCACGGCCTACAATCTCGCCGCCGCGGGGCCCATCGTGCATCCAGACGTCGACGCGATCGTGCTCACCCCGATTGCGCCGCACACGCTCGCCAACCGGCCAATCGTCATTCCCGGAACGTCCGCCATCGACGTCACGCCGATCGCCGATTCACGCGGGCTCGAGGTGTTTGCGACCTTCGACGGCCAGGCCGGGCACATGCTCAATCCTGGGGATGTCGTCCGCATCACCCGGGCGGACCAGCCCGTTCGCCTCGTCAGCTCCGCCACGCGCAGCTACTTCGACACTCTCAGGGAGAAACTCGGCTGGGGGGAACGGTAGCACCCGATACTGCACGAAGCACCACGCACCGCACGAAGCACGAGGCACCCAGCACCGCACCCGGCACGCCGCACCAGGCACCAAGCACGGCAGCCTTGACAGTAAAACATCTGTTTAATACACTTGTTTAACCATGCGCCGCCGAATTCTCGTCGTTCTCCTGCTGGCCGCCGCCGGTGTGTCGGTGGCGTACATCAGCCTCCGACGTCCCACCTCGCTGGTCCTCACCGGCATCGTCACCACGAACGACGTCATCGTCAGCCCGCAGATCGATGGCCGGCTGGCGAAGCTGCTGGTGGTGGAAGGCGATCAGGTGACGCGCGACCAGGTGATCGCCGTCATCGACCCGCGCGAGCTCGCGGCCGACAGCGAGTTTTTCTCGTCGAGCGAGGCCGGCGCCAGCGCGCAGGTGCGCGAGGCGGAAGCCGCGCTGCACTACCAGGAACACCAGACGACCGACGCGATCGCCCAGGCGGCCTCTACGCTGGCCTCAGCCGAATCGCANCGCGCTGAAGCCATTGCCTCGCTCGAGAACGCGAAGCTCGAGCTCGAGCGCACGCGAAAGCTTTCCGAGCAGGGCATCGCGTCCACGCAGCAGATGGACCAGTCGCGCATGGCGTACGAGGTCGCGCGCGCGCACGCGGATGCGCTGTCGCGACAGGTCGAAGCGCAGCAGGCCGCGCTCGCGCTGGCGAAGACCAACGCCCGGCAGGTCGTGGTGAAGGCCAGCCAGCTGCAGTCGACCGAGCACATGAAGCAGGCGGCCGCCGCGCAGCGGTCGAAGGCCGACGTGCGGCTCGCATATACCGAGGTCCGATCACCCATCGACGGCATCATCGACGTCCGCGCCGCGAGACCCGGCGAAACGGTCAATCGCGGCCAGCCACTGGTCACCGTCATCAACCCCGACGACGTCTGGGTGCGCGTCGACGTCGAGGAGACCTACATCGATCGCGTGCGCCTCGGCGACCACGTGAAGGTGCGGCTGCCCTCGGGCGACGAGCGTGATGGTGTCGTGTTCTATCGCGGTGCCAATGCGGCGTTCGCGACGGAACGCGACGTCAGCCGGACCAAGCGCGACATCAGGACGTTCGAGATCCGGCTGCGCGTGGACAACCACGACCGCCGCCTCGCAGTCGGCATGACGGCGTACGTCCTCCTTCCGGTTTCTTAGGCGCACGCACGACGCACCAGGCACATGGCACCCGGCACCGCACCAGGCACACAGCACGTGGCACCAGGCACGGACACGGCGCCTCCGGCGATCGTCGTCGACAATCTCGTCAAGCGCTTCGGCACCTTCACGGCAGTGAACGGCGTCAGCTTCGCCGTCGCCGACGGCGAGATCTTCGGCCTGCTCGGCCCCAACGGCGCGGGCAAGTCCACGCTGATCCGCATGCTGACGACGCTGCTGCCGCCAACGAGCGGCGCGGCGCGCATCTGCGGCCACGACGTCGCGAAAGAGCCCGACGAAGTCCGCAAGTCGATCGGCGTCATCCCGCAGGCGATGACCAGCGACCTCGAGCTGAGCGTCGAGGAGAACCTGCTGATTTACGCGAAGCTGTATAGCGTCCCGCCGGCGAAGCGCACACGGCTGATCAAGGAACTGCTGGCCGCCGTCGAGCTGACCGAGTGGGCCGACAAGCAGGTGAAGTTCCTGTCCGGCGGCATGCGGCGGCGCGTGGAGATTGCCCGCGGCCTCGTGCACGAGCCGCGAGTGTTCTTCCTGGATGAACCGACGACTGGACTCGACCCGGTTTCACGCGTCGCCGTCTGGGAGATGCTTCAGCGCATCAAGAGCGAACGAAAGCTGACGGTGCTCGTCACGACGCACTACATGGACGAGGCCGACAAGCTCTGCGATCGGATTGCCATCGTCGATCACGGCGAGCTGAAGGCCCTCGACTCGCCGCTGAAGCTGAAGGCCTCGATTCCCGGCAGGAACGTGCTCGAGGTCAGCTTCTCGAGCACGCCACCCGGCTGGATCGATCGCCTGCGGCAGCTCCCTGCCGTCGAAAGCGTGACGGGCGACGATCACGCGGTTCGCGTGGCGTCCAATCACGGCCCGACGACGACGCTGGCGCTGATGGAAGCCGCGTCGCAGGCCGGCGTCACGATTCAGTCACTGTCGGTGCAGAGCACGACGCTCGACGACGTGTTCGTGCACTACGCAGGGCGGGCGCTCAGGGACGCGCTGCAGGAACAGTCGGCGGCCGAGCGCTCGATCATGGTCCGCGGCGGAAGGTAGTCGAAGCGCCCCCAATTGTGTGACCCGTTGGCTTGCAGGATCTTGAGAGTTGGGCATGGAGCTTGGGAGTTGGAGTTTGGAAGTTGGAGATTGGAAGCTGAGGCTTGACCACCATGCAACGCACACTCGCCATCGTCGAACGTGAGATGCGGCGCTTCCGCCGCAGCCCGACGCTGATCGTCGTTTCGATGATCTTCCCGCTCGTGCAGCTGGTGATCCTCGGCTACGCCTTCGGCGGCAACGTGAAGCATTTGAAGCTGGGTGTCGTCGCCAGCGATCACGGCGTGCCGGCGGTCCACCTCCGCGAGATGGGCAACGCAGTATCATCCGGCGCCCGCACGTTCGATCCGGTGGACTACAGCGATCAGGGACAGGCGCTTGCCGATCTGCGCGATGGCAAGCTGAATGGCGTCCTGGCGATTCCGCCGGACTTCTCGCGCCGGGTCCTGGCGAAGGACGCGCCGCGCGTCGCGCTGATCGAAGACAACACCGACACGTTCGTGTCCGCAACGATGGCCGGAGTCGTCGGCGGGCTGGTCAGTGCGTCGAACTCGCCGGCTGTCAGCGCGTCGCGCGTGTCTGGCGCGACGGCGCTGGACGTCGTCGAGGTCTACCCGTATGTGCCTTACATCCAGTACCTGCTGCCGGGCTCCATCGTGATGTCGATCTTCATGATGGTGATGATCGGCGGCGGCATCATCTTCATCGACGACAAGGCGCGCGGNCTCCACGAGGGCTACCTGGTGACGCCCATCACGCGCGTCGAGCTGATCGCCGGCTTCAACCTCTCCGGCACGATCAAGGCCGTCATGGCCGGCATCGTGCTCATGACCCTGGGCTCCCTCATCGCGGGCATCCCGAATGCCCTGGAGCCATTGCGGCTGATGCGACTGACCATCGTCATCGTCGCGACGGCGTTCTCGCTGATCAGCATGATGTTCCTGCTGATGGTGCGTGTGACCGACCCGCTCGTGCCGCGCGCGATCTTCGGCGTCCTCAACACGCTGCTCTACTTTCCGAGCGGCGCCGTGTATCCACAGCAGGGATTCCCGGCGTGGATGCAGGCGATTGCCGTCGTGGATCCCTTCACCTATGCCGTGCACGCGTTCAAGTGTTTGCTGCTGAAGAACACCGGCATGGGCGCGATCGCCGGCGACCTCATCTACCTCACGGCCTTCTCCGCCGTCGCCATGACGGCGGCGACGATGCTGTTCAAGCGGTCGCTGTGATGGCGCCGCAGGCGATGGCCGAGGACCGTGTGACACGCGAGCGGCTGATCGAGGCCGCCGGGCAGTTGTTCGCGGACCATGGTTTCCGGAAGGTGACCGTGCGTGAGATCTGCCGCGTGGCGCGCGCCAACGTGGCGGCGGTGAACTACCACTTCGGCGACAAGCTCGGGCTCTACCGCGAAGTGCTGGACACGGCGATCTCGGCGCAGGAGGCGACCACCGCTGCGGCGCGGGCCGCTGGCGAGGGCCTGCCGGCGGATCAGAAGCTGAGAGCTTTCGTGCAGACCTTCGTCCAGAGGGTTCTCGAGCACCGGCCGACGTGGGTCCGCGGACTGATGTTCCGCGAGATGTCCGACCCGACGCCGGCGCTGGACGCCTTCGTCGAGCGCGGCATCCGTCCGCGATTCGACTATCTCTGCGCGATCGTCGCCGAACTGCTCGGCTGCCCCGAGACCGACGACCGCGTGCTGCCCTGCGCAGGCAGCGTGCAGTCACAGTTGATGATGGCCGTCCCCAACCCCATTGGCGCGCGCCTGCGTCCCGGCCCCGCACCCGGTGCCGCCGACATCGCGAATCTCGTGGAGCACATCACGAAGTTCTCGCTGGCAGGCATTGAGCGAATACGGGAAGTGCGAAGTCAGAAGTGAGAAGTGCTAAGTGAGTGCGAAGTGTCAAGTGCGAAGTGCCAAGTGCGTGCGAGAGTGCTCAGTGACCACCGTTCAGTGCGCCTGGCACGCGGGACAGCGTGACGGCCCACTTGGCACTTCTCACTTCCAACTTGGCACTTGGTTGGCACTTGCTTGGCAATTCAAGGGTTCGTCGTCTTCTTCTTGAAGTAATCGACCTGCCACTCCTTGACGTTCTTGTTGTGTTCCGCGAGCGTCGTGGCGAAGGCGTGCGTGCCGTCGTTGCGGCTGACGAAGTAGAGATAGTCGACCGGTGCGGGACTGAGCACCGCCTCGAGGGATGAGCGGCCAGGTGCCGCGATCGGGCCCGGCGGCAGGCCCGGGTGACGGTAGGTGTTGTAGGGCGACTCGAACTGCAGGTCCTTTTTCGTCAGGTTGCCGGTGTACTTCCCGACGCGCTCGAGCGCGTAGATGACGGTGGGATCGCACTGCAGGCCCATGCCGATGCGCAGGCGGTTCGAGTAGACGGCCGCCACCATCGGACGCTCCTCCGGGCGCGCCGACTCCTTCTCGACGATCGACGCGAGCGTGACGGCCTCGCGGAGCGACAGGCTGAGCGCGGCTGCTTCCATGCGCATCTTCTCGTCGAAGATTGCGAGGAACCGCGCCATCATCTGCGCCACCAACTGGCCCGCGTCCATCTTGCGCGGTACGTTGTACGTCTCGGGAAACAGATACCCTTCCAGGTCCTTCGCGGCAGGATCGAGCGCACGGATACCCGTCGGATCCGACGCGGCCTTCAGGAAGTCCTTGGCGGATCCCAGGCCGTGCGACTCGTAGACGCGCGCCATCTCCTTCAGCGTCAGCCCCTCCGGGAACGTGATTGGCCGCAGGAAGATGTCGCCGCGCGCCAGCTTGCGCGCGACGTCCTTCGCCGAGATCGCCCCGGCAAAGCGATACTCCCCCGCCTTCAGCTGGCGCTCGGTGCCTGTCAGGAAGACCGCGAGCCGGAACGTCCACTCGTCGCGGACGACGCCGGCCTGGACGAGCGCGCGGCCGATTGCGTGCGACCCGGTGCCCGGCGCGATCTCGACGAACTGGTCGACGCCCGGATAACTCTGGAACTTCTCATCCACGCGGGCGTAGTAGACCCCGGCCACGGCGGCGACAATCGCCGCCAGCAGCACCATGACGAGAATCAGTCGGCGCATTGGTCGGTAGGCATCGGGTTGGGCCGGGCGGTATCGAGAAACTCCTGCAGGATGACGGCGGCCGCCGCGGCGTCGAGGCGGGCCTTGCGTTTCTTCCAGTCACGCTCGCGCAGGGCCAGGCGTTCCTCGGCCTCGTGGCTCGTGAGCCGCTCGTCCTGGACAACGACGATCCGTGCGGTGGCAGCGCGCAGCGCCTTGACGAACTGCTCCACTTTCGGCGTCTGCTCGTTGGGCGACCCGTCGAGCCGGCGCGGCACGCCGACGACGAGGGTGTCGACCGGTTCGTCGTCGCGTTCCAGTTTCTCCACGGCATCGAGCACCGCGGCGACTAGCTGTGCGCCGCTGGACCCATGCGGTCGCGTGAGCGTCTCCAACGGCCGCGCGAGCGTGCGGCTGGCGTCGCTCACCGCCAGCCCCACTCGTCGTCCGCCGAAGTCGATCGCCACGGCTCGCACGGAGGAATAGTAATACGGGTGCGTGGGGTGCGTGGGGTGCGTGGGGTGCGAGGGTACGTAAGGTGCGCGGCTGGCGCCATCGCACCTCGCGCACCCTGAGCACCCCACGCACCTCGCGCACCATTGACGATTTCGCCCTTTGATGGCACGGTTGTGCGCAATGTCGGTCGCAAGGGCGTTTGCGCTCGCAGGAGCGATAGTCACCTCGCTGCTGGTTGCCTCGGACGATGCGGCGGGCGTGCAGCCGCCTCCCACCGAGCAGGTGCGCATCCAGGAGCGGTTGCGCGCGCTGCGCCAGGAGGCCGACCAGCTGGCCGCGCGTGAGAAGTCGCTCCTTACCGACCTGCGCCGCGCCGAGCTCGAGCGCGACATCACCGCCGAACTCCGCAAAGACGCCGATCAGTCGCTCGCCGCCGCCACGCAGGACCTCGCAGACACGACCGCGCATCTCACCGCCGTCGAGCAGCGCGCCGCGGATGAAACGCCGGGCCTGTCTCAGCGCCTCGTGGAACTCTACAAGCTCGGGAGCGGCGGTTACGTGCGCCTGCTGCTGAGCGTGGACAACGTGCGCGAGATGGGCCGGGCGTATCGAACCGTGGCGTCGCTGGCCGCGCTGGATAAGGAGCGCGTGCGCGCGCATCAGTCCACGCTGGCCGCGCTTCGCGGGATCCGCGCCGAGCTGGAGACGCGCCAGAACCGCGCGGCCACGGCCGAAGCCGATGCACGGAAAGCCGCGCTGGCCGCGACGGCCGCCGTGTCGGCGCGGACGGCCTTGATCGATCAGATCGACGCCCAGCGCGACCTCAACGCGCGCTTCGTCAGCGAGCTCCAGAACGCGCAGCAGAAGCTGTCCGACACCGTTTCGGCCCTGCCCGCAAACGGCTCGACCGTGCCCATTCGTCCCTTCCAGGGGGCGCTCGACTGGCCGGCGGTGGGACGAGTCACGGCGCGGTTCGGCCCGGGACGCGGGTCGCGATTCGGCACCGCCATCACGCGCAGCGGCATCGAGATCGCCGCTCCCGCCGATGCTCCCGTGACGGCGGTCCACGAAGGCACGGTCGCGTTTGCCTCGCCGTTCAGCGGTTTCGGCACGCTCGTCATCCTCGACCATGGGGCGCACGCCTACTCGCTCTACGGCTATCTATCGTCGGTGACCGTCACAAAGGGAGCACACGTCGCCCGTGGCGAGCGCGTGGGACTGGTGGGGTCCGCGCCGGCAGGCCAACCGGCCCTGTATTTCGAGATGCGCGTCGACGGTAAGGCCGTGGACCCGCTACAATGGTTGAAACCCCGGTACTAAAGGCGGTCAATGACTTCTCGCTCGCGCCTCATCGTCCTGCTCATCTCGACGCCCGTGATTCTGCTCGTCGTGGTCGGCGGCGTGCTCAGCCGTGCCATGGGACGCGAAGAGAGCTATGGGCCGATGAAGACCTTCGATGAGGTGGTGACGCTCATCCTCAACAACTACGTCGAGTCGGTGGAGCCCGACCGCATCATGCACGGCGCGATGCGCGGCCTCGCCGAGGGCCTCGACGCGGATTCCGCCTGGCTCACGCCCGAGGAAGCGACGTCGGTGCTGCGGAAGACGGCGGACCCAAAAGGCGGGATCGGCGTCGAGCTGACGCGGCAGTACTGGCTACGTGTGATTGCCGCGCGCGAGGGCTCGCCCGCGGCGAAGGCCGGCCTCAGGACCGGCGATTTCATCCGCGCGATCGACGACCAGCCGACTCGTGAGATGTCGGCGTGGACCGGCGCGCGGCTGCTGCGCGGCGCGCCCGGATCGAAAGTGAAGCTCACCATCATTCGCGGCAACGCCGCCGAGACGCACGTGGTGGAGCTGGCGCGCGAGGCCGACACGATCCCCGAGGTGACCAGCAGGATCGTGAAGCCGGGAGTGGGGCTGCTGCGCATCGCTTCGTTCACCGATCACACCGCCGCCGACGTGAAGCAGGCGGTTGCCACGCTGAAGAAGGACGGCGCGGCGCACCTGGTGATCGACCTTCGCAACACGGGCGACGGCGGCCCCGAGCTGGGTATCGCGCCGGCTCGCCTGTTCGTCGCCGACGGCATCATCGTCAGCCGCGAAAGCCGCAGCGGACCGAAGCAGGACGTCACGGCCACAAGCGGCGACGGGGCGATCACGATGCCGGTGACACTGCTCGTGACCAATGGGACATCGCAGGCGGCGGAGGTGTTCGCGGCCGCGCTCGCCGGTCACAAGCGCGCCGACGTCGTCGGCGAGCACACCATCGGACGCGCGGCCACACAGGAGCTGGTGAGGCTCCCCGATGGCAGCGGACTCTGGCTCTCCACCACGCGCTACCTCACGCCGGGCGGCACGCCGCTCCACGAGAAGGGCATCACGCCCGATCTCGAAGTCGCCGAGCCCGACGTCGACTTCGGCGAGAAGGCACCGGACACCGATCCGATTCTGGACAAGGCACTCGAGCGTGTCGCCGGTGCCGTGAAGGCCGCCGCGTAGCACGGCGCGACGCGCGGGATTCGGCTGAAAATCAGGCGAGTCTCGCTTGACAGTGATCAGACCGTCGCGTATAACGCCCGGAGGTTTCGTGCTGGCGTGCGCGATCGGGCGGCATGGCGTCGCCGGATGCGTCCGGCGTCAGGGAGGGCACACGTGAACAAGCAGGATCTCGTTTCCAAGATCGCAAAAGACGTCGAGTTGTCGAAGACAGCGGCAGCCGCCGCAGTCGATTCGTTCATCGACGGCATCACCAAGGCACTGAAGAAGGGCGACTCGATCACCTTCGTCGGTTTCGGCACGTTCAAGACGTCGATGCGCAAGGCACGCACCGCGAGGAACCCGCAGACGGGCGCCTCGATCAAGGTCCCGAAGCGCCGCGTGGCCCGCTTCACCGCCGGAACCGCCCTCAAAAAGGCTGTCCGCTAAGAACGCGTCCGTGCCTGGTGCTGGGTGCTGGGTGAATGGCCCCAGCACGACGCACGGGCAACCAGCTCCCAAGCCCAGGTTTGACGCCTTTTCCAGCCGGTTGCTATACTGATCGTTCGTCCAAGTGCCCAGCCGCGACGGCTATAGGCGCGTAGCTCAGTTGGTTAGAGCGCCTGCCTGACACGCAGGAGGTCGGCGGTTCGAGTCCGCCCGTGCCTACCATCCAGGGCGGTCCCGGCCATCGATCGGCTCCCGGCGAAACCCGAGTGAGATCTGACGAACCGGACAGTGCCTCTGCGGAGCAGGGGGGACGATGGAAGGATCCCCGTCCGCGGGGCGCAGTTACGTACGGTCGATGAGCCAGGTGACAGTTACACTTCCCGACGGATCGCAGCAGCAGATCGCTGCCGGCGCACCGGTCCGCGACGTCGCGGCCGCGATCTCGCCACGCCTGGCCGCTGCCGCCCTTGCCGCGTCGGTCAACGACAGGCTGGTGGATCTGTCCTGCCCGCTGACGTCCGATGCGTCGGTGCGGCTCATCACGGACCGCAGCCCTGAAGCGCTGCATCTCTATCGCCACAGCACGGCGCACCTGCTGGCCGCGGCCGTGACGGCGCTCTTCCCGGGCACGCAGTGCGGCATCGGGCCCGCCACCGAGGAAGGCTTCTACTACGACTTCATCGTCCCCCGGCCGTTCGTGCCGGAAGACCTCGAGACGATCGAGAAGAAGATGAAGGAGCTGGCCGCGGCGGATCTGCCCTACCTCCGTGAGATGTGGCCGCGTGAAGACGCCAAGGCGTTCTTCGCGAGCCGCGGCGAACCGCTGAAGGTGCAGCTGATCGAGGAGAAGGCGGCCGGCCAGTCCGATGTCTCGTGCTATCTGATCAAGGACCGCGACACGTTCGTCGACTTCTGTGTCGGGCCGCACGTGCCTTCGTCCGGCAAGCTCAGGGCGTTCAAGCTCCTGGCGACGTCGAATGCGTACTGGAAGGGCGACGCGAAGAACGCGCCGATGCAGCGCGTCTACGGCACGGCGTTCCTCTCGGACAAGGAGCTCGCCGCGCACCTGAAGCAGATCGAGGAAGCGAAGGAGCGCGATCACCGCAAGGTGGGCCGGGAAACGGGGCTCTTCACGTTTCACCATTGGGCGCCGGGCGCGGCCTTCTGGCTCGCGAAGGGAACGACGCTCTACAACACGCTCGCCGACTACATGCGCGAGGTGCTGTTCCCCGCCGGCTACGACGAGGTGAGAACGCCGCTCATCTTCAACAAGGCGCTCTGGGAGACGTCGGGCCACTGGCAGCACTACCGCCAGAACATGTTCCTCGTCGAATCCGAGCACGAGCAGATGGGCGTGAAGGCCATGAACTGCCCGGGCCACATGCTCGTCTTCGCGAGCGCGCACCGCAGCTACCGCGATCTGCCGATTCGGCTGCACGAGCAGACGCCGCTCCATCGCAACGAAGCTTCTGGCGTGCTCTCGGGCCTTACGCGCGTCCGCCAGTTCTCGCAGGACGATGCGCACTGCTTCGTGCGGGAGGATCAGATCACGTCGGAGGTGGAGTCGCTGCTGAAGCTGGTGCAGAGGGTGTACGGCGATTTCGGCCTCGAGTACTCGGCCAAGCTCTCGACACGACCGGCGGAGTTCCTGGGCGAAGTGGCCACGTGGGATCATGCGGAGGCCTCACTGAAGGCGGCGCTCGACGGGGCCGCCCAGGCCTACACGATCAACGCNGGCGACGGCGCGTTCTACGGGCCCGAAGATCGACTTCGACATCACGGACGCGCTGGGGCGCAAGTGGCAGTGCGCCACGATTCAGCTCGATTACCAGATGCCGCAGCGATTCGGCCTGAAGTACATCGGGGCCGACAATGCCGAGCACCAGCCGGTGGTGATCCACCGGGCGATTTTCGGCAGCTTCGAGCGGTTCATCGCGCTCCTGATCGAGCACTTCAACGGTGCATTTCCGCTGTGGCTGGCCCCGGTTCAGGCCCGAATCCTGCCGATTGCGGACCGTCACCTGGAGTACGCCCGCGGCACGGAAGCGAAGCTGAAGGCCGACGGCCTGCGGGTGGAGCTGGACGAGCGGCAGGAGAAGATCGGGTATAAGATCCGCGATGCCCAGCTTCAGAAGATCCCCTACATGCTGGTGATCGGCGATCGCGAGACGGCCGAGGGGACCGTGGCCGTGCGGACGCGTGCGGGCGGCGATCAGGGAGCGCGGGCGGTGGCCGATTTCATCGGCGCCGCACGCGAGGAAATGCGCACTCGCGCGCGGTAAGCGAAGGATCCTCGCCCGGTTGATCCGGTCCCGAGGGAGTCAGAGGAGGCCGTTATCGCTTTCGACCGAGGGGCCAGAGGCCCAAGACGTGACGATAGGGTGCGCGTGAACGAGCGCATCCGGGTGCGCGAAGTGCGCGTGATCGACGACGCGGGTCAGCAGCTCGGCATCATGGCGCCGCCGCAGGCTGTGGCGATCGCGCGTCAGAAAGGCCTGGACCTGGTCGAGATTTCCCCGACTGCCGTGCCGCCGGTCTGCCGGATCATGGACTACGGGAAGTACCAGTATCAGGAGCAGAAACGCGCCCGCGAGGCAAAGAAGCACCAGCGGATCATCGAGGTCAAGGAAATCAAGTTCCGTCCGAAAGTGGACGAGCACGACTACCAGTTCAAGAAGAAGCACATCGAGCGCTTCCTCGCCGACGGCGACAAGGTGAAGGCGACGATCTTCTTCCGCGGCCGCGAAATGGCGCACCCCGAGATCGGGCGGCGCATCCTGGAACGGCTGATTACCGATCTGGGCGAGGTCGTCACCGTGGAATCGGCGCCGCGCCAGGAAGGCAACCAGATGCACGCCATCCTGGCACAGCGCGTGGGCACGAAGCAGAAATCGGCGGGCGACGGAGCCCGCAGATCGTCGCCGGCTCCGGCCGCCGCGACCGCGAGTCCGGCCGCCGAATCGCCGGAAAAGTGAGAGCAAGAGTCATCATGCCGAAACTGAAGACGCACCGCGGTGCGGCGAAGCGATTCAAGAAGACGGGCACCGGGAAGTTCACCCGGGGCGCCGCTTTCAAGCGCCACATCCTGACCAGCAAGACGACCAAGCGGAAGCGCGCGCTGCGCGGATCCCACCCGGTGTCCGAGCCGGACCAGGACCGCATCGCGCGGATGCTGCCATACAAATAGGGAAGCTGGCAGCAGGCAGCTGCCGGCTGGCGGCTGGCAGCCATCGATCGCTGCCCGCTGCCTGCTGAGAGCTACAGTGCAATCGTAAGGGAGTCGCAATGCCGAGAGTGAAGCGTGGAACCGTCCGGCGTCAGAAGCGCAAGAAGCTGCTGAGCCGCACGAAAGGAATGTTCGGCAACAAGAGCAAGCTGTATCGCGCCGCGAAAGAGTCGGCCGACACCGCGCTCAAGTATGCCTTCGTCGGCCGCCGCAACAAGAAGCGGGACTTCCGGCGTCTGTGGGTCGTGCGCATCAACGCCGCCGCCCGCGAGCACGGGCTCACCTACCGCGCCTTCATCGCGGGGCTGAAGACCGCCGGCATCGGCCTCGACCGCAAGCAGCTGGCCGATCTCGCCGTGAAGGACTCGGCGGCGTTCGGCAAGCTGGTGGCGCAGGTGAAAAACGCCGCGAGCGCCTCGAGCGCCGCATAGCGCACAGTAGCTGACGGCAGGTAGCGGGCAGCGGGCAGTAGTGGATCGCTGCCAGCCGCCAGCTGCCAGCTGACCGCTGCCAGCTACTCGCTACAGTGCCCACCCCCATCGACACCCTCCGCGCGGAGTTCGTTGCGGCGCTCGGCGCGGCGGGCACCGAATCGGATCTCAAAGCACTCCGCGACCAGTATCTCGGCCGCAAGGGCGGCGCCATTGCCGGGTTGATGAAGGCGGTGGCCGGCGCGCCAGCCGACGAGCGGCCAGCTCTCGGACGCCTCGCGAACGAGCTGAAGCAGGAGATTGAAGCCGCGATCGACGCGAAGCGCGACGCGCTCGCCTCGTCGCGCCCGCCTGCCGGCGCGGTGGACGTCACGCTGCCAGGACGGCCTGCGATCCTCGGCCGGCTCCATCCTCTGACCCAGCTTCGCACGCGCATCGAGGCCATCTTCGCCCGCCAGGGCTACGAGATCATCGACGGCCCCGAGACGGAGGACGACTGGCACAACTTCGAAGCGCTGAACATGCCGCCGGAGCATCCGGCGCGCGACATGCAGGACACGCTGTACCTGGCGAAGCCCTGGGCGCGGGGTGGGGCTTCGGCCCCGCAAGCCACTGCACGTGACGAGCGCCCCGCCTCCCTGCTGCGCACGCACACCTCGGCGATGCAGATCCGCTACATGGAGTCGCACGAGCCGCCCGTGCGCATCATCGCGCCGGGCCGCGTCTACCGCCGCGACAACCTGGACCTCACGCACACGCCGATGTTCCAGCAGGTCGAAGGCCTCGTGGTCGGCGAAGGCGTGACGATGGGCGACCTGAAGGGGACGCTGATCGGATTCCTGCGCGAGCTCTTCACGCCGGAGACGCCGGTGGTCTTCCGCCCCAGCTTCTTCCCCTACACCGAGCCGAGCGCGGACGTGTTCATCGGTTGCCAGCAGTGCAAGGGATCCGGCTGCGCGATGTGCAAGCGCACGGGGTTCATCGAGATCCTCGGCTGCGGCATGGTGCACCCGGCGGTGTTCGAGGCTGTCGGGTACGACACCGCGAAAATCACGGGCTTCGCTTTCGGCGTCGGCATCGAGCGGCTCGCGCTGCTGATGCACGGCGTGGAAGACATCCGCCTGTTCTACGAAAACGATCTGCGCTTCCTGGAGCAGTTCCCGCTGTGAAGGTCCTGGTCTCATGGCTGCGCGAGCTGGTGGACGTGCCGGTGAGCGCCGCCCAGCTCGCGCGCGACCTGCACATGACGGGCTTCGAGGTGGCGTCCGTCGAGCCAACGGGGACACTGGGGACTGTCCCCCGTACGCAGGCGGGGGGGACAGTCCCCAACCCCGACGACGACGACGACGCCGTCATCGACTTCGAAATCACGGCGAACCGGCCCGACTGCCTGAGCCTGACCGGGCTGGCCCGGGAGGTCGCGACGCGCTACGACTCGGCGCGCCGCGTCCCCGCGCATGCGGACCTGGGCCCCGTGTCACCCGACTCGATGGAGGCCCTGCGCGTCACGATCGAGGACGCCGCGCGATGCCCGCGTTACTGCGCCGCCGTCGCTGACGTCCGCGTCGGCCCGTCGCCGCCGTGGCTCGCCGAACGGCTCACCGCGGCCGGCATCCGCTCAATCAACAACATCGTCGACGTCACCAACTACGCGCTCCTGGAGCTGGGGCACCCGATGCACGCGTTCGACCTCGAGCGTCTGGCGGGCCGGCACCTGCGAGTGCGGCTGGCCCGGAAGGGCGAAGCGCTGAAGACGCTCGACGGCCAGCAGCGCACGCTCGACGCCGAGATGCTGGTAATCGCCGACGATGCGCGCGCGCAGGCGCTGGCGGGCGTGATGGGCGGTGCCGACAGCGAGGTGTCGCCGGCGACCAGGACCATCGCGATCGAGAGCGCGTGGTTCCTTCCGATCTCCGTGCGGCGGACCAGCAAGGCACTCGGACTATCGACGGAAGCGTCCTACCGCTTCGAGCGCGGCGCGGATTTCGCGGCGCCGCCCGAGGGGCTGGCGCGCGCGTGCGCCCTGCTCGAGCAGATCGGCGCAGGGACGGTTCGGCCGGGCTGGATCGATGCCAGCCACGACGTGCGCACCCCGCGCCTGGTACGGCTGGAGCTGGCGCGGGTCGCGCAGGTGCTGGGTGCGCCGGTGCCAATCTCGGAGATCCGCCGGATCCTGACGGGCCTCGGCTTCCTCATCGGCGAGCACGACGACGCCCGGTGGGTGGTGTCCGTGCCGTCGTGGCGCAACGACGTGGCGCGCGATGTGGACCTGATCGAAGAGGTCGCCCGCCACTTCGGCTACGACCGTCTGCCGACGACGTTTCCGGCGCTGACGACCGTGCCGGCCAAGCCGGGCCGGCGGCTGGAAGTGGACCGTGCTGTCCGCCGCCTGGCCGCGGCCGCCGGCTTCAACGAGTGCGTCACGTTCTCGTTCATCGCCGAGAAGGCGGCGCAGGAATTTGCGCCGGCGACCGAGCTGGTACCGATCGCCAACCCCCTGTCGGAGACCTTCGCGGTGCTTCGGCCGTCGCTGCTGCCGGGCCTGGTCGATTCGCTCAGCCACAACCGGCGTCACGGACGCCGCGACGTCCGGCTGTTCGAGCTGGGCACGCGCTTCCTCGCCACCGCGGGCGAGCATCGCGCGCTGGCGCTCGGCTGGCTCGGCGCGAGCGGACCCGAGCACTGGAGCGCGCCGCCGCGTCAGGCGGACCTGTTCGACCTCAAGGGCGTCGCCGAAACGATTGGAGCGGCGCTCGGCCTCGAGCTCTCGGCGGCGGCGGGCACGCGCGCGCACCTCGTGCCGGGCCGCACGGTGCTCCTCACGGCCGCTGCGCCGGATGGCGCGCCGCGCGAGTTCGGCGTCGTCGGCCAGTTGCTCCCGGCGCTCGCCACTGCGCGCGACATCCCCGTGCAGGACGAGGTCTACGTCGCCGAGCTCGATCTCGACGTCGTCGCAGATCTGGTCACGCTGCTCGACATCCGCGCCACACGGCCGCTGCCGCGCTTCCCCTCGATCGTCCGCGACCTGTCGATTCTGGTCGCCGACACCTTGCCCGCGAGCCAGCTTCGTGGCACGATTCGATCCGTAGCGCCGCCAACGCTCGCGCGCGTCGCCGAGTTCGATCGCTACCAGGGCAAGGGCATTCCGGATGGACAGGTGAGCCTGTCGTACCGGTTGACCTTCCTGGCGCCCGATCGCACACTGACCGATGCCGAGGTGGACGCCGCCATGTCGGCGATTGTGGGCGCGCTTGGCAGCGCGCACAAAGCCGTAAGACGGTAGCTGGCAGCAGCCAGCTGCCAGCCGTCAGCTACGTTGGAGTTTCTCGCATGGTGAAAACCGGCCGCATGGTCGACGTCGAGCCGATCGACCGGCTCGAAGAGAAGGTGAAGCTGCTCATCGCGATGATCGATCGCCTCAGGGGCGACGCCGCGAGGCTGGCCGACGACAACGCGCGGCTGTCGCGCGACCTGGAAGCCGCGCACACACGGCTCTCCGACGCGCAGCACGCCTCGGGCGAGATCCTGTCGCTGCGCGAAGAGCGCGATCAGGTCCGCGCGCGCGTGGCCACGATGCTCGAGCAGCTCGAAGGGATCGCGCTCTAGCGCGGTGGCCGTGGATCATTACGCCCGTGCCTGACGACCCCGAGCGCGTCGTCCCGGTGGTCATCCAGGGGCTGCGGTACCCCGTACGGAGCAGCCTGGATCCCGTCTACGTGGCGGAGCTGGCCGCCTACGTGGACGAGAAGATGCGCCTCGCATCGGAGGCGAACGACACGACCGACTTCCTGCGCGTGGCGGTCCTGGCCGCCCTGAACCTGGCCGACGAGGTTTTCCGGCACCGGGTGGAACGCGAGGACCGGAGCGCCGTCCTGGCTACCCGGGCGGGGGAGCTCGAGCGCCTGCTCGATCAGGCGCTTGCCTCCGATCCGCGCCTCCGCTGATACAATAGGCCCGGCCCTGCGGTTCGCGTGATGGCTCAGGAGGTTCGCTTGAGCCAACGCTTGACCCAAGTGAATCGCGACGCCGCCCCGTGTGCATGCCTCCGCTGCGAGGAAGCCTGACGGGCGGTTTTCAAACAGCGGTTCCACCTGCTTTCGCAGGTTCAACGACCTCCCCACACGGTACTACGGGGCCAATTCTCCGCACGCGGGGCTGAAGCCCCGCCACACCGTGTCCACTCAGGCCCTCAAGTACATCCTCGACTTCCTCGTCGCCTTCGCCGGCGCCGCCGCGGCGTTCGCCTACTGGGTCGCGAACCGGAAGCGCATCGCGGCCGAGACCGTGGGCCGCGCAGAGGAACAGGCCTCCCGGATACTGCGCGACGCCGAGCGCGACGCCGATACGCGCCGCAAGGAAGGGATGATCGAGGCGCGTGAGCGCGCGCACGAGCTGCGGCTCGAGTCCGAGCAGTTCGTCCGCGATCAGCGCCAGCAGATCACGGGCATGGAGCTGCTGCTCGCCAAGCGGGAAGCGGCGGCCATCGAGCAGCAGCAGGGGCTCGACGAGCGGGACAAGGGCCTCGTCCGTCGGGAGGACGCCCTGGCCGCGCGCGAAGAGGCCGTGACCGCCGCCGCCGCGCGATCCGAGGCGCTTGCCGCGAAGCTGCGGCAGGATCTCGAGCGCGTCGCGGGCCTGACCGCCGACGAAGCGCGCGAGCAGCTGCTCAAGCAGCTCGAATCCGACGCGCGGCACGACGCCGCCGGGCTGGTGAAGCGGCTCGAGACCGAAGCGCGCGAGCAGGCCGCCGAGCGCGCGCGCGCCATCATCACGCAGGCCATCCAGCGCAGCGCCGCCGAGCACACGATCGAGACCACGGTCACGGTCGTCGATCTTCCCAGCGACGACATGAAGGGCCGGATCATCGGCCGCGAGGGCCGCAACATCCGCGCGCTCGAAGTGGCGACGGGCGTCGACCTCATCGTCGACGACACGCCCGGGGCGGTGATCCTCTCCGGTTTCGATCCGTACCGGCGCGAGGTCGCGCGCCGCACGATCGAGCGGCTCATCGCCGACGGCCGCATCCATCCCGCGCGCATCGAAGAAGTCGTCGAGAAGGTAAGGGCGGAAATGGAGGAATCCGTCCGCCGCGATGGCGAGGCCGCCGCCTTCGAGCTGGGCCTGCACGATCTCGATCCGGAGATCCTCAGGCTGATGGGGCGCCTGCAGTTTCGCACCAGCTACGGCCAGAACATCCTGAGCCACTCGAAGGAGGTCGCCTTCCTCGCCGGCGTCATGGCGCGCGAGCTGGGCCTCAGCGCGCACGTCGCGGTGCGCGCGGCGTTCCTGCACGACATCGGCAAGGCGGTCGATCGCGACCTGCACGGCAGCCACCTGGAGCTGGGGCTCGACTTCCTGCGCAAGCACGGCGAGTCGGAGCCGGTGCTGCAGGCCGTCGCCGCGCATCACATGGACATCGACTGGCCGTCGCTCGAGGCGATGATCGTCCAGGCCGCCGACGCGATCTCGGCGGCGCGCCCCGGCGCGCGGCGCGACCTGCTCGAGACCTACGTGAAGCGGCTCGAGCGCCTCGAGGACATCGCCGGCTCCTTCAAGGGCGTGTCGAAGTCCTTCGCGCTGCAGGCCGGCCGCGAGATCCGCATCATGGTGGAAAGCGAGAAGGTGACCGACGAGCAGGCCGTGTGGCTGTCCCGCGACATCGCGCGCCGCATCGAGAGCGAGCTGGAGTACCCCGGCCAGATCAAGGTGACGGTGATTCGCGAGACCCGGGCCGTCGACTATGCCAAATAGTGGTCAGGTGTCAGGGACCAGGGACCAGGGACCCGGTCTGCCGCGCCCAAGCCGCACCGTGGCGGAGGTGGGCGAGCACGCCATCATCGAGCGGATTCGCTCGCGCCTGGGGCCGACGCCCGACTGGCTGCTCGTCGACGCCGGCGACGATGCGGCGGTGTACGAGGCGCCGCGGAATCTCGTCGAAGTCATCACGACCGACGCGGTGGTGGACGGCGTCCACGTCGATCGCCGCTTCGTGCCGCCCGCTGCGATTGGCCACCGCGCGCTCGCCGTCAACCTGAGCGACCTGGCGGCAATGGGCGCGATGCCGCGCCTGGCGACGCTGTCGCTCGCGCTTCCTTCCGACTTCCCCACCGACGATCTCGACGAGCTGATTGAGGGCCTGCTCGCGCTCGCCGCCCGCACGCGCACGCGTCTGGTCGGCGGCAACGTCACGAGCATTGCCGGGCCGCTCGTCGTGGACGTCACGGCGATTGGCCACGCGCATCGGCGCAGGGTGCTCACGCGTGCCGGGGCTCGACCGGGCGATTACGTCTTCGTCAGCGGGACGCTCGGTGACGCCAGAGCCGGCCTCGCAAACCTTCGCATTCGTGGGGATGGACGCGCATCCGCGGCATTACACCCGGTGGCACGCTACCTGCACCCTGAGCCACGTTTGCGTCTTGGCCACCTGCTCGCGCGGCACAAAGCGGCGACGTCGGCGATCGACCTGAGCGACGGCCTTGCGGATGGGCTGACACAGATCGCGCGCGCGTCGGGCCTGGGTGTGGAGATCGACGCGGCGGCGCTGCCCATGCATCCCGACACCGTTGCTGTCGTGCAGGCCGCGGGCCGCGATCCGGTGCGTGAGGCGCTCGCGGGCGGCGACGACTACGAGCTGCTGTTCACGGCGCCGGCGAAGCGAAAGGGCCCGCTGAGGGCCGTGGAACGGCTGGTTGACGGGCTGAGGCTCACCCGGATCGGCGTAGTGACGCGGACCCCCGGTGTGGCTATCATCCACCCTGACGGGCGGCGGGAAGCGGTGACGGGCGGCTACGAACACTTCGTGTCCTGATGCTGGCCAACTCCCTCTGGCGCAAAATCCTGGCGACGCTGGTCGTCGCCATCGGGTTCGTGTGGCTGTACGAGGTCACGATCCTCGACTCGCGCTTCGCGGCACAGCAGGCCACGCGCGACACCCTGTCCCTGCCGATGCCGGGCTCGCGTCTGCTGTTCTCGGCGACGGCCTACTGCAAGGGCAGCACGACGGCCTCGGGCGTTGAAGTGCGATCCGGGATTGCTGCCGCGGATCCCGACCTGCTGCCGGTGGGATCCGTCGTCCAGGTGGACGCGCCAGGTACGCGTTACGACGGCGTCTACACGGTGATGGACACCGGCCCGCGTGTGCAGGGCCGGCACCTTGACCTCTACATGTGGAGCTGCAACGAGGCGCTGCGGTTCGGCCGCACTGCCATCCGGATCGCCGTGCTTCGCCTCGGCTGGAGCCCCGCGCACAGCTCGCCGGGCCTGGTCGATACGCTCTTCAAGCGCCGCGAGACGGCGGCGCGCGACGCCGCTCCCGCCTCAACACCGTAGAGCCGTTGTCGGAATGGTGTAGCTGGCAGCTGGCGGCTGGCAGCTGGCTACCCGCTGCCGGC
>Ga0065712_10000184_pt1 | contig 26879 bp, 25 predicted proteins | sample MisRhiReplicate1_FD_59099 | JGI IMG/M metagenome (GOLD analysis project Ga0065712, IMG submission 59099) | Miscanthus rhizosphere microbial communities from Kellogg Biological Station, MSU, sample Rhizosphere Soil Replicate 1: eDNA_1 v3... | ecosystem: Host-associated > Plants > Roots >...
TTCTATATTATGGTCAGGAAGAAAAAACCTGAATTATAAACGCGCTATGTTGTTATCTAGCCTTAAGAGAAATAATGCGGCAGATGGTAGAACACGAGAAGATAGATCTTTATCGATATGAGATGGAAGGATCAATAGGATCCCATGGAGGAAACGGTAAATTTTTTATTTCCATGTCTTATGGAATTGGCTCAAATTACCCGTAGTCACAGTTATATGATACCATTAGAGATTGAAAATAAATGAGTAATGATGCTAATTCTCAACTACGCGCGGCTGCAGAACAGAAAATATCGGAAATGGTGCAACAATCTAAAATACTTGAATCGTACTTGAATGATATTTTAACTAGAGAGGCGGCTCTTACTCGGTTAATTGGAGAAGCCCAGCTCGCTTCAGAAGGCTTGCAATCTCTTTCAAGTGATGCTCCTGTTGAGACTATGGTCCCGTTAGGTGTTGGAACCTATGTTAGGTCTACGATTGAACCAGTGAAGAATCTACTGGTCAGTGTAGGTGCCGGTATTGCCATAGAAAAATCTAAAAATGAGACAATTAGCTATATTGAATCCAAAATTAAGGAGTTTGAAATAGGGATTGGACAACTAAATAGACAGAAAGAACAAATAACTACTAGGTTAACTCAGATTCAGAACGAAATAAATATGATAATTCAGAACTCATCTAAGTAGACATGAATTAAGTGCTGGTGAATCAGACTCGATCCAGGTAGATATCTTTGTTTGATAATCTGAAAAAAGCATTTTCGGAGTTATCTAAGAATTTTGGTCATAAGGAAATTTCTCCACAAGCTATCGATTCCATTTGTGATGAAATGTTACTTTCCTTAATAGAAAGTGATGTTGCAGAAGAAATCGCACTAAAAATAACAGAGGATATCAAGTCGGAGCTACTTCGTTCTAATATTGAGCGAAAAGAGTCTCAAGACCATATGAAATCGCTTCTTATGGTTTTGCTTAGGAACCTTTTTGCCTCGAGTCAAAAAAGGAATATTGTTAAAGAAATCCTAGAGAAAAAGAAATCAAAACTTGGGCCGTATGTTATAGTATTTTTGGGTATTAATGGCACGGGAAAAACGACATCTGTTGCGAAAATTGCGAACTTGCTTCGGAAGATGGAAATATCGGTTTTAATGGCAGCTGCTGACACTCATAGGGCTGGAGCAATAGAGCAGCTCTCCCAACATGGTACAAACTTAGGTATCAAAATAATATCTCAGAGGTACGGAGCTGATCCTTCTGCAGTGGCTAGAGATGCATTAGAACACGCTAGAAAGAATTACATAGACGCGGTGCTAATTGATACTGCTGGTAGAATTCAGACATCAAAGAATTTAATGGAAGAAATAAATAAGATCACGCGTGTAGTCAAGCCTGACCTTACCATATTTATTGGAGATTCGTTGTCGGGTAACGATACAGTGAATCAAGCAAAAGAATTTTTTCAATATACGAATTTCGATGGCACTATTTTAACAAAAAGTGATGCCGATGCAAAAGGTGGTGCCGCTATTTCAGTTGTTCACATAACTAATAGGCCCATATTGTTTCTGGGGACGGGTCAAAGTTATGATGACTTAGTAGAGTTTGATGCAGAAAGATTCCTGGCTTTGTTGTTGCAGAAGGATGTAAAGGACTTTGCTTTTAATAAGCAAGATGAAAAAAATCTAGTCATAGAATTTACTGCAGCAACAGATACTTCTAGTAAGAGCTCGGACACTAAAAATACTGACAAACCATCATCCCTTATCTCAGACGGGAAGCTGGTGGAACTTCAACAATCAATTTTTAAAACTGGGAGTCTCTACAATGCGTCCTCAAAGGCGTCAGAATTTCTTGGCCAGCAGTCAAGTACAAAGAAGGGCTTATGGGGAAGATTCTTTTCCAAAAAAAATGATACTGAATCTAAACCCAAACCTGGTAAACTAAAACAAGAAAAGGACGGAGTTGAAACAAGTGAAAAAAATGGAACATCGGCAAACGATAAAGTTGTTTACTTAACTGATGAAGAGATTGCTGAGTTAGATGAATAAAAAAGATTTACTTAGCATCCACGATTTAGATCTAAGCGAAATCCTTTCGTTAATCTCCAGGGCGATGGATCTTAAAAAGGGTGGAAAAGGCCCGAAATCTCAGTTAAAGGGAAAGACTCTAGGATTATTTTTTCAGAAACCGTCAACTAGAACCAGAATAAGTTTCGAGGCAGGCATGTTACAAATGGGAGGCAATACAATTTACTTGAATTCCAATGAACTCCAACTCTCTCGCGGAGAATCAATTCAAGACACCGCGAGAACACTTTCACTCTATCTTGATTGCCTTGTAGCTAGGGTCTATTCTCATTCAGATTTAGAAGCTTTGGCAAACTATTCCCAAATTCCAATTATTAATGGTCTCTCGGATTTATACCATCCATGCCAGGTACTTGCTGACCTGATGACTATAATGGAGCACAAGGGTCGCCTGGATGGCTTGCGGTTGGCCTGGATTGGAGACGGAAATAATGTATTTAACGACTTACTTGCAGGGTGCGTAAAAACCGGCATAACTGTTACAGCAGCAATTCCTAAGCTATACCAACCTCACTCTTCTATCCTAAATTACATCAATAATAACTACAATACAAACAAAATTAACTTCAAAATAACCGAAGAGCCTGCTGAGGTCATAAAAAATGCCGATATAGTTGCAACTGATACATTTATTTCAATTGGAAAGGAAAGTGAATATGAGGATCGAAAAAGGATTTTTGTCCCTAAATACCAGGTTGATTCTAAACTAATGTCACTGGCTAAAGTTGATGCCATATTCATGCATTGCCTACCTGCTACCAGGGGGCATGAGGTAACGGCTGAAGTCATAGACGGGCCGTCTTCCGTGGTTTGGGATGAAGCCGAAAATCGACTTCATATACAAAAGGCATTATTGGAATTCTTACTGCCAAGCTAAACACANTATTCCTAATCGTCTTAAAAGCGGAAAGTATGGAATTTAAAAAAGGTCGTGCAAAGCCTTTATACTATAAGAAGGTAATTCAAAATAATTTACCCAATATTAATAAACACCATCAAAATAAGTATACCTATGCCGACAATATTGAAGTTACCCAGAAATGTAATTGAAAATGATCCAAGTTGGTTGAGGATACCCTCTGAAAGTCCAGGAATCGTGAGTTGGATAAATAATGGACTCAACTTTACTGCTAAATGTGAATCGAACGGGGTAGTTTGTGAAGTTTTTCCGAACTCGTCATCCGAACCATTACTGCCAAATTTGATCAGTTATATAGATGTCTTAAATTCAGGCAATAGACGTAGCTCCGAAATAAGAAAATATCTTTCCAGCATCTATTTAAATCCAAATCAAATGCGCCCACGACTCTTCGGGAAAACGAAGCAGGTGGACATTTTCCGCCTGCAGTAATTTAGTTATCGTATGACCTATTAGAAGTTAGTCCTGTACAAGAGTGCCCCTATAATGCTGATGGAAAGGCATTACGATAATTTGCTGTTTGAGTAAATAAAGGCCAGACGAGGGGTCAGTATATAGTATTTTTATAATCATCCTTTTAAGTGTGATCCATAATGGGCATACTAACACTTGTACTTCTTCGTAGCTTCAATGTTTTGCTTGTTTTGTTTGGTACGCTATTGATTACGGTAGTTTTGTTGGGGCCGACTCTAGATAAAGTTCTATTAGAGAACGTAAGAAGTCAAGTTGTAGATGAGGTAAACGAAAGGCATCTCAAGTTCCAGGATCCTGCAGAAAAACAAAAGTTTGTAAAAAGTGAAATCGACCTAAGAACCAAAACTCTAGGTCTAGATGAAGAATGGTACTCTCCTACAAAGCTATTTTCAAGATTGGTAAGCATAATGACACTGAATTTAGGAAAGTCACACTTTTTTACTACTGATTCAGGATCATCTAATGTCAGAGACATAATACTAGAAAAGCTTCCAAAAACGTTGCTACTTTTTAGTTCATCTACGATATTAGCAATTATCATCGGAATATTATTGGGTACATTCGTTGCTAGCAGAAGTGGTTCAATGTGGGATAAATCTAGCTCTATATTTGCCATCTTTAGTAACAGCTTTCCTTCTTGGTGGATTGCTATGATTATGATATTCTTATTTGCCTTTACCCTCCAGATTTTTCCCGCCAGGGCGACTCCCACATCGTCCCCTTCAGACATTATGTATCCAATAGATTTAGCTTATCACATGATACTTCCACTTATTACCATTACACTAGTCTCTTTTGGATCGTGGTCATACATCGTAAGGTACTTTCTTGCCAATATCTTGAAAGAAGACTACATTACTGCGAAGCGTGTTATTGGCATACCTAGGAAGAAAATTCTGTACTCCCATGCCTTACGAAATGCCGCTCCCCCAATTATAACTGCAGTAGCCCTCAGCTTAGCGAGTTCTTTTGGTGGATCAATAATTGTCGAAGCAGTTTTTGATTGGCCCGGTATGGGTAAGCTTTACTATGATGCCATAGGTCTTCTAGACATTCCTATTATAATAGGTCTAACTTATGTCAGCACAGTGATATTTGTAGTAACTGTCTTTATTATTGACTTGTCGTACAGCATTCTTGATCCACGGGTAAAGATCTTCTAGCGTGGCATTCCATTCAAAAACTTTTACTCATCTAATAAGATCTCGTGGAGGATCCATTGGCATGGCTATCATTATTTTTCTATTGAGCCTAACAGCATATGGTCTGTTTTTCGTCCCGCTGGAAACATATTCCCAATGGAATAACCCAGACTATTGGATCGATTATCCAAAGGCCGCGGCGCCAGTTTGGATGAACGGGGGTTTTGGACCTAAGGAATTTACTCACTTGATATTGAATGAAAAAATGGCAAATATTTCTATAGAAAATGCAAACGGAATTAGAACAGTGACACATACGTACGTAATTAATCTTCAATCAGATAGTTTTCCAGATGATTTTATGTTTAGATATTCAGTCAAATACGGACAAGTTCAACCGGTACTCCAAATAGATATTATACGACCTGACGATAAGATATTTAATCTCTATTATTCGGCATTACCCCAATCTAAAGGTAGTAACAACTCCTACTCTGGCAGAATTTTTTCTACGGACAGGCTCATTGAACAAAGTTTATCAGATTATAAAGGGCTCTTTGATGTTAAAACTAATACTATTGATCCCCAAGTAATGATCTTCTCGAAAACGAACCAAAACGAGATTCTCAAAGGCGTTTACAGAATTTCTGAGACCTTTTACCTATTCAATGACACTAGCACCATTCAAACTTCAGGTCTAACGTTGGGCGGTAAGGTGTTTGGACTAATGGGGACGGACGACTTAAGAAGGGATTTAGCAATTGGAATTATCATTGGAGCACCTGTTGCACTTTTTATTGGTCTCACGGTTTCAACAATTGCGGTAACTATTGGCTTGTTATATGGAGTGTTATCGGGCTTGAAGGGAAATAGAACTGATGAGACAATGATGCGCATAAACGATATATTTTATGCCCTCCCGGCTCTTCCCTTGCTCATAATTTTGTCCATTACTTTCGGCAGAAGTATCTTCTTAATTGCAGGCTTTCTTATTATTTTCGGCTGGGTGGGAACAGCAAAAATTATTCGAAGTCTAGCGTTGCAAATAAAGACATTCCAGTACGTTGAAGCCGCCAAAATTATGGGACAATCGGATTTAAAGATAATTTTTAAGCATATAATACCGCAACTCTTGCCTCTGACTTTTGCAAGCATGGCCATAGCGGTACCCGCTGCTATTTTAGGCGAAGCAGCACTTAGTTTCCTTGGCCTCGGAGATCCGACCATACCAACATGGGGACAGATACTGCACGAAGCTAACACCGCAAATGCAGCTGCTCGCGGAATCTGGTGGTGGATCCTACCGCCGGGTTTGATGATAGCACTAACGGGTCTCGCGTTCTACTTAATTGGTAATAGTTTGGACTCTGGATCCAGCTCACTCAAAAATCTTGTAAAAGGAGGGCGATAGGATTTGTGATTAATGCCATATTTCCCAAAGCTTTTAGATAGTGTAAGTGAAGGCAATACTCATATAAACTGATAAATTAATTACAGGGACTATTTTGAACTAATCAAAGAGAATAACTACACAGGCAGAATTTTTTCCCACAACATAGACACCTTCTAGACTTAACCAAGGGACAGGACTTGCTGTGAGTTTCACAGACTACTAACCTAGTGATTCTCTGATTTTTCTTGAACTTCACACATACCATAATAGTTCAGGATTGATTAACTGATATCAAATATTTTTTGAGGAAATAAGCTAAAAAAAATACACAAATTACCTGCATATCGATTTCGAAGCTCATGAGCTCTTCGAAAAGATACTTATTTGATACAGTAATTATTCCATATTTCTAAGTAACTTGTACAGTTTCTGGTATGATTGTTCAATCTCGTTACTCTTGTCATAATTACGCCTTAAATCTCTCACCTTTCTCTTTAGCCTCTTAGAATCTCTTACACATATTGTCTCAAAGATTTCTTTTGATACTCTAATGAAATCCCTTAGGATTGGGGTCAATGTACTGTTGTTGATTAGAATTGTGGAGATTAGACCGGGGTCGTCAATCAAAATACTTTGAAACAATATTGATTGGAGATCGAAAGTAGTCCCCGCATATTTTTTAAGATTAGCAAAATTTTCTTTAGATACCACACTTCCAAAAATTAGATTGCTGAAATAAGTTAATCCAAGAATCGATGCCATTAATCTATCATGGTAGACAACGTCTTTAACTACAATGATTTTTGCATCACCTAGTATTGATCTTAACTTTTTCTCTTCCCGCGTTCTATTCCTTACAGGGACAAACAAAATTTTTGTATCTTGCAATCTTCTTGCCCCTGGACCAAACATAGGGTGTATGGAAATGGTAACAATCGACTTGGGAGCACTAATTAGAGATTTAAATATGCCTCCCTTAATAGATGATATTTCCAATAGTGCCGAGCCGTTCTTCATCAAATCAACAGATTTTTGGATCACTGAACTGGTTTTATCTGATGACACACAAATAATCACAAAATCTGCCTCTGCCACGCACTGCTTTAAGTTATTGCATTGGATTACATTATGAGGATGGTCGGCATTGGTTTTCTTAATATCATAAGAAAAGAGAACATTATCATGATTGGTCGCGAAGTAGGTGGAAAACCATTTCCCCATCTTCCCTTCCGCCCCGATTATAGCAATCTTATTTTTCATATCATATGTGGGTTACGAATTGAAGATTCTATAATATCCAATCCCTTGTTCAGTAACCTAGTTGGCTGGCAAACTGATATCCTAATAAAATCTGTATAGTTCCGTCCAAATCCGACTCCAGGAGCTACGGCTACGCCCATTTCAAGCAGGCGGTCCAGAAATGATCTTGGTTCAATACCGAGATTACTTATCTGAACAAACAAATACATTCCTCCGTCCGGACAGTAATATCTGACGGGCATAGAGTTCAATCTGTTCTTCACTACCTCAATCCTCTCCCTAATAATACGGACATTTCTAGTTACTTTCTTCTTCACTGCTGAAAGAGCTGCATATTGTATCGGTTCTGCAACACTCGTTACCGCCATCGCTTGAACTTTTGCCATTTTTTCTATGACCGCCTCATCGCCAATTCCAAAACCAACCCTGAACCCGGTCATTGCGTGACTCTTGGAGAAGGATGAAACCATTATGCCTTTCTCATACCCAAATTCCAGTATACTGCTAGATGTACTATACGAATACTCAGCATAAACTTCATCACTAAGGACAAAAACATCATTTACCCTTGCGAGATTAACTATATTCCTAAATATGTCCCTAGTAACTATTTTCCCAGTAGGATTATTAGGATAATTCAGCACGATCATCTTCGTATTTTCAGACATCAAGTTCTCGAGATGTTCCATTTGAGGAGTCCATTCCTCTGAGAGAGAGGTGCTTATTATTTTGACCTTAGCACCCATGAATTCAGCGCACTGTCTATAAGCAGGCCATGCTGGCTCAACTACAATTATTTCCTCTCCAGGATTAACAATTGAAGCTATCGCGCTGAATATGGCAAACCGCGCTCCGGGAGTAACTACCACCTGTTCCATTCCATGACACCTAAATTTTTTTGCAAGTTCTTTCCTAAGTGCAGGAACGCCAGCACTTTCAGTGTAGTGTACTCGACCTTTTTCAATGGCCCTTGACAAAGCATGAATAATTTGACGAGGTGGTAAGAAATCTGGTTCTCCTACTTCTAAGTGAACGATCTCTTTTCCTTCTTCTTCCAGCTTTTTTGCTCGCACAAATACGTCCATAGCAGTTAGGCTGTCCGCAGAAGTGGAGCGTTGTATCTGAACCTTGACGGATTGGCTAAGTAACAAATTCAGCAATCGTCCGGTAAAGTTTCTGTCTAGACCTATTCTTGCCCCTAATTCTTGTACATGATTGTGAATTTCTTGTTCTACGGCCTCATCTTCTATTTGTCTGTTCAGATTGGTCTTAATTGCACCAATCCTCTGAGCTATATCCATCCTATTTTTTACTAGCTTCATTATATCTACAGTTACCGACCTCATCAAGGTTCGGAGTTCTTCCAGGTCCTTACTATCGACCATCTCTTTTCCCTATTACTTGTGGTATGACCCCTGCCCGTAGAGCGTGATCAGAGATTACAAATGCTACTACAGCTTCGACTATTGGAGGCGCTCGTGGAACTACACATGGATCATGTCTTCCGGGTACATTGATATCACATTCTGAATAATTCAGGAGATTTACTGTCCTTTGTTTCTTGGATATAGATGACGCAGGTTTGAATCCAATTCTTATTTGTAGAGGCATTCCCGTCGTTAGCCCCCCAATAATCCCTCCAGAGTTGTTTGTTTTTGTCACAATCTTCCCTTCAGAAATGGAATATTCGTCATTATTTTCTGAACCTTTCAGTTTAGTACCAACAAAACCCGACCCAAATTCTATTCCCTTAACAGCTGGTATACTAAAAAGAGCTTTACTAAGATCGGATTCCATGGATGAAAAAATAGGTTCTCCCAACCCAACAGGCAATCCTCTTACTAGACACTCTATAACACCTCCTAGAGAGTCACCTTCTTTCCTTACTTTTACTATCAGAGATTTCATGCTTTCTGCCGATTCAGAATCTGGACATCTAACATCGTTTGAATAGGTGTTTGCCTTTGCTTCTTCAAATGTAATAGGCCTAGAAGTTATTTCTCCTATTTGCTGCGTATAGGCAACAACTTCGACACCTAGAGTGTAGGACAAGAGCTTTTGTGCGACTGCTCCGGCCATTACCATTGTAGCAGTCAACCTTCCAGAAAATCTACCACTTCCTCGATAGTCTTCAAATCCTTTATATTTTACTGAAGCAGGGTAATCAGCGTGACCCGGACGAGGAGTATTTTTTATGATATCGTACGGTCCGGAATCTTGGTCTTTATTCCAGATTAACGCACATATAGGAGCCGAAGTAGTAAATCCATTAAATATCCCTGACAGAATTTCAACTCTATCCTCTTCCTTCCGCTGAGTAGTAATTATTGACTGTCCTGGTCTTCTTTTGTCCAATGGTAGCTGTAAATCGACCTCTGATAACGGGAGGCCCGCGGGGCAACCGTCTAAAACCATTCCTACGCATCTACCATGGCTCTCTCCGAAACTCATCATTACCAATCTTTCGCCAAGAATATTTCCGACCATCTTTCGATTACCTTATTGGGATTCAGACCATATATATTGGCTTTATGATTTAGTTGTAATGCTTACTGCACGGTCAGTGATTCTCTATAACATTAGTCCTAAAAACTGAGATTTATCACTCTCGTCACGAGCATATGAAAATATATTGTAGGAACTAGAAAACAAATTACTCACCATTACTAATCACATTTTCAAAACCATGATATTCATACGTATATTAGAATAATCGCTTTTTGATCCATCAATGTTCACTGATCTCATTAATGCTATTAGAAAATTCAATTTTATCTATGAGGTTTTGTTCGAGTATATTTTTCTCGTAATGCCGTTTACTTTTTTTAATGTCATTTTATTTAGACTTTAGTATTTTATTTCTAAGACTCCACAGTAAGACAAACGGTAAGTATTTATTCTTTTTTATTTGGGTCCTTAAAACTTGTGGTCGGTCTACATGATGGTAATGTAATTTTTATCCGACCCATACCATTGAACGATGAATGCAGATAGGAATTTTAACTATGAAGTCTGGGCCGTGGAGAAAAAAACATATTCCATTTGAGGCTCCTAAAATTACGTCAATTAAGTTAGTTTACTGTTGAAGTGATCTATCAGTCTTGAACTCGGTTGACAATATATTTGACTCGCCTATAGCCCTATCAATCGTATTGCCTATTCGCAGCCCGTTACCACTGGCAGACGCCCACCCAATTAAGTGAAGGTAGCCTAGAAGAAAAACCATGTAACATATCTTAGTTATAAATTTCATCATCGATTATGGCAACTCTTCTAACTGATTTGCCTACTTATAGGGTTCAATATTTCCGCCAATTTTTTTTAGCTCGACTAGGAATTTTGGGTATGAGACATCAACTGAATCAGCACCCCTAATAACGGATCCATCTGTAAGCATCGCCGCAATGACAAAACTCATGAAAAGTCTATGGTCATCGTGGGCATCAAGGCAAGCTCTTTTCAATTCTCCTGTCTTATTAAGTAACAATTCATCATTTTTCATCTTAATTTCCAAGCCAAGTTTTGATAGTTCAGAGGCTATAATACCCGGTCTGTCAGTTTCCTTAAACCGAGCATGTGAAATCCCTATTACTTTGATTGGCTTCCTTGATTTAAGGGACAATATTGATATGGCAGGAAGTAAATCTGGAGTATCAGAAAGGTCAAACTCACCTCCTTCAAATGACTCGCATCTGGATACGGAGACGCGGCCACGACCCACATCTTTCCTAATTCTTGCGCCCAGTCTTTCAAGAAATTCAACGATCCTGGAATCTCCTTGGGGCAAGGAAAAATCCAAACCTGATACAATGAGCTCGTCAGCTAACATAGCTCCTGCGGATAGTAATAACGCGGCCGCAGAAAAATCTCCTGGAACGTTGAATGAGGTCGATTTATACCTCCCTTCTTTAACACTAAAGAATCTGTATTCAGAGGACTTAATACTGATTCCGAACTCCTTCATTATTGCGATTGTAGAATCTATGTAGGGACGGGATACTTGTCTACCTTCAATTTCAATTTCAAGATCAGATTTAGCATATATTCCAGAAATCAAGAGCCCGGATAGAAACTGACTGGAAATAGCTCCGCTAAGTGTGGTGGTTCCGCCCCTAATTCCACCTCCCTTAACAAGAATCGGGGCAAAACCGTTTAACCGTGTTGAATAGCATTCGACCCCGACCTTACCCAATGCTTGAATCATGGGATTCATTGGTCTTCTACGGATGCTTTTGTCCCCTGTGATTACTGTATAACCCTTTTTCACCAAAGCGGACATCGGAGTTAGGAACCGTAACGTAGTTCCTGAATTTTCGACATTAATAATATCGTTCGGCGGTTCAAATCCTTTTCTTCCTGAAATCATAATTTGGTTTGGTCGATCATTGATATCAACACCCAGCATTTTGCACGCCAATAAGGTCGCATTAGTGTCACGAGATCGAAGAGGATTAGTTATCAATGACTTCCCCTCTGCTAGCGAAGAAACCACTATGGCTCGATGAGTATAGCTTTTACTAGGAGGACAGTCGATTAAACCACTTAAAATAGATTTCCTTACTGTTACTGCCTCCATTCAGCTCACTAAAACTGCTTTCTCATTATTTATTGGTGACACTATCATATTACCAGGTAAGGGTTTGAAAGCTGACGTAATTCCGTTAACATTTTCTCTATATGCAACGGCTGCTACAGCGGGTCCATTCCCACTTATACTTGCAGCCAAGGCCCCATTCTCCAATGCAAGTCTTACAGGAAGATAATCCTCCAAAAGTACAGACGAACCTAAAACCCCGTTCAAGTTCATTGCCTTCCAATACTGTCCAGAAAATGCCAAATTAAAGGCATCTTGATATAGATCGGCCATGAGTTTTAATTTGGAGATACTTACACTTCTGATTTTCTGTGGTAAATATATAATTGCCACTATATCATCAGCACAAGAGTTTCGTTTAAGGACTTTTCGACCAAAATTATCGGTTGTAACAAAGCCGCCGTAAAGGCAAGCTGCGGAGTCATCATATGCTCCGGTAATTGTAGTTTTTGCATACAGAGCTGCTTCAGTGGCGATGTCCAGTATCTCCGAATCTGATTTGCGCTTCTCTAATAGCCCCGTACAAGCTAGGGCCACAGCGCATGACACAGCACTAGAGCTTTTCAATCCTACCCCCTTAGGAATATCTGAGCTAATGATAACCTTCAAGTGCATCTTCTTTGTAAAGTCTTTTGGAAGGACACTGTTAATTATGTACTTTACCATTTTATTTTCAGTACCTGGTTCATATGTTATTCCTGTTCCTTTTTCAGCGACTAATTCTGCTTTAACTTCTAGGGAAATGCCTAATGCGGATCCAAAACCGGTAGCAACTGCATTCACTATTGATATTGCACCATGAATCAAAGCGATCGACCTTAATGTCATTCTGGTTCACCAAATCCGCCAAATAATACCTTTTTCATAGGAGACATTGGAGGTCTGATACCTGTCCAAATCCTAAATGATTCTGCTGCCTGCTCCAATAGCATCTCATAACCATAGACAATTTTTGCATTTGCCCTTTTGGCATTTGAAATCAATCCAGTATTCATTGGACTATAAACAATATCGTATACAATAGAAGATTTCTGTATGTGCTTATAACTAATAGGGCTTAACTCCCCGGTCATTCCTATGGGGGTAGCATTAATGATCAAATCACTTGAAATTGAGAAATCAGGAATTTCATTCTGTTTTAAAGTAACACAATTTAAACCTTTATAGTTTGCAATCTTCACAAGTTCTTTCAATTTGACTTCGTTACGACTATAAATATAGATCTTAGATATACTTTTTTCTTCTGCCAAAGCGGTTACTATAGCCCGTGCAGCACCTCCTGCACCCAGTAATAAAACGGACATACCGTTAAATTTTACATTACGATTTCGCAACGGTGTGATGAAACCTTTAATATCCGTATTATAGGCAAGAAATTTACCATTTTCATTCTTAACTGTATTCACCGCGGTTGCGCTTTCGACAGTGTTATCTTTGATATCCACGTATTTAAGTATCTCAACTTTGTGTGGAATTGTAACATTAAATCCTGAGATATTTACTGATCTCAGGGAACAAATAGCACTAAATAGGTCATCTTTTGCAACCCTAAATGCAATGTAGGTACTATTAATGTTAAGTTTGCCGAAAGAGGCATTATGCAAAGCGGGTGATAAGGAATGTTCAATGGGGTCACCAATAATGCAATACGTACTAATCTTTTGCTCCACTATTAATCACAATTTTTACATAGACCATAATACAGTTTTCTTAACGATTCTATATTTATCTGTCCGGGAGCTGTGCTTCTATTAAATGAAGCATAAGTAAACGGCGCATTCCCGTATACCGTACACAATACTCTGGATAGTACACCCAACTCCCCCATAGCAAATGCGATTAGCGTAACATTCTTGATAGTGTCATAAACGGAAAGTATATTAATTGCATCCTGCAGTTTATTGGCCCTAGTAACGACTTTTAGGATGTTACTATATTTCTTCATTTTATGAATTTTCGTTATTAGGAGCGGTATTGTGGGAGTTCGTGCCAAATTGTGCCATGATACCATAATTGGGATTTTATTTTGTTGGATGAAGGTTGTTAGACCTTTGTTCTCTTTGAGTAGATTGAATTCTACATCGAGTAGCATTGGATATGCAAGACCAAGTATCTTAAGAATCTTTACTCGCTCTGATGGATTGTCCATGAAGTTTCCACCTTCGGATATGGGACGTAGTGTAAAGATTGCCCTGCTACGGACTTTCTCAAGAATTTTTTTTGCTATAACTTCTTGAATGTCACGCTTATTCATATAATCAAATCTAACTTCTACAAAATCGTTCGTTTTTTTATTTACACTACCGAGAAGTACCAATAAATCCTTAAACGAAGAAGGTGCCAAGGAAATGCATATTTTAGGCATTTCTATTTCTTATTGGTGATATTGGTTGCTCAATATTAATTTTTGATTTCCTATTTACGTACAATAGAACCGGACGATCCCCATAGGTTTACACAATTTTAAAATGCAACTTCGGCGGGTCCATGGGCCAAATTTTTTGTATATTAATTAAAAGACACAAGAAAAGCAAAAAATGTGAATTTACTTTAAGGTCGATAATCCTGGAACGCCAAGAATTTTTAAATTTGATTAGCCGCTCCAGAGAACAGTCCAGTTCCCTTCCACCAGAATGTGTACTTATCGAACTTATATTAAGCAAAGTTGTATCCCGCGGGCAGGATTTGCTCTAGGCTGGCACTACCAGACGCCATTTGAGCCTGCGACTCTTCGGTCACTGCAATTGTTTGCCTGATAGGCTGTTTCTCGCGGTCAGCTATCTTTAGCCGACTACTACAGCCGAAAGCTCTACCAGGCTGAGCTACCGCGGGACATTTTTCATCATGATTTACTTCCATATAACTACTTTGAGTTTGATTTAATCTACTATTAATTTCATAAATTGCAAGTACGCAAAGATGTATTACATGCAGACCTTCCTTCGTATCTTGAGTTTCGGCCATCTCATTCAAAACGGTCCAAATAAATTAGTTTTGACCCAGACAGTTTCAACCACCGCGTTCCATTCTTCTGAGAGTGGTGATGGTAGGCTCACGGTGGCTTTCTTCACGAGACTCCATATTTTTTAGCTTAACAATTACAAAATCCATTAACTTGTATTTAGCCCAAGTGTGGAATAATTCTGTCTAAATTATATGACATTATCAGTTCAGCTCCTGCCCGTTTCATTCCTATTAAATATGCCAACATCCACTCATCTTGGTCTATCAAGCCTCTTTCTGAAGCAATTTTCATCATAAGGTATTCCCCTGAAACATTTTGCACTGCCAATGGGCAACAGAATCTTCGCCTTGCTTCCATAATTATATCGGCCGCTGCCAAACTAGGTTTGATCATTACTATGTCAGCACCTTCGTTCAGATCTAGTTGTATTTCAGTTAGGATTTCACGCAAATTACCGGCTGAAACCTGGTATTTCGATTTATTGATTTTGTGATTCATTTGAAAGTTTGAGAAGGCGGCTGATCTAAATGGAGAATACAAGCTTGACGCAGTTTTTGCAGCGAAGGACATAATTTTTACCTTATGAAAACCATTCTCCCGGAGGCAATTTTTTATACTTAATACTTGACCATCCATCATCGAAGACGGAGCCACTATGTCAGCTCCTGATTCGGCAAGAGTCAATGCAATTTTATTCATGTTACTTATTGAGGCATCGTTATCTATGTCAGTACCTGATTTGTCTATAGTACCACAGTGGCCCGATAAGTTATACTGACATACACATACGTCTGCCAAGACTTTAATACTGTTTCCAAAATTCCTTCTTAGCACGTTTAACCCACTCTGTACTATACCGCGAGGATTCCAAGCTTCAGTTCCTAAAATATTCCGGAATTTTGGGATACCGTAGATCATAATATTAGTTATTCCCATATTGACGATTTTCTGAATTTCTTCGACAAGTGCAGAAACTGGAATTGTAACAAGCGAGGTTCCGGAATCTTGATGGAGTGATTCACTCAAAATTAAAGGCATGATCAAATTTCGTTTTGTAAGATTGACCTTGGATGCCATATTTTCAAAAAGAGACATTTTGGAGTCCATTTCTTTCAAGGGTGATAGGTGATGGAATAAATCATATGAATACGTTATGCAATTAATTAACCCCAGTTATTGCTTTAACTATTTTCTAATCCAACGATTTTTAGTTGCCCAATCTAACGGAGGAATAACTTAAAAGTATAATGGCCATTAATTCATAATTAGGGTTGTATAGATGGTCAGTATCCACATACCTAGGTTAAAATGTGAATTCTTAACGAATGAACGTATCCTCTTACAACAGCCAATATACAAAAAATGTTTAAGTTTAACGTTTCGGCTCCGAAGGATACTAGATTTTATGTAGGGCAACAATTAAAGATATCCCAGAGTCAAATTTTATCGGTGCAAAAGGTTACAATAGGAATCCCTTCATACAATGAAGCTGGAAATATTAAGGCATTGTTAGATCGTATCTTGTCAGGTGATAACCATGCCTTTCAAATATTAGAAATAATAATTTCCGATGATTCTACCGATGAGACTTGCGAAATTGTTAGGGATTATTGCTCGTCCCGTCATGGCAATAATATAAGATTATTTCATCATGACAAGCGTCGAGGAGCCGCCAGTGCGTGGAATGAAATAATTTATCACGCACAAGGGAATCTAATAATATTGTATGACGCTGACGTATTGCCTGACACGAACTGTACTAAGGAGCTTATATCTTCAATTGACGGGAATGTAGTAATGTGTGCATCAAACCCGGTACCGGTTCTAGGAAAAGGGATTGCAAGCAGAGGGTCTGTCTTCATAGGGAAATGGTTGGAAAGAGTGAGATCTAAGCAACTATCTCAATATACCGTAATGGGTAGAGGCCTTGCCCTACAAAGTCAAATAGCAAAGAAAATTGTGATTCCTTCAAACACTATCGCAATAGATCTATATTTACAAAATGCAGTATTGGGGATGGGCTATAACGTTGCCTACAACAAAAATGCGAGGTTAAGTTTTATACCAGCTAGTACGTTCGAAGATTTCTCCTCCCAATTTATGAGAGCCATTAATGGCCACAACCAACTAGCTGAGATGAATAAGAGAACAAATATTCACCTAAATTTCAGGATGGTTATCACTTCTACAGTCCTTAGTGCAATAAAAGACCCCATGGGGGCGGTGTCCACTGGGATATGTTTCCTACTCTTGCCATATTTTTTAACGAGGATTGACAATTTTAATACTGCCTTATGGAGTTCACCGAGGAGTACCAAGAATTCTTAAATGGAATCATATTTTCAACCAGTTGTTGATGATATCTAGTTTTTTGAAACTAAAGATTTTCTCCAGTATCATTCATCCCTTTTACTCTGGCTCCTCCAACAAGATTTGTTAATTGGCCTTTCATCGAAAAATGACTAGTTGCTCGCCTGCACGCGTAAACTAGAATCAAAAGTTCATCTGATTAAAAGAATTATAAATATTTATCAGTTTCTTGATAATTATTAGAGGTATGAATCAGCAGTATGGCTAATCTCTCTTAATCTTACAGACCATAAACTTCGATTTTCGTTGGAACAATCAAGCTCTATTACTTCGGGTATGCAGACCTTGTCAATGCCTGATTTAGTAACGTAAGACGATTTATTTGACTACATTTCAAGCTAACTTTTATGTCTATGTAATACTATCGAAGCTGAATGAAGATTGTAACTGCTGCAGCCTGCAGAACTAAACTTTTTTATTCAGTTATCAATATACTAATCCTGAGCTACTTCGGTATCTCCGGCAGAGAAAATACTTTTGTCATCGGATAAGTCAGTCTGCCGGAGCTTTCAAATCTTATCTTCGACAGGATTATCATGACTAATGTGACACAATTAGAGATCACTTTAGTAACACTGCCGGTAGTCCTCCGAATTTGGATGCAAGAACATATGTTCTATGTGCAATCCTAATAGTCTTTATTTGGATAGGCTTCGCTGCTAATCGAATTCATGCGAAATCTAACTTCAATGACCAAAAGAGTATCCGAATTTTTGAAAACGGACAAGTATCCGTTAATCTAACATTTCATGAAGGCGAAAAATATCAACAGTTTGCAACGATGACGGCCTATGGAAAGGCGACTATTATAAAGCCAGTGACTCAATTACTTCCCATATACCATCTCCGTGATTTCTTATTTCAAGTCTTATCCAACTAGAGAAAGTATTCAAATACATAATTCAGATTTTTTTATACTTAACTTTAGTTCATGATGAACAGCCGCTTGCTTATAGCAGGTTCCCAATTCTCCCTGTCAACTAAACATTCTGTACAATCGATATGATTTATTTCAACCGACTATAATAAGTCCAGAGGGAATGTATCAGCATAAGAAGTGTAGCCCTTTGTTACTTAAGTATTAATAAATTCAATTACTATTTTTCATTGCTGAACCCAAACCCCGGTAGCCTATTATCCTATCCCTACTTCGCTATTTCTACCGTGGAAATATTATCACCCCGTTCTATTAGCTCTGCAGGGTACTTCTAATCCTTAAGTTCTTGCCGGGTTTTAGCTTAATCAAGCTCCAAGTTCTATTTTAATTCGCAATCCAATCTCACCTTTGGGTAGGTTTAGTCTGCAATCTTATTCCCCATCCTGCCACAATATTGAAATAAATTTTTTAATTTTTTGTTAAACTTTATCTTGAAATTTTGCGTTCGTTAGTTTACGCTGCAACAAGAACAACACTAGCCTATAGGCAGATCTTAGCCGTTGTATTCTCACTATGGTCTGGATTAACAACTACTATTTATCCATCCCAGAACATTTTTTTACATTTAGCTTCAAAAACTTTTTAAAACACACAAACTATAAGAGGCAGGGGTTTGGTAAGCACGTTTAGTTCATGCTACTTGGTAACTTTAACGGGTCTCATTTCAAATAAGTTGAGTCCAATGGTGGTTGGTTTGAATGCAGATTAGCGGGTATATTTGTTTCCCTCATAACAGGAATAATGAAATATTAATAGAATCCTGGAAAAAGTCGGAAAATATTGAAAGTATGTATTTCGTTACGGCAACTTTTCCTTCTGATTCTATTGCTTATTTTCCCAACTATGCAAATCATTACATACTTGCCAAGTACAGACAAGTTTCAACAATTCTGACAGACGTTGCAAAATACATTCAAAGCAAACTTTCTTTCATATTAAGTTTCAGGTCGGGCTTGTTTGAGAGATATCAGGAGAAATTGAGTTATGTATCAGTATACTTTACAAAGTATTCTTGTGAAGAACCTGAAGTAAGTGATATTGCAAACTCGTTAGCTAGAAGAGATAGGGTTAAATCTGCGTGTTTGGGCCATCTGGAATTTGCGAACGGACAATACTTACCGTTCACTTTTCCTTACTCGAAGAACATTGTATTACTGGAAGTCGAAGGAGATAGGACGCACCAAAGTGATCAAAGATACTGTGAAAAAACCAGAATGGAAGTTGCAAGAAAAGGAATTTCATTAAATAATTTAGTAAGCTTTTCAGTCCTTGACAAATTAAAATAGGATTAGCCGGACCAGAAACGTTAAATATGAATCTCAATTCTATTTTTGCGATCGAAATTGAGCAAACCGATGGATTTAGGCAGTCTGAAAGTCGGTTCCTATATAATAATCGACAATGAGCCTTGTCGTATAGTTTCCTATGATCATAGCAAGCCTGGCAAGCATGGCTCTGCTAAGGCAAGGGTATCAGCTATATCAGTATTTGACGGCTCTAAGCATAATATGGTTGCACCAGTTTCGGCTAATGTAGATGTTCCCCTAATTGATAAGCGCAATGGTCAAGTAATTTCTATTTCTGGTAACACTCTTCAGATCATGGACTTGGAGACCTTTGAAATGTTCGACACTTCTTCCGTCGAGGAAGAGATCCGGGAGAAGGTAACCCAGGGTGCTGAAGTCGAATATTGGAAGGTGCTAGAAAAAGTAAAAATCGTGAGAGTAAAAAATTGAATTCTATCAAACAAGTAGAAACAAATATAAAAATCAGAACCAATACCTGGCTTATGAAAGATAAAGGAGAAGTCCATATCTGTTTGCTGCCGGAACAGGCGAAAAAGCTTGAGGAATATGGGAAGTCTAAGGGTTTATTGAATTTGAGGCAAACGATTGAATTAATACTAAACGAAAAATAACATTAACTGTGGCTTCCCCTCACTAGTTAGAGTTTCTCATTAAGAACAGGACATTAGTGTCCGATACTTTAGAGGATCAGGATATCTAGATTGCTGAATCGCCTCTTTCCCCCGAACCGATGTCTACCGCCTCATCTACATCTGACACAAAAATTTTTCCTTCGCCAGCGAGTCCTGTGCTGGTACTTTCGACTATGTTATCTACGACATCTTTCACCTGGGGGTCCTTAACTACAATTGAGATCGTCACATTTACATTAAACTCAGGTCTGTAAACAGAAGTGCCTCTACCGGCATGAACGACGGGAGTAGGTATTTGACCTCTTCCCTTGGATTCATAATAAGTAAGACCCCCTAGAGGAAGGTCTTTCAATGCAGCAAAGGCTCTTTCCATTCTGCCGTGGGGTATCACTGCCTCTATTTTCTTCATATTATTGTCATAATATGCTCGGCATACTTTTATTAAAATTTTCGGTAAGATCGAAATCAGGAACTAACTAGGGAACGCTGTCGTCTCAGAGTTATAATGCCCAGTGCAATAAAAGCGCAACCAATTGCAAGGATCAAAAAATCTGCGGGTATAATAATGGCCCATACATTATTCACACTGCCTGCATATAAAAACAAAATTGAAAGGAAGACAAATGCAATCCCAGCGATAGTCTCCCCGTTGATACTTTCCAATATGAACTTTTTTCGATAAGTCTACTATAAAAATGATTTCAAGACTAGGCGTTTCAAATTGAAATTTATCCTTAAAGGCGCTCTTGCCGCTTTTTCCAAGCGAATAACATGAAAACAAAGGGTATCGTCATAAGGGTGGTAGCAATGAAAATCGGCTGCAGTTGAGTCATATCAACAGGGAGACCCGCCGCAAATAAGTAAGGAAACGGATACAATCCAGAAACAAAGAACCATAGAGAAATGAACATTACAATGTATGGGATATTTCTTCTAAGAAATCCTCCCGGTTTTTTGAGTGAATTACAACGTGTACAGCGAGTACCCTCTTTATTTACACAAGAGGAACATACAGGCCTTTCACATATTATGCACGACCGACTCCCAAATCGCGAACCACAAATCTGACAATCTACCAACTGATTCAGTTGGGCTACAAGTCAAATAATAATGTTTTATGAAAAAGAATAACCGGACCGCAGAGAGGGAATCAGATATGAACCGAATACAGTACCTAAATGCGTGAATAATTTTATTCGCCTAAAAATGAATAATATCAAAAAAAGCAATTATTGCTACTGAGTAGCATTTTCAATATTCCTTAACGATGGAGGTACTAACAAGAGTGTATCGTTCTTGATAACTGGTTGCGGAGGCAGCCCGTAATCCTTCCTTAAGGCAGCTTGTTCCTTTATGAGTAGATCTGCCGAAAATTTCGGCCCAATATGACCAAAAGAGACATACGAGATAATAATACCTACCATGGATAGCCCCATCACAAGAATACTTAGAGCAACACCCCTCATGTGTGGAGAATAAGATGATCCAAAATCTCTATGTTTGGACATAGCAATTAGTTCGTATTATTTCTGCATAAAAGCATTTCTTTCATGAATTGGTTTTAGAATGCATCTTAGTTATGTCGATCTTGATAATCTTTAGAAACCTAGACAGGTTTAATAGCCTAAGTATAAGGGTTGCCGGTCTTTGTAAATAGGAGCTTGTTTAGGAGATTGTCCCAATTGCAAATCGTAGATGGTAAAATGTGGCTAATCATAATCTGCTCTTACATTAACAGCTTACGAAGGGTTTATAGATTTGGAATAAAGTGGATATCTTCGAATGTATTTAAATTATATTCAGGATATTGTTGTCTAAAATTAAATTCCTACAAAAATAGTTAAATGGGTCCTGAAGTCGTTCTATAGGAATGATTGAGGACATATTAATGTCTCGGGGTATTTATTTATCAGTACTTCCTTCAGCGGGATCCTATGTGCCGGCCATTAGAACTGGTAACTTGATTTATGTTTCTGGTCAGATACCATTTGAAAATGGATCTATGCTCTTGCCGGCTAAGTTTGTGGGCAAAGTTCCGACACATGTTAGAATAGAGACTGCCAAACAAGCAGCGAGGCAATGCACCATAAATGCATTAGCAAATCTAAAGGAACTCGTAGGAGATTTAGAGAACATCTCCAAGTTCGTTCGAGTATGCGGGTATGTGAACTGTGAACCCACATTTACTGAACAATCCAAGATCATTGACGGTGCCTCTGATTTTCTAATAGATATATTTGGAGATAAAGGGTCTCATACTCGGGTATCAATCGGATCAAGTAGCTTACCGCTTGGAAGTGTAGTTGAAATAGATTTTATTTGCCAGATAAAATAAAGGTTTGACTCAACTGCGATAACTACCCAAATTAGTCAGTTCCACATACTCAGATAATGAATATGTTTGTTGAAGGTGTTCAAAATCTCGGATTATTTCGTTATACAAGTTGTAGTCATTAAAAACCGCAAGTTTCAATCGCAACTCTCATATTCGTGGTAAGTTTAATCAACCGAAGTTGGAAATACTAGAAGGTAATAATCTAGCGAAATCCTTATTCGAAAGGTATTCAGCAAATTCTAACCATTGGAGGTTCCAAATCTCCATACAAGAAATGAAAAACAACTTCTTCGACGCGATTGTTAGCAGTCCTGATGAAGTATGGCAATTGAAAATTGATTCGATATACAAACCGGCTCCGTTAATTATCGGCGCAAAGGTAGACTTGGAGCCTGCAAAAATTAATAGTAATGTCGATCAAGTTTCCTTTGGATACAGAAGACTGGATTCTATTAAGTTAGGAAAAATACTTTCTAATCCAAACGGAGGAATACGAGATTTGAATTTCTATCTTGCATCTCTTTTGAAATCAACTAGCCCTGAAATTCCGAAGCCAGAGAATAACTATGCTTACGGGCCTTTTGTTTTTACTTCAAGTAATTTAACGAATATGGATAAATGTCAAAAAGAAGTTTCTGACAAACTCGCTAGTAGTCTGCGCGACAAGTTGAGGTCACTCTATTCTGGGTACGGTTAGTTCCTTGATTTTTTTAAGATGCAATTGATGCAAATTTCCCAGTTGTAACATTTAACTGGTTAGAATTTAGAGGTCGATGCCCTAGCATGGTATGTGAAGCTGATATTGCCATCCAATATTAGTGGGAATATTGAATAATTACCAATAGAATGTAGCATATTATTGAAAAATACGAGATTCAAACAGCAGGATGGTCAGCATTTTCGCTTGAGTTTATCATTTAATCAGATTGCAATAGAGAACCGTCCAATTTTTGCATGAAATTGATTAGAAAAATTTACAAGGTTAAAGGTTGTACTATCAGGGGGTAAGTACAAACGGAAGAGATAATTGACGATTCTAGGAGGCCGAATGAGAATTTGACAACAGTGGCCCAGAAAATTAAGCAATCTTTTGACACACTTGATTTCATAAATTTACAAAAATTTGATTTAGTGTCTAAAGCAATGGTAGCAGCAACAGATTTTGTTCACCAGTTAATAAAGAGCAGTGAAATTACTGCCAGTGTTACAATTCCTGCATCAGAACTGTTTGTTAACCCAAGAACAAGTTATTACCCAGATTGGGTTAAGGGAATAATTGTAATTTCAGATGAAGGTGTGAACTTCTACTCTGGAGGTTCTAAAAATATTGTTTCCTTTGAGGGTAGAAATGTTTTGGTCAAAAGTACCACGGGTACGACATTCTTAAAAGAGACAATTCCAACAGAGAGGGCAAAGAGATTCATACTCACACTGTTGTCTGCTGCTAGAGGAATGGTCGAAAGCTTTGAAATAAGTCCAAATGATGAAACCGAATTGAAGCAGATTATCATGACAATAGTTGAGATGAAAAACAAGCTTAAAAAGTGAGTATTTAGTACTAAGTATGCTTGCCAAGTCAATATCGATTTTGTTTCCATCTCAATCCGAAACCCGAAAAGGTACACTTACGATTTCGTGCCAAAACTCGAAATAATATTCAATAACTCAATTCTGGAATGAATACAAGATCATGGTGGGGCCGGCCGGATTTGAACCGGCGTCCTCCAGCGCCCAAGGCTGGCATCATACCAAGCTAGACAACGACCCCTGTGGTAAGAACTAACCGAAGTATTTGACAGGACAATTTAACCTTATTTGTTGTTCTCAAGTTCTTAATGACTTTTCATTCATATTTCCACTGGACCGAGAATTGCGTAAAAATTTGCATCAATTACAATATCTCTATATATCAATTTCATATTAGTTGAAAAATGGATTCCTTTGATTCCTACCTTGAGGCTGGAAGAATAGCATCACGGATTAGGGAGCGTGTGAGGAAAGTTGACTTCTCTGGAAAGAATCTTTATGATATTTGTGAAAACATTGAAAAGGAGATAATTTCCAACGCCGGAATACCCGCCTTTCCCGTCAATGTCAGTCTAAATGAAATTGCTGCACATTACACTGCAGAACCAGGCGATCCCACTGTTGTCAGTAATGACGATGTACTCAAAGTAGACATTGGTGTTCAAGTAAACGGCTTCATTGCAGATACGGCTGTAACCGTATCATCTAACGCGAAGTACCAAGCAATGGTTGCCTCTGCCGAGTCAGCTTTAAATGAGGCCATTAAAATGGCCAAGCTAGATGTAAGCTCTTCAGCAATTGGGGAAGTGATTGAACGAACTATATCAAGGAGCGGGTTTAAACCAATTCAGAATTTGAGCGGTCATTCTATAGAGCAATATACAATACACGCGGGTAAGTCAATTCCTAATATCAGGACCTTCGGATCTTCCTTCCAGTTGACCGCAAATCAAGCTTACGCAATAGAACCATTTGTAACGACTAGAGATGCTCAGGGAGTGGTTTACGAGGGCAAAATTAGGAACATTTTTGGTGTTGTCTCCAGAAAACCCACGAAAGATAAGAATTGTGATGATTTTCTTCAGAATATTTGGGATAGATTCAAGACCCTTCCTTTTACTACAAGATGGCTTCTCTCAGATTATTACGAACGTGATGCCAGAAAAATGTTGGAGGTTCTTCTAAAAAGGAAGAATATACATGCGTATCCAATACTAGTTGAAGGGAACTATAAGGTAGTAGCTCAAGCAGAACATACTATCATATTGAAAGATAACAATACCGAAATAATAACTCTATAATCAATGGCCCTTTTCATCTGCCTAAGAATACTTCGATTCCGTAGCGAATGAAGACCCTATTGCTTGGATTATTTGATTTGTAAATCATAACATTGTTTTAGAATATCTATTCACAAAAATATCAACATTCAAATACAAGATTTTAGACTGTATTGTGTGAAATCCAAGTCTGTCCTTTACAGCGCATATTTGGCGTTGAAACTATGGTTTTATAGAAGGTTAAAGGGGAAGAAGACTAATCCAGAAGAGCAGATTTCGATTTAACAAATAGCCACTTCTGTCTGGAAAGAATTAAGGATTATTTTCATCAATAATTTAACGAGTAAGCAAAACAAAAGATGTGTCATTTGTTTTCATGTATCGCTTCTTACGAAGTGTGGACACTCTAGTTAGCGATCTAAATCAAGTTTCAGCATAGTAATATAGGCAACAATATAGTATATAGTGTGGACGAACTGAATATTACTGGCCAAGAGATTGCACGACTCACATCGAGTGAAACGTTTTGGGACGACTGGACCAGGAAAATCTATTCAGTTGATGCTAGTCATTTCCAAATTGAACCAATAGTCATAAACTATCCACGGAACGAATTTGACCTCCAACAATTATGTGAATTCGCTTCGACTCGTAATATACCCTTAGTGTGCAGAGGGGGTGGGACGGGTCTTCTAGGTCAATGTCTTTCCAACGGAATCGTTCTGGATTTAGGACGAAATATGAATAAGATATTAGAGATTGACAAGAATTTTGTTATTGTAGAACCGGGAATAACAAAACATGTTCTTGACTCGGAACTGAGTAAACATGGTAAATTCATCCCTCCTAATCCTGCCAGCAGTAACTATTGCACTATAGGTGGAATGATAGCCAACAACTCAAGCGGTCCATATACTCTTGGTTATGGCAGTATGATGAGCTATGTAATTGGAGTTGATACAGTATACTCAGGAGGATTGTTCGGATATGCACACGACAATAGTGGATTCGATAATACCATAAATAAAATTATGAGTATCATCCGTTCTAACTTAAATCTAATCCGAAGGGCCTATCCAAAGGTTAACAAGAATTCATGCGGGTACCGTCTTGATTCAATTTTTGATCAAGAAGGTTTTCACCCCCAGAGAATCTTTTTGGCGTCAGAAGGAACACTTGGAATCGTAACCAAGGCGAAATTACTGACTCTGGATATACCGGAATCTAGATACCTATCAATATTGTCGTTTCCGAATATTGTGAAAGCAGCAGGGTCAATCCCATACATCCTTAAACACAAAGCAGTAGCTGTGGAATTACTTGACGACTTTTCGAATGGTGATATGAATTCAAACTATGATCTGCGAAAAAAATGTACGCTGCTCGTAGAGTTTCACGGCGAATTAGAAAGCCAATTGGAGAAACGAGCTAAAATATTTGAAATGGAAGCGTCTCAATACTCTCAAGTGCTCGAAAGTACAACTGACACTGACAGCATAGAAAAAATCTGGAGTCAGAGAAAGAATGCATTAAACAAAGTCCTTAAAATGACTGTTGGGTCCAGGAGATCATTAGGTTTGATAGAAGACACGATCGTAGATCCAACCATGTTGGAACAATTCGTAGTTTTCTTAATTAGCCTTTACAAGAACTAT
>Ga0065712_10067837_pt1 | contig 26727 bp, 20 predicted proteins | sample MisRhiReplicate1_FD_59099 | JGI IMG/M metagenome (GOLD analysis project Ga0065712, IMG submission 59099) | Miscanthus rhizosphere microbial communities from Kellogg Biological Station, MSU, sample Rhizosphere Soil Replicate 1: eDNA_1 v3... | ecosystem: Host-associated > Plants > Roots >...
CTTGCGGGTCGTCAACCCGCTGGATCATCCCGGGGGCGAGCTCGAGGTGATCGAAACGGACGGCCGCAAGGTTCAGGCGGCGACCCTCGCAGACCTGGCGCGATGGACGGGTGGTGACATTCGCGTCACGAGCGTTCCTGCGCATACATCGGCGGCCATTCAGGATTTGTTCACCGAGTTGCGGCATCAGTACCTCATCACCTTCGAGCCGGGGCCCCGTCCGGGGTGGCACCCGCTCGAAATTCGTACCCGGAAGAAGAGCCTTGTTGTTCACGCGCGAGGGGGCTACATGGTTGGTCCCACGCGCAGCGGTAGTTAGTGCGTTTGTTGTCACAGGAGAGAGACCATCATGCGGAATAGTCTGTTTGCGGCGGCGCTGCTCACTTTGTCAGTGGCCGTGGCGCCGGCCTGCGCCACCAAGAAGTACGTGCGAACCGAAGTCGGCAACGTGAACTCGAAGGTTGACACGCTGGCCGGCACCGTCGAAGAGACGCAGGAGCGCACGCGCAAGAACGAAGAGCGTATCGGTCAGGTTGACCAGAAGGCCGAAGAGGCCGGCAAGTCGGCGACGGCCGCGCGTACGGCTGCGGACCAGGCCAATGCCGCGGCGCAGAAGGTTGACGGCCGCGTGACGACCGTGGACAACCGTGTCAGCTCGGTTGAGGCCGCGGCTCGCAAGCTCATTTTCGAAGTGACCCTCAGCGAAGATCAGGGCAACTTCAAGTTCGGTAAGACCGATCTTCCTGATGAAGCGAAGGCGCGTCTCGACCAGATGGTGCAGCAGCTGAAGACCGACACCAAGAACATCTTCATCGAGATCGAAGGCCACACCGACAACGTCGGCTCACCCGCGATCAACGAGAAGATCGGTATGGAGCGCGCGGAAGCGGTGAAGCGGTATCTCTACGAGCAGCACCAGATTCCGCTCCACAAGATGAACGTGATCTCCTACGGCGAAGAGAAGCCCGTGGCGCCGAACAACAAGCGCGACGGCCGCGCCCAGAACCGCCGCGTCGTCGTGAAGGTCCTGTCGTAAACAGACGCACGGTCGTTGATTGAGAGGGCGGGCCCGCAAAGGCCCGCCCTCTTTTTTTATCGCATCCTTCCGAAGTCCACTCCCGTCCGCACAATTTCCTTTCCGCCGTCAGTCATCACGAGGTCGTAGCGTCCCTTCGCGTCGATCGCGTCGGCCGCAAACTGCACGACAAGCGTGCCACCCAACATGGGCTGGCCGTTGCCGAGGATCGGTGCCGCGTTCGGGTTTGGAAGAGCAGGCATGCCACCCGCTTCCGTGCGCGGGCCAAACCGCGGATAACGTTTGGTGGATTGCGCAGCGATGGGTTTCTCCTGACCACGGTTCAGCGTCATCACGTACGCCGGCACTCCGACGTAGTTGTTCAGTGGATGGAAGGTCAACTCGACGACCAGTTCGATGAGGTTCGGTGCCGCGCCGAGCGCTGCATTCGCCTCGCGCTGACCGAAGACACGGTCGCCCAGACGAGCCTTCGCCTCGGCTGCGAGAGCCACGCGATAGAACGGTGTGATCACGTCAATCCAATCCACCGGCGGACGCGCAACAACGAGTCGATAGCCGTTGTGAAAACGGGCGCGTTCGGCATCAAACCGCGACTGCCCAAGAAAGATTGCTTGTTCGATCGCGCGACGGTCGAGCACAGGCTCGAAGCCGGAGAGGCAGATCGTTCCGGCCAGTACGCAACACACGACGGCCAGACGCCGAGTCGCGCCGAAGCCGTAAGGCGCAGTCATGTGGGTAATGGTAAACGGGGGAATCGATGAGGGTGGAAGACGTGTGCGCCGCGGCGGGGACGCGACGCACACGATCCGAGGCCTTCCAACTTGCGTCAGTTGACCACGAACTTCCTCGACCAGCAGGAACCGGACCAGGATCGGGGGCCCATAGAATCAACGAGTTACCCCGGATCTTGATGTGCCTGGCTTACGGTTGGTGAAAACCGCTTTCGGTCGGCGGCGCTCCGTGTGATGTCTACTATTGCGCCATGGAGCTGAACGGGCGCGTCGCGCTAATCACGGGCGGGAAGCGAATCGGATCGGTTGTGGCGACGGAACTGGCGCGAGCCGGTGCCGACATTGCCATGGTCTACAGGCAGTCGCGGGCGGAGGCTGAGGAAACAGCCGCGGCCGTACGCGGGCTTGGCCGACGAGCAACGGTTGTTCAAGGCGACCTGCGCGACCCTGAGGCATGCGAACGCGTCGTCGACGAAACGGTGGACGCCCTCGGCCGTCTCGACGTGCTCGTCAACATGGCATCGGTCTATCACTCGAAGCCGTTCGACGAGCTCACGGTCAAGGATTGGGACGCGTCACTCGAGATTGATCTCAGGGCGGCGTTTTTGTGCGCACGCGCAGCGGCTCCCCACATGAGGCGTTTGCGAGGCGGGCGGATCATCAACTTCGCGGACTGGACACCGCGAAGTGGCCGGCCGCGGTACACAGGTCTTCTGCCGTACTACGTCGCGAAGGCGGGAGTCATCGCGCTTACCGAGGTGCTCGCCCTGGAACTGGCGTCTGATCAGATTCTGGTGAACGCGATCGCGCCCGGCCCGATTGTCGCGCCTGAAGGCGCGTCAGACGAGGAGTTCTCGGCTGTCGAGCGAGCCACACCGCTCGGCCATTGGGGCGGCGAAGGTGAGATTGCGAAAATGGTGCTCGCGCTGATCGACAGTGACTTCGTCACCGGCGAAACCATTCGTGTTGACGGAGGCCGTCATCTGAAATGACCGTGACGGCTGGCCGCCATCTGAAATGACCGTGGCGGCGGCCGGCCACCTGAAGTAGCGTGGCGGCGGATATCTGAAGTAGCTACAGTCGCGAGGTGATTGCCGACAGCACACCTGAGGCATCGTGCATCGGCAGATTGCAGATGCAGATGTGACGCACACCTTCGGCGCGCAGCGCGCGAATCGTTCGAGCGCACACGTCGGCTGCCGTCGCGCCGGTCGCGAACTCGTCAATCAAACCCTGTATTGGCACAGGCATGAACGAGCTCAGGATCTTCAAGGTCTTCGGACTCGCGCTGCGGTAATAGAACACGCAGAACATCCCTGGAATCGGCACGGGTCTGCGTTCGATCTCCGCAAGAAAACGTTTCACAGGATCGAGATCGACGTGGCTGACCACCTGCGTCAGATAGAACTCGGCGCAGAATCGCTCGTCGAGCAGGAAATCCACTTGCTGTGTGGCCGCGGCGTGTGGGTTCGCCCAGCCGCCGAGAATCAAGTCCGGTTCTTTCTTGCGAATCTCCTGTCGTAAGTCCCAGGCATGCTCCACGCAACGCGGCCGGCCGACCGTCTTGTCGCCGCCGAGCACCACGAGCGATCGAAATCCGTGCTGACGCGCTTGCGTTGCGTAGGATAGACAGAAGTCGAGTGAGTGCTTGCTCGTGAGAAACGGCACCACCATGTCGCGCGGCAATTCGCGGCCGAGATTGGCAACGAGATGCCGGAGGTTGTTCTCCTCCTGTGTGCCAACCGCGCTGTCGGTGAGGAAGACTGATACCTGCTGACGACTGAGGCGCCGAATCGCGTGATAGGTGTCGATCCACGCGTCCATACCTTCGGACGCGTCGAGCTCGGCGCGTGGAGGTCTGAGCTCCGCGGTTAACACCGGCGTCTGTTCGCGGAGCCGATCGACGAGCATGCTATCGAGTTGAACTGCGACCGCCCGTGGCAGGTGTCTCGCCGGAGATGGCACGCATCACAAAGTCGAACATCAGCTGACGGAGATGGCTGTTCAGTCGTCCGTCGGCGATACCGTGCCGCGACTTCGGATACACCATCATCTCGAAAGGCTTGCCGGCTTTCTGCAGCTCGTACGCAAACTGTACCGAGTTCTGCATGTGGACGTTGTCGTCCATGGTCCCGTGAAGGAGCAGTATGCGGCCCTGGAGTTTGTCGGCGGCGAAGCGCGGTGCAGTACGACGATAGCCGTCCGGATTGTTCTTCGGCAGCTTCATCAATCGTTCGGTATAGACGGTGTCATAGTCGCGCCAATCGGTCACCGGTGCACCGACGATGCCGGCCGACCAACTGGTGCTGTGTGTCATGGCGTACGCCGTCATGAACCCGCCGTAACTCCATCCGCTCAGGACCATCCGCGTCGAATCCACATACGGCAATTTCTTCAGCCATGCGACGCCGTCTTCGAGGTCCTGTAGTTCGAGCTCGCCGAGCCGTCCGTAGACCGGCCACTGCGACTCGACGCCTTTTCCGCTGGCGCTTCGGTTGTCGAGCACGAATACGAGAACGCCATGCTGGGCCAGCATCTGATGAAACATGTACTCGCGGCCGGCCCACTGGTTCTTCACCTGCGATGCGCCTGGTCCGGCGTAGGTGAACTGATACACGGGGTAGCGCCGGCTCGGATTGAAATCGACCGGCTTGATGAGCATGCCCTCCATCACGAACCCGTCGCGTGTCTTCACCTGCACGAATTCCGGCGTGGACAGTTGGTAGTCACGCAGCGCGGAAACCGGATTGAGATCGATCGCGCGGACATCAGCACCCGTGTTGCGATAGAGGCGCACCTGCGGCGGCGTGGTGACATTGCTCCACACGTCGGCGAAGAGCGTGAAGCTGGGATTGAAGATCGCGCGATGTGTGCCTTCGATCTGTGAGAGCCGCGTCAGGCCGGTGCCATCAAGGTTGATGCGATAGATGTCGGTCCCAATGGGGCTGTGCTCGGTTCCTGCGAAATACAGCACACCCGCGTCCTGGTTGATGCCGTACAGCGTGCGCACATCCCAGCGCCCATTCGTCACTTGACGCATCACCGTGCCGTCGGCGGCGATGCGATACAGATGCTTGAACCCGGTTCGCTCGCTGAACCACAGGAACGAGCCGTCTTTCAACCACAGCGGATCGCCGTTGTTGTTCACCCAGGCTTTGGTTGTCTCGCGAAGCAGCTTCCGTGAGCGGCCGTTCTCCACATCGGCCAGATTCAGATCGAGCCAGGTCTGCTCGCGATCCTGGATTTGATACACGACGCGCTGCGAATCCGGAGTCCAGTCCACGTCCACGATCAGGTACTCGGAGGTTGCAGACGTGGAGACGTCGGTCCACACCGGAGCGCCGGCCGTCACGCTCGAGATCCCGAGCTTGACCAGCGGATTTGGATCGCCGGCTTTGGGATAGTCAGTGACCTCGAGTGCCGGCCGATATGGAATGTGATCGACGACGGTGTACTCGGGAACCGGTCGTTCGTCGAGTTGAAGAAACGCGATGCGAGCCGAGTCGGGACTCCACCAGTAGCCACGAAACTGATCGCGGCCGTAGATTTCCTCTTGATACAACCAGTCGAGCTTGCCGTTGAAGATCTCCCGTCCGCCGTCCGTCGTCAGCGGCCGCTCGCGTTGCGTCGCGACATCGACGACATAGAGGTTGTTGCCGCGTACGAAGGCGACCGACTTCCCATCGGGGCTGAACGTCGCGACCTCCTCGGTGCCCATGGCCGTTGTGAGACGTGAAGCTCTTGTGCCCGCGATGTCGTAGAAGTAGAGGTCGTCTGCGATCGTGACCAGGATGCCGGTTCGCGTGGCGTTGAAAATCAAATCGTTGGAACGAGCGATAAGGCCGGCCTCGGCGCGCGTCACTCCGGGCTGCGTCGCGAGCGCGGTCTCCATTCGTGCGGGGTCGAACAATGGGGACGTTCGGCCTGAGGCGGCATCAACCTTCAGCCAATCGAATCCGCTGCCCGATTGCCGTGCAACAACGTATGTCGCCGGGTCGAGCCAGGAGATGTCGTCCTCGGCAAACCCACTGAACGCGATGCGCTGTTCGGGGTGATAGATGGCATCAACCGTCAACAGGCTTTTTGATTGGGCCGACAGCGAAACGGTCGCCGCCACAATGACCAGGCAGATTCCCGCACGTTTCAATACGTTCCCCATGACCTTCAGATTAGCACCCGTGGCTGGGCCGGATGCTCGTAAGCCTGATATCGTCGTCCCGTGGCTGACCTAACGTTTATGGGCGCCGCCCGTACGGTGACCGGGTCGAAGTATCTGCTCGAGCACGACGGGAAGCGGGTGCTCGTGGATTGCGGACTGTTTCAGGGACTCAAAGAACTCCGAGTCCGCAATTGGGAACAATTCCCGATTCCTCCTCGGGAGATCGATGCTGTCGTCCTGACGCATGCTCATCTCGACCACGTGGGATATCTGCCGCGCCTGCGCGCCGATGGGTATCGCGGCCGGATCTTTTGCACCGCGGGCACGAAGGAATTGTGCGGGGTGGTGCTGCCGGACTCGGGCCGAATTCAGGAAGAGGACGCACGACAAGCGAACCGGCATGGGTACTCGAAGCATCAACCCGCGCTTCCGCTCTACACAGAGAGCGATGCACTGGCGGTGCTCACACAACTTCAGCCGCTTGGATATCAGCGCGCCATTGAAATCGTGCCCGGGGTTTCGATTGAGTTCCTTCCGGCAGGACATTTGCTGGGCTCTGCGTTTGTTGTGGCGCGGCTTCAGTCTGGTCCGACAATTCTGTTTGGTGGCGACCTTGGCCGTTATGCGCGTCCCGTTCTTCCAGACCCGTCAAACGCTGTGCAAGCAGACGTCGTTCTTCTGGAATCCACTTACGGCGATCGCGATCATGTTGCGGACGATAACGGTGAAGAATTGGCACAGGTCGTTCGAAGCACGATCGAGCGCGGCGGCAAGCTGATCATTCCGGCATTTGCGATCGGCCGCGTCGAGGAGTTGCTCTACTGGATGCGACGTCTCGAGCAGGAGCGACGCATCCCCGTTGTGCCGGTGTACGTCGATAGCCCGATGGCCAACGAAGCGTTGAAGTTCTATTCGGCGCGCATCACCGAGCTTGATGAGGATATGCGCCCCACCGAGAAGAATGTTTCGACGTTTGCGACCACACGATTCCAGACCGTGTCGTCACCACAGCAATCAAAGGAATTGACGGCCAGCCGTAAGCCGTCGATTGTGATTTCATCGAGCGGCATGGCCACCGGCGGCCGCGTGCTGCATCACATGGCCGCGGCGCTGCCTGATCCGCGCAACACGGTCCTGTTCGTCGGCTATCAAGCGGCCGGCACGCGTGGGCGCAAGCTCGTGGACGGCGCGCGCGATGTCAGGATTCACGGACAATCCATTTCCGTGAACGCGCGGATTGGGAAGATCGATTCGATGTCGGCACACGCCGACCGCGGCGAAATCATGCGATGGCTCGGCACGTTTCCCGCGAAGCCAGGTCGTGTGTGTCTCGTCCACGGCGAGCCCGAACCAATGGACGCCCTCAAGACCGTCATACAGCAACGTCTCGGCTGGACGGCTGAGACCCCGCACCACCTTCAACGGCTTTCGCTCTAATTCCATGAACGACACGCGTCGGTATCTGCTCGAAAGTGTGGACGAGGCTGCCGTTGTGCAGTTGTACGCGGACGGCTTCAGCGCGCTGGATCTCCGCGACAAGATTCTCGTGTGGCATCTCTATCTCGCTGCGATAGCGGGTCGCGACATCTATTACGACCAGCGTTATGCGCATAACCTCGAGATGCGTACGTTGCTCGAAGCGATTCTGATGCGCGGAGCATCCGTGGATCCACGCGTGCTCGGCGAGATTCGTCGTTACATGAAGTTGTTCTGGATTAACACCGGGCCGTACAACAACCTGACGGCGCGAAAGTTCGTCCTGCATCTGACGCGCGACGAGCTGCTCGACGCAGTGACGGCCGCACGTCGCGCCGGTGCGGAGATTGCCCCTCGTCCCGGCGAGTCACTGGCAGGTCTGGTCGATCGGATGGCTCCGCTCTACTTCGATGTCGCCTTCGATCCGATTCTGACGAACAAGACGCCAGGCGAGGGGCGCGACATCCTCGAGGCGAGCTCGAACAATCTCTACGCGGATGTCACGATGCGTTCGCTGGAGACGTTCGAGGAGCGCTATGCCCTGAACTCGCGTCTTGTTGCCCAGAACGGCCGTCTCGTCGAGGAGGTCTATCGGGTTGGCGGCCGTTACGATCGCGCGATTCGCCGCATCATCGGACATCTCGCCGATGCCGTGCCCTACGCCCCGCCGGCGATGGCGGAGGCCTTGACGGCGTTGATTCGCTTCTACGAAACGGGTGAGGAGACCGATCGCATCGCGTACGACATTGCCTGGGTTCGCGATCAGGAGTCGGCGGTGGACACGATCAACGGTTTCATCGAGGTGTATCTCGATCCGCGCGGGGTCAAAGGCGCGTGGGAGGGGATCGTCTGCTACGTGAACCCGGAGAAGACGCGTCGCATTCGAGCACTGGCGGCGCACGCGCAGTGGTTCGAGGATCACATGCCGTGGGATCCCAGGTTCCGCAAAGCCGAAGTCACCGGCGTGACCGCGCGCGCGATCGAAGTCGTCATCGAGACCGGCGACTCGGGTCCCATCACACCCATCGGCATCAACCTCCCGAACGATCAAGCGATTCGCGAACAGTACGGCAGCAAGTCGGTGTCGCTCGCGAACGTCGCCGAGGCGTACGAGCGCTCCACACCCGAAGGCATGCGGGTGGAATTCTCCTGGGACGATGCTGAAGCTGCCCGTGCAAAACGCTGGGGCGCCCTCGCACAGGAGCTCACGACCGACATGCACGAAGTGATCGGACACGGCTCCGGCCGAATGGCTGAGGAAGTGACGGTGCCGCCACATCGACTGCTGGCCGAGCAGTATTCGGCCATCGAAGAGGCGCGCGCCGATCTGGTTGCGTTGTATTTCCTCCCGGACTCCGAGATGGTCGAACTCGGCCTCGTCTCAGCCGAGGACCACGAAGAGATCGTGCGGGCCGAATACGAATACTACGCGCGCACGGCGCTCGTGCAGCTCCGCCGCGTGCGGGTCGGCACGCAGCTCGAGGAAGACCACATGCGCAACCGTCAGATGGTCGTGCAGTGGCTGCGCGCGCACACGAGTGCCATCGATGTGCGGCGCCGTGACGGCAAGACCTATTTCGTGATGACGGACGCAGTGGCATTTCGTGAAGGCGTCGGCCGATTGCTGGCCGAAGTTCAGCGGATCAAGAGCGAGGGTGACTACGCGGCGGCGCGCCGCCTGTTCGAGGAGTACGGCGTCCATTTCGATGGCGCCCTCCGCGACGAAGTGGTTGCGCGCGTCGATCGACTCAAGCTCCCGTCGTACACCGGGTTTGTCATGCCGCGGCTCGAGGCCAGGCGCGACGACCGCGGTGACATCGTCGACATCGCGATTTCGTATCCGTGCGATCTCGAGACGCAGATGCTCGAGTATTCGGCGTTGTCGCGGGAAGACAGCGATGTTTTCGAACCGCCTGCCCGGGCACGCTGACGTCAACGCGTTGAGCCGGGCGGTTGCCCGCCTCACGTCCGCCGGCACGTCGCTCGTCGATTTGACGGAATCGAATCCGACGCACGCCGGGTTGCCGTATCCGGTCGATCTGCTCAGCGCAGCGGCGTCCGAGGCCGCGCTCTGTTACGACCCGCAGCCGTTCGGATTGCGGACGGCGCGAGAGGCCGTGTCCGCCGACTACGCGCGTCGCGGTGTCGTCGTCGATCCCGAGTGCATCGTGTTGTCAGCGAGCACGAGCGAGGCCTATAGCTGGTTGTTCAAGCTGCTCTGTAATCCCGGCGAGTCAGTCTTGATCCCGCAACCCAGTTATCCGCTCTTCGAGCATTTGACGCGTCTCGAATCGGTCCACGCGGTACCGTACCGGCTCGAGTACCACGGGCGATGGGAGATCGATTTCGAAGGGATCGCCGCGGCAAAAGACGATGTCCGAGCCGTGCTGCTGGTGTCCCCGAATAATCCCACCGGCTCGTATGTCACGCCTCGTGAAGCGGAGGCACTTGCCGCGATCTGCCGCGAGCGAGGCTGGGCGATGCTCTCCGATGAGGTCTTTGCGGAGTACGGCCTCGATACGGAAGCGCCGGCCACGGAGATTGCGCGCCGGGCCAAGGTGCTGTCCTTTACGCTTGGCGGCGCATCCAAGTCGCTCGGGCTGCCGCAGATGAAGCTGGCGTGGACGATTGTTGATGGGCCGGTACAACAACGAATCGACGCCTTGTCGCGGCTCGAGCTCATCGCCGACACATTCCTTCCCGTAAATACGCCGGTGCAAGTCGCCGCACCGGATCTGTTTCGTCGCGCGGCGCCCATTCGGCAAGCGATTCACGAACGAGTGTCCAGGAATCTGAATGCGGCTCGTGAAGTCGCACGCGCCTATCCGGCGTGTGAGGTGTTGCGTGTCGAAGGCGGCTGGACGGCCGTCGTCCGCGTGCCGGCCACTCGTAGTGAGGAGGCGCTCACGCTCGGTCTCGTCCAGGATGAGCACGTCCTCGTGCATCCGGGCTTCTTCTTTGACTTTCCTCACGAAGCCTTTGTCATCGTGAGCCTGTTGCCGCACGAGGACGTCTTCGCCGACGCGTTCGCGCGCGTGCTTCGGTACGCGAGCGTATGAGAACGTCGTCCTCCCGGCGCGCGGGACTGCTCGTTCCGCTGTTCTCGATTCCGTCCACGCGCAGTTGGGGAATCGGCGAGATCGGCGATCTCGAGGCGATGTGCAGCTGGCTCGCGAAAGCCGGTCAGCGCGTGCTGCTCATGCTGCCGATCAACGAGATGCCGGTCAATGAATCGTCGCCGTACTCGGCACTGAGCGCGATGGCCATCGATCCGCAGTTCATCACGCTCGGTGACGTGGAGGACTTTGTCGCGATTGGCGGTGAAGATGCGCTCGAGCCCGAGTGGCGCGCACGCCTCGCGGCCGTGCGTGCGGCGACGGCAGTGGACTATGAGTCGGTACGGGCACTCAAGTCGATGGCGCTGCATCGCGCGTTCGCGCATTTTCAGGATTATGAGTGGAGGCGCGACACTCCGCGCGCGGCGCGGTTTCGGGCGTACACCGACGAGCAGGGCTGGTGGCTCGACGACTACGCGCTGTTTCGCGCGCTGCACGCGCGCTATGACGAGCGCGGGTGGGCTGACTGGCCGCAGCGGGTTCGCGATCGGCTCCCTGAGGCACTCACCGACGCGAGAGTCGAGCTCGACGAAGAGGTGCGCTACCGGAAATATGTGCAGTGGGTCGCAGGAGAACAGTGGACTGCAGCGCGGGCTCGCACGAGCGGTGTGGCCTTGTTTGGCGACCTTCCGTTTGCGGTCAGCGGCGACAGCGCGGATGTGTGGGCGAGACAGGACGAATTCAATTCGGCGTTATCAGTTGGCGTCCCTCCGGATGCGTTCAGCGCAACGGGTCAGGACTGGGGACTTCCGGCCTACAGGTGGGACGTGCTTGCCGAGCGCGATTTCGACTGGCTCGTGCAGCGGGCACGGCGAAATGCCGATCTGTTCGACGGCTACCGAGTGGATCACCTTGTCGGCTTCTATCGAATGTTTGTGCGCCCACTCGGCGGGGGCGCCGGCGTGTTCATGCCTGCCGCGCCGGCGGAGCAGACTGTGCTCGGCGAGCGCATTCTGCGCATCTTCGGGGACGCGGGAGCCGAGATCATTGCTGAGGACCTGGGCATCATTCCGGATTTCGTTCGCGAGTCGTTGACGCGGCTCGGCATCCCCGGCTACCGCGTGTTTCGCTGGGAGCGCCATTGGCATCAGCCCGGCCAGCCGTATCGGGATCCCGCCGAGTATCCGCCTATATCGGTTGCCACCTCTGGCACCCACGATACCGAGCCGCTGGTGATCTGGTGGGAGGGGGCCGAGCTAGAGGAACGTCGCGCAGCGATGGAGATTCCGTCGATTCGACACCTGATGACCGCAGACGATCGCATGCGCGCGATCATCGAGCCGTCATTGACGCCCGCCGTACGGCATACGCTCCTCGAGGCGCTGTGCGCGTCGAGGTCGAACCTGCTCATTCTTCCGATTCAGGATGTGTTCGGCTGGCGCGCCCGTATCAACCAACCGGCAACGGTGGGCGATCAGAACTGGACGTGGAAATTGCCGTGGCCGTCCGATCGTTTGCTCACGCAGCCAGAGGCGCTAGGCGTCGCGCAGCAGTGGCGTGACTGCGCCGAACGGCACGGCCGTTAACCACCTTGTTTGCCGCTGATCTTTGCCCAGGTGTCTTTCAGCGTGACCGTCCGGTTGAACACCGGCTTGCCTGGTGTCGAGTCGGGATCGACACAGAAGTAGCCCTGCCGCTCGAATTGGAATCGCGCGCCGTGAGCGGCTGAGGCCAGCTCGGGCTCGACTTTGACTTGCCGCAGAATCTCGAGCGAGTTCGGGTTCAGATCCGTCAGCGGATCGCGTCCGCCTTCTCCCGGATCGGCCGACTGAAACAAGCGGTCGTACAGGCGCACCTCCGCATCAACCGCGTGTGCGGCTGATACCCAATGAATGGTGCCCTTTACGCGACGCGCGGCCGTCGTTCCGCGGAGTGACTCTGTATCGATGGTGGCACGCAGCTCGGTGATCTCGCCGGCGGCGTTCTTCGCGACCGACTCGCACTTGAGGATATAGGCGTAGCGCAGCCGCACTTCTGCGCCCGGTGAGAGACGGAAGAACTTCTTGGGCGGCACCTCCATGAAGTCGTCGCGCTCGATGTAGATCTCTCGCGAAAACGGGACCCGCCGTGTACCGGCGTCGGCATCCTCAGGATTGTTCACAGCATCAACGTGTTCGACCTGTCCGTCCGGGTAGTTCTCGATGACGACCTTCAGCGGGTGCAACACGGCCAACGCGCGACGGGCGCGACGATTCAAATCCTCGCGAACCGTGTGCTCGAGCAGTGCGACGTCGATCACGTTCTCTTTCTTCGCGACACCGATGCGTGAACAGAAGTCCTGAACGGCTTCAGGCGTATAGCCGCGCCGACGGATGCCGGCAATAGTCGGCATCCGCGGATCGTCCCAGCCGGAAACCAGTTTCTGTTCGACGAGCGACAGCAACTTGCGCTTGCTCATCACGGTGTAGTTCAGATTCAGCCGGGCGAACTCTATCTGACGAGGCCGCGATCTGAAGGCGGTCTCCTGGCTGATGTTATCGACGACCCAGTCGTACAACGGCCGGTGATCTTCGAATTCGAGCGTGCAGAGCGAGTGCGTGATCCCTTCGATCGCGTCGGAGATCGGGTGCGCGTAGTCGTACGTCGGATAGATGCACCATGCGTCACCGGTCCGGTGATGCGACGCGTGCCGAATGCGATAGAGCGTCGGATCCCGCATGTTGATGTTCGGCGACGCCATGTCGATCACGGCGCGCAGCACGTGCGTGCCGTCGGCGAACTCGCCGGCACGCATGCGGCGAAACAGATCGAGGCTCTCCGCTGGGGGCCTGGTGCGATACGGACTGTTGCGACCCGGTTCGGTCAACGTTCCCCGATACTCACGAATCTCGTCCGCCGTGAGACTGTCCACGTACGCGTGGCCATCGCGGATCAACAGTTCGGCAAACGCGTACATCTGCTCGAAGTAATCCGACGCGTAGTACAGCCGGTCCTCCCAGTCGAAGCCAAGCCAGCGGACATCCTCCTGAATCGATTCGACGTACTCGATGTCTTCCTTCGTGGGATTGGTGTCGTCGAAGCGGAGATTGCAGATCCCGGCGAAATCCTCGGCAACGCCAAAGTTCAGGCAGATCGACTTGGCATGTCCGATGTGTAGATACCCGTTTGGCTCAGGCGGAAAGCGCGTGTGTGCGCGGCCATGGCGGCCGGCTTTCAGATCGTCGGCGACGATCTCGCGAATAAAGTCGAGTGGCTTTGCCGACTCGAGCGTGGGCAGACTGTCGGACATCGGGGAAACATCGATTGTACTCTACGGCACCTTCTCGACCTCGTCGGCCTCCGCATCGGCCAACGCTTCATCCGGCAGTCCCATCAATCCAACCTGCTTCAGCACCCGAGGCACACGCTCAATCGGATCCGCAGGTCGCAGTTCATCGGCCGTCGTCACTTCGAGCTCACGCAGACGACGGGCGCTGACGAGGATGCGGGACTCGAACGAGCCAGCGGCTTCGTTGTAGGCCTGCACGGCGCCGTCGAGGCGCTTCCTGATTTCGTCGAAACGGTCCGCAAATGTCGCCAGCCGCTCGTAGAACTCCTTTCCCAGGCGGGCGACTTCCCGATAGTTCTCGGTCAACGCCTCCTGTCGCCACGAATGCGCGACCGTGGTGAGCAGCGCGATCAGCGTCAGCGGGCTGGCGAGCAGCACGCGTTGCTGTAACCCGTGTTCGATCAGCGTCAGGTCGTGCTGCAACGCAGCGCTGAACAGCGACTCGCCTGGAAGAAACATCACAACCATCTCCGGCGAGTTCCCGAGCTGATCCCAATAGGCCTTTGCTGCGAGGCGGTCCATATGATCGCGAACCTGCCGCGCATGACCCTGCAGGCGCGTCGTGCGCGCCCCCTCGTCTGTGGCGGACTGCGCTTCGAGGAATTGCTCGAGCGGTACTTTCGCGTCCACCACGATCTGCTTGCCGCCTGGTAGGTGAACGATCAGATCAGGACGGAATCGCCCGTTCTCGGTGAACAGGCCAGGCTGTTCATCGAAGTCGCAGCGTTGCAGCATGCCGGCCATTTCGACCACGCGCCGGAGCTGCAGTTCGCCCCAGCGGCCGCGGACTGCCGGCGTTCGCAGTGCATTGGCCAGCGTCGTCGCCGACGATCCGAGCGCGACGATCTGCTCGGAGAGGCGCGCGTACGACTCGATACGCTCGCGCTCGACATCGCCGAGTCGCTGGTCCACGCGTTTCAGCGTGTCGGCAATCGGTTGCCGATAGGCTTCGAATGAGGTCTTGGCAAGGTCGAAGAAGGACTTGCGATTGTCGTTCAGTGCCTGCGAGGCGAGCGCCTGAAACGTCTCGCGTATTCGCTGGTCGGCCTTGTCGAGCAGGGCCTGCTGTGAGGCGACGAGCTCCGCAGCGGCGGCAGCGCGAGCCTCCGCCAGTTGCCGCGCGGTCGTGCTGCGCATCACGATCACAACGATGCCGGCGGCCACGGCGGCAGCGAGGATCGGGATAACGATTTCCATGGATAGACCCATTGTGATCGACTTACGAAATCAGTCAAAGCGGCAACCGATTCGTGATCGATGCAGGGTCAAATTCGCGCAGTCTGAACCACGAGCGCGCAATCCTTCAACGTTTTCCTAGCTGTGCCGTCGGCGCGACCGTTGCACGTGCGGTGAAGATGGCTGGGGAAACCGATCACACACCGTCGGTAACAGAGGACGGGTTCGGTGCCCGTTCAGTGATTGTTGATTCGCAGCACGGAAGGATCGAACGGCTCGATCTCACCCCTGCGCTCAGCGCACCCGCCTCGGAACAGGCCATCCGCGCCCGCGCCGCGTACCACAACAGCCTCGAAGACAATCGACTCGGCCGTGTCGTACGAATCTCACGGAAGGGCGAGTCGCTCTCCGTGTTCAGTACGTCGCCTGATGGCGTGCCCCTGTCGGAGCTGCTGGCCGCCCTCGAATTCAACACGATCTCGCTTTCCGGCGAAGAGCTCCTCGAGCTGGCTGCTTCCATTGTGACGGCGCTTGGAAGGATGCACGAGCGCATGCCGACCATCGCTCACGGTGCGGTCACGCCCTCACACATCGTGCTGCAGCGCGATGGCTCGACCGTGCTGACCGGCGCAATGTTTGGCGATGCGTTGCAGGCGCTTCAGCTGAGCCGCGAACATCTGTGGCGCGATTTCGGCATCGCCCTGCCAGCGTCGGCCACCACCCCCCGCTTCGATCAGCGCGGTGATGTGAGTCAACTCGGTGCGGTGGTTCTGGCCATCACACAGCGGCGCAGTCTTCGGTCGGACGAGTACCCGAAGAACACGCAGGAGATGGCGATGTCAGTCAGCGTGACCGGCAATCCGATCACCGACTCGAAAGTGCGTACGTGGCTACAGGATGCAATTCAGCTGCACGGACGCGTATCGTTCTCCTCGGGTATTGATGCGGCACGCGCGTTCCACGAAGCGCTGCGAGCCCCCGCTGAACGAATGCTCGAAGCACTCACACTGCAGGCGGCGATTCGTCAACTGTGCGGCGACGCCGACAGCTCGGCCGTCATCGAAGGCATCCTTCCGCACCAGCGCGCGAGTTGATACCATGCGGCGCGTCGCGGCGCGAGTGCCGCACGAACGAGCCATGGTCCGCGTTACGCTCATTGCCTGCTCGCTCCTCGTCCTCGCTGGCTGCGCTGACGAGGATGCACCGCCGCCGCCGCGTGTCTCCGGTGCGGATGTTTACCTGAGACCAGACACCACGGCCATTCGGGGCATCGTCCCAAACCGCAGCACCATGGACTCGATGTTGCGCGCACAGGGACTGGGTGCTTCTGCTGTCGAGGAGGTCGTCGCCGCGGCGCGGGCAGTCTTCGATCCCCGGAGATTGCGATCGCTTCAGCCGTTTCTGCTCGAGCGCACGCTCGATGGAGCACTGCGACTCTTCGAGTACGAAATCGACAACGACTCGTTCCTGCGAATCACGAAGACGCCAGACGACACAAGCGGCGTGCGCGCTGAAGTGCTGCCCATTCCGAAAACACTCGAGACCGTGACCGCGTCCGGGGAGATCGGTGAAGTGACACCGTCGCTGTTCCAGTCGATCGAAGCGGCCGGCGAAGGTGTCGATCTCGCTATCGCGATGGCAGAGGTCTTCGCGGGTGAGATCGATTTCAACACCGATCTGCAGCCAGGGGATCACTACACGGTCACGTTCGAGCGCTTCCGCCGCGAGGGCCGGCCCAATTCGTATGGCGTCATCACCGCGGCGCGATTCGAGAATGACGGCCGCACGCTTGTCGCATTTCGATTCACGTCGCCGGGCAACAAACCCGACTACTACGACCAGAACGGCCGTTCGCTCAAGAGATTCTTCCTGCGATCCCCACTCAAGTTCGTGCCGCAGGTAACGTCGGGGTTCTCGTCGCGACGCATGCATCCTGTGCTGCATACCGCGAGGGCGCATCGCGGTGTTGATTACGCGGCGCCCTCAGGGGCCCCAGTTGTCTCGATCGCCGCCGGCCGCGTCGTGTCCGCCACCTTCGACAACGCGAACGGACGCATGGTGCGGGTGCGTCACTCATCGGGATACGAGTCGTACTACCTGCACCTGTCGGCATTCGCGCCCGGCATCAAAGCCGGTGCATCGATCAGTCAGGGCGAGACCATCGGCCGCGTCGGTGCCACGGGCCTCGCGACGGGACCGCATTTGCATTACGGTCTGAAGAAGAACGGGGTATTCGTGAATCCGTTGCAGGAGCATCGCAATCTTCCACCAGGCGATCCCGTTCCTGCTTCCGCGATGGCGGCCTTTACCGCGGAGCGCGACCATGCGCTCGCGGCGCTCGGCCCCGCGCCGACGACACCCGTCGCCACCCGTTAGAATGCCGTATGGCGGCTCTCGCGCCCTTTCGCGCGCTTCGTCCGGCTCCATCCGCCGCGGCGCGCGTCGCGGCCGTACCCTACGACGTCGTCAACGCTGACGAAGCTCGCACGCTGGCGGACGGAAATCCTCTCAGCTTTCTCCATGTGTCTCGGGCGGAGATCGATTGCCCGCGCGACATCGATCCGCATTCCGACGCGGTGTACGGAAAGGCGGTCGACAACTTCGATCGTTTGAAGCACGAGGCACCGCTCGTCGTCGAGGACGCGCCCAGCATCTACGTCTATCGCCTGCAAATGGGCGACGTGACGCAGACCGGCATCGCGGCCTGCTACTCGCTCGACGAGTACGACCACGATGTGATCAAGAAGCACGAACGCACGCGTCCGGACAAGGAAGATGACCGCACGAGACACCTGATCGCGCTGCGTGCGCAAACCGGTCCCGTCTTCCTGATCCATCGCACCGAAGCGGCGATCGATCGTGTTGTCGATCAGGTCGTCGCCACCCAGGCGCCGCTTTACGATTTCACCGCGCCGGACGAGGTGCGACACACCGTGTGGCGTGTGGATGCTCCGCTTCAGCGGCCGCTCATCGACGCGTTTTCCGCGGTGCCGACGTTGTATATCGCCGACGGCCATCATCGTGCGGCGAGCGCTGCGCGTGCGCGCCGGCAATTGCGCGCAGGTGGTGCGCACGCCGGTGAGTGGGACACGTTTCTCGCTGTCGCGTTCCCCGCGTCGCAAGTGCGCATACTTCCGTACAACCGCCTGGTGACGGATCTCGGCGACAGAACGCCGGACGCATTTTTAGAGGAAGTTCGTCAGCGATTCACGGTGCAGGAGGGTGCCCCGGTACCGGTGCGTGGCGGCGATGTGTCGATGTTCCTGAACGGGAAGTGGCACACGATCACGCTCGGTCAGGCCGGTGCGGGCGACGCAACGGATCGTCTCGACGTGAGCCGACTGCAAGACTTGATTCTGAATCCGTTGCTTGGAATCCGCGATCCACGATCGAGCACGCGCATCGAGTTCGTCGGCGGGTTGCGCGGGACCGGGGAGCTCGAGCGTGCGGTGCAGTCTGGGCGAGCGGCGGTGGCGTTTTCGCTGTACCCGGTAAGCGTGCACGACCTCATGACGATCGCCGATGACGGCGGGATCATGCCGCCGAAGTCCACCTGGTTTGAGCCCAAGCTGCGCGACGGTCTCCTCTCTCACGTGATTTGAGTGGCACGTCCAAAAGGCGTGCCCTACCTACATTCCCGACCTGTCAGGATGACAATCGTAGGGCCGGTCCTTTGGGACCGGCCGGTGTACGCTAGCCACATGTCCTCACGCATTTTTAATTTCTCAGCTGGTCCCGCCGTGATGCCGCTGCCTGTGCTCGAGCAGGCGCAGCGCGAACTCGTCACGCTGCCTGGCGTCGGCATGTCGGTGATGGAGATCAGCCATCGCTCCAAGACCTTTGAGGATCTGCTCAATGGTGCGATTGCCGACATCCGTGAGCTGGCCAACGTGCCATCACACTATCGACTGCTGATGCTGCAGGGCGGCGCCAGCCTGCAGTTCTCGATGGTGCCGATGAACCTGTTGTCGTCGGGTTCGACGGCTGACTACATCGACACGGGGACATGGGCGGACAAGGCGATCAAAGAGGCCACGCGTGTCGGACGCGTGAACGTCACAGGATCCACGAAGGCCAGCAACTACAATCGCATTCCGGCCGCGCGCGAGCTGACGCTGACGCCTGGTGCCGCGTACGTCCACATCACCTCGAACAACACCATCGAAGGGACGCAGTGGCACACGCTGCCGGACACCGGCGACGTGCCGCTCGTCGCCGACGCCTCGTCTGACATCTTCAGTCGCCCGACGGACATCGGACGGTTCGGCCTCATCTACGCTGGCGCGCAAAAAAATCTCGGCCCATCCGGCGTCACGCTGGTGATCGTTCGCGAGGATCTGCTGTCACGCTCTCGCGCCGATCTGCCGACGATGTTGAGTTACAAGGTGCAGTCGGACAACAACTCGCTCTACAACACGCCCAATACGTTCGGCGTCTACATTCTTGGCCTCACGATGAAATGGCTCAAATCGCTCGGTGGACTGGCGGCGATCGCGCGCCTGAACGAGCGCAAAGCCTCGACGCTGTACGCCGAGGTCGATCGAACCGGGTTCTATCGCGGCACGGCGGAGAAAGCGAGCCGTTCGCTGATGAACGTGACGTTCCGTCTTCCGAGCGAGGCGCTCGAGAAGGAGTTCGAGAAGGCCGCGACCAAAACGGGTCTCGATGGATTGAAAGGACATCGGCTGGTCGGCGGCATGCGCGCCTCGATCTACAACGCGTTTCCTGAGGAAGGCGTGGCGGCGCTCGTGCAGTTCATGCGCGAATTCGAGCGCACGAAGGGCTGAAAGGGCGAATTACGAAGGGGGCGTCGAGCGAGCTCGGCGGCGCCGTCGACGGCGTCTCCGTCGTGGTGGACGCTCCGCGCCTTGTGCGTCGCCTTCGTACGCGCCGGCCGCCTCGATGAATCCGCGCCAGTGTTCGATGACTTCCGGCGCTCCACCGTGAATCTCCAGCCACGTCATCGCTTCGCGAAACGGTCCGCGATGCATCAACGCACGCTTGGCGCGCGGTGAGAGATTCATATCCATCAGCCGTTGTTGCAACGCGAGGATCTGCCGCAGGCGTTCGACGTCGCGTCGCGCCAGCGGCAGCATGCCGATTGCGAGACGCGGCTCCTTCTTGCGATCTTCTTCCGTTCCGAACACAGGCAGCAGACTCCGTAGCGAGTAACCCAGCGGAATCAGCAAGGAGCCGAGCAGGATGGCGTTGGTCAGCGTGTCGGGGATGTCCTCGAATCGCTGGCGGTACGCGTCGAGTGCGCCGAGCGATCGCCACAAGCGCGTTTCGGCATTGCGTTGCAGTTCGTGAGCGATCGGTTCGAGCAACCGTCGCTCGGCCAGCATTCGGAAGGCCTGTTCGGATGCGCCAGAGCGAAGCAGCTTGTAGAACTCCTCGATCAGTCGCGCGGGCGCGCTGCGCGCGATCTCGCCACGTGTGCGCGCGATCGCGTCATCGATCGGCGCGTCAATCCGGAACCCCAGGCGTGCGGCCATCGCGACCGCTCTGAGCATCCGGACCGGGTCTTCCTGGAATCGCTCGGTTGGATCGCCGATGCAGCGAACCAGGCCCGCGCGGAGATCATCGAGTCCGCCGGTGTAGTCGATGATCGAGAAATTCGCGATGTCGTAGAACAGCGCGTTGATCGTGAAGTCGCGTCGGAACGCGTCCTCCTCGGGCGTGCCGAACGTGTTGTCGCGATGCACCAGGCGATCTGGAGACTCGTCGCCTTCCGTGCGCATCGCCGTTTCCGGCTGAGGTTCATCCGCTGCAGCGAGGTCCTCCTGGCTGACTGGACGGCGGAACGTCGCGACTTCGATGGTCTTGGTTCCAAAGCGGACGTGCGCCAGACGGAAGCGTCGGCCGATGATCCAGCAGTTCCGGAACAGCTTCTTGATTTGATAGGGATGCGCCGACGTCCCGATATCGAAATCCTTCGGACGACGGCCGAGGAGCAGGTCGCGGACGCTGCCGCCGACCAGATAGGCGATGTAGCTGCTTTGATGAAGCCGATAGAGGACCTTCAAGGCATCGGGATCGATCTGCTTCCGCGAAATCGAATGCGCCTCCCGCGCGATGATGACCGGCTCACTCATCGGAAACCGATGGTAACAACTTCAACTCCCAAGTCCCAACTCCCAAGCCTGATTCGGGCGTTGGGAGTTCAAGTTGGAATACCATCGAGGCATGCGGACCTTGCGCACAGCAGCGGTGGTGCTGGTCCTGTTCGGACTGGTTCCGGCGGCGTGGGCGGCCGAGCCGCCGGCGCTCGCCAAAGCACGGACGCTCTACAACTCGGCGAATTACGAAGGTGCCATCGACGCTGCTGCCGTCGCCCGTCGTCAGCCGGCATGGGCGGATGCCGCGGCTCTCGTGATGGCTCGATCCTATATCGAGCGATACCGGCAGAACATGGACGCCAAGGACCTCGTGGCCGCACGCGAGGCGTTCGTCGCGATCAATGCGTCCTCACTGACGCCTCGCGACCAGGTGGACCTGATTATCGGGCTCGGGCAGTCGTTATATCTGAGCGAGATCTTTGGGTCGGCGGCAAACCTCTTTTCCACGGCGTTGGCGCGGTCGACGCTGTTGGGTCCACGCGACAAGCAGCTGCTCCTCGACTGGTGGGCCACGGCGATGGACCGCGATGCACAGACGCGTCCCGCCGATCGCCGGCGCATCGTCTTCGAGCAGATCAATGCCCGGATGGACGAGGAGCTTCGTCTGGATCCAGGGAGCGCCGTGGCGAACTACTGGCAGGCCGTCGCCTTGCGAGGAATGGGAGATGTCGAGGGCGCCTGGCACGCCGCCATCGCTGGCTGGGTCCGCTCCACGTTGTCTCCCGAGACGACCAGCGAGCTTCGCGCCGACCTCGACCGTTTGGTCAATCAGGCGCTGATTCCCGAACGTTCCCGGGTCATGTCCGTCCGGGATCCTCAGGAAGCGGTGACCGCCCTCCGCGCCGAGTGGGAACTCGTCAAGCAGCAGTGGAAATAACGCCGTAACGCTGTTCAGAACAACAGCAGCTCTTCAGCAACCGCAGACTGTTCAAAACCCCGCTGCCCGACGTTGTGATCGGTGACTAGCTCTGTCTACGGAGTACCGAACATGGCGACTGGCAAGACCGTGTGGTCGAGCGGTGTTTCCGCTTCGGCGCTGCCATTCCCGCGAGTATTATCCCGAGAGGAGGTTGCCGGACCTGGCAGCCTTGTCATGAGCGATAACTCCGGGTCGTCAACAGGGAGCAACGAAGAGCCGTTGTCCCCGGAAACGACTATCGAGCTCCTCGAGCTCGCAAAAGGGGGCGACCCTCAGGCGCTCGATCGCCTGCTGGAGCGATGTGTGCCGGCGTTGCGCCGCTGGGCGCATGGCCGCTTGCCAATGACTGCTCGCGGTCTCAACGACACCGCTGATATCGTGCAGGACACGATCATCTCGGCGATGCGTCGCCTCGAGGTGTTTCAGTCGCGTCATCAGGGCGCACTGCAGGCCTACCTTCGCCAGGCGGTCATGAACCGCATTCGCGACGTAATCCGTCAGCACAAGCGCCGGCCCGAGATCAGCGGGTTATCGGAAGGGATCGAGGACGAAGCCACCTCGCCACTCGAACACGCGATCGGGGCCGAGAATCTCGAGCGCTATGAATCCGCGTTGCAACGGCTGAACGCGGCGGACCGCGAAGCGATCATCGGTCGGCTCGAGATGCTCTATTCGTACGACGAGCTGGCCACGGTGCTCGGCCGGCCCTCGGCTGCGGCGGCGCGTATGGCCGTCACTCGCGCCATGAAGCGTCTCGCCGAGGAGATGCAACATGTCTGAAGCGGTTTTCGACCAAGCCATCGAACAGATCGCCGACGGTCTGTCGGTCGATTGGGGCGCACTCGATCGCGGCACCCCTGGACGCGCACGCGACTGGGCGAAGAGCCTTCGTGTGCTCAACGACATCGTCAAGCTGCATCGCGATGCGGCAGCGGATTACGAGCAGACGACGATGGCCACGGCGGCGCCGAGCAATGGCGAGGCGAGCCAGGCCCCGGATACGTGGGGCAAGTACAGACTGACGAATAAAGTTGGCGAGGGCAGCTACGGCAGCGTCTATCGCGCGTGGGATTCCGACCTCGAGTACGACGTCGCGATCAAGATCCTGCATCGCCGTGTCGGCGACACGAAGTTGCGCGAGCGGCTTCTTCAGGAAGGCCGTGCGCTCGCCAAGATCCAGCATAACAACGTCGTGCGTGTGCTCGGTATCGAAGCACATGCCGATCGTGTTGGCTTGTGCATGGAGTTCGTGCGCGGGAAGACGCTCGCCGACATCGTGCGCGGACAGGGCAGGCTGAGTGCGGCGGAGGCCGTGCTGATTGGCGAGGACCTGTGCCGCGCGTTGTCGGCCGTTCACCGCGCGGGCTTCATCCATCGCGACGTCAAGGCAAAGAACGTCATGCGCGATGACAACGGCCGGATCGTGCTGATGGACTTCGGCACCGGTCGATCATCAGACGCGTTAAGCAAGAACGATCGCGCGGGGACGCCACTCTACATGGCGCCCGAAGTCATCGAGGACGGTCAGCAGTCGATGCGCAGCGACGTCTACAGCCTCGGCGTGCTGCTGTATTACCTGGTGACGGGTGAGTATCCCGTCAATGCCCGGTCGATCGACGAGCTGCGCGCCGCGCACGCGAACCGCGAGCACCGCTGGCTCAGCGAGGTGCGGCCGGACCTGCCCGTCGGCTTCATGCAGGTCGTCGAGCGCGCGATCGCCATCGATCCCGAGGACCGCTTCGCGAACGCGAGCGAACTCCTCGATGCGCTCGGATCGATCAAAAGCCGGACGTACCCAATTGTTGGCCGGATTCTCCGTTGGGTGCTCGGGGTCGGCGTCGTCCTGCTTGGGATGACTGTTCTGGGTGCGATGACGTCCGGGATTTTCAATATCGCCTTGCAACGATCCGATTTCGCGAGCGAATCGTGGTGGGACTACCTGGTGTGGGGACGGCGAACCAGCTTCATGCCGTTCATGACGCTCCTGGTGGTGCTCCTCGGTGCCACGCTGTTGAATGTTCTGCGTCGATTGTTGCTGGCGATGTCCAGCCGTTTGCGGTCGCTGGATGTCAGCAGTCGTAAGTGGTACGCCGGGGTGAATCACAGGCTTCGCCTGGACGAAGTCTCAGTGATGGCGTCGTGTTCGCTGCTTGTCTCTGTGCTGATCGTGGCGGCAACGTGGTGGTACTACAGCCCCTTGCTCCTCGCCTTCATTACGTTCGTGTCGACAGGTGCAACTGAGACGCTGGCGCTCCTCTCGCCAGCGCATGTCCTTGACCACAATCGCTATCGCCAGGTGTTGAGCGTCGTGGTCATTCTCACTGTTGTCGTCTGGTACCCCGTGGTGAAGGCGGTTCGGAAAGGCCAGACACTGCACTGGGGATTCATCGTCGGCGGCGTCGTGGCGACCTGCGTGTCTATAGCGCTCCTGAACTTTCCGTATCGAATGCTGTATTTCAACAAATCATTCGAGGCCGTCACCTGGAAGAATAACCATTGCTATGCGATCGGCGAACGCAACGCTGACGTTCTGCTGTTCTGTCCCGAGTTGCCAGCACCGAGGAACCGGACCGTCTCGAAGGACGATCGTGATTTGACATGGCTCGGCGTGAAGGAAAGCATCTTCAGCCGTTACTAGCGGGGAGTGTACGAAATGAGACGTATTGCTCTGACACTGGTTTCGACCGCTTTGATGTTGGTGGCGCTGCCGAGTCCCGCAGCGGCGTGGTGGGAGTTTCTCGAGGAACTGAGCGGCCCCGGCCGGTTCTATGGCTGGGATGTTGATCTGCGTCTGTTCTGTCTGAACGATAAGTTCGATCCGGCGCGTTCGGGCGACCAGACCGAACGGATCGGCCCGACAGTGGGCGCAGTGGTCTCCGCGTGCCGGGTGAGGAAAGGCTACGCGCGTCGTCTGGCGGTGAACGTCGGAGCTCGATTCATGTGGGCCGACGACAATCCGCGTTTCGCGAATGGGCAACGTATCAGTTTCACAACCCTGGAGCCCTCAGTCTCCTTCAACCTTCTGAGCAAGTATCCAAGCCGCGACTTCATTGACTTCGGGTTCGGCGCCGGAGCCTATTGGTTCAGTTCGGAAGAGTTCCCGTCGTTCAACGGGGCGTTTATCGAACCGATACGACTCGAATTCCACACGACCACGAACATGAAGCAAAACAATAAATGGATGGCGGCAGTTCCAGCCGTTCGGGTCGGATACTTGATGTTCCCGGCCGGTTTCGAGACGGCATCGTTTGCCGCCGCTCCTGGCGGGCCGCCACGGATCTCGCGTGACTGGGCGTTGAACGTGGGCATCTTCTTTGATCTCGAAGGGCTGTTTCAGTAGATCGGATCTGGGCTACGGCTTCGCGTCGCGCCAGTTCTCGGCCATGCCGATGTCCACCGTGAGCGGCACGTCCAGCGTGGCGGCGTGCTCCATGCGGTCGCGGACGATCTCCGCGGCCGCGTCGGCTTCTTCCTGCGGGCTCTCGAACAACAACTCGTCGTGAACGGTGAGGATCATCTGCGTCTTGAGCCCGCGCTTCGGCAGCTCGGCATGCAGATCGATCATCGCCTTCTTCAGAATGTCGGCCGCCGTTCCCTGGATCGGCATGTTCACCGTCTCGCGCTCGGCTTGACTGCGCATCTGGAAATTACGACTGGTCAGGTTCGGCACTAATCGCCGTCGGCCGAACATCGTCCGCACGACGCCAGTGGTGCGCCCTTCCTCGAGGATTCGATCGATGAAGCCGCGCACTTTGGGGAAGCCGGTGAAGTACGCGGTGATGAACTCCTGCGCTGCCTCCTGCGTGACGTTGATGTCCTTGGCCAGCGTGAACGGTGTTTTTCCGTAGAGCACCGCGTAGTTGACCATCTTCGACAGGCTGCGCAATTGATGCTTGTCCATGGCGTTGTTCACGCCAAACAGCCGCTGCCCGGTGCGCTCGTGAATATCCTCATCGTTGCGGAAGGCTTCGATGAGCGCTTCCTCGCCTGCCATGTGCGCGAGCACGCGCAGCTCGATCTGTGAGTAGTCGGCAGAGATCAGGACATGACCAGGAGCGGCGACGAATGCGCGCCGAATCTCCCGGCCAAGCTCGGTGCGAATCGGGATGTTTTGCAGGTTCGGATCGGAACTACTCAAACGCCCCGTCGCTGCGACCGCCTGATTGAAGCTCGTATGGACGCGTCCCGTCTTGGGATCGACCATCACCGGCAACGCGTCGATATAGGTGCTCTTCAGCTTGTGCAGAGCGCGCCACTCGAGCACCAGCCGGGGCAGTTCGTGCGTAAGAGCAAGCTCTTCGAGCACTTCGGCGGCGGTTGAAAACGATCGCGTCCTGCCGGTTCGCTTCGCTGACGGGAGGTCAAGCTTCTCGAACAGAATTCGACCGAGCTGCGGCGGCGAGTTGATATTGAACTGCTCACCGGCCAGTTCGTAGATGTGCGCCGTGTAGCTGGCCAGCTCCTGTTCGATGTGTCGCGAGCGAGCAGCGAGGGCGGGTCCATCAATAAGGATTCCGGCGCGCTCGATGTCGGCGAGCACCGGCATCAGCGGCATCTCCAGCTCGCGCAGGACAGAATCGAGCTGTGCTGCGGTGACGAGTTTCGGGAGCGTTCGGGACAACTGCCACGCGAGGTCGGCACGTTCGCCAGCGAAGTTCAGCACTGTTTCCGGAGAGAGGCGCGTCAGCGGCAGTGCCTTCGTGCCCTTGCCGCACACATCTTCTTCG
>Ga0065712_10067840_pt1 | contig 26672 bp, 23 predicted proteins | sample MisRhiReplicate1_FD_59099 | JGI IMG/M metagenome (GOLD analysis project Ga0065712, IMG submission 59099) | Miscanthus rhizosphere microbial communities from Kellogg Biological Station, MSU, sample Rhizosphere Soil Replicate 1: eDNA_1 v3... | ecosystem: Host-associated > Plants > Roots >...
TCCTGACCGAGCTGATTACCCAGAAGTCCTTGGAGTCGTGTCACCAGCTGGAAAACAGCGACGTGTGCGCTGAATTGGGGGAACTTCCCCGCGAGCGGCAGTTTTGCGCAACACTCGCCCTGGAAGCCTTGCAAGATGCATTACGAAAATTCTGCTTGCCGCAATCCGCATGCCAGGGGAGAAATCATGATGGACAACTCCGCCAAGAATGACGGGAAAGTGAGTGCACCAATCAGTTCGTCGCGCCCGCGATTGTCGCTGTGCATGATCGTGCGGGACAATGCACCCATCATTAAAGCATGTCTGGAAAGCATTCGACCCTGGGTCGATGAAATCATCGTCGTCGATACGGGCTCGGTGGATGAGACTCCAGAGATTTGCCGCAGCCTCGGCGCAAAACTATTTTCGTTCCCTTGGATTGATGACTTCTCCGCCGCGCGCAATGAATCTCTGCGGCGTGCCACCGGCGAATGGATCTTTTGGATGGACTCAGACGACACGATTGACGAGAAAAACGGGCGAGCGCTACGCCTCTTAGCGGACAGCGATCACGGGGCGTCGGTGATGGGGTACGTGCTCCAAGTTTACTGCCCTGGCCCCGATGATGAATTGACCGTTGTCGATCATGTCAAGCTCGTCCGTAACCATCCCGCCATTCGCTTTGAAGGCAGGATCCACGAGCAGTTGATCGGCGGCATCCGCGCATTAGGGGGCGAGATCGGCTGGACCGACATCCACGTCATTCACTCCGGGTCGGACCTTACACCGCAGGTAAAACACAAGAAAGTCGAGCGGGATTTGCGGCTACTCAGGAAAGATATCGAAGAGCGTCCTGGCCATTCGTTCGTGATGTTCAATCTGGGGATGACTTATCACGAATGCGAAGAATATGGGGAGGCCGTCCAGTGGCTGCAGAAATCGCTGGCCGCATCTCGGCCGCACGAATCCCATGTGCGAAAAATTTTCGCTCTCCTCGTCAGCAGCCTCACCAATCTCGGGCGATTCGATGAAGCACAAGACGTCTGCATGGCCGGCCAGCGACAATTTCCAAGTGACGTCGAGCTCTCCTTCAGGCAGGGCATTCTCGCCCATAAGGGGGGCAGGCTTCAGGAAAGTATTGCCGCCTACCGGCGAGCCCTCACGCGCCGCGAACCGCGTCACTTCTCGAGCATCGATCCCGGCATCAAGTCGTTCAAGACGCGTCACAATCTGGCCCTCGTCCTCGAGGACCAAGGGAGCCATGATCTGGCGGAGTTGGAATGGCGAAAGGTTGTTGATGAGCGGCCGAATTTTGTCCCTGGCATTCGGGGCTTAGGGAAAGTCCTGCTCGCAAGGCGCCGCTTCGCGGCGGCGGAGGTTCAGCTCGACCGCTGGAGCTTGAGCCCGGACATGCTGCACGAGCAACTCATGCTGGGCGCTGAACTCCAGAAGCAGAAGGGCCAATATGGGGAAGCACGTGCCCGGCTGGAAGAAGGTGCGCGTCTCTTCCCCACGGATACCGCGATCAGGCATTCCCTTTGCCAATTCTTATATCATCACGGAACACCGGAAGAGGCATTGCGCGCCCTCATCGACCTTTTGGAGCTTGCTCCCGAAGATGCTGTGGCCTGGTACAACATGGGCCTTCTGCATTCTTCCCAGGGACGTCACTCGGAGGCGGTAAAGGCATTCCAGCAGTCGCTACGTTACCGCCCGGAAAATGCAACCACAAAACAGGCCCTGTTGGCAGCCCTGGCAAATATCCCCGGATCTGTCAGTCAAGATGTAAATACAGGTCTGCTTCGGGACTCTGCTGACTGCTTGCCCGACACGGAAGCTCACTTTGGACTGGCCCCCTGTCACTCCAGGCGGGCTTTCGACCCTAGCCAACAATCATTCTTCTGCGCGCATCCTGGCGTCGGAGCGTTTGACGGCATGGTTTCGCCAGCGCTCTGCAAGATATGCCGACAATCGGCGGAGCCCGCGCCGATTCGCTTCCGAGATCGGTCGGAGGCTCCACGAAGGCCCCGGGCACAGCCATGTTCCTTTCTAGGAAAGGAGACGGGTTTGCGCGAGTGCCCGACGTGCCACGGTAAGGTCAAGCTCAAAGTGTTTGATTGCCACCATCCGAAACACCCGGAGACGACAATCTCCGAATGCCAGCGGTGCCCAGACTATGGGTCCGCCGTTGTTCCTCCGCTCCTTCAGGTTACTTGCAATGATACGAGCCAAATTACAAACGCCCATCACCTCATGCGATGAAGGAAGGCGGCGCGGGGTAACGATCCTGTGCGCTGGCCGAAGTCTCGCTCCAAGGAGTTAGTGCGATGCCACTCTGCTGTCCCAAACCGATTCCGTTCCAGTTCCTCGTCCAGGCGTCCAACCTCACTCCGCTGACGAATGCCGACTGCACGTCCTGCACTGGCATCCAGCTCACGAACGTCATGGAACTCCAGGCCCCCAATGACTGTGCGCATTACACGGGACCACGGCTCGATCGCGACTGCTACCCGGATGCAAATTTCTTATCGCTCACGTTCAATACAAACGGCACTGTGGACGTGGAGGTACTCTTTAATTCGACCACAGTGCGCTACACAGCGACAGGCCTCACCGACCTAGTTAGCGCCCCATTCACCATAAACCTCGACCATGGCGATTCCCAGTGCAACGGCTGGCCCTCGACCATGACGGTGACTCCCCTGGCGACGGCCTTTCCGGAAGAATTTCTTACCGACATGAACGACAAATGCATTAATCCAGCGACTCCTTCCCAACCCGTTAACCCGCCCTATACCGGGACGCCGAACCCCGGCGGCAAATGCCTGCCTACGCCTGCGCCACAGCCTCCCGGCGAGCCCACCACCCCGCCCTCGTGCGGCTGTGAAAATGGCACCGTCAACAACATTTGGGCTGGGCCGGGGGGGACAGGTGGCGGGGGTGTCACAGTCAACAATTTCTGGCGCGGCTTCCCAGCGGCCCTCAACCAGGTCGCCAGGACCACTCCAACCTTCCAGCGGAACGTCCTGAGCGTCTCGCCAATTACTGGCGCTCACAAGGTGGTCTTCGCGACACCTGAAGGTGGCGCTTTCGATTTGCAGCCGGCCCTGGTGCTGAACTCGCGGAACACCATGTCAGGTTATTTTGGACAGTTTGCTCTGAATCTTGATCCCAAGCTGACGGAAAACACCAACTACGTGGAGATGATTGGCGGGGACGGAGAGGTGTACCAGTTCTGGTACAAAGACGTAAACAACATCTACATCCCCCCGCCAGGCTTGGACATGAAGCTGGAAAAAAGCGGGAGCACCTGGATTTCGACGGCGGCCAATGGCGATATCATCGGATACAACTCATCGGGCCGCATTTCGTATTTGGCGAATTCCGCGGGAGCCCGCTGGACCGCGACCTACGACGGCACATTCACCGACCGCATCAACAGTTTCACAAACCCATCCGGCCGAATGATCACATTTGGCTATAGCGGGGGGAAAATCCAATCGATTCAGGACGGTGGTGGCCGAGTCACTACCTTTACGGTCGTCGACAATCTTGTGACTCAGCGAACGACGCCCGAACTGTGTATCACGGAGCTCATTCTGGCTCCTGGAGGCAGAGTCAGCGCGGTCATTGACCCGCTCGGCTATAGGACGACGCTGGGCTTCGCGGCAGGGGGCGAGGTAAGCAGCATCCTTGATGCTTCCGGCGACAGAACCACTTTCGCCTGGATCGACGGCGGGACCAGCAAGATCACAGACCCGCGGGGCAACATCACGACGCTGACGTTCAATGCAGGGCGGAACATTGAGAGCGTCAAAAACGCCCTTGGCCAGATCACAACGATGACCTGGTCCATGAACCAGCTCGCCAGCGTTGTGGATGCATTGGGAAATCGGACCACCCTGAGTTACGAGACGGCTTCCAACCGCGGCAAGCGCCTCATCTCCTGGCAAATCCCAGGTGGCACTCTCTCTACACTCTCCTACGATGGAAGTGGAAATTTCGAAGCGTTTATCAACCCTCTGGGGAACCGCCAGACATTAGTTTGGAACGGAAGTAAACAGCGTACAGCGGTCGTCAACGCCCTTGGCAACCGAACGAGCTTTACTTATGGAGCAAAGGGCGAAGTTGCAACTCTTCAGGACGCGCAAGGCAACCAATATCAATTCTTGCTTGCATCTAGCACCGGCAACTGCGAGGTAGTCGTTGATCCGCTCGGCCGACGACAAACCAACACGTACGACAATAACGGTCAGGTCAAATCCATTGTCGACGCACTGGGGAACACTACGACGTTCACGCGAGACTCGATGAATCGTATCACTTCGCAGCAGAATCCGTTTGGATTTGCCACAACTTTCACATATGACCTGAACGGTAATACCACGGGCGTCCAAAATGCACTCGGGAATCTGACCACCACGCAATATGACTCGATGGGTCGAAGAGAAGCGACTATCAACGCTCTGGGCAACCGATCCACCAGCATCTATGACTCTGCGGGCAACCAAATCGCGAGCATCACGCCGCTCGGTGATCGGACGACGATGGTTTACGATCAATTGAACCGTCCCATTGCTACGGTCAACGCACTTGGAAACAGGACGACCATCGGCTACGACATCGCCGGCCGCGAGGAGAGCGTCACGAATGCGCTCGGCAATTTGTCGACGACGATCTACGATTCATCCAGTCGGCCCATCGCCTCGGTCGATCCGCTTGGAAATCGCAGCACGACGGTGTATGACGATGCTAGCCGGCCCATCGCGACCCTCAATCCCCTTGGCTACCGGACCACAAGCAGTTACGACGCTGCCGATCAGGTGACCGAAGTGGTTGATGCCAACGGCAAGCGGTCTACCGTGGTATATGACGAAAACTCTCGTGTTCGCGCGCAGCAAAGCGCGCTCGGCTACTTCACGACAACGGTCTATGACGCGGCTGGTCAACAGACCGCAATGGTCGACCCACGCGGTAGCCGTTACAGCAATACTTTCGATGCCGCCGGTCGGAGGATTGCCGCCGTCGATCCGCTTGGCCGCGTTGTGACAACGACGTGGGATGCGGCTGGACGCCAGACTCAGCGGCAGGATGCCCGGAGCAATGTCACTACGTACAGCCTCGACGCGGTCGATCGTCAGACCGGCCGTCTCTACCCGGATGGCTCGCGAGCGACGTTTGCGTTCGACGAAGTCGGCAATCGCACAAAGATGCAAGACAGCACCGGGTTTTACACCTTCACCTACGACGCGGCCAATCGCCTGCAAATGGTCGTCAGTCCGGGAGGAAAGTTCAGCACTTTCCTCTATGACGCCAACAACGATTTTACAGCCCAGGTCTTAATTCCGAACAAGCGGCTGACCTACACATACGACGCTGCCCGTAGACTCTCGACAGAAGTCAACTCGCGCGGCCAGCGGACTACGTCTACTTACGATGCTGCAAGTCGCCGAACGCTCTTAAAGATGGCGGACGGTAGCCGCACGTCGTTCACGTTTGACGCCGCAGATCGCCTCCTGTCGCAATACGACCTCAAGGCAGATGACTCGGTTATCAGCAGTGTGGACTATCAGTACGACAATGTCGGCAACCGAACGCGGATGCGAGAATCGACCGGCCGTCTGACGACCTGGACGTACGACGACAGCAACCAGCTTGTCGCCGAACATCGCTCGTCGGCCCTGGGCGGGTTCCAGAACACCTTTACCTATGACGAGGTCGGCAATCGACTGGTTAAGAACTCTTCAGGAGCCCGAACGACCTCGACTTACGATGCCGCCAATCAACTGCAGACGGCGATTGATTCTGGCGGAACAACGACCTTCACGTTCGATGCCTCCGGAAACCAGCAGATCGAAAAGGGCCCGAGCGGTACGACGACCCATGTCTGGAATTACGAAAATCAGCGGATCCTAGTTGTCAAATCGGATGGTTCATGTGTTACAATGGCCTATACTGCTGACTTCCGGCGTGTCAGGAAGGAGAGCTGACCATGACTGCCGTCAATTATCTCTGGAACCCGCTCAACGACAACATCGTCGAGGAGTTCGACGACGCGGGGAGTACGGTGGCGGAGTACACAACCGAACGGGATCAGTTTGGTAACGTCGTGAGCCAGTACCGAGATAATCAGGAAAGTTTTTATCATTTTGACGGCATCGGCTCAATGCTGGCGTTGACTTGGCCCGACGGAAATGTCAGCGATACGCGGAGTTATTCTGCATTCGGAGATACAACCGAGCAATCAGGGAATACATATTGCCCGTTTCAGTTTATAGGACAAAAACAGTATTACCAGGACACTGTTGCGAGTACAAGTGTTCGTCGCAGGGAATTAACTAACGAGCATGCCCGTTGGTTTTCAATCGACCCTGCTTGGACTTTTCAAACGCCGCAGGCATACGTATTTGTTGCGAATAACCCTCTGCAGGCCATAGATCCCTCTGGAATGAGCCTTTGCGTTCCGGATCCGGCGCCCTGTCCGCAGCAACATAAAGACATTGCCTGGTATGGATGTTTCTGCGGCTTAGGAAATCCACCCGCTGAAGCACCCAAACGCGGCCCTATTGATCCTGTCGATAATGCATGCGTCGACCACGACAACTGCTACGTAGCAAATGCATGTGCTCCTGGTAGGATCGGAATTGGAATAATTTTCGACCCACGGCCGGGTTGTGTGCAATGCGACAGAGCCTTCTGCCGCGCTCTTCGGATTGCAACGTGCAATAGATATCCTCCTGGTTCGGAATCTGAGCGGAACTGCATTCGGTATAGGATTGCGGCGATGACACTATTTAACTGCGAAGGGCGATTTAGAATCCCACTCCCCACAATACCTGAATAAATTGGAGGCAAAGTCGTGCGACATATATGTGTGCGAATGCTTACAACATTCATTATCTGCATGCCATTTCTCCACTCTTCCAATGCCATTAGCGAAGAGCCAGATGGAATTGACTTGCAAAAGGAGTCGGATCGGAAGCTATTTGCCTTTTGCCAAGGCGCAATCCTTCGACAGAGGGGCCTGGCTTGCTCCCCATTTGCCGGCACTACAGATAAATGGATCCTAGAGGAGTTTGTTCCGACTCTTCGCTTTGCAAAGACTCTCGATGACTCCTTGGACACTTCGACTTTCTCAGCCAAGGATATTGAAGAGGTGACGCAAGAAAACGCTTTGAAGTGGAAATCGAGCGTCGTCCAATACTACCAGCGACACGATAAAACCACCGACTTGCTTATTTCAAAACTTACACCCCCTCAACTGAGAAGGCTTCCAGGCGTTTATCTTCACGTCGAGGGATTGATGGCGCTTTGCCGCCCGCAGTTTGCACAACTATTTGAAGACACCTCATCACAGGATCGAATTCGCAAACTGGTTGAAGATACCTGGTCAAAAGAAGGGTCACCTTTGCATCGTTGCCTCTATTCCCTGAAAACCCGTGAGGAAGCTCCGTTACTGGAACTTGACCTTAGAAAGTGTTCTGCTGAGTTGGATCTGCGAATTGTCAAGCTTCTGAGCGAAAAGGAGCGCCACCGACTAGTTGAAATCATTTCAAATTCCCTGGGGATGTCTAGGATTGTTTCCGGTGCGCCGGCGTATTGATAATGATCCGGTATGCTAGAGAATCGGTCGCTCCCGGTCTCTTCGTCCAAACTAATGACGGGTTTCTTGCGATAGCAGATATGACTGACGACCTTCGCCTCGAAGACGAGAGTTCACAAAAGCCGCCATCTATTCGGTTCTTGCGTTACAAGGGCCTACGCCGCTGACTTCAGGCGAGTCAGGGAGGAGAGCTGATTATGACTGCCGTCAACTATCTTTGGAATCCGCTCAACGACAACATCGTCGAGGAGTTCGACGATGCCGGCGGTACAGTTACAGAATACACGACCGAACCTAGCCACTTCGGAAACGTCATCAGTCAGAACCTGGCCGGTCAAGAAAGCTTCCTCCACTTCGATGGCGTCGGTTCCATTCTGGCGGTGACAGATTCTACCGGAACCGTTACCGACACGCGAAGCTACTCGGCATTTGGAGAAACCACTGAACAGTTAGGTTCCACCGTTCTCCCATTGCAGTTCGTGGGTCAGGCAGGATATTATCGAGACGCGGAGTCAGGGGAATATGATATACGCCGCCGCCCCTATGCTATGACCCGTGGTCGGTGGCTTTCCAACGATCCTGCTCGGGCGCATTTTGACACTAGCATATATATTTATTCGAGCAATCGACCAGTTTCGCTAACCGATCCCGCAGGTTTGCTTCCACGAATTCCTCGACCGTGCCCAGTTTTACCAGGCGCTGCAATTACAGTGGGCTACGGCAATTATTGTGGTCTGCTCAAGAAGGCGACATGTCTCGGTGTAGGTAAGCCCGCAATTCAAGTGCCTGCTCCGATTGACGCGCTTGACGATGCTTGTGTCCAACATGACTGTTGCCTGATGGGATGGTACTTTTGCAACCCAGTTTCACAGTACTTCTGCAACATAGACTTCTGTGAAGCGGTAAAAGCGGTTGACTGCTCTTTGGCCCCGGTACCGTCTAAGTGCCTATTTACAAAGACGGAGATACTCGTGGCATGCGTATGTTGGAATCTCGTGAGTGTCCCACCCGTAATTTTCATCCAATAGCGACCGTGCATGATACTGCGATGATACGACCTCGGCAAACCGTTGTAGCATTTGTAGTGATTTGTGCATGTGCTATAAGTGTTGCTGTGTTTGCTTTCATTTGGCTCACGGTACCGGTTCTGTACCATGGCGAGGATACGTGGAAAACATACACTGCAGGGGCACTCTTCGCCAGTCGCGCGCCAGCCGTAGCCAGCGACGAGGCTTCTGTCATTTATGCGACAACATCACAAGGTCATGGCGATATTCTATGGAAGTCGTTGAACGGAAAACTGCTCGCACAGGTCTCATCGCCGGAATGCGATAGATCCCCTGTCTTCATTAGCAAGAGCGACATACTCTTTGAGCGAGAACACTCGGGATTGCGACATGTCTTCCAAGCAAACTTGGCTAACGGTCACGAAATCCAGCTTACGGGAGGGAATGTCATTGATCGAATTATTGATGTAAATTCAACAGGCGATGAAGTTCTCCTTTATCGCACTAAGCCGTCTATTGGGCAAGGCAATGTCCCTTCCGTTATTAGGTTGTCACTTAGTAACTCAACGGAAGAACACATTGCCGATGGAGCGCCTGCCGCATTTCTGGGAAGCGACATCGTGGTTACGCCCTCCTCACATGAAAGTGAGGTATGGCTATGGACAAAGCGAAGCACACCTTCTTTTAGCAAGCTTGTTGACGGCGCACTCGGAGGCTCGCTATCGGATCGTCTACTCGTGGTGTTCGATCCTTCTTCATATGAGTCGGGTGATTATAACGCATTGCTTGTTGACATAATCTCTCGAGAGAAGGTGACTCTACCAAGGTGCCATGCGGCTCGCCTGGTTGGCGACCACCGCGTGATGCTTTTGCAATCCTATCGTTCTGACGTCCTCGTGTGTGACTTGCAAGGTCGAGGTTCGAAGAAGATTGAGTCGCCTCCCGGCTATCGGGAGTTTGCAAATGGGGGGCGACAAGGAGAGGCCTACTTGTATGTCCGGACGGACGAAGGGACAAATGGGCAGATTCTTCGATTTGACAAGGAAGCCTTCGAATTCGTGAAGGTGGCCGATGTAGAATAGCGAATCCGTCGAAGGGCTATTAAGCCTAGGAATCTCGAGCGTTAGCTTTTTGTGGGTATTGTGCCATGCCTGCTACAAAGGTAGGCGGCAACCCACGTTGACTCACGAGCGTTGTCTGTCGCCAGCAACACGAACTTCCGACACTCGTGAATTCGAGCTTTCAATCTCTGTCCGGTCTCAGGACTTGTCACCTTGGGCATAGTCTCGTCTTTCCAGTCAACGTACGCCTCCACGCCTTGTTGCCAAGAAGCTCGACAGCCTGATTGACAACCTCGGCATCTTTATGGCTGTGGGACAGAAAGATCGTTGCCCCAATGGAAGCCGACATTGTTGTGGTACTTCGTTGCTCTTACCGAAGCGTCCTTACAAACCGGGAGTGCGCCCAATTCCTGCCGTGTGTAGTACATGCACTTACCTCCCTGCAACGCGAAAGAACTAAGGAGTGGACGGCTGCGACGGCAGCAATATGATTTTCCAGGCAACCACAATCAGGATCGCGATGACGCCGTAAAACGCCCATATGGAGAACGACCGTGCGGCATCGAGTTGGTGCTTCCACATGTTTCCCGATGGCCGGACCGAGAACAAGTCATCGGCGAGCAGCGTGCCGCTGTGAACCTTTTTGACGAAGTTGTCGTAGGACAGGCGAAAGCCTCGTTCCAGTCCCAGATAATAAACGTCCAGAACCCAGAACAGGAACGTAGGGATAAGCGACAGCAACGAATAAAGTGGTCGGTACTTGTCCGCGACAACAACCAGAATGGCGGACACCGCCGCGATACACCATGCTTTCGAGGACGAGCTATTCGTCGCCATCCGGTCAATCACACCCTGTAGTATCCCAAGGTGCGTTTGAACGGTCGGCGATGTCTCGTCGATGTTTCGCAGCGTCTGCTTTAGCTGAGCCTCATGCATATTCGGCCCGCGTGATGATTGCCGTTTCGATCCAATCGGCGAGATTACTGTTGATGTAGCTGTAAACGTCGGTGCTGGTCCACCCCGGTGGATTGTACGTCTTCACAATGTTGGTCATGAACTGACTGCCAACGGTGAACCCAGCGAAGGGATTTGTTCCCATCATGGACTGGTTGCCGAGCCTATCCTTGAGATTATGAATGTGGATGCCAAGCAAGCCCTTACCTTCATCCCATGCCTTCTTGATTTCATAGTTGATCCACTTGCGCCCAGCAGTGTTCGCACCGATCAAGACGATTGCCACCGATTTCCCACTCAACTGCCCGTCGATCCAGCGCTGAATAGCGATATCGCCGCCTCTTTTGACACTCTCCCAATCATTGTCCGTGCATGGTGAGTTACCCTCGATAACTCCCATGTTGCGGACCGTTGATGCCCGCCAGTTGTCAGGTACGTAATGGAAGCTGTAGAACGCCCTGCGAGCCATAGCGACACTCCTTTGAGAATGACTTTGGATGGCCAGCAAGTTCGTGCCAAGAGCCAGCATCACCATTCGTGACATGAGCTTGACGGGCCAGTTTGAGAATTGGCGGTCGTTATGCAATCACTATGCCAAGATGGTTGCCGAGGTCGTTTATTCGACGCAACCTCAAGTGACGAAGCAGTTTACGGTCCTTGTGAACTGTTTCACAAAGGTATTGGACGTAAGAACAGCAGTGAACGTCTCAATTCATGTCTCAATTCGTGACAAACCTGCGCTAGAGCCTGCCGATTTGACAGGCTACCTTCGTCCCGATTGCAATTCTCATCCTACCCAGCACGAGTCATCCAACGAAGTGATTCGGGAAGAAATTCAATTGTCCCACTAACGACGAGTACAGAGAAAGAGAACCACTGGCCAGGCGGCCTTGCTGAGAAAGGTAGTCACACTAACCACAATCCTTGAATTGAAACTGGTGAGGACCTGGTTCGTTAGCCATTCCCAGCTTGACCTCCGCAGTTCGGCCTTCGGTTTTGCCTGATTCTTTGCTTTTCTTTTAGCCATAATCCACCATCGTTTGCTCGACCCGGCACCGTTCGGTTTTCTTGAACTTGGATCGCTATTCCCAAGCTGTACCGAACATCAAGGCTCTGTGCGGTGATTCCGACAAACGGGACAACTCCGCCCTGGATTCTGCGCAGAATATACTGGGGTAGATCAATTCTCCGGCTGAAAATCCGCACAGTTTCTCGGCCTCTCTTCCTAGAAACCAGAACGGCGAGTAACCCCGCCCCCCGCCTTACCTCTAAAAATCTGTACCGTGAAACTTTGGGATTTGCACTAGGGGCTACTACTGTTTTTCGGAGCTTGAAATTCTTGTTTTCTCGTCGGATTTGCCCTGAGTCCTTCAATGAGCTGTGCCGCCCGGCAAAGGGCAGCGACTATCATCAAACCCCCCAGTATACCCCCTCGGGCCCGACCTGGGTCAAATCGGTATTTGGAACCAAAATAGACCTCCGGATGGGAGCCGGTCTTGGTGGGGTACCGGGTTTCCTTGTCCGCGTTGCCCGTCGTTCGCGTACTCCGGGCTCGGTGCGGCTGCGGGCCTCGGTGGCCCCGCGGCGGCGGTGGGCTTCACAGCATAGGGGACGACATAGGGAATACGGCGAGCTTTGCGAGAATGTCGTTGTTTGCCGTGTCGATTTGCAGTTGTGAGCGGGGTTCAAAATCTAGTACTTAAAGCGGTAAGTCCGGGTTCCAGCATTTGAGCCTTGGTTATTTGGAGAGTAGCCATTTCCGCAGTTCCGCGACGCTCACAGCGAAGTTGATCTGAGCTGGGTCCAACACGCGTCTCGTTCCTTCCGGACTGGGAATTGTCGGATTTCCGGTGGTTGCTGTTAGATGCACGTAGCTCGAAAAGGTGGCTAATCCTACAAGACAGCCACTTTCATCAACCAGCGGTGAACCAGAATACCCTCCGCAGAGCGGCAGATTGTGCTGAAGGATCGACTCGCCGACCATATCTCGCGCGTCGAGGCCTCGGATCCGTTCGATAAACCCGAATTTCACAGTTGGAGTCAAGATCGCCGACCCCATTTGTGGATATTGAATGGACTCAAGCTCCGTGGGAAATCCGGCGCAGGTAATTGCCTGGCCTACACGCGGTATAGATTGGACATCCGCCATTTTTAGGGCTGGAATCAACTCGATTCCCTCGACGGTGAAATCCCCCACGTCCATGGTCAGGCTGGAAGGGTCATTACTTGGCCCGTCCTTTCGTGACCCATGGATACGAATGTCTTTGACGGCAGTCCGGCTGCCGTCCGGGAGCTGCAAGACAACCTTGGGCTGTCGACCGCGCAGCTTGTATTCTGCTTCCTCGCTCTGCAGGTTGGCGAGAAGGTGACCAGCTGTGACGAGCCGCTTGGAATCTGCCAGAAGAAAGGCGGTTCCCGTCCAGTTTACGGGTATCGACCCGTCTCTTTGCTGCCACTCGATGCCAATGGGGCGAACCGCAGCCAGAACCACGCGAGTGGGAACCATGTGCCTGTTGCCGGCACCCTCCAATTCGCGATGAAGCCGCTCGCTTTGCGCTTGCAATCGCTCCCGGAGCGTGGACTCCGCTTCGGCCTGACGGTCATGCAACTGTTGCTCGAATTCCAATCGCAACGAGTGCGTCCAGTACCAGCCGACCAGGAGGGAGAGTCCGCAGTTGATGCCGATAATTCCACCAGCCATCAGCGCAGTTCGATGCCATCCCTTGTCTCTGAACATTGCGCTCGGTCACAGCGGTTCGATCATCAGTTCCAAAGAGCCGCTTCCAGCCACCAGCCGAAAGGCCATTTTCACGGGCCTCTGCAGGAAGTACTGGTTCGTAGCTGCGACCGCGGTAGTCGCCAGCACGAGGATCACCACAATCACCAGAACCACCGTAGTGGGCTCCATGATCTCGCCATTAGCCCGTTTCACCTGCCGGCCGATCTTCTGGGTCTGTAGGAGCTCTGACGCAAACGCTTGCTCCAGCGATTTCTGCCCGGCAGACGTCCTCTCTAGCTGGTCGATGTGCTCCCAGATGCCCGTTGACTCGGTTGCCTCCGGCAAGAGAATCGTTAAAAGAGCCGACTGCCTAGTTACCTTCTCCTTGCCATCGAAAACGACGCTGCCCGCCTTTCCTTCGCTGACAATCTTCCTTAGCTGTTGGTAGAAAGCGGGGGACTCGCTGAACGTGATAGGCACGATTTCCCTCGGCACGGAGACGCCTTTCCGCACATTGGTCGATCCAGTCGACGATTCACTCCTTGCTCCACAGCCCGCTAGGAGGCTTGTCGCTCCAAATGCTGCTGTCTGAACCAGCCATTCACGCCGCTGCATCTTTCCAGGCATAAACTCCCCCTTGGATCGTCAGGAACGGAGAAGAAAGTCACTTTACGGTTGCCGAAAAACCGCGCGGTCCAGCTGGTCTAGGATCGTGTTCACCGCTTGCTTCACTCGACAAGGCGGGTCTTCTTCTGAGCATATCCTGTAATGGGATATTCGCAAGCGGGATATACGATTCGCCGCCATTCTGGCAGGCGACATGGACAAGAACCCTCACGACCAATCCCGTAAAATCCTGAGACGGCTCCTGCGCGAAACCCGGGAAGGAAAGTCGTTTAGGCAGCAGGATTTGGCTGATCGGCTTGCAAGGCCGCAAAGCTTCGTTAGCAAATACGAATCCGGGGAGCGCCGCTTGGATCTTCTGGAAGTACGAGAAATCTGTCTGGCCCTAGGAATTAGCCTGGCCGATTTTGCTGAAAGGCTGGAAAAGGCACTTCGCCCGCAACGGTCACGCTAGGAAAAGCGCTGGAATCCCTACTGCGGCCGCAGCCATACGCGAGCGATAAGGACAAGCTCGAAGAGGCTTAGGCCGAGCTGCGGGCACTTAAATTCTCGCCGTTTGGAGGCATATAAGGATAGACGAGCGAATTAGCCATTCTATGCGACACTCTTTGACCCAGAAACAACCCGGACAACATTAAGAGACAGGGGGGGCGCCGCAGCGTGACTTGGTGCAACGGCGGGCATTCTGTGGCGCACTGAGAGGAGTTGTCGGGGGATTTGAAGACCGGCGGCAGAAAGTAATGAGGAACCGCGAAGCTCGCCGTCTGGGTTCGCGAGTGATGGCGGGAGGCTGGTTTTGGAGCGGTCGAGCGACCGCGCGCCGTTCTCAGAGCGTCGCCTGGGTTTGTCTCCCTGCCGCAAAGGTGTAGAATTCACGAGAACAACCAGCAGGAGGAAGTACGATGGCGAAGTCCAAAGACGGCAACGAGAAAGGGAAGGAAAAGGACAGCGGCAACAAGATCACGCTGACTGTCATCGTGAATGGGGCGCCGACTCAGGTGACGGCAAACCTAAATGCACCGCTCCACACCATTATTCCGGAGGCACTGAAGAATTCCGGCAACGTGGGTCAGGGTCCCGATGCGTGGGAGCTCAAGGATGAAGGCGGCATGCTTCTCGATGGCAACAAGAAGATGGAGGAGTTTGGTTTTTCAAAGGATACGAAGCTCTTTCTGAGCCTGAAAACAGGTGTGGCTGGTGAGTGAGATCGTCGTTGACCCCCGGGTGTCGCGGGCGAAATTCGAGCGTGAGATAGCTCTCTACCGCCAGTTGGAGCGTGACTATGTCCGCCGGGGATGGTGGATGTTGCGAGCAGAGTACCCGGAGGTTTTCATTGTCTTTGGGACTGACAAAATCCGACCACCGGTCGTGGTTTTCGGTGCGCTCATCGACTTCACAAATTATGACCTCTGGCCGCCATCCGTTAAGCTCGTTCATCCCTTCACAGGCGAGCCCTATAAGCTGAAGGAGCTGCCCTCTCACCTGCCCAGACGGGTAGCCGCCGCGCCACCGCAGGTCCAGCCGGACATGCATCCAATAACCGGTACCGGTCCCACTCAACCAAGCAACATCTCGCCGCAGCCGCAGGGGATCACAATGCAGGCCATGATGCAGGCATTCTCCGAAGACGAGATCCCATTCCTTTGCCTGGCGGGTGTTCGAGAATATCACAACAACCCGGGCCATACGGGCGACTCATGGTTTCTGCACCGAGGAACGGGCGCCGGTACACTCAATTTCCTCCTCGAGCAGTTATACAAATACGGCGTAAAGCCAATGAAAGTAATCCACCAATTGCAAGTCCTGACACACTTCGCACCGGCGGCAGAGGAAGTTCCGGAATGATTGGTCTCTGCGATGTGATAAGGGTGCATCTCCCGCGCCGCCTGATCGAGAGCGCTATGGACCATTTGCGCCGCGTCGGCAGACAGGGTTGCGAAGGCTTCGCGGTGTGGGCAGGTACCTTAAACGGCGCAGATTTTGAAGTTACGCACACGATAATTCCGCCGCAGAAAGCGATTCGTTCGCGCGATGGGATCTGCGTCGTCGTCGAGCCCGATGGGTTGCATCAGCTCAATGTGTGGCTCTATGAAAACGGCTGCACGCTCCTTGCTCAAATCCACAGTCATCCAGGTGAAGCATATCATTCTGGTACCGATGATGATTTCCCCGTAGCGACGATCGTCGGTGGGCTGTCGCTCGTCGTGCCCGACTTTGCCATAAGACCGTTCTCCCTCGATACGACCGCCGTCTACCGCCTCAGCCCGGCTGCAACCTGGGACGAGCTCACGATAAGCCAAGTGCGAAATCTCATCCAAATAACGTAGCACTATGGCACTCGCAAACTTCTTTGACCGGGCGGCGACTGCTGCCTCACAGGTACTTCAAGGGTTTGACCTGTCGTCCTTTCGTTCTCGGCTTGAATCGCAGGAAATCGTGCTCGCCTTCGATGGTGCGGCAATCGGCTCGTCGGAAGGCCGTGTGACTCTCGACTTGGCTTTGAATCTCGTTGCGCGGCTGTACCCTAGAATCTCGATCATTGGGCTCGACCGTGTCGCGAAGCGGCACGTCAGCGAACGCGAGGCAGTGGCGGCATCGATTAATCCCCAAATCGACTTCGTGAAGCGTCCAGACGAACGCAGTTTGCGCCTTGTCGTTGGAGTCACCTCAGTTTCCGATAGCTTCCACCGGGTATATGTCGGATCAAGTGGGTGGGTCGCTCGCCTGTCGAGCCGTCAACCCGTTGGTTCAGCCGACACGCTTAATCCGTTTGGTGCCGCGGCAGCCGCTTGTTTCGGCGCAGCGAACATCTTCCGCCTAGTGTTCGCTGACCAACTCCCTGGCGGCCAACCCGATGAGACCCTTAACCTCTCGCTGCTCACGTACGAGCAGGGCGATTTTCAGAAGAATCCAGTAATCCCAGAGACCAACGTTACTGGGAGCTGCCTTGTAGGTGTAGGTGCTATTGGTAATGCCTTTTGTTGGGTTCTTGCGAGATTGCCGCAGCTCACAGGATCCCTTGACTTGGTTGACCATGAGCCGGTGGAACTCTCGAACCTGCAGCGATATGTGCTTACCGCACAGGACAAGGTTGGTGTGAACAAGGTCGACTTGGCAGCTGACGTCCTTAGGCACAACGGATTCGCGGCTCGGCCACATCCTGTAAAATGGGTTGACTACCTTGGGCAGCGTGGTGATTTCAACATCGAACGGCTGATCGTCGCCGTCGATACCGCAGCCGATCGTATCGCGATGCAGGCATCTCTTCCCCGCTGGGTCTTCAATGCATGGACACAGAACCATGATCTCGGCGTTTCACGGCATGACTTTCTGAGTGTTAACGCCTGTCTGATGTGTCTCTACCTTCCTACTGGCAAGCAGTTGGACGAGGACGAAATTGTTGCGCAAGCGTTCGGCATTCCTGAAGCCAAAAAGGACGTTATCAGGCCCCTCCTGTATCGGAATGGCACGATGACACCGGAACTGCTGACACAAATCGGGACTTCCCTAAACCTCAATGTTGATGAACTTCAGACATTCGCCGGCAAGCCGATCCGTGAGTTTTACACCGAGGCCTTTTGCGGCGGGGCAATCTTTAAGATTTCCAATGGCGGCCAACCCTCCCAAGCTCTCGTTCCCATGGCATTCCAGTCGGCGCTCGCGGGGATCATGCTTGCGGCAGAGGCCGTCGCCCACAGCTGCCAGCTAAAATCCGTTCCACCACCGGTCACAAGTACTATCAATCTACTGCGTCCACTTGCCCCGTATACTTGCTTCGCACGGAAGAAAGCCCCTTCCGGACGGTGCATCTGTCAGGATGTGGACTACCAGACCGTCTTTCGCGATAAGTGGCCGACGCCCTGATTTGCTTCACGTTGGCACCCTGGTGGGATCAAAAACCCCAGGGTCTTTGTCCCGTATTCCCAGTTTTCCAAAGGAGGAACAAGCCCATCTCCACGCCATCTACCAAGGCGTCCATCAGACGCCGCATTGCAAACAGTGACGATATTAAACCCGCCGCAATCCCTTCCCAACAGGGAATCTCCGTTCCGGAATTTGCGGAACGGCTTGGCCGTCTATTGGGCGATAAACTTGCCCGTGACGACCGCACAAGATCCACTTCTCCCGATCTTCGCAAATGATTCCCAGGAATCACTGGTGACGCTGGCGAAAGCCACGAATATGAGGGTGGCAAGGCAAATGCGTCCACCTCACTCATCGTCTTCTTGGTCGACTTCGTCTTGGTCCGCCAATTCTTCTTTCGCCGTTCTTAACTCGTCTTCCGTGACGATCACTGTTTCCAATTGCCCACAATTGGCGCAGGCTACATCCAAAGTGATCTCTCCGCCCGAATCTTGAGGAGGAACCTTAGTGGTCCACCTTGGTGACATCGCACATTTGCAGGATGTACCTCTCATCTCCAAAATGTAGGCGACGAGTTCGTCAAGTTGTAATTTGTTTCTTTTCACGGAAAGGTCGTGGGAGCTTGCCACCATTGTGGCAGTTCTACCGATCATGTTCCTGCACAGGCGCCGCGACGTGTACTCGCGGTCGGCCGCCCGTCTCTTTTCCACCATCTCGGAATAGAACCTGAGCATTTGTAGGAGCACGCCCAGCAGCTCCGTCTGCCGTGGACTAACAAAGAGTTCTAGAGCCACTTCTCGAATTAGCGGGAAGCGGTCTTGCAGCATGAGGAGCGACAATCTCCCCAGTTCATTCTGGCGATAATACATCCGCTCAAAGACCGCCAGTTCGTCGCCAGCAAGCTCGACTTGCGGCGAGATCGCAAAGTCTCGCAGAAAAACCTCGATGGTCTGTGCGACATGGCCGTGAGATCTGAAAACCAAGTCGAGCAGCACCTCTCTGACTGTCTGTCGGGGCACCGGTCCACCACCGCGCTTCTGTTTTGCGACTTGGTGGATGAGGTTGTCTGCATCCTTGAAGAACCAGAGGTTAAAGGTCTCCTGGTCGTCGTCCATATGCCGGTCAATCGCCGATAGCAACCGCTTTTCCACGCGACTCTTGGTCTCTTCGTTGACGACTTCGAAGGACGGCCCCGTGCCAAACAGACCCATCCGTACCAAGCCGCGGGCTTGGTCTTCGGTCAGCGCGGAAACATCTATGGGACAGAGCCGAGCGGCAGCCAATAAGCCAAGGCGAATGCGCTGATCCTCGTTCGGAGCTTCGTTCCCACACTCGTTTGCAAGCTCTCGACCTCGCTGCAAAAGCTCTTGAACCGACCATCGCTTACCGTCTTGCTTGTTATCTTGCCCAAGCGATGCGGGTAAGACGTCGCATTCTCCTGCTACTCTAGCAGCAGCAGTCACTTTCAAGTCCCCTGCGCTCACGAACTTTCGCATGAGGTGATCTCGTAGACCGCTGGCTCGCTGAAAGAGAAGGCGGGCCATTCGGTAGGAATACCTAGCTGGCCCGTTGAGCTTCCCGAGCCGCTCAAGAATGGCCGCTCCTGTCAAGGACGCTTCCAGTGCAAACTTCTCGCACGACTCATATGGAAAGAACCGGCGGCTCTTTCCGTCGGTATCCCAGCATTTCAAGACCAGCTTGAAGCCAGGCGGCAAGTCGAGGTCAGTGTCTGGAGTCCAGGTGTAGCGGGAAGCGTGGACTGGCAATGGCTCCCCTTGTACGTCGGCCATTTCCTCGCCGAGATCTTCGACCGCCACTGTCCCCCAAGTCAGATTCGCGTTTTGTGACATAGATGCGGGAGTACCAAAGTCCCCGCTATTCCCGGGGCCCCCCTCTCGGTCATGGTGACAAACTCCTTCAAATCTGTCACTAGAAAATATCTGAGTCCAAGTCAGTTTTGTCCAAATAGACTGGCGTAGGCCCGCTCCTGATCCACGTCCCTTTCCGCCCATCGTCCGGTTTTCCACACGGTGGTAAGGGGGAGCACCATACGCCTTTCAGGAGCCGATTCCATGTCCAAGTCTAAAAGTCTAAGGTCCTTTGTCACCCGCATCGGGACGTATACTGAGCTAGCACCCTACGCTCGGGCGTTCGCCATCTGCCCCTCAACTTGCTGCTTGTGAGCGGCGATCCGGGCTTGGGAAAGAGCCGCCAGATGCGGGCCTCGATTGGCGATCACGCTTGCTGGATCGGCGGCATGGCCACTCCCTTCCAGATTTACTGCGAAGCCTACAAGTCCCGCGGACTCCCGCTGATTCTGGATGACGTGGATGGGCTCTACCGCACTCCCGATGGTATTCGCCTCCTCAAGAGCCTGGCTCAAACGGAGCATACAAAGAATGTCTGCTGGCAGACCGCGGCTCCGACGCTGGATAGATTGAAGATTCCACGGCAGTTTACTACGACCAGCCGGGTGGCGATCATTATCAACGACTGGCGGACGTTGAACGCCGACGTGGCCGCCCTGGAGGACCGAGGCCATTTGGTCTCCTTCGAGCCTTCACCGTGGGAAATCCATCGCCAAGCAGCGCTCTGGTTTTGGGACGAAGAAGTCTTTGGCTTTATTGCCGAGCGGCTGCACCTAGTAGAGCGTCACTCGCTCCGTACCTATACGAAGGCGTATGAGCTCAAAGTGGCGGGAATGGACTGGCGGTCTACGATCCTGAGCCGCCTCGTCCCGCCGGCGGCGTTGGCGGTCGCCAAGTTGAAGGCGGATCCGTCGTTCGCCACCGAGGAGGAGCGCGTGCGGGCCTTCATCCAAGCCGGCTTGGGCTGCCGGGCGACCTTTTTTAATCAGGCCAAGCGTCTTGTTTTGACAGAACCGGTGGAGACCATCGTGCTGGTCAACAAGGAACCACCGCTACCGCCTGACCAAGTGGTGGACATCTCGGAGATTCTCAAACGCCGTGGCAGGCTGGGAAATGGCTAGACATTTAGACCGGTTGCCTGCTTTCAGGCAACAAAATGAGCCAGCAGCACTCCTGCCTCCGTGCCCATGCTAGCAGCGGTCTTCTTTCCGCTCCTCGCCGTCACAGTCTCAATCGTCCGGTTTTCCACAGAGATATAGAGAGCGGCGAGGAAGAGGTTACCAGAGCGTAGCCGGTCGTCGCGATCGAGCACGTATCCCGCATGAGGTAGGAAGCCATGAGCCGGATCGACAACAACTTGCGGCTGACGTCGCAGGAAATCGCCGAGGCCTTCAGCGATCCGAATTGGATCAAGCGTTTTCCTCCCGTGCTATCGGTAGACCAAGCCGCGGAATTGATCATCGTGCCAAAGTCAACGTTGTACGACTGGAGCAGCCGCGGATTGCTCGACGGTTGCGCTCGCCGTGTCGGCAAACATCTCCGTTTCTTCCGGGATCGTCTCTTGACAAAAATCTTCAACGAAGGGCTAGGAAATGACCAGTAATTCCTCCGCCCTTCCAGGCGGAAATCAATTTGAAAAAGTCGGCGAATTTGTCGCCATTTATTACCGGGAGAAATCCTGGTACATCAACTACCAACATGCCGGCCGCCAGGTCCGCCGCTCCCTGAAGACCACGAATAAGAAAGGAGCCCGCCGCAAGGCGTTGATCATTGAGAGGGAACTCCTGGCCGGCGACCACAAGCAGGTCAAGCGGGCGCCGCTGATCACCGCTGTCGTGGCCGAGTACCTGGAACACCTGACGGCCGAAGGCAGGACGCCCAAAACCGTCAACAAATATCGGTTTTGCTATAACTTGCTGCTAGAAATTGCGGAGAGCCGTCATCTGACCCGCATCTCCCAAATCGACGTTGCTCTTGTCGATCGGTACCGGGCGGCTCGCACCGCGGGAGCCGAGAACCGCAAGCCGGCCAAGCCCAAGACCGTCCACAACGACACCGTTACAATCCGCCAACTGATCAACTTCGCTCGTCGCCGCGGCCTAATCCTGGAAGACCCACTTCGCAACCTCAAGATCAAGAAGCCGAAGCGCACGCCTCAGCCTTGCTGGACCAGGGCGGAGGTGGACCTGATCCTGGCGGCGGCCAAGGCGCCGTTCATCGCGCCGTTGACCTTCCTGGCGGAGACCGGCACCAGGGTCGGCGAGGCGAAATGGCTTACCTGGGAGGACGTGGACTTCGCCCGCCGCCTCATCCACATTCGTCCCAAGGAGGGTTGGAAGCCGAAATCGGGTGATGAGCGGGTAATTCCGATGAGCTCCAAGCTCGTCAAGCTGCTCAGCGAGCTGCCGCGAGCGGCGGACTGGGTCTTCGTCGCCAGGGTCACGGCCCGCAATCCCCAGCCAGGCCGGCAGATCTCCGAGCGCCGGCTGCTTCAGTACCTCAAACGAGTGCTAAAACGCCTGGGACTCAAGGGGCATTTGCACACTTTTCGGCACGCCTTCATCAGCTTCGCCGCTTACGAAGGGATCTCCGAACGGGTCCTGCGGAAGTGGATCGGCCATGTCGACCAGCAAATCCTCGATTGGTACTTCCACCTCGCCGACCCCGACTCCCAGGCCGCCATGGACCGGCTCTCGTTGGCCACCGAGCGGGTGAAGGCCGAGCAAATCACGGCGTCGATTTCAGCACAATCTCAGCACAATGAACGGAGTCACAAACATGACCAGTGCGCAAGTTAAACGCCGCCAGCACGTTACGCTGGCGGTTTCGGTTGAAGGCGGAGGGCACGAGATTCGAACTCGCAACCGGTTGCCCGGCACCACATTTCCAGTGTGGCCGCTAGCCATTCGCTTACCCTCCGGGGCATTCCATGATAATGGGACACGGGAATGGCGGAAAGGGTTCCGGGTTGTCTGGTTGGACGGCGGAATTGGTACGAACAGACGCCAACCGGCGAAATGCATCGGAAAGCGAGGAAAGCTGGACATATCCCGCCCCGTATGTTGTAATCAGTCTGGGGCTGCGGCGCGGATTTCGCGTTCACGCCTCGGCGCTTGGCGGCTGATCCGTGACCAGCGTCCCCGCCTTGTTTCCTCCCACCATTTCTCCCCCCCATCATGCGTTGTTTCTCTCACGTCCCCTTGCGCTTGGCTGGCGCGGGGGCTGTTTGTTGGTTCCTGATCGCTGCTGGAAATTTCGTTTTCGCCGAGGACAGGAAGATCGATTTCAGCCGCGATATCCGGCCGATTCTGTCCAACAACTGCTTCAAGTGCCATGGCTTTGACGAAAAGCAGCGGCAGGGGGGATTGCGGCTGGACGTGAAGGACGGCTTTGGGGCGAAGCTCGAATCCGGGGCCGTCGCCGTCGTGCCTGGCAAGCCAGACGAGAGCGAGTTGGTCAAGCGGATTACTCATGCGGATGCTGCGGAAAAAATGCCGCCGGTGGCGAGCGGCAAGAAGCTGACTCCCGAGCAAGTTGAATTGATCAAGAAGTGGGTCACACAGGGGGGCGAGTACAAACTGCACTGGTCCTTCATTCCGCCCGTGCATGGCGCGCCTCCGGATGTGGCAGCGAAAGAAGCGGTCAAGAATCCGATTGATAACTTCGTCATCGCCCGTTTGCAGGCCGAAGGTCTGAAACCTGCCGCTCCGGCCGACAAAGTGACACTCGTTCGCCGCGTGACGTTTGATTTGACCGGCCTGCCGCCGACTCTCGCGGAAGTCGATGCCTTCCTGGCGGACGGCACGCCCGAAGCCTACGAAAAAGTCGTCGACCGATTGCTGAAGTCTCCTCGCTACGGCGAGCACATGGCCCGCTACTGGCTCGATGCGGCTCGCTACGGCGATACCCACGGTCTGCACTTCGACAACGAGCGGGCTCTGTGGCCCTACCGCGACTGGGTCATTAAGGCCTTTAACGACAACAAGCCCTTCGACCAGTTCACGACGGAGCAAGTCGCGGGCGATCTGCTGCCGGGCTCCACGCTGGAGCAGAAAATCGCCAGCGGCTTCAATCGCTGCAACGTCAGCACGAGCGAAGGGGGCTCCATCAATGAGGAGGTCCTCGTCCGCTACGCGACCGACCGGACAGAGGCACTTTCCACGATCTTCCTCGGCCTCACGATGGGCTGCGCGGTCTGCCACGACCACAAATTCGATCCGTTGACGCAAAAAGAGTTCTACTCGCTCTACGCCTTCTACAACTCGGCTGCCGACGCGGCGATGGACGGCAACGCCCTGTCGCCGCCGCCGATTATGAAACTGAAATCGCCGGAGCACGAGGCGAAGTTCAAGGGCTTTGACGGTGAAATCGCCAAGGTCAACGAGCAGATTGCCGCCGAGCTGGCGAAGATCGTCTATGTCGATCCAAATCCCTACGCCCCGCCCACTTCCCCCGAGCCGCAAGAGTTTGTCTGGATTGATGACGAAGTTCCCGCCGGTGCGAACCTGCAAGGAGATTCGCCCTGGGAGTTCATCACCAAGGAGCAAGGGCCAGTCTTCAGCGGCACCAAGGCAACCAGACGCAAAGCAGCCGCCACCAGCCAGCACTTCTTCATCGGGGCGACGAAGACGCTTAAGATCGGCGGCGGCGACAAGCTGTTTGCTTACGTCTATCTCGACCCGGCGGATCTTCCCAAAACGGTGATGCTGCAGTGGAACGACGGGGCTTGGGAACATCGGGCCTTCTGGGGCGAAGACGCGATTGCCTTCGGTACCGGCGATGTTCCCGGCCATCGCAAAATGGGGCCGCTCCCCAAATCCGGCGAGTGGGTGCGGCTGGAAGTCGATGCGGCTCACGTCGGACTGAATGCCGGCGCGGTGCTGAATGGCCTGGCATTCAGTCAGTCCGGCGGCACGGTGTATTGGGATAAGGCGGGCATCGTCAGCAAGACGCCGCAGGATGGGCAGGCTTTCGAATCGCAAGCCGCCTGGGAATCATTCGATAAGGTTCTGGAAAAGTCGAGCGTGCCACAGAACGTCCGCGACTCCATCAAAATTGAAATCGCCAAGCGGGACGACAACCAGAAGAAGGTCATCCGGGACTATTTCCTGCAGAATGTTTATCCGAAGACCAAGCCCGCGTTCGACGTTCTGCAAAAGCAACTCGCGGACATCAATAAGAAGAAGACCGACCTCGACAACGCCATTCCCACGTCGCTGGTCATGGCCGACATGCCAACGCCGCGAGAGACGTTCCTGCTGATTCGCGGAGCGTATGACAAGAAAGGGGACAAGGTTTCCCTGGGTGTTCCCGCCATTCTGCCGCCGCTGCCGAAGGACGCGCCGCCGAACCGGCTGGGGTTGGCGAAATGGCTGACCGACCCGGGGCATCCGCTGGTGGCCCGCGTGACGGTCAATCGCTTCTGGCAGCAGTATTTCGGCCAGGGGATTGTGAAGACGGCTGAGGATTTTGGCTCGCAGGGAAGCTGGCCGACGCACCCGGAATTGCTCGATTGGCTGGCGACCGAATTCATCCAGAGCAATTGGAACGTCAAGCACATCCAGAAGCTCATCGTAATGAGCGGCACCTATCAGCAGTCGTCGCGCGTGCCGGCGGAGATGACCCAGCGCGATCCGACCAATGAGCTGCTCGCCCGCGGCCCGCGGTTCCGGCTGGACGGCGAAGTGCTGCGGGATTCGGCGTTGTTCACCAGCGGCCTCCTCGTCGAAAAGATGGGTGGCCGCGGCGTGCGACCTTATCAGCCGGAAGGAATTTGGGAGGCGGTGAGCTTCCTTGGCAGCAACACGCAAATTTTCAAACAGGACGCTGGCGAAAGCATCTATCGCCGCAGCCTCTACACCTTCTGGAAACGGACTGCCCCGCCCCCGTCCCTCACCACGTTCGACGCACCCAGCCGCGAGGCCTGCGTCGTCCGCCGCAGTCGCACCAACACGCCGTTGCAAGCCCTGGTGCTGATGAACGACAAGCAGTATGTCGAAGCCGCCCGCAAGCTGGCCGAGCGGATGATGACTGAAGGTGGCGCGACTCCCGCCGAGCGCCTCACCTACGCCTTCCGCTGGTCCACCGCCCGCAAGCCGACCGACGCCGAAGCAGCCGTGCTGCTCAAAATCTTCCAGTCCCACCTGGCTGATTACCAAGCCGACAAGCCAGCAGCCGAGAAGTTGCTGGCGGTTGGCGACACCAAACGGAACGACAAATTGGACGCCAGTGAGCTGGCGGCTTATACGATGGTTGCTAATTTGATTTTGAATTTGGATGAGACGGTAACGAAGGAATAGTTTCTTAATTACAGACAGTCGACCCGAGCCTTTTTCCAATAGACATCGCAATTGCGCACAAATAGGAAGACACGGTATGAACCCCATTCAGCGTCACATGCTCACCGAGACCCGCCGCTACTTTTTCGGCCGGATGGCCAAAGGACTCGGTGCGGCAGCGCTGGGCTCGCTGCTCAATCCGAGTCTCTTTGCCGGAGACGCGAGCAGTGCGAGCCCAGCCGATGAAGCCCTGAATAGCCTCGGGCAGATGAAGATCCTGCATCACGCTCCCAAGGCCAAACGGGTCATCTGGCTGTTCATGGCGGATGCCCCGTCGCAGCTCGACCTGTGGGATTACAAGCCGAAGCTGCAGGAGTTCTTTGACAAGGACCTGCCGGAGAGCGTCCGGAACGGTCAGCGGATTACGACGATGACTTCGGGCCAGACTCGCTTTCCTTGCGCCCCGTCGGTCTTCAAGTTCAACCAACATGGTAAGCACGGGGCCTGGATCAGCGAGCTAATGCCGAATGTCGGCAGCATCGCGGACGACATCACGATCGTGAAGTCGGTCAATACCGACGCCATCAATCACGACCCGGCCATCACCTTTATCCAGACCGGCAGCCAGATTCCCGGCCGGCCAAGCATGGGGGCCTGGATGAGCTATGGCATCGGCAGCGTGAACGAGAACCTGCCGGCGTTCGTGGTGCTGCAC
>Ga0065712_10000187_pt1 | contig 26615 bp, 12 predicted proteins | sample MisRhiReplicate1_FD_59099 | JGI IMG/M metagenome (GOLD analysis project Ga0065712, IMG submission 59099) | Miscanthus rhizosphere microbial communities from Kellogg Biological Station, MSU, sample Rhizosphere Soil Replicate 1: eDNA_1 v3... | ecosystem: Host-associated > Plants > Roots >...
GCGAGCGGGTCACGATTGGCGGGCCGATTGCGAACACGCGTGCTTACGTGCTGGACGAGCAGTTGCAACTCATACCGGTGGGAGTAGTTGGTGAACTGTACCTGGGCGGTGCGGGGCTGGCGCGCGGCTACTGGCAACGACCGGAGTTGACGGCGGCGCAGTTTGTTCCTGATCACGTCAGCGGCGAGGCGGGTGGCCGTTTGTACCGCACGGGAGACTTGGTGCGGTATCTGGGCAGTGGCGAACTGGAGTTCCTGGGCCGTGTGGACCAGCAGGTGAAGCTCCGCGGCTACCGGATTGAGTTGGGTGAAGTTGAAAGCGTGCTGCGGCAGCAGGAGCAGGTGCGCGAAGCAGTGGTGCTGGCGCGCGAGCAGCGGCTGGTGGCTTACGTGGTGGCGGCTGAGGGCGTCAGGTTGAATGTGACTGAGTTGCGACAGGCGTTGCAAGCACAGTTGCCGGAGTACATGAGGCCGGCAGCGTTTGTGCCGTTAGCAGAGTTGCCGCTGACACCGAATGGGAAAGTGGATCGCAAGGCGCTGGCGCTGCGCGAAGACGTGGGCGAGCGTGCGGCAGAGAGTGTGTTGCCGCGCACGGCAGTGGAAGAGTTGCTGGCGAGTATCTGGGCGGGAGTGCTGCGCCTGGATGGCGTCGGTATCACCGAGAACTTCTTCGAGTTGGGTGGTCATTCGTTGTTGGCGACGCAGGTGATGTCACGAGTGCGGGAAGTGTTCGGCGTGGAAGTGCCGCTGCGGAGTTTGTTTGAGCAGCCGACGGTGGCAGGACTGGCGGGGAAGATCGAAGCCGCGCTGCGCGGCGAGCGTGGAGTGGTGGCACCGCCGCTGGAGCGAGTGAGTAGAGAGCGGGAGTTGCCGTTGTCGTTTGCGCAGCAGCGGTTGTGGTTCCTGGACCAGTTGGAGCCTGGAAGTGCGTTCTACAACGTGCCGACGGCGGTGCGGCTGCAGGGACAGTTGAACATCGAGGCGCTGGAGCGGACGCTGACAGAGATCGTGCGGCGGCATGAAGTGCTGCGCACCACGTTCCAGAGCATCGACGGTGAACCGGTGCAGGTGATCAGGGAGCCACAACGGCTGGAGATTGCGTTGACGGAGCTGAGCGCGTTGCCAGAAGGTGAGCGCGAGCGGCGAGCGCGAGAGTTTATCGATATGGAGGCGCAGACGCCGTTTGACTTGAGCACAGGGCCGCTGCTGCGCGTGAAGTTATTAAAGTTAGGAACAGAAGAACACGTCGTGCTGCTGACGATGCACCACATCATCAGTGACGGTTGGTCCATGGGCTTGCTGTTGAATGAGGTTGCGACCCTGTATCGCGCCTACAGTACAGGTGAAGAATCGCCGCTCGTGGAGTTACCGATTCAGTACGCTGATTATGCGGTGTGGCAGCGCGAGTGGTTGCAAGGCGAAGTGCTGGAAGCAGAGTTGGCGTACTGGCGAAAACAGTTAGGCGGCGAGTTGCCGGCGTTGGAATTGCCCACGGATCGAGTACGGCCAGCCGTGCAGAGTTTTCGCGGCGCGCGTGAGTTGTTCAGCCTTGATGCAGCCACTGCCGAGCAGTTGCGGCAGTTGAGCCGAGTACAGGGCTGCACGTTGTTCATGATCATATTGGCTGCTTTTCAAACTTTGCTCCATCGCTACAGCGGGCAGGAAGAGATCATCGTCGGGACTCCGATTGCGGGTCGGAACCGGGTGGAGCTGGAAAAGCTGATTGGATTCTTCGTGAACACCCTCGTGCTGCGCACTGACTTGCGCGGTGAACCAACGTTTGCGCAGTTGCTTAAGCGAGTCCGTGAGGTAGCGCTGGGCGCGTATGCGCATCAGGAAGTGCCGTTTGAAAAGCTCGTAGATGAAATACAGCCGGAGCGAGACCTGAGTCGCTCGCCGCTGTTTCAGGTGATGTTTGTGCTGGAGAACCGGTCGCTGGAGAAGCCGGAAAGAAAGAACGGCACGGGCAAAGAGGAGCGGTTGAGCCTGCGGCCGTTGGAGACGGAATTAGCGACAGCCAAGTTTGACCTGACCTTGTCGCTGGTCGAGAGCGAGGGACTGACAGGCGCTATCGAGTACAACACCGACCTGTTCGATAGCGCCACGATCGAGCGCTGGAGCCGGCATTTTGAGCGCTTGCTGATCGGTGTGGCGACGAATCCAGAACAGACGATCGAAATGCTGCCGCTGCTTGGCGATCAAGAGCGGCAGCAACTGCTGGTGGAATGGAACGACACGGCAGTCGAGTATCCGCGCGAGTTGTGCATTCATAAACTGTTCGAAGCGCAAGTAGAGCGTACGCCCGAAGCGGCAGCGGTCGTCTTTGGGGACGAGCGACTGACGTATGCAGAATTGAACCAACGCGCGAATCAATTGGCGCATCACCTGCGCTCACTAGGCGTTGGTCCAGAGGTCCTGGTGAGCATCTGTGTTGAGCGCAACCTGCAACTAGTCGTTGGCATCCTGGGGATACTGAAAGCCGGCAGTGCTTATGTGCCTTTGGATCCGGAGTATCCCGCAGAGCGGCTGCGCTTCACGCTCCAGGATGCAGCCGTCCAGGTCGTGCTGACGCAGGAAAACATGTTGCCACTGATTCCTGCGACCGAAGCTCGCCTGGTCTGCCTCGATGCAGAGTGGGAGCGTATCTCCACCGGCAACACTTCGAATCCACAGAGCGCAGTGAGCCCACGTAACCTGGCTTACGTGATCTATACCTCGGGTTCCACCGGAGAACCCAAAGGCGTGGCCATCGAGCACGGAAGCACGAGCAGTTTCCTGCATTGGGCCATGTCCGCCTTCACGCGCGAAGAACTCGCCGGCGTTTTGCTTTCGACGTCGATGTGTTTTGACCTGTCGGTGTTTGAGTTGTTTACGCCGCTCTGCGTGGGCGGCAAAGTCATCGTAGTGAACAATGCGCTGGATTTGACCAGTTTGCATTCCGATGAGGTAACACTCATCAATACCGTACCCTCGGCGATGACTGAGCTGGTGAGAATGCAATCCATTCCCGCGTCGGTGACGACCGTCAACCTGGCCGGAGAGCCACTGGCAAACAGTCTGGTGCAGGCGATATATGAACAGGAGAACGTGCAGGCGGTACTGAATCTCTATGGACCATCAGAAGACACTACCTATTCGACCTACGTTCGCTTGGAGAAAGGAGCGACGGCGGAGCCGACGATTGGGCGGCCCGTGGCAAATACCGAGGCTTATTTATTAGACGAGAGATTGGAACCGGTGCCGCTCGGCGTGATAGGTGAATTGTATCTGGGCAGCAGCAGTTTGGCGCGCGGCTATCTAAACCGCAGTTGGCTGACGGCGGAGAAATTCATACCACATCCTTACAGCCGCCAACCCGGCGCGCGACTTTATCGAACGGGCGACCTGGCCCGATATCGCGAGGATGGGACGTTGCAGTTTCTCGGCCGAGTTGATAACCAGGTGAAGCTGCGTGGATTCCGGATTGAGCTGGGTGAGATCGAGACTGTGTTGCTGCAGCATGAAGGAGTGAAGGCGGCGGCGGTGGTAGCGCCTGAGTATGCAGGAGGCGAGAAGCGGCTGGTGGGCTATGTGGTGGCTGATCAGGTGAGCACGACAAGTCTGCGTGAGTATCTGGCAGAGCGACTGCCGAACTACATGGTGCCGAGCGCGCTGGTGCAGTTAGCCGAGTTGCCGCTGACGCCGAACGGGAAAGTGGATCGCAAGGCGCTGTCTCAAGGCAAACTCGATCTTGCCGATAGACCCAGGACCTTCATCGCACCACGCACACTCATGGAGCTTCAGCTAGTACGCATGTGGGAGGACATACTCGGACTCGAGCAGGTCGGCGTCCAAGACAACTTCTTTGAGCTCGGCGGGCATTCGCTATTGGCGGTGCGTTTAATGGCGCGCATCAGGAACGAAACCAGGAAACACTTACCACTGGGCGTACTGTTCAAAGCGCAGACAGTGGAACAACTAGCCGCCCACCTGCGCGACCAAACTCCCGTCCGCACTGGACCACTGGTTAAGCTGCAGGATGGAATCAGCAGACCTTTCTTCTGTGTGCATCCGGTTGGCGGAAACGTGCTTTGTTATGCGGAGCTGTCGCGCGTGCTAGGCGCCGACCAGCCCTTCTATGGAATACAGGCGCCGGCGCCAGCAGATCAGCCCGAGCCTCCGGGCAGCATCGAGCAGATGGCGCGCTCGTATGTGGAGGCAGTTCGTACCGTGCAGCCGCATGGTCCATACTTGTTGGGCGGATGGTCCATGGGCGGCTTGATCGCTTTTGAAATGGGCCGAGCACTCGAAAGACAGGGAGAAGAAGTTTCCTTGCTGGCCTTGGTGGATGCCACTCCACCGAAATCGAATGGGCACGTTTTCGAAGATGACGAAGTGGACCTGCTAATGAGCTTTGCGCAGGACCTCGGACTCGAGGTCAGCCAGGAAATGTGGCCCAGGCAGCGACTCGAGCAACTCCAGACAGGGGAGCGCCTGTCGTACCTTCACCACCTGGCCACAACCAAACAATTTATTTCACCGGATCTGGACCTACCCGAAGTGTCAACTTTTTACGAAGTATTCAAAAGAAACATCACGGCGATTAAGAGTTATAAACCGGCCGCTCATTCGATGAAGACGGTGCTGTTCCGCGCCGGCGAAAGCGTAAGCAGTGATGAGCGAGAGGAAACTGGCGGCTGGTCCGGCGTCGTAGGTGATGATCTGGAAGTGCATGTAGTACCCGGCAATCACTACACGATTATGCGTGCGCCTCACGTCAAAGTTCTGGGCGACAAGCTACGGGAGTTGCTCGCCCGGTATTGATCCACACAGCTTTGCCTCAAAAGTAGGATCGCACTTGGATCGGGTCAGTACAGGGAGCGGTAGCGACCTGGTCAGTGATCAGCATGCGATATTTCCTAACGATTCTGAGTTCCATGGTTGACCAGGTCGCTACCGCTCCCGGTACTGACCCGATCCAAGAATGATTTCGGACTTTTGAGGCAAAGCCGATCCACACTCCGCGTTAATTCCTGATTCGAGATCGGAGCTTTTATATGGTTACAAAAGACGTATCACTACGGCCGCTGAACTCCCCATCACAAGTGATGGCCCAACCCTGGTACGTGAAGGGAAAAACTTTTGCTTTCCTTTGGGTGACGTTGCTGGTGCTGATCTGCGGAGGCGTGGCGACGCTCTTCACGCGCGTGCCGATTCATGCCGAGGGCATGGCCGTCATCATCGATGGAAAGACGATACCGCAATACGGCCGGGATGAACCCGTGCTCGTAGCATTTCTGCCACCCGAGACGCTTCCCGATTTACATGTAGGGCGATCGCTGGTCTTCGAATTAGACAAACACAGACCGCTCCAGAGCGCCTCGATCAGTGCGGTCGAAAGCGGACTGCTTAACGCGGGCACGGCGGAAAAACAATTCAATCTCAGCCCCGGAATGGGACTAGCTCTGCTGCCAGAGTCCGCAGTGGTTCTCGCGCATCCTGAACTGCCGCCGGGTATATCACCGCAGAGCGTCTTTAAGCGGGCGATTCGCGTCAAGGTAGAGGTCGGCACACGCCGCGCCGGCGCTTTTGTCCCGCTCATCAATCGTCTGTTTGACGAATAATTAACCAACAGTAAAAACAGAAATGAAAAAACGATCAATTCTGAATTCGATAGCGGGCTGGCCTGGCTGGGCGTTGATATGGGCGGCCGTTCGAGCGATGGTGAGATTTAAGCGCCGCAGAATCCCGCTCATGCTTCAGATGAGCTCCGGGGATAGCGGAGCCGCTTGCCTGGCAATGGTCCTCTCTTACTACGGCCGCGACACGCGCGTCGCCGAATGTGCCCAGGCGGCAGGGTCCGCGCGCGGCGACATCACGGCAACAAAGTTGACTCAGGTTGCGCGAACTTTCGGCCTGCGCGTCAGAGCACACTCGCGCGCCACGGTTGAACTAAAAGATCAGAGACTTCCGGCACTCGCCCGCACCAAAGCAAACCACTTCGTCATCGTCAAGAGCCTTACGGCAAGACGGATCAAACTCATCGACCCGGCGATTGGCAACATCACGCTTACGCCGCAGGAGTTTGATAAACGCTTTGTTGACGAACTCCTGTTCCTCGAGCCCGGAGTGCGATTTCACGGCGTGCGTGGTCCAAAGCTAAAGTCGTCGCGTTACTACCTGGGTTACTTGTGGCGTCACTATTCCGTTTATGTTTCGCGCACAAGGAGCCTGCTGCTGCAAATCTTCGGCGTCTGGTTCATCCTGTTGGTGCTTGGGTTGGCCCTGCCGCTGCTTACTAAAATCCTGGTGGACCAGGTCCTTAATTATCGCCTGACAAGTCTCATGCCGATCCTCGGCCTGGGAATGATCTTCGTCATACTGACGCAGATCATTACCGGATACCTGCGCGTATCGATGACGATCTATTTGCAGGCTCGCATCGACACACATCTGATGCCGAGTTTCCTTGAGCATCTCACGTCACTCCCCATGCGTTTCTATCAACAACGGACGCACGGCGATATTTTGATGCGCGGCAGCCTGGTGCAAAAAATTCGAGAACTACTCACCTTGCATATTCTGGGGATGGTCCTCTTCGGCACGTTGGTCTTGGGGTATCTGATTTTCCTGCTGATTCAGGATGTGACCTTCGGACTTCTTGCCCTGGGTCTGGGCTTGGCGCAGATCGCAGTGCTCTATGGAACGATGCGTAGAGTCAACTACCTCTCGCAGAGTGATGTAGCGGCCCAGACTGACACGCAGGGTTACCTGGTGGAAGCATTGAGCGGCATGGAAACCATCAAGGCGTCTGGTGCGGAACAACGCGCGCTCACAGTTTGGAACCGTTTCTTTTTGACGGCGGTCGATACTTCGCTGCGCCGTAATCACCTGGTCGCGGTGGTGGACGCAATGATGGGCGCATTACGTACGTTCTCGCCACTGCTGCTTCTTTGGTTTGGCGCGTACAGAGTGCTTGACGGGAGTTTCACGTTGGGTTCCATGTTGGCGCAGAACAGCATCGCACTCACTTTTCTGTCCTGGTTGGGAACTGTCGTGGCGAGTGGGCAGCAACTCCAGCAGGCGCCGGCATTCATAGATCGCGTGACTGACATTCTCGAGGCGGAACCGGAGCAGAATCTCGCCGAAGTCAAAGAGATCGATTCGGTTACTGGTTTCATAGAAGTCAGGAACCTCAGTTTTCGTTACGCTGACGACTCACCTTATGTCCTTGACGACATCAGCTTCACAGTCGCACCGGGGCAAAAGGTTGCGGTAGTCGGTCGCACAGGATCCGGCAAGAGCACGTTGATAAAACTACTGCTGGCCATCCACAAACAAACTCACGGCGAGATTCTCTACGATGGCATTTCTCTCCACGATATCAACTACACGTCGCTGCGAAACCTTTGCGGCGTAGTCATGCAGGACTCCTTCTTATTTAAGGACTCGTTGAAACACAACATCGCCTTCAACGATCCGAGCCTAAGCCAGGAGCGGATCGAGGAGGTCGCGCGCCTGGCTGCGATTCACGACGACATCATGCAGATGCCTCTGGGATACGAGACGCTGGCGGTAGAAGGAGGCAGCGGGCTTTCCGGCGGGCAACGCCAGCGCCTCTCGCTCGCACGAGCGCTCGCGCGAGAGCCGTCGATTTTGTTTCTTGATGAGGCGACGAGCCATCTCGATACCGCTACGGAGCAGGTCGTCAATCAAAATCTTAATCGACTCTCCTGCACGCGTATCGTCGTAGCGCACCGGCTGAGCGCGGTCCAGGATGCAGACGTTATTCTGGTTCTTGAGGACGGCAAGATCGTCGAGCGCGGGACTCATGGCGAGTTGCTGTTGACGAGTGATGCGTACATTTCGTTATTCCATGACCAGCTTGTGCACGAATTGTCGAGTCCCGCAGTTTGACTTGGAGGCGGTCAGTACCACCCGCGGTAGCGGGTGGGTCAGCCATGATGATCAAAAAACATTAGGAATTCGGTCGCTCCTAGTTCGACCCACCTGCTATCGCAGGTGGTACTGACCGCCTCCAACTCAGATTCAGACTTTTCGTAGACAGTTAGTTTCAGTTTTATTGCCCCCCGGTTAAGGTCGTATTTACAAATCAAAAGGTATCAAGGTGGAAAGAATTTCGGCTGTTCTTGATGACTTCCCCTCCCAAAACAAAACACATACAGAACCTCAGGAAGTTTATGTTTTTCCGACTTCATTCGCGCAACAGCGATTGTGGTTGCTGGATCAATTAGACCCGGGGTCATCTCTTTACAACATTACGTCAGCGGTAAGACTTAAGGGCCGGCTCAACGTCGAGGCACTGGCGCGCACCTTTGACGAGATCGTGCGCCGCCACGAAACGCTGCGCACGACTTTCAAACTGGTCGATGAAATGCCGGTGCAAGTGATCGGGCCGCCGGAGCCTGTGCCGTTGGCGCGCGCAGATCTGAGCCAGTTAGCGGCAGACGAACGCGACCGGCAACTGGGAGAGCTGCTGAGTGCGGAGGCGGCCAGGCCGTTTGATTTGAGCCGTGGGCCATTACTGCGAGTCATGGTGGTGCGGCTGGGTAAAGAGCGCCACGTTATCATTCTAACGATGCATCACATCATCAGCGACGGCTGGTCGATGGCAGTGCTCGAGCGGGAAGTGGGATTGTTGTACGGGAGCTATTCGCAAGGCATGGAGTCGCCGTTAGCGGAGTTGGAAATTCAGTACGCTGACTACGCGATGTGGCAACGAGAGTGGCTACAGGGCGAAGTGCTGGAGCGAGAGTTGGGCTACTGGCGAGAGCAGTTGAGCGGCGAGTTGCCGGTGCTGGAGTTGCCGACTGATGGAGTACGGCCGGCAGTGCAAACTTATAACGGAGCGATACAACGGTTTGTAGTGTTTCCCGAAGTCGGGCGGACGCTGAGGAAGTTTAGTCGCGCGCACGGCTGCACGTTGTACATGACGCTGCTGGCGGCGTTTCAGATCTTGCTATATCGCTACAGCGGGCAGGATGAGATCGTCGTGGGCAGTCCGATCGCGGGACGGAACCGAGCGGAGATCGAACCGTTGATTGGGTTTTTTGTGAACACGCTGGTGCTGCGCACGGACTTGAGCGGCGAGCCGACTTTTGTGGAGTTGCTGGGGCGAGTGCGTGAGGTAGCGCTGGGCGCGTACGCGCACCAGGACTTGCCGTTTGAGAAGTTAGTCGAAGAGATCCAACAGCAGCGCGACCCGAGCCGCCCGCCGTTGTTTCAAGCGGTGTTCGTGTTGCAGAACGCGGACCAGAAAAAAGATGGAAGCAAGCGGAAGCGCGGAGACCGGGTCGCGGGCTTGCGGATGAACGCGCTCCGAACGGAAACAGCGATGGCGAAGTATGAATTGACGATGTCGCTGGAGAGGGAAGGACAAGGGCTGCTGGGAACGGTGGAATACAACACCGATTTGTTTGCGAGCGCGACCATCGAGCGAATGATCGAGCACTGGCAGAACATACTGACAGCAGTGCTGGAGAATCCGGATCAGCAGATCAACCGGATCGGGTTGTTGAGTGTGGAGGAACGGCAGCAACTACTCGTCGAATGGAATGAGACGACAACTGAATATCCGCGTGAGTCGTGCATTCATGAACTATTCGAAGCGCAGGTCGAGCGTACGCCGGAAGCGGTAGCTGTCGTTTTCGGGAATCAGCGACTGACGTATGCGGAACTGAACGAACGCGCGAATCAACTGGCCCATCACCTCCGGTCGCTCGGAGTCGCAGCAGAAACGCTCGTGGGCCTGTGTGTCGAGCGAAGCCTGGAGATGGTGGTTGGGCTGTTGGGTATCTTGAAAGCCGGCGGCGCTTATGTGTCTTTGGATCCGGAGTATCCCGCGGAGCGATTGAATTTCATGTTGGAAGATGCGGGAATCTCAGTGCTTTTGACACAACAGCATTTGCTGGAACTCTTACCGTCGCACTGGGCGCTCACCTTCTGTTTGGATAGTGAGTGGCCGGAGTTGGCCGGAAATCCGACAACCAATCCCGATGGAGTGGCAGTGCAACCGGAAAACCTCGCCTATGTGAGCTACACGTCGGGATCGACCGGACGACCGAAGGGCGTGAGCATTCCGCATCGCGCGGTAGTGTCGTTGTTGTGTCCGGCAGAGTTTATACGACTGGATGAGAGGGAAACGATGTTACAGACGGCGCCGCTTCCGTTTGATGCCTCGACGTTTGAGATCTGGGGCAGCTTGCTGAATGGGGCGCGGCTGGTGGTAATGCCGCCGCGACAACCGACGCTGGAGGAGATCGGCGCCGTGCTGCGCGAGCAGCGGGTGACGACGCTGTGGCTAACGACAGGACTATTTCACTTGATGGTGGATGAGCAGTTGGAAGCGCTCGTTCAGGTGAAGCAGTTGCTGACTGGCGGTGAGGTGCTGTCGGTGGAGCACACCCGGAGGTATTTGGCGGCGGCGGGAGCAGGCAGTGTGTTAATCAACGATTATGGGCCGACAGAGAGCACGACGTTCACGAGTTGCGAAGTGCTGCGCGAGGCGGCGGAGTTGGCGGAGACTACGAGCGTGGCGATCGGCAAAGTGATAGGCGGTCGAAGAGCGTATGTAGTGGATGAGTCGGGAGAGTTGGTCGGACGCGGGATCTGGGGCGAGCTGTATATCGGCGGCGCGGGCGTGGCACGTGGGTATGTGCAGCGAGTGGAAGAGACGGCGGCGCGGTTTGTGCCGGATGGTTGGAGTGGGGAATATGGAGGACGGCTTTATCGCACGGGAGATATAGTGCGCTGGAGAGGCGAAGGGAAGCTGGAGTTCAAAGGGCGCGCGGACGGGCAGGTGAAGCTGCGTGGCTACCGGATCGAAGTCGGAGAGATTGAAGCGGTGTTGGAGAGTCATGGCGGTGTGAGACGAGCGGTAGTGGAAGCGCGCGCGGATAAAAGCGGAGAGAAGCGGCTGGTGGGTTATGTTGTGCTGGCGGAGGAGACTGGCGTGGATGAGTTGCGAGAGCATCTCGCGCAACGACTGCCCAGCTACATGGTGCCGGCAGCAATCATACTACTGAAGGATCTCCCGCTGATGCCTAACGGCAAGATCGACAGGCGTGCGCTGCCCGAGCCTGCGGTAGGGAGGGCGGAAATGCCCGAGGGATTGATCGCGCCACGCGATTCGCTTGAGGTCCAATTGTTGAGCATTTGGGAACAAGTGTTCAATGTAAGCCCGATCTCGATACGCGATAATTTCTTTTCTCTTGGCGGCAACTCGCTTCACGTTGTTCGCCTGGTATCTCAGATTCATGCTCGGATTGGACAGGATCTTCCAGTCGCTGCTGTTTTTGAGAATCCGACGATCGATCAACTCGCCTCGGTTCTGCGTGAACGCAACTGGCCGGGAGTACTAAAGTTGGTGGATGACCTGCCGCAAGTCGATTCGCCGCTGGTGCGTATCCAGCCTTCGGGAGCAAAGCTGCCGCTCTTCTTTGTTAGCGCCCTGGGCGGGATTCTTCCTTCAAACGTCATCAGCAGCGTGCTCGATCTGGCTCCTCATCTGGACCGCGATCAACCCTTTTACGGTTTGCAGCTTCCCGGCCTGGTCCAACCGCTCGCCTGCCATCTCAGCTCCAATGCACCGGTAGATGAGTTAAGGCTCGCTGAGCTCTTCATCAAATACATGCGAGAGAATCCACCGGTGAAGATAATTCGTGACGGGGCAGCACGGTGCGTTGAGGCCATGCGCCAGATACAGCCGGACGGCCCGTACCATTTGGTGGGATTCTGTTCCGGCGGTATTGTCGCCTTCGAAATCGCGAACGAACTATCGCAACAAGGAGAGGAAGTTGGTCTGCTCGTGCTCATGGATACGGCCGCGCCTTCAGCGTGGCTTGAACCGTTGGGTGATGTGGCTCCACGAGCCAGTGCAGATCCAGGCGTCGTCGCTGTCAATGAAGCGCAGGTGGATCCGGAAGCGAAGCGTATCGGATGGTTCGTCTGCAAAGATCTCGCGGGTAGCCGATTGCAGGTAGATTTGGAAGACGTTTATCGGGAGTTGGCCATGCGTTCTGGTGATGAGCGCTGGGAATACGCGTTAGAGTTGTTGAAGTCGGGGGGCGAAGTGGCATTGGAGACGACGGCTGAAGACATTCGCCGGCTCTTTTTGATCTACAACATGAATTCGGATTCGATCCAATTCATACTCAAGAAGTACCGGCCCCAGCCCTACTCAGGGAAGCTGACGCTTTTTCGGATAAACGACTTCAACGAGGTAGGTGACGACTTGAGTCTCGGTTGGTCTCGCTTCGTCTCCGAGCCTGTTGACGTTCAGATTGTAGACGGCGATCATGGCACATTCTTTCACGGAGAGAATCTGATAAGGTTGGCCCAACGATTGACGGCTTGTCTGGACGAGGCACAGGCGTTGAGGTGTTAGCGATTCGAAGCTTGAGGTGGCTACGGCTTTGCCTTAAAAGCACGAAATCGCAGTTGGATCGGGTCAGTACAGGGAGCGGTAGCGACTTGGTCAGTGATCAGCATGCGATATTTCTAGCGATTCTTGACTCCATGGTTTGACCAGGTCGCTACCGCTCCTGTACTGACTCCGATCCAAGAATAGTTTCGGACTTTTGAGGCAAAGCTGGTGGCTACGAGAAGAGCTCTCTCGCGCAAAGACGCAAAGGCGCAAAGCGCTGCTGCGTTTCTAAAAGCCTTCTTTGCGCCTTTGCGTGAGAATATTCTTTCCAATAGGACGCCTGCAAAGAAAACTTAAGAAAAGAATGTTGGAGAATTCAGTATGGTTGCACAGGTAGAAACATATCAGTTCCAGGCCGAGACAAAACAGTTGCTCGACCTGATGATTCACTCGCTCTACACCACGAAGGACATCTTCCTTCGTGAGCTGATTTCAAACGCTTCCGATGCGCTCGATCGTTTAAATTTCGAGGCGCTTACCCAACCTCAGTTAAAGGCCGATGATGAGCGAATGGAAATTCGCCTCGACGTTAATCGCGCGGAGAAAACCTTAACGATTAGTGACACGGGCATCGGAATGAGTCGCGCCGAGGTCATCGAAAACATCGGCACTATTGCTCAATCGGGAACGCGAGAGTTACGCCAGAAAATCAAGGAACATGCATCCGACGCGATCCTGGAGGAGCTGATCGGTCAGTTCGGAGTGGGTTTCTACTCCGCCTTCATGGTCGCCGATAAAGTCACCTTGTTGACGCGTCGTGCCGGCGAACAACAGGCCACTCGCTGGGAGTCAACCGGCGATGGACAATACACGATAACAAATGCAGAGAAGCCGACCCGCGGCACGTCGGTCACTCTTCATCTCAAACCTTTTAATCCTGAAGAAGGCCTTGAAGACTACACGGACAAATGGATCCTCGCACGAATCGTCAAACGATATTCCGACTTCGTCAACTATCCAATTATCTTCACAGACGAACGCGAGGAAGCGGAGCGCGACGAGGATGGCAAACTAAAGGACGACGGAAAAACTCACAAGGTAATTGAAGACAAGGTTCTCAATTCCATGAAGCCGCTCTGGATGCGGCCCTCCGGCGAGGTAACGGCGGAAGAGTATGCGGAGTTTTACAAGCATATCTCGCACGACATGAATGATCCGCTGCAATTCCTGACGGCCAAGGCTGAAGGTCTTTTGGAATACCAGGCGTTGATCTTTTTCCCGGCAAAGGCTCCGTACGATCTTTATTACCACGCGTTTGAGTCGGGACTGCGCTTGTATGCGAAGGGCGTCATGATCATGGAACGATGCGCAGATCTCTTGCCTCGTTACCTGCGATTTCTCAAAGGAGTTGTTGACTCTGCGAATCTGCCGCTGAACATCTCCCGGCAGATGTTGCAACAGGATCGCCAGATCGTTCAGATCAGAAAGTGGCTCACGAAAAAGGCCCTCGATACTCTTCAGCAAATGTTCGATGACGATCGCGAAAAGTATTTGACCTTCTGGAACCAGTTTGGGCGGGCGCTGAAGGAAGGAGTCGCCTCCGATTACGATAATAAAGACCGGATTCTTCCCCTCCTGCTGTTTCAGTCCTCCAATGATTCACAGGCACTGACAACACTTAAAGACTACGTAGCGCGTATGCCTGAGGAGCAGACTGAAATTTACTATCTTACCGGCGAATCACGCGCCGTGGTGGAGAACTCACCTCATCTGGAAGCGCCTAAGGCGAAAGGATACGAGGTTTTGTATCTTGTCGATACCGTCGATGAATTGCTGGTCCAATCGTTGACGGAGTTCGAAGGAAAGAAATTGAAGTCGTTGGGCAAGGGAATGGTCAAGCTCGGCAGCGAAGAGGAGCGTGCCCAGGTTGAACAGGAATTGAAGCAGTTGCAGGAAGAGGTCGCCGATTTGCTCAAAGCAATACAGCAGTATCTTGATCCGTATGTGAAGGACGTCCGCCTCACGAACCGGCTGACTAATTCGCCCGTTTGCCTGGTCGGTTCGGAAATCGACTACAGTCCTCAGATGGAGCGGCTCCTGCAAATGGGTGAGGGTGGAAGACCAAAACAGCGCCGTATCATGGAGCTCAACCCGCAGCACGAAATCGTCAAGAAGATGCGAGAGCGATTTCAAAAGGATCAAACTGATGCGAAATTGAGCAAGTATGCTCAACTGCTTCACGGTTATGCCTTACTCGCGGAAGGTTCGGAGCTTGCTGATCCACCGCAATTCAATCGTTTGCTGACAGAGATGATGACAGAGAGCTTATAGCTTACCCGGAAGAGTTCTTGAGCGGCTTTGCCTTAAAAGTCCGAAATCATTCTTGGATCGGGTCAGTACGGGGAGCGGTAGCGACCTGGTCAACCATGGAACTCAAGAATCGTTTAGGGAATATTGCATGCTGATCACTGACCAGGTCGCTACCGCTCCCTGTACTGACCCGATCCAAGTGCGATTCCTACTTTTGAGGCAAAGCTTTCTCGCGCAAAGGCGCAGAGCGCGACCGCGTTTCTGAAAGCTTTCTTTGCGACTTTGCGCGGAAAGTTCTTTCAAATAAGACGCCTGCAACGTGATTAAAGGACTTCGCACGAGCGTCAGAGACCGCAATGTAATCATCATACTTGGTCGCTTGACTCGTTACTTGCATTTGAATAAAGTGCAAGTGCTCCAACACTCTAGGTTTCGAAACTCCCCGATCCAAATTTTCGAAATTCGAACCCGACGAATAATACTGTGAGAAGTAGTATGGCATACCAAAGCGACGATAGAACTACGCTCACTATGTACTTTAGCTATGACAAATCTGGGCAAGATTATGTATACCTCTCAAGAATCGGAAACCCCTCGCTGGTACGCAATCTATACCCACCCGAAGCAGCATGAACGTGCTGAAAGCAACCTGAAGGCATGGCGGGTGGAAACTTTCAATCCTAAATCGAGACAAATTCGTTCAAAGAATTCGAACTCCCCCCAATACATTGTCAAACAACTTTTCCCTCGATATCTGTTTGCACGGTTTGACGCCGCCACGCTCTCGCACAAAATATGCTTTACGCGTGGCGTTCACAGTGTCGTTAGTTTCGGTGGCAAACCGGCGCCCGTTGATGATGGTGTGATTTCGTTACTTCGCTCGAAGATTTCTGAAGATGGCTATATTCGCTTGGAAGACGATCTCAAGAATGGTGACAACGTTGTTGTCCAGAGTGGGCCGCTTTCAGATTTTTCCGGCGTTTTCGAACGGAATCTTACCGATGATACGCGCGTATTGATTTTGTTGACGAACATTAGTTACCAGGCACGCGTGGTTCTCGAGCGAGAGCAGGTTCGCAAAGTGCCGCTCCAGGAAAAGCGCAGTGCAGCTATGAGTCATTAAAGAGCTTCTGAACTAACCCCTCAGAATTGGGGCCTTGACCCGTCTCCTGGCCCCGTCGAGAAAATCCTCTTTCTTCAAGCTGGAGAGCCTCGCGCCAACATCGTTGTCGCGCGCGCCGCTTTCCGGCTTTGAACGAGGCCCACACTCGTAGACGAAGTTGTACCGCTTGCTTACACCCGCGGGAGATCAATTTTTTGTGCAAAGCGCAGTGGATTTAAATCAGACAGTATCGATGTCTAAAGAGACCGGCATCTGGTTCTCAAATACGGGAAGTTCTGCCCAAGCAAAGCTGCGGCTCTTCTGTTTCCCCTATGCCGGAGGAAGCGATCACATTTTTCGCAACTGGGGGCTGAACCTGCCGCCGTTGATTGAAGTTTGCCCGGTCCTTTTACCTGGACGTGGAGTTCGCCTCAGAACTCCGGCTTACACAAACTTGTTGGCGCTGACGAGCGAGATTGCGAACGTGATGCGCCCGTTGCTGGATCTGCCCTTTGCTTTTTTCGGGCACAGCATGGGCGCGTTGATGGCATTCGAGATCACACGCGAATTACGAAGGCTCGAGGAACCTCAACCATCGCACCTGTTTCTTGCGGCACACTTACCGCCCCAGGTTCCGCGTGAAAGAGAACCACTCTTCAATCGTCCCGACTCAGAGATCATTGAACAAATGAGAGAGATCAACGGCACGCCTACGGAGATCCTGGACCATCCGGAATTGATGGAGATGATGATGCCGTTACTGCGAGCAGACTTCGAGATGGTTGATTCTTACACGTACGTGCCGGATGCCCCGTTGAATTCCCCTATTACCGTATTTGGTGGTTTACAGGATCGAGACGTGACACGCGAGAAGTTGCAGGAATGGGAGAAACAGACCACCGGCAGTTTCTCCTTGCGAATGTTTCCCGGCGATCACTTCTTCGTCAACACTGCGTCGTCTTTTATCTATCAAGTGCTCGGCCGTGAACTCTACGGATACATTACCTAAGCCGTTTTTGAGGAGGCGAAACATGCCAGTTGTTAAGAGGAGTAGCGAGTTCCCGCATAAATCAAATGGTCTGGATCTTCAGGATTATCACCACGTCGAGATCTATGTCGGAAACGCTCGTCAAGCAACCCACTTCTATCGGACGGCGTTTGGGTTTACCCCCGTCGCCTATCGGGGGTTGGAAACCGGAGACCGCAACAGTACTTCAATCGTTTTGAAGCAGGGTGAGATCTATTTAATCGTTACAGAAGCGCTGAGGCCCGATAGCGAAGTTGCCGAGCACGTGAAAAATCACGGCGAAGACGTGAAAGACATCGCTTTTATTGTTGACGACGTAGAGAGCGCTTACCGGATGGCGATCGAGCGCGGCGCGAGATCTGTCCTGCCTCCGACCACCTTTGAGGATCAATATGGCAGTGCCGTCAAAGCAACTATCGGGGCCTTTGGTGAGACGGTCCATTCCTTCATCAATCGTGACAGCTACGGCGGCGTTTTCTTTCCCGGCTTTAAACCGCTGGTCCATTCGAAGAGCGCAGTCACTACGGGGCTGACAAGAATAGACCACGTGGCCGTCAGCGTTGGGGCCACCGAGTTTGACGAGCTGATCGATTTTTATATCGACGTGCTTGGATTCGAGCATTCGTACAGCGAGGATGTGCTGACAGAATATTCGGCTATGAATTCGAAAGTAGTGCAGAACGGTTCAGGCAGCATCAAGTTCCCGATCATCGCGCCGGCGCCCGGTAAGCGCACGTCGCAGATCGAAGAGTATCTCGCATTTCATAATGGACCAGGCGCCCAACACATCGCCGTCGCCTGTGATGACATTGTCCGAACCGTTCGCACCCTGCGCGAGAACGGGACGGAATTTCTCTCGACTATCGAGACTTACTACCACATGCTCAACGACCGTGTCGGTTTCATCGAGGAGAGCGTGGACGATTTGCGCGAGCTTAACGTGCTGGTGGACCGTGATGAAAAGGGTTACCTGATGCAGATTTTTACCAAGCCGTTGTTGAATCGTCCGACTGTTTTTCTCGAAGTCATTCAGCGCAAAGGCGCGCAAGGGTTTGGCGGGGGAAATATCAAAGCCCTCTTCGAAGCTGTCGAACGTGAGCAGTTGCTGCGCGGCAATCTCTAATGAGTTTGATGTCCATGGAAAACATCTGTGTTGTGATCAGGCATTCCGGTGAGCGAACGTTTGAGCTCTGCCAGGCGCTGGTTAAGAAAGCCGTGCCCGCAGCGAATGTCGCCACGGTCACAGGTGTTCCGTTCTCCCAGACACTCAGGCGTTCATTTGAGATGGGAATCGAGCGGCGTCTTGAATGGACGCTGGTGGTAGATGCCGATATTCTGATTAGACCAACTGCCGTGCAAAGCCTGATGAGAATGGCTCCGCTGCTGGGAGGAAAGGTCTTCGAGCTGCAGGGCAAGATAATGGACCGTCTCGGTGGGATCCGCACGGGTGGTCCAAAGCTGTACCGCACCGCGTTGCTGCCGCAAGCGCTTGCGAGCATCCCCGACGAAGATGTGCCGCGGCCTGAGGAGACCACCATACTCAGGATGTGCTCGCAAGGTTTCGTTCGGATCAAGTTGGATACTGTACTCAGCCTGCACGATTACGAGCAGTGGCATCGTGATCTCTTTCGCAAGGCGTTTTTTTACGTGCACAAATTCTCTGATGCTATCAGTTCGTGGGAAGCGAAGTGGCGTGAGAGCGTGAAAGAGGATCAAGATTTCCAGGTGGCTTTGCTTGGGGCGAATGCAGGTCGCCGGTTCGGTGGCAAAGTTCTATCTGATGTGCGTCAGTTTGACGGCGATTTAGTCTCCGCTGAACTGGCAGCAGCAGGCATTGAGGAAAAGACGCCGCTTTGCTTGAACTCCTGTTCGATCGACGTGCAGGCGACGATCGAACAAGGTCAGTACCACCCGCGGTAGCGGGTGGGTCGATCATCGGTTGCGATATTTGTTGTTGATTTTAAATCCGGATCGTTTGACCCACCCGCTACCGCAGGTGGTACTGATTCGGTCCAACAATGATTTCTGATTGAGGCAAATTGAGAGAAGAATCCAATGTCTAATGCAGTGTTAACCAAGACTCCGCGGGCCGCATGGGCCCGGACGATCGAACAGTCCGTGCTTCAGGAGATGTTGGAGGCGAGCGCGCGGCCCGGCATTCTTTCGTTCGCGCTTGGACTTCCGGCCGCAGAACTTTTCCCTGCGGAAAAGTACCGGGAATCGATGAACCGCGTGTTGAGTACGAACCCACGCGCGTTGCAGTATGGACCGCCGTTGCAATCTCTCAGAAAACAGATAGTGAAACTGATGGAACTGCGTGGCGTGCGCTGCTCGGAAGAGCAGATCTTTCTCACAGCGGGTGCGCAACAGGGAACACACATGTTAACGCGACTGCTACTCGATCCGGGCGGCTGCGTAGTCACCGAAGAGATGACCTATCCGGGTTTCCAACAAGTGCTTCAACCTTACTGCCCAAGAGTGTTGAGCGTCAGCACGGATCCCACCACCGGAATGAACGTGGACGAACTCGAACGTTTGCTCGCCACAGGCGAGAGGCCTGCGCTTATCTATGCAGTGACTGACGGGCACAATCCGTTGTCCGTGAGCATGAGTCTTGAGAAGCGCCGGCAACTGGTCCAGCTTGCGCGACGCTACCGCGTGCCCATTATCGAAGATGATCCTTACGGCTTTTTATATTACGGAGAGAGACCTCTTCCTCCGCTGCGTGCGTTTGACGATGAGTGGGTTTACTACGTTGGCACCTTCTCGAAGATTCTTGCGCCGTCACTGCGCGCCGGTTGGATTGTGTTGCCCGAGGAACTGGTCGCGCCGCTCTCTGTGATCAAAGAATCCATAGACATAAATATGGCGCCTCTGACGCAACACGTCATTGCAGACTATCTCGCGACCGGCCACCTGGAACAGCACGTCCAGATGCTGCGTCAGGAATACCGTGCGCGTCGTGACGCTTTAGCACTTGCTTTGCAGGAACACTTCCCCGCAGACGCCTTTTGGCAAAGTCCCCAAAGTGGTGTGTTCATCTGGGTTGAGTTAGCGGAAAACGTGGATACAGGCGACCTGTTGCGAGTCGCTATCGACACTGAAAAGGTCGCGTTCATTCCGGGATTCGCCTTTAACACGACTGCCAAATCGTGCGCCAGAAACACCATGCGTCTGAATTTCTCGAATAGCTCGGTCGAGTTGATTGCGGAAGGCATCGCGCGGTTGGGACGTTGTCTGAAGCCGCGAGCGTTCGTATCGACAAGTGGCTAAAGTTTAAGATGTGGAATCAAGCAGGAACCACAGGCACGCATTAGTACGTATGTTCAGAGAGACACGGAGGCAAATGACGAACAACCAGCGCGGACACAACGGACGGAGATCGGATGATTACTAATATTCTACGCGACTTGAAATACGGCATCAGGCTGTTGTTCAAGAATCCGGGTTTCACGATCGTAGTCGTGATGTCGCTGGCGGTCGGCATCGGCGTCAACGCAACCGTCTTCAGTCTCGCCGATACGTTTCTCCTGAAAACGCTGCCGGTAGCGGATACGAGCGGGCTTGTCTACTACTTTGAAGGCACTGCCGAGGATCCAGGCGGCTCAGTTTCCTACCTGAACTACATCGACTACCGGGATCAGAACAATGTCTTTTCCGGTCTCGCGTCTTACAGTCATCAGCCGATTTTCCTGACCACCGGAGCACGCACCGAACGCATTTCTGCGGAGGTGGTTAGCGGCAATTACTTCACGGTATTGGGCGTCATGCCCATCACCGGGCGCACCATTCAGGTGTATGACGACCAGCTTGCGGCGCCGCAACTCGTAGCGGTCATTAGCCAGCCGTTTTGGAAAACTCGTCTGAACGCAGACCCGCAGGCCATCGGCCAGCAGATCAAGCTCAACAGCCAGAGCTTCACGATCGTCGGCGTCGCGCCTGCATCTTTTTCAGGGACGATGTCGGGGTTGTCTACGGATGTTTGGGTACCGCTCACGGCGTGGGCCAAAGTGATTGAAATCGGAGGCGAGGCGCAAGCCGCATCGGCAGTCGCAGCCAAACCGGCTGCCTCACCGAGTCCGGCAACCACCGCTCAAACAGCCGCGACCGGCACGAGCGACAAGGATGCAGCGGATGAACGTAAAGAAAAGGGCGGCGACACACGGACCAATCGCGACCACGATTGGCTCACTTTGATCGGGCGCATAAAACCGGACGTTACTTTAGACAGGGCGCAGGCCGAGATGACCGCGGTCGCCAATCGCGTGGAGCAAACTTACGGCGTGCAAAAAGACCAGAAGATCGAACAGAAGATTGTGCGGCTGGTCCCGGTTAACAGTTTACGAGCAAGAGCCACCAACGAGAGTTTAACCCTCGCTACTCTGGCGCTCGTCGGCACGTTCATCGTCCTTTCGATCGCGTGTATCAACGTCATCAGCCTGGTGCTCTCTCGCGCCACTGTTCGACGCAACGAGATTGCCGTTCGTCTTGCTCTGGGCAGTAGTCGCAGCCGACTCGTGCAACAGTTATTGACTGAGAACGTGCTGTTGGCGTTGCTTGGCGGAGTGGCGGGGCTCATTTCATCTATCTGGGCCACCCGGCTGTTGCTGGCTTTCATTCCTCCCGTCTACGCGCGTTTGGTTCCGGACATCGGTATAGACAAGTGGGTTGTTGTCTTCACGTTTTTAATGTCCCTGGTGACAAGCATGATCTTCGGCCTGGCGCCGGCGCTCAATGCTTCAAAGGTGGATCTGACGCACACGATGAAAGAAAGTGGCGGGTCATCGGCCCGTGGCAAACTGAGGCTGCGAAACCTGCTCGTCGTTTTGCAAATCGCAGTCTCCCTCGTGATGCTGGTCTCGGCCGGACTGTTTTTCCGCAGTCTCATTAAGGGCCAGGCCGCGGGCGACAATTACAAGAGCGAGAAACTCTTGTTATTGCCGTTAGCGCCGCGTGATTTCGGCTACAACAACATAATCGATAAAGACTATGCGCGAGAATTGACTGATCGTCTCTCTCGCCTGCCCGGCGTCCAGTCGGTGACGTTGGCAGACAATCTACCGTTCGACATGGCGGTGAGCGAGTCAGTCGTTTTCATCGAAGGGACCGAGCAAAAGTACAACGTCAGCAGTTCGATCGTCGCCCCTCATTATTTCGATACGTTCAATATCAAGCTTCGCGGCCGCGACTTCACCGAGAGAGACGACGCTTCCGCGCCGAAGGTGGCGATCATCAATGAAACCATGGCGCGTCTCTACTGGCCCAACCAGGACGCAATTGGTAAACGGATTCGTACTGACTTTCCCCAAAACCCAGTGGTTGAGATTATCGGCGTGGTCAGAGACAGCAAGGACAACATGGCGAACGAAGCTCGGCCCGACCTTTATGTGCCCGTGTATCAGAAGTTCAGATCGGAATTGAATCTCATCGTGCGCAGCTCAGGTAATCCAACCACGCTGATGGACCCGATCCAGCGCGAGATAGAAGTCTTAGGCAAAGCACTTCCGGTTTATGACTTCAAGACTCTCGACGAGCTCGCCGCGCTGCAATTGCTTCCCACGAAGATGGCAGCCGCACTCACGGGCTTCTTTGGTCTGCTTGGTCTGATTGTCGCGAGCATCGGAGTCTATGGGATCGCCGCGTATTCCTTCACTCAGAGAACACGCGAGATTGGAGTCCGAATGGCGCTCGGCGCTCAAAAAGGCGACATCATCAAACTGATCACCAAAGAGGGTTTGACGCTTTCACTGATCGGCATCGCGATTGGAAATCTCGGCGCCTTTGCGGTCGCACAATTTCTTACGTCGCTGCTGTATGGCATCAGCCCGGCAGACCCGGTGACGTTTGGTTTGATATCGCTGTTTTTGACTTTAGTCGTGCTGGCGGCAAGTTATATCCCGGCGCGAAACGCTGCCCAGGTGAATCCCATGGAAGCGTTGCGTTACCAGTAGGCTCATAGCCCCCAATTTTTGGTTCTCCGATCCAGGCTCACGCATGTCCCGCCGTGCCAAGACCCTCGAGAGGAATGACGAACAAGGGAAGAGAATGGCAACTATCGCTATATTTGTTGACATAGAAGAAGGACATGTTCTGCCGACTTTTTGGCTCTCACGTTACCTCGAGACTCGCGGCCATAAAGTCTGTTATTTGGGCCACCAGAATCTGGCCCCACTGGTTAGGAATAACGGTTTCAAGTTCATCCCTCTCATGCAGGGTGGTCCACCGGATAAAAATTCACAACGCGAACACAGCCGGTTGAATTTAGTTTTTGGTCCATTGGTCCGTGGGGAGCTTCTGGACCACGTGCTCGCGGATTTGCGTCCGGACGTTGTACTGGTCCATTCCGAGTACTATCTCGAGGGCCTGGCAATTCATTATCGCTATCTCGTCCCGCTCGTGTTTTTCGGCCCAATGTTCCGGCACTTCCCGAGGACCGAGGTAAGTCAAAAACTCGGTGAGCTGCTAATGGAATTGACTTCCGGCCTGCCGGAATTTCTTGAGTCACTCGTGAAAGCAGGCGTCAAGTTCAAGAACTTCAAAGATCTTTCGCAGTTGGTATTACGCACGCCCGAACTGGTTCTCCATCCGCCGGCGTTTGATTTGCCAACCAATAAAAAAGAGCCTGGAGTCCACTACGTCGGAGCCGGAATTGACCCCGCGCGAACCGAGCGGCCTTTTTCTTTCGCCGGCTTTGATTCAGATCAACCTCTCATCTACTCCGCGCGCGGCAGCCAGAATCAAATGAACAAGGAGGCCAATCGAAAGCTGTTCCAGGTGACTATGGACGCTGCCGCGCAACGTCCTGAGTGGCAGTTTATTATCGCCCTTGGCAAAGCATTCAAAGCGTCAGATTTCTCCGATGTCCCTGACAATGTATTCCTGTTTCCCTGGGTCTCACAGCTTGAGGTGTTGTCCCGCGCAACTGTAATGATCAATCACGGCGGATTTGGGAGTATCAAGGAATGCATTTACATGGGAGTGCCTACGATTGTCTTGCCAGTCAGGGGCTTTCGCGATCACTCCGCTTGTGCCGAGCGAGTTGCCTATCATGGTCTTGGAGTAAAGAATGACGATCCCGGGATCTCCTCAGCCGAACTCGTCCGAATGATCGAGCAGGTTATTTATGATCCATCTTTCAATCACCGCGTGGGCCGGATGCGAGAGAAATTCAAGCAAGAGGCGCGTTTGGATATTGCGGCTGACGTGATTGAGAAAGCCATAACACAACCCTACAGCGATCTGGCTCGCATGAGAGAACCAGGCAGGCGTGTCCACCTGGACGCATAATCAATTGTCAATCGTATTCATCAAAAGGAGCATCATGAGACTTAATAAATATTCATACTTCGCCGCTATTGCTCTTCTGGTTTTCTTCATGGGCTGTTCCGGCGGGAAGAATTCCGGAATGAACTCAACGCCGGCGGAAACCATTGAGCAGTTTTACAACTACCTGGACCACGCAAACATTGGCGACGCGTCGCAAATGGTTTCCCGAAACGCGGCTGCCAACAAGGGTAATTTTAAAAACACCCCCGCAGAGATTGCGGCCAATATAAAGGCGCGCAACGGCCTCAAGTCTGTTGAAGTGGTGAAGGAAGACGGCAATACCCTGGTGGCGAACATCAATTACAAGAATGGAACAACTGAAACCTCGACTTACACGATGGTCCAGGAAGACAGGGATTGGAAGATCGACACGTTGAAGTAGCTTTCACCACCGCCCGGCACGCAAATCTCTTTCAATGACTAAATCAGTGAGTGGCCTGGTCCATCACATGACTGGGATGGAGTTTGTGAGAGTTAGCTTTGCCTCAAAAGTAGGAATCGCACTTGGATCGGGTCAGTACAGGGAGCGGTAGCAACCTGGTCAGTGATCAGCATGCGATATTTCTAAACGATTCTTGAGTTCCATGGTTGACCAGGTCGCTACCGCTCCCTGTACTGACCAGATCCAGGAATGATTTCGGACTTTTGAGGCAAAGCCGCGAGAGTTTTATCTGAAGAGAGTAAACAATGCAGGAATTGATCGAGGGTTACCGGCTCTCACCGCAACAAGAGCAACTCTGGCACTGGCAACCGCGCGCTTTTGACTTTCGCTTGCAGTGTGCCGTGTCAATCAAGGGAGCAGTTCGACTCGAACTGCTGACCGCAGCGTGGGAACAGGTGCTGCGGCGGCATGAAATACTGCGGACTGCATTCCAGGGGCTGGCAGGAATGGCCGTGCCGTTGCAGGTCATCGTCGATGAATTTGAGCCCGCGTTGGAAGTGAAAGAGTCTTTCGATCTACAGGCGGAGTTGAATTACGACTGGGAGACGCCGTTTGACCTCGAGCATGGGCGGGTGGTCCATGCGCGGGTGTTGCGCCTGCGCGAAGACGAACACGCGATGATCTTGACGCTGAGTGCGTTATGCGGAGACGAGCAGAGCCTCCAAAACCTGGTGGCGGAGTTGGTCCAGTGTTACACGGCAATCGCAGAGGGTCGATCGCTTGAAGACGATGCCGTGCAGTACGTTCAATTCTCCGAGTGGCAACGAGAGCTGCTCGCGTCCGAAGAGGCTTCAGAGGCCGCGGCCTACTGGAACAGCGTTCGTGATGCGCACACCGAAGCGTTACGTTTGCCTGGAGAGTTGAAAGACGACACCGCGCTGCCGGCAACAATCAAGCGAGTGGAGCTGGAGTTCAGCCGCGCGTTGAAGAGCAAACTGGAGGGTATAGCACGGGCGTGTGATGTGAATCTGTCGCAAGTGCTGCTGGGTGGTTGGGCCAGTCTTTTGATGCGGATGAGTGGGCAGAATGAGGTGAGGATTGAATGTGCCTTTGACGGACGCAAGTTTGAAGAGATGCGCGGCGCAATAGGTACTTATACAAGGTGGTTACCGGTAGCGATTCAATATGACGCGCGCACCACGTTTCGGCAGGAGCTGCTGCGCATTAAGCAAAGCCAACACTCTGCGTGGATGTGGCAGGAGTACTACGAAGGCGAATCAGATCCAGAGCGCGGGATCGGATTTGAGTATCTGGAGTTGGGCGGCGGAGTAGCGGAAGCAGCAGGAGTGAAGTTTGAGTTGGACGCGGTGCGGAGTTGGACGGCGCCGTTGAAGCTGAAGTTGAGTTGCGTCGCTGAAGACGCGGACCTGCGGCTGCAGGTGAGTTACGACACGGACAGCTACAGCGCGAGTGCCGTCGAGCGATTGCTCTTGTCGTTGGCGACCTTGCTGGAGAGCGTGAGCGAGACGGGAACGGAGCGCGTCGGACGCTTGCAGGTGCTGAGTGAAAGCGAGCGGCAGCAGGTCATCAAGGAGTGGAACGAGACGCACGCCGCAGTCGGCGGTGAGTGGCAGAGTGTGGCGGCGCAGTTTGAGGCGCAGGTGGCGCGCACACCTGAAGCAACAGCGCTGGTGAGTGCGACGGAGACAGTGACGTTTGCGGAGTTGAACGAGCGCGCGAACCAGGTAGCGCATTACCTGCGACGTTTGGGAGTGAGCGCAGAGACGCTGGTGGGCTTGTGTCTGGAGCGGAGCCCCGCGCAGGTGGTGGGACTGCTGGGGATCATGAAAGCCGGCGGCGCTTATGTGCCGCTGGAGCCTGGGAACCCGGCAGCGCGGCTGCAATACGAGTTGCAGGATGCAGGCGTGAAGGTGCTGTTGACTGATCGCGAGACGGAGCAGCGCGGGCTGTGGAGCGAGTTGAAGTTGCCGGTCGTGCGGGTAGAGGAGATCAGTGGACCACAGGGTGAAGCGGGGCTGGAGAACCTCGCGAGTGAGGTGACGGCAGAGAACCTGGCCTATGTGATCTACACCTCGGGCACGACG
>Ga0065712_10000303_pt1 | contig 26548 bp, 22 predicted proteins | sample MisRhiReplicate1_FD_59099 | JGI IMG/M metagenome (GOLD analysis project Ga0065712, IMG submission 59099) | Miscanthus rhizosphere microbial communities from Kellogg Biological Station, MSU, sample Rhizosphere Soil Replicate 1: eDNA_1 v3... | ecosystem: Host-associated > Plants > Roots >...
GCAGACGCTGTTGGTCCTGGCGGCGGACCGCCGCGACCACGACCGCCACCACCGCCGCCTGCTGGCGCTGCCTGCGCATCCGTCGATGGCGCAGCCGGAGCCGGCGCCGCGGACTGCAGCGTGTGTGCCCAGATCTCCTTGCCGGTATCGCCATCGAGCGCGACAACCCGCGGGCCGCTCGAGACATACATCACGCCATTGACGACGAGCGGCACCGAGGTCGCTCCGCCAGCGAGACGCGCAGTCCACGCTTCCTTCAGTGACGAGACGTTGCTCGTGTTGATCTGCTTCAGCGGCGAGAAGCGATCTGCGGCGAGATCACGATTGATCGTTCGCCAATCACCATCAGGCACGGTGTTTTGTGTACGCGCGTCCTGTGCACGCGCTGACTGCTGGGCAAAGACACCAGCAGCAATCGCGACAATGCCCGCCACTGACAATCCCAAGAGTCGTTTCATTCGTTCTCCATAGGCGCGTCTTCCGCCTTCGCCAAGGCTACGGCGCGAGCGCCTCTACGGTCTACTTCTTCGGCAACGCGTACGCGATGTAAGCACCAGGCGCGGGGGCTGGACCGCCGCGACCGCGTCCGCCACCACCGGCACCACCACGTGCGGCCTGAGCCTCCGGGCCGTTCGCCGGAGCAGCGGCCGGGGCGGGCGCTGGTCCACCAAAGCGCGCCGGAAAGAGTCCTGCACCAGCCGCAACCGGGAACACGATGAACTGACGACCAGCGACTTCATAGGTCGCAGGCACGCCTTCGGATCCCGTCGGCAGATCCTTGCTCCACACAATCTTGCCCGTCTCGCGATCGTAGGCACGGACGGTCTTGTCCGATGCCGTTGCGACGAACAGCAATCCACCCGCCGTGGCGAGCGGTCCACCACGCGGCATATGCGCGCCGGTATTCGGCGGAAGCTTCGCGTCCGCGGGAGCAGTCACGCCGCCATCCGGAATGCGCCACTTGATCTCGCCGGTGTTCAAGTCGTACGCCGTGATCTCGGACCATGGCGGACCGATCGCGGTCATGCCATTGGTCGGGCTCTGCATGAAGTCGTACGGCGAGGTGTAGCGCACAGGACCTTTTGCGGCGGCGGCCTTCGCCTCGGCCATGAGCTTCGCTTTCTGGTCCGCGGTGATGATCGGGCTCTGATTCCCGCCACCGAGCGCGCCGCCAGCCGTCGGCTCTTCGTTGCTCAACACGAGCCGATCGAGCGTCGGCATGTTCTTCGCCACGACGTAGAGCTCGCCCTTCGTCGGATCGACCGCCGTGCTGCCCCAGTTCGCGCCGCCGTTGTGACCGGGCAGCGAGATCGAACCCTCGAGACTGGGCGGCGTGAAGAGCCCTTCGTTGCGCACACTCTTCAGCAGTTGACGCAACCGCTCTTGCTCCGCCTGCGGTAGATGGGGATTGATGTCCTTCTCAGTGAAAGACTGCCGTGCGAACGGCGGAACCTTCATCGGGAAGGGCTGCGTCTTCGACGTCACCTCGCCGGGCACATCGCTCTGCGGCACCGGGCGCTCCTCGATCGGGAACACCGGCTTTCCGGTCTTCCGTTCGAAGACGTAGATGAATCCGAATTTGCTCGCCTGCGCGACGACGTCGATGTTGCGGCCGTTTTGCTTCAGCGTGAGCAACTTCGGCGCCTGCGGCAGGTCGTAGTCCCACAGATCGTGATGCACGAGCTGGTAATGCCAGAGGCGCTTGCCGGTCCTCGCATCGAGCGCAACGAGACTGTTCGCGAAGAGATTGTCGCCAACGCGATCGCCGCCGAAGAAGTCGAATCGCGCCGTGCCGAACGGAATGAATGCGATCCCGTTCTGCTCGTCGATCGTGAACTCGCTCCAGTTGTGAACGCCGCCGGCCTTCTTGTACGCACCCTCCGGCCACGTGTCATAGCCGAACTCACCGGGATGCGGAATGCTGTGGAAGACCCACGCGATCTTCCCGGTGACGACGTCGTAGGCCTGCACGTCGGCAGGGGTCGAATCGTAACCAGCGCCCTGCGCCGGCAACGAGATGATGAACAGGTTCTCGAAGATCCGTCCGGGGTTGCTCGTCTGCAGCGGGTTGCGCGCCTCGCGCCACAGCGCGACACGCAAATCCACGCGGCCGTTGTGGCCGAAGGTGGTGATCGTCTCGCCGGTCTGCGCGTTGATCGCGGTCAGATTCCCGGCATTCAGATAGAGCAACCGACGGTCCTTACGGTCCTTGCTCTCCCAGTAGTTGAGACCGCGCGCGCCAATCGCGCCTTGATTCGCATGGCTCCACAACTCTTTGCCCGTCGCCGCATCGAGCGCGACGATGGCGTTGCCGGTGCCCTGCACGTACATCACGTTGTCAATGACGATGGGATTGAAGGTGATATTCCCGGCCACCGGGTACGTCCACGCGACCTCCAACTGCGAAACATTGGACTTGTTGATCTGGTCGAGTGCGGAGTACTGCGACGAGTGCGCGCCCCCCTGATACGCCGTCCAGGTCGTGTAAGGTTTGGCACCTCGACTGCCATTCGAGCTCGACTGAGCCGTCAGCGTGACGAGTGTCAGTGTGACGATCAACAGGGATACGCCAAATCTGCGCATGTAAAGTTGGTCCTTGTGGTCGGGTGAAACGGAGAAGCAAATCTTACCGTAAATCACAGGGAAGTTGAGGCTTCTGGCCGTCGTATAATACGCGCGCGTTCGTCGAAACGTTGCTCCGGACGCGTCGAGACACGGACTGTCGCCCTCACGCGAAAGGAGCCGCATGACTCGGCGGTTGCTCACTGTCCCTGCGATCCCGATCGCCATCGCCCTCGTGGCGCTTATTGCCCCGCGAGTGGCGACGCAAACCCACAAAGTTCCAGCGCTCGTCATTACGGCGTACAACGGTGGTTCGCCGACCAGCTATGCGACACCGAAGACGCCATGGGGCGAGCCTGACCTGCAGGGTGTGTGGAGCAGCGACGACACCGCCGGCATCCCGCGAGAGCGCCCAGCCGAGCTTGAAACGCGCCTCTATCAAACCGATGCAGAGTTCGCCGCCCGCAAGAAGCAGGTTGATGTCGGCGTGCAGCGTGGTGAACACGCCGTCGGCTCATTCCGCAACGACTTCGCCACGCGTGCCTTCCGTCAAACGTCGCTGATCGTCGATCCGCCTGATGGCCGCATGCCGATGACGACGGCTGCAGCCGAGAAGCGGCGTGCGTCACGCGACCGAGGCACGTTCGGCGACGGTCCGTTCAACAACTTTGAAGACTTCACCCTCTACGATCGCTGCATCACCCGCGGCATCGTCGGCTCGGTGCTGCGTGTGATCTACGGCAACGGCAACAGCATCGTGCAGAGCCCGGGCGTCGTCGCGTTCAGTTACGAGATGATTCACGACACGCGAATCATCTATACCGATGGCCGGCCGCATATCGGCCAGGCGATTCGGCAGTATCTCGGCGACTCGCGCGCGCATTGGGAAGGCGACGTGCTCATCGTCGAAACCACGAACCTCACTGACAAGACCAGCATCGGCGGAAACGGGAACGGCTTGCGTCACAGCGCCAAGATGAAGATCACCGAGCAGTTCAAGCGCGTGGCCAACGACGTCCTTCAGTATCAGTTCACGATTGACGATCCCGTGACGTACGAACGGCCATTCACGATGTCGATGCCGCTGACGCCGTTGTCGGGTGGTGTGCTGCTGCCCTACGAGTGTCACGAAGGCAACCTTGCCGTGCGGAACGCGCTGAGCGCGGAGCGCGCCGAGGATCGCGCGCTTGCCGAAGACCTGGCCAAGGGAATCAAACGCGCGAGACGCGGCGTGCAGGAGAGCGGTGTGGGTGGTGGTGGCAATCGCGGTCGTGGAGCAGCTGCGCCTGCAGCTGGCGGCCGAGGTCGCGGTGCTGATCCCGAAGACGCGAATTAGTTCGTGGTTGGTGGTTCGTGGTGGGTGGTTAATGGTTCATATACGGAGTGAGGAGCAGGTGATGACGAAGCGTGCACTCATGACTGTTGGGATCGCGACGGCAATTACCATCGCATCGCCGGGGACCGTTCCTCTCTTGGGTCAGCGAGCGGCGGCTCCCCCGCTGGTGGTCACTGCGTATAACGGCAGCGCGCCCGACAAACCGTACACCGCGCCGAAGACGCCGTGGGGCGAGCCGGATATGCAGGGGGTGTGGTCGAGCGACGACACGCAGGGCATCCCGATGCAACGGGGGCAGAACGTCAACGGCCTCTATCAAAGCGACGAGCAGTGGGCGGCGCGTCAGAAGCAGACGCAGCAAGGCATCCAGACCGCGCTCAACGCCATCGGTACTTTCCGCGGCGACTACGCGCGCCGTTCGTTCCGCCAGACCTCGCTCATCGTCGATCCCGCCGATGGCCGGCAGCCGGCGATCACACCTGCCGCTGAGAAGCGTCGCGCGTCACGCGACCGCGGCACGTTCGGCGACGGCCCCTTCAACACCCCAGAAGACTTCACGCTCTACGATCGCTGCATCACTCGCGGCATCGTCGGTTCCGTCCTGCGCGTCGTCTACGGCAACGGCAACCGCATCGTGCAGGCGCCGGGCATGGTGGCGATCAGCTACGAAATGATCCACGACACGCGCGTGCTCTATACGGATGGTCGCCCGCACCTCAATCAGTCGATTCGACAGTATCTCGGTGACTCACGCGCGCGTTGGGTCGGTGACGAGCTCGTCGTCGAGACAACCAACCTCACCGACAAGACCAGCATCGGACTGAACGGCAATGGCCTCCGCCACAGCGACCAGATGAAGATCACCGAGCGCTTCAAGCGCGTCGCCGAGGACGTGATTCAGTACCAGATCACGATCGACGATCCGGTCACTTACGCGAGCCCATGGACCATCTCACTGCCGTTGACGCCCCTCGAGGGCAACGTGCTGCTGCCGTACGAGTGCCACGAGGGCAACCTCGCGTTGATGCAGTCGTTGAGCGCTGAACGAGCCGAGGATCGCGCGCTCGAAGAAGACCTGAAGAAAGGGATCAAGCGTGAGCGGAGGCCTGTGCAGGACGGCAACCCACAGGCAGGCGGTGGCGGTCGCGGCCGTGGCGCAGGTGCCGGCGGCGCCGGTGTTCCGGCTGGTGGACGTGCAGGTGGTGCGCCCGCGGAGGGCGATCAGGAACGTTAACTGCCTTTCTCCATGCCCTTGGCTTTGAGCGTCGCAGCGACGCTTGGACCTGAGAGGCAGGAGATCAGCGACTTCCCCGCTGCCGCGTTGTCCGACTTCGCATTCGTCGCGCCAGCGAACGAGACGTAGTTCTGGAACTGCGTTGGCAGCGGCCCCACCAGCTCGACGCCGGGCGCGGGGAGGATCTCGCTGACCAGCGTGATGAGCAACTCCGCATCGCCATTCGCGACTCGTGACGCGGCTCGCACCGAGCCCTGCTCGAGGATCGTCTTCTTGGTCATGACGTCGGCGATGCCAAGAGTCATCATCATCTTGTCGATGTGTGGACGACTCGCGCCATCGCCGGCATAGGTGACCGACTTCGCCGCGAGGAACGTCTTCTTCAGTGCCTCGGCGTTCCCGATGTCGGGCTTCTTCGCGCCGGCGCGGCGGCCGATGCCGATGCCCGATCGACCGAGCGGCGTGCGTGTCGCAACCTTGCCGGCCTTCCCAAGACTCTCCATCGCTTCGGTCGTCATGATCGCGACGTCGAAGGCCTCGCCCGCGTTCACCTTCTCGATGAGCGACGTGGACGTGCCAGACTGCGTCGTCACCTTCTGGCCTATCGATTTCTCGCAGGCGGGGACGAGATCATCGAACACCGCCTTGAACCCATTCGAGATCAAGACCCGAACACCATGCCCCTGTGCATGGGAGGCTGCGGTGCTGATGAGGACCGCGACAAGCGTGGCAAGGACAGTCTGCATTCTCATGGCGTCACAATCGATTGATAGACGGCGTTCTCAAAGTCCTGGCGGAGTGCACCGCCCGACCCACCCTGAATGAAATAGATCGTCACCATCTGTTCGGCCGGCTCGACCCAGAAGCTCACACCGGTGCCACCGGCCCAGCCGTATGCGCCCTTCGACACGCGGAGATTCGCCGCAACCGGATCCTGCACGACCTGCATGCTCAATCCGAATCCCATGCCATGCGCCGGACGGCCGAACTGTCCGTTAACCATGTCGCCCGTGTGATTGCTCACCATCAACTGCATCGTGCGCGGACCGAGAAAGCGCCGGCCGTTCAACTGCCCTTCGTTGAGCATCATCTGCGCGAACTGCAGATAGTCCTCGGCGGTACTCATCAAACCACCAGCGCCGGAAAAGTACACGTTCGAGACAGCTTGATTGCCGGGTCGCAGACCTTGCGGCGTCAGTTGATAGATCGTGACCAGTCGTGATTCCTTGCCGGCCGCCGGAAAGAATCCGGTGTCCTTCATCCCGAGCGGATCGAACAGCCGCTGCTTCAAGAACGCATCGAACGTCTGACCTGAAACCACTTCGACGACGCGACTCAGCACGTCGAAGCCGGCCTGTCCGCTGTATCGCCACAGGGTGCCTGGTTGGAAATCGAGTGGCACCGCAGCGAGCTTTGGGATATAGGTGGCCAGCGTGTCGGTTGGCGTGCGCGGCGCCATGCGCGCGGCCGCAGCAGCGCCTGGCCCGCCGCTGACGAGACCGGAACCGTGCTTGAGGAGATCGGCAATCGTAATCGGTCGCGTGACCGGCACGAGATCGTAAGGGGCTTCAGCGCCTTCCTTGGCAGGCGGTGCACCGGGCTTCGCGACTGCGACCTTATCGAGTCCCTTGAACTCCGGGATAAATCGCGACACTGGATCGTTGAGGCGGACCTTGCCCTCTTCGACCAGCATCATGAGCGCGACACCCGTGATCGGCTTCGACATCGAGGCCAATCGGAATAGCCCGTCCTTGGCCATCGGCTTCTTCGACTCGAGGTCCATCATGCCGCGCGCCTCGAAATGCGCGATGCGCCCCTTGCGCGCGACGAGCGTGACGGCACCCGAGACATTGCCCGCGTCGATGTGACGTTGAACGGCTTCGCCAACACGCTTCAACCGCTCTGAGGAAAGACCGACCTCCTCAGGTTTGCCCACGGGAATCGTGCCGGCGATGAGCGGCAGACCCAGAAGCGCGACGATCGCAATCGATGTGGGTGCACGCATCTTCACCTCGTGAAACCGTGCGCATCCTCTCACCCCGCTGACGCAGCGTCAATCTCGCGGATTACGGATCCGCGTGATGACGTTTCAAATCGGAACGTCGCCAGGGCACCGATCACAGTTGTGGGGTGACCGCTTGTGAAACAACTGCCGTAAGTGCTCACTCGACGGCGCTTACGGCTGAGCACGATGTGCGCAGGCCTGCATCGCGGCAGGCATGCGCCTTGCCCCTCTCATGATCGCCAGCCACCGCCGGCCGAATGCCGGTGTGGGCATTCGCATGAAGGAGTTGTGGCAGTGATACGCGCAGTGAGGATGTGGATCGCCGTGGCCGCGGCCGCGTGCGTCGCCGGGTGTGCGAATGGAAGCGCCGGATTGACCGGTCCATCGCCGCTCGCCGTCGCGACGCCGTCGGTGCCTTCGAGTTGCGCCGTGCCGGGAGCCCCCGAAGATCTGTCTGCGGATGTGACCGGCACCACGGTCAGTCTCTCGTGGTCGACGGTTGGAGATGCATCGGATTACGTCGTGCTCGTCGGCTGGTCGCCAACCAGTTCGGAGACGGTGTTCACCAACGCGTCGGAGGCACATCACTCGATCGACGATCTCCCCCGCGGCACGCACTTCGCGCGCGTCCATGCGCACAACTGGTGCGGCACCAGCGCGTCATCCGAGCCGATCACATTTACCGTTGGATAGAGGTCAGTGACAGGCGCCCGCGCCGCCGTCGGTCGCACCGGCGACGGGCACGAACTCCCACTGATAGCGATCTGACGACAGCGTCAGCTTCAACACGCCAAATGAGCTGATACGCACTTCGCTGTTCGGGTGCAGCGTCGTCGGTTGATAGAGGAACGCACCGCCAGTCCCCGCAATGAACTGCCGAATCCCCCGCGCCGGATCCGTTCGTCCATCCGGATCCTGCGGCGCGAAGCGCTCGTACATATGTTCGTGCGCATTGAGGATGATGTCGGCGTTGAACTCGTAGAGGATGCGCCACAGATCGCGCATCGCTGGCGTGTCGCCATCGGGACCCGACGTAAAGAGCGGATGATGCCAGTAGGCGATCGTGCAGCGCGCGCGATTGGCCATCAGATCATTGCGCAGCCAGGTCGCCTGCCCCGATCCGGCGCTCGCGGGAATGTTGCTGTTGAGCGCTATCGCGTGCCACTCGCCAACCTCGAAGCTGTAATATCCCTCTCCTGTCGAACCGCTGGCGAGTTCACCGAAATACTCGAAGTACGGCGCGGCACCCGCTGACATGTATTCGTGGTTACCAGGCACCGGGAACGTCCGGCCTTTGTGCTTGCCCCACGTGTTGTCGTAGCAGTTACGATACTCCTCCCGCGTTCCGCGGAAGTACGCGTTGTCGCCCAACGTGAACACGTACCCGCCAATTGAATCGAGGAGTGCGGCTGTCGCGACGGAGTTGACGTCGCACATGGCGATATCGCCGGCGCCGACAAAGATCTGCGGGCCAGACGGGGGCTGCGACGGCGGTGGCGACGTCGGCGACGGACCAGGGGTCGGCCCTGTCGGCGACTGGCTGCCGCAGTATCCGCACGTTACGCATACGAGGACGATCAGGACACGTCGCATCTAGGGCGGGGCGCACTTAGTATCGCGCACCTGACGGCATTTTGCTGGGGAGAGTTTTGCGCCAGATCAAGCAACGCGGTGCGCAAAATCCCGCGGTATCATTTGCCGTCCTCGCACAACCAGTGCCCTCACCTTCTTTTGAGCAAAAGCTGCGCCGACTGGCGCGTTCCCACTTCGAGGATCGGTCCCGGCGACGGGGCCTGCTGGTAGCCTTCGAGGGGCCTGACGGGTCTGGAAAAACCACGCAGCGAAAGCTATTCAAAACCTGGCTTAAATCCGACGGCTACAACGTCGTCACCACCAAATGGAACTCGTCTGAGCTGATCCGGCCGATCATCAAAAGCCGCAAAGCGATTCGGGTCCTCAGCCCGCTGGAATTCTCGCTGCTCCACGCCGCCGATTTCAGACACCGAGTCGAAAACGTCGTGCTGCCTGCGCTGTGGGACGGCAAGCTCGTCATCGCCGACCGGTTCCTCTTCACCGGCCTCGCCCGCGACGTCGCGCGCGGGCTGGATTTCGACCAGGTGCTCAAGCTCTACCAGCCGCTGCTCTGGCCGGACCTTGTCTTCTACTTTTCGGTATCCGCACGCACCTCGCGCGAACGTATCGCAGCTACGCGCACACCGACGTTCTACGAAGCTGGACAGGACATCACCGACATCGATGAGCCGACGGCGAGCTACGAGCGGTTCATTACTCGCGTCATTCGCGAATACGAGTCGCTCGCGCTCATCTTCCGTTTCATCACCGTCGATGCGGAGCAATCGATTCACGATCAGCACCAGGAGATCCGCCGGTTGTTCCGCGAGGGCGAACAGCGTCCGTGGTCCGACTGGAACCTCGATGCCATCGTCGAATGGCTCGCAATACGAGACGCGCAGGCGTGACGAGAAACGGATCGGCGCTGATCTCGATCGACGGCGTCAACGCACACGCGTTGAAGAACGCGGCGCGCAAAGTGGCCACTGCCAACCGCCGGCATCGCGCTGGTGTGAGCACGTGGGGAGCATCCGGCATCTTCGACGAATTGACGTTCGCCGACTCGGAAGCGGGCGTTCCGTCCATGCGCACGCTGCTGCTGCTCTACGCCGCGGACCTGGCATTCAGACTGCGATGGGAGATCGGACCGGCGCTCGACGAAGGACGTCTCGTGATTGCGGCGCCGTATGTCGCGACGCCGATCGCGCTTGGACAAGCGGCGGGACTCGACGCGCAGTGGCTCGCCGACATCTTTCACTTCGCGCCGCCCGCCAGCGAGCACCATGTGATCGACCCGGCGCCGGCCAAGCCACTGTCACAGCGTCAGGGGTTCGTGGAGTTTGCCTGGCGGCATCTCGATACGCGTCTGAGCGGCCTGACTCGACTCGAGCTCATGGACCGCACGAGGCACCACTTGCGCGCGAGCGCACAACGCTCCCGCTCTTCGGGCGCCTCGCGTTAGTCCCTGGTCCTTGGTTCTTCGTCCTTCGTCCGTCCTGGGTCCCTCGTCCTTTGTCCACAGCGGACAACGTGCGAAGCACGGACCAAGGACCAGGGACGGACCAAGAACCAAGGACAAAGGACCAAGAACCAATCAACGCGACGACGCGACGTCGGCGTTGACGAATGACGTCCGTTCGCGAGCGAAGACGCGAAGCGCCTCGACTGATGCGACGAACTCGTCGTTCGTGTATGGCTTCAGCGGGTCAGCGAGCACCGACGGCGCGATCAGCGTATACGCGCGATCGATCTCGCGCTCGAGCCATCCCCGCGTATCGCCGGGCAGCGCATCAGGCGGCACTTCACTCGCCACTCGTCCGGCCTCCAGCAGCGTGTCGAGATACAGCGCACGCAGATCCGGGTACTCCAGCGCGCGATTCAGCAGCCGGTTGCGGTTCGCTTCGGGCACGTCGGTGATGTTGTGCCAGACCGGGTACGCCTGGCCCATCACGAAAGCCTGACTCTTGTCCCACACGATCAACCGGAACAGATTCGAGAACTCCGGGCGGTACATGAAGAAATTGTTCATGCCCCACTCGCCGACGACGCCGTCCTGCTCGGCGAGATACACCTCGGAGGCGACGTGGCGGATGAATTGTCCGAGGTCGATGAACTCGGCAACCGCGCCGCGAAACACCGCACCGCTCGAGGCATTGATCGCCTGCACCATGTTGGCGATGACCTCGGGACGCGCATCGTTCTCGTGCGTCTCGGGCTTGAATGGCAGCGGCACGTAGATCGCCGGGTCGCGGCCGCGATCCTCGAAGTAGTACGGCGCGGCATCGGCCGGATAGTCGTAGTCGAACAGATAGCCGCTGTCCTCGCCGAACGTTCGCGTCAGGAATGATTTATCCACCGACTCAACGATCGTGTACAGGCCGACGTACTGGTTATTGACGAAGAGACGCGCGTACGCCTCGCGGGGGGCCGGCAGCCCCATCCGCTTGAAGAACAGCATGCTGAGCCACTCGTGCATCTCCGACGGATCCTGCGTGTTGTTGCGCAGCACGAATGACTTGAGGCCAAGGAATTTCTGCGTTGACGCGTACCGATCGATATCGACGCGCAGACCGGGTTTGAAGCCGCTCCGGCTGCCATTGCCTCGCGACCTGATGCCAACGTTGCGGATCGTCTCCGTGTTCCACTGCAGGTCGGCGGGATAGTACGCGTTGGAGAGGAAGTTGGTCTTGAGCGTTTCCCAGTCGCGGCTATTGATCCACAGCTTCACGTCATGGAGGACGCTGCCGTCGAAGAATGCGTCTGTGGGATCGGCGACCTGGGTATGAGTTGGTGACGACGCCGCGACGAACATCAGCGCGGACAGTGTCACCAGCAGCAGATGCCGCTTCGGATGCATGACCGCCTCCCTAGACGGGGCGACGCATGCGTCGCCCTAAATTCCGACCTGGAAACGGAAGACGGGACTCCAGAACGCTTCGCCCGGCGGGACCGGACTGCGCTCCGGATCCTGTGGCTCTTCGCGAATCGTGTCGAACTGCAGCTTGACCCATCGCGTGATGTACCAGTTTATGCCCAAGCTCAGCACATGCTCGCCGCTGGGCAGCATGTTGTCGGCCCTCGGGTTGCGCAACGGCGGCCCCTCGCCGCCGGCGCTGTCAAACCACAAACGCTCGTAGCGCGCGGCCGCTTCGATAGCCCCAAACTTCCGCGACGGCCTGACCGGCCTCTCCTTTTCTTCGCCGGTCAGCACCCACGTCCCCGACACGTACCATGCCCGTCCGCGGGCGTCCGAGAGATCCTGATCGGCCAGCCCCTGCCCCTCCCGCGAATCGAGGACCTGCGTGTATTCGGCGCGGGCCCCGACCGGTCCAAAGGACCAATCCCCGTCGATCTCATAACGTCGGCGGTGGCCTTTTACGAACACCGGCGGGTAAAACACGAACTGCGACATCACCGTCCGGCCGCGCAGGCCGTTCGGGTCAACCGAGACGTTATCGAGGTCGCTCACCGTGAACGCACCACCGAGCTCAGTCTTGGCCAACCCCGGGATCGAGCGGAGCGGCGTTCCGGTCACCCGTACCGCCAGCGTGTCGTCGGCGCCATCGATCGTCGACGATCGGGCATTGTCCCCGTCGTGAACAAACCAGCCGGCCCAGTAAGTGAGCCCGCGATCGAAGAAGCGGCCATGCAGCGCAACCCCGACGTCTCTGGCCGGTGCCAGATAGCTCGCGCTCAGCGAGCGGTAGACGAAGTCGAGGTTGGAGATGCCGGTGAGCTGCTCGAGCCCGAACGGGATTTTGAACTTTCCCGCCCGGACCTGCAGCGCGTCGCTGATGTTGGCATCCACATAGACATCCTTCCAGGCGGACTTCTCGTTCACGCCCGGATTCGGATTCTCCACTTCGCGCTCCGTCAGCTCACGCTCAATGGCGAACTGCACGCGATTGAACAGCTCCCCTTCGATCCCGATACGCGCGCGGTGAATCTCGAAGTTGTCGAAGTCGGACGGATCGTCACCCGGATCGCGCGCGTCCCATTGAAACTTTCCGACGAAGTCCACTCGGAAGAGACGGCCGTTGCGCACCTGCGGATGATCGCGCCAGCGGAACTCGATGTCGCGCGCGGGCGCGCGCGGCGTGGGTGCCTGCTGTGCGACAGGAGCCTGCCGTACAGGCGCAGGCGGCGAGAAGAGTCCTGGCGGCAGCAGCGTCAGCAGCCCGGCGAACACGCCGCTCAGCATGCGGTATCTCCCTCCGTGATTGGCGGTGGCACCTTCGCGGATTCGCTTGCTGCGACGATCGAGAACAAGCCGGCAACCTCGGCGACCGCCGCCGCCTCCGTCACCGTGACCGCCACCTCGCGACGAAAATCGAGACTCATGGGATTCAGCGACAGTCCGCCAACGACGGCGAGCCGGTCATCGACGAGCATGATCTTGCCGTGTGATCGCAGACCGCACAGTCGCTTCCCGTCATACAACTCGACGCGCACGCCTTGTGATGCGCGCGTCTGGAGCAATGACATCAATGCCGGGTCAGACGCCTTCCGATCGATCAGCCGCACACTCGACGAAGCCTGCGCGATGATCGACGTGAACTGCCGTCGCGCAGTCTCAGGACCGACGATCAACCGCGGTGACAATCGTTCGGGCATGGGCTCGTGTCCACGGTCCGCGGTCAGCAAACTGCGCAAACCACTCACGACCTCCGGATCGTGTGTGACGACAATCGCATCGATCGTCTTCGCGAAGCACTTGCGCGTGAAGTTCAGTGAGGCGATGAGCGCTGGCCCATCATCGGCGACGAGATACTTGGCGTGATACTTGACGACCGGATCGGCATGCGGATGCAGTGAGACGCCAGTCGCCTCGAGCGCTTGCCACAACTTGCGCAGCCGCTTCCGTCCGCCACCGGATCGTGAGGTCACCAGGACGTCGACCTGCACACCACGCTCACGCGCCTGCTTCAGCTCTTCGAAGATCGCCTTGTCGTTGCAGCGATACAACGACAGCGCGAGACGCTCGCGTGCCTGACGAATGGTGGTGACGACGACGTCGCGGCGATCGCCGGGTGCCGTGACAACGGCATCGCGAAGCGGGTGACTCCGTTCCGCCGTCATACGCGCTTGGGATGCTCCCAGGACACCGACGTCAGGCCAGTTACGTCGCGCATCAACTGCGCGCTGAGGTCGTCGAGTGAGGTGCGCGGGTCGAGCCACGCGTGATACTTCACCGTGACATCGTCAGCCTGCGCGATCTCGCGCGGCTCGAAGACGATCTGGTTGCGGGCAAAGATCTCCTCGACGCGCGTCGAGGGGAACGTGCGGCCGTCGGCGACAATCTCCACTGACATCAACCGGGTCTGCTGCTTGGCCATCACGTCGAGGGCGACGAGCGTGAGACAGAGGAACGCGGTGCCGAGGCCGGCCACCGCAAAGGCGCCGAGACCGGCCGACATACCGAGTCCCATCAGCAGGAACAGGATCGTCACGTCCTTGGGATCGTCCACCGGCGTCCGGAAGCGGATGATGCTCGCGGCACCGGCGATGCCAAACGCGCGAGCCAGCGAGTTGCCGATGATGATCATCATCAACGCGCCAGACACGCAGAGCAGCATCTGCGCCTGCTCCATCGATCGGCTGTTGGCACGATCGCGTGAGGACGGCTGATGCACGGCGGTCACGAGAATGCCGATCAGCGCCGCCGCAACCAGCTTGCTCAACTCGATGAACGGTTGAAGCGTCGTGTGGAGTGGCGGGTCCGGCGTTCCTCCGGTAATCGCCGTGGTGACAGCCTGGCCGAATCCTGAGAGCTCAGCAGGCCAGCGCAACCCGGCCCATACCAGCACCACACAGAGGGCGAGACCTCCGGCCGCTGCCCTGATCGCCTCCCAGGGCCACGCGGCAATCTTCGCCGCATCAACCGATTCGTATCTCTGGAAAATGCCACCGAGATGCGAGAGTTCGATGACCTCGGAGACCCGGCGCCCCGCCGCCGCGAGCCGCAGCGTCCCTTCCACGCGCCGCGCGCTGGTGTGCGCGCGCACGAGGGCGCGGATCCCCGCGCTATCGATGGAATCAACTTCAGCCAGATCGACGACCAGGTTGCGATAACCGGCGCGAATCAGCTGCTGAAGCTGTTGTTCGAACGCTTCAGCCGCACCGCCCGCCACGAGCGGCTCGCGCGGTGAAAGCAGCATCCTGGCACTGCCAAGACGGGAAGCAGTCATTCCAGTGTGGCCCAATGGTAACGCCAGTTGTCCACTGGGTACAACGAAGGACACCACGAACTGGAACGAGCGCCTGGCGGGTGGTAGCTGGTAGCTGGTTGGTGGTTGGTGGTTGGTGGTAAGGCCGGTCCAAAAGGACCGGCCCTACGCGGCCATTCGTAGGGCCCGTCCTTTCGGACGGGCCGCACACGATTAGAAGTCGATCTGCGCGCTCACCTTCACGAAGCGCGGCGTCAGCACCGACTGCGGAGCCAGCCATGCGCCACCCGGCGCGAAGGTCTGGTTGTAGGTCAGGATGGCGTCCGAGTTCAGGACGTTGAAGATGTCCACGCCGACGTGCGTGCGCGTCCCGCCGAAGCGAACGATCTTCGCGAATCGCAAATCGATCTCGTTGACCCGATCGCCCCACACTTCGCCGGGCGCGACGAGGTCCACCGCGATCGTGTTGCCCGCACCCTGCGCGGTACGGCCGAGGATCGCGGAGATCGTGTCCTTCGGCGCATTCCACGTTGCGCGCAGCGGCGCACCCTGGTCGCTGCGGACCGTTCCAGCGACGAGCACATCGATCTTCGGAACCGTGTAGGACACCAGACCGGTGACCTTGGTCACGAAGCCGGGATCGATCTTGCAGTACGGGTTGGTCGCGCCGATCGAGCCGGCGGTGCCAGCGGGAACTGCCGCGAGCTCGGGCAACGCCGCACGGAGACCGCAGAGGTCGAGCACGGTCTTGCCGCTGTTGACACCGGCCGTCATCGTCAGCCCATTCGCCGCACGCGCGGTGAGGTTGACCAGCACGCCGTCGTACTTCTGCGACGCGTCGCCGAAGTTCGAGGCAAACGTCACGTTGTTGACCGGAATCCTCGCGAAGCCCTCGGGTGTCAGGTTGTAGAGGCCAGAGACCTGATAGCCACCACCGTTCGGCAGTCGCGAATCGGACGGTGCCGTCAACGTGAACGCGGTGAAGTCGGCGGCGCTCAGAGCCGTGTTGTCGGTCGTGGTGAAGTGGGTCAACCAGCGATGGAAGTAGCCGGCTTCCATCGACACGCGCGGGAACAGCTGCTGCTGCACCGACGTGCCGATCTGCCAGTCACCCGGCCGCACGTTCCAGCCATTCAGAATCGCCGGATCGATCGCCGCAGTCGTCCGCGTGGCCGTGCCGAATGTCGGCGACGCCATGCGACCGCACTCGCCGTTGGCATCGACGAGCAACAGATTGCACTGCGGGGTGAAGTCGCCGGGGATGCCGCCAGGCACCGCCGTCACGTCGTCCCATGTGCGATTGGTCGTCGTCGCGATGCGCGCGATCGGATTGGAGATCGAGTAGTTGCCATTCAAGTTGCTGGCAGGCTCGAGGTACTTGCCGAAGTTCACCTTGAGTGATGTCTTGCCATTGCCGAACAGGTCGTAGGCAACGCCGCCGCGTGGCGAGATGTCTTTGTACGCATCAACACCTGGCGTCTCCGGGAACGACAGCTGCGTGAGCAGGAAGTTCGTCGGACCAATCGTCTGGGCCGGCGAGTAGCTCCAGGCGCGGTCGAAACGCAGCGCGCCCTGCAGGGTCATTCTCCCCATCGTCCACTGATCCTGCGCGTACACCGCCGTATATTTCACGCGGTCCATCTGCTTGAACACCCGCAGACTCTGCGTGAGCTGGCTGGGCCGTCCGCCGTTGAAGGTGTAGGCGAGATTCAGATCGTTGCCGTGGTTCTCGATGTCCTCGCGCAGGAACCCGCCGATGTAGCCGAACTTGTAACTGTGTGCGCCGGTCACATACGACGCGGCCGCACGCCACGTGTTCGGATTGTCGAAGTCCTGGGCCCAGTTCTGCGACCGATACTGCAGATTCGCGACCGCGCCATTGCGAGCGGTCTGCTCGGTGACACGCACCAGATTCCTCGTCAGGTTACCGGGCGCCTCGTTCGGTCCCCACTTGGCCGTGTACGAACCGAGACCCGCTTCGAGCAACAGCTTGTTGGTGAGGGGCGACGACCACGTGAACTGACGGTTCTGCACGAGCACGTGCAGATACTGCGAGGTCTCCGGCGACGTGGTTGCCGACAAGCCGCCCAGGCCAAGTGCGCCCATGACGGCGTCGTCGGGTTGAGTGCGACAGGCGTCGGCATCGGTTGTCACGGCCGCGCCGTTACACGGCACCTGCCAGTCCCANTGCACGTTGAACTTGTTGCGGGGNCTCGCCTGCACTGTGAAGCGCGTGCTGTACAGCTGGAAGCTCTCGGCNCCACGCGCCTCCCTCGAGCGATCGGGGANGTACTCCCACGCGTTGGGATTGTTGGCGTTCAAGTTCGGGAAGATGCCGGGAATCGTCCGGTGCTGTCCTTCGTCTCTCGCCGTGACGTAGTACCAGATCCGATCACGAACGATCGGGCCGCCGACGCCACCTGTGAAATCCCACTGCTTGATCAACTTGCCCGGCGTTTGCAGGCCTGCCGTGCGCAGCGCATCGGAATAGTTGTCGCCAACCATCCCGCGAGACACACCTGAGAGATACGCCTGCCCGGACATGTTGTTGCCGCCGCTCCGCGGGACGATGCTCAGCGTGGGACCGCCAACTTCGGCTTCGCCCAATCCGCCGGACGTCGTGGTCACGACTTCGGCCGCGTTCGACACGTCGGCGACGTAGGTCGAGACACCACCGCCGTTCAACGCCGCGCCGGTGTTCAGACCATCGACCTGCATGCGACCTTCGTTGCCGCGTCCACCCATGCCGCCGAACACGGTCATCTGCGGTGTGACCTGCACGTCTGCGGCTGCGCCGGCCTGCGTGACGATGCCGGGAATGAGGACCGCCGTTGCCGCCCATGAGCGCGCAGTCGGGGCGGTCGTCAGAATCTCGTGATCGAGCGTGGTCTGACGACGAATGCTCTGCGTGTCGACGATGGGTGATTCACCGGTGACGGTGATCGTTTCTTCGAGGCCACCGACCTTGAGGTCGGCATTGATTGTCGCGTTGAACGATCCGGTCAGTTCGATGCCTTCGCGTTTGACAACCGAAAAACCGGCGAGCGTAAAGGTGACCGAGTAGGTGCCCGGTCGAAGGTCAACGATTCGATACTGGCCGGAGTCATCAGTGACGACCGACCGGACTTTTTCAATGAGAACAGGGCTTGCCGCTTCCACGGTCACACCCGGCAGTACCGCGCCGGATGCGTCTTTCACGACTCCCGCAATGGACGCCTGCGCGTACACGACGGAAGGCACCAGGGTCGCTAATAAGACCCCGGTGAGCACGCTTACCAGTCTTCGCATCACGTTCTCTCCCTAAGAAGTGCGCATCACCCGCTCGGACGCACACAATGACCAAGAAGAGGCGGTAGTGCCCCGCTACCGATCTCCCCCGGCCTCCACTGCTCTGACAAGTAGTGATCTCGCAGGTTACGGGCGAGGATCGATTAATGTCAAGGAAATCAGGGGGCCGCGACCCGAGACTCAACGGGTATAATGCGCGGGCGCAGGCGCGCGAGGCGCGCCTCAATTGATCTGGGAGACCACTCACCGATGAAGAACAGCAAGTGGATCGCGGTCGCGATCCTCGTCCTCGCACTAGGTGTCGTCGGCCTGACGTTCGGCTGGAATCTGCTGCCGGATGGCGCGTCGGCCGAAGCCAAGGGGACTTATGCCCCCTGGCTGGGGACCTGGATCATGATCTGGGTCGTCTTCGGAATGACGGTCGCGCTTGCCGGATACCTGTTCGCGGTGGGCACCGGCAAGGTTCGCAGCGCCGAAGCGCCTGCTGGGTCGGCCAAGAGCCGCGTCAGCTGATCGCGACCCTACGTAAACAGTCCGATCAGGCGTGACGGAACCGCCACGCCTCCAATCCACAACAGGATCGACGCGAAGCCGGTGAGCTTGCTCATCGCCGGAGCGACGCGCGATTCGTCTGCCATCGAGACCATGCGACGGATCGTGAACGTGTAGATCAGCGCGATCGGCAGCACGTACATCTTGATCCAGAAGAACTCGCTGAAGTACTCGCGCATGGCGTTCTGCATGAGCTGCGGAATGCCGGTCACCACGAGACCAACAAACCCCAGAATCATCCACGGCCATGCGTCACGTGCGACCTTGGCGACAGGCTGTTCGCGCATGCCCCATCCCATCAGACGCAGATCGACGATTAACAGCGAGCCAGCGAAGAGCGCGAGGAAGAGCAAGTGAATCGCCTGGACCAACGGGTAGATCCAGATCGATTCACCGATGGCCTTACTGACAGCGAGGTCGTTCATCCACTGGAAGTACGGCTGGAGCATTGTGGGGTCGTCTCCTGATTAGTTCTGGAACCAGTTATACGGAATGAGTCGGCCGGCGATGATGACAAATCCCCAGAGAGCCACGCCAAGCGCGCCGGCGAGCTTGGCGCCAAACGGCGGCACCCTGGCGTTGTCCCACGAGTCGACGCTGAAGTACGCGATGTAGTGAAACGCCATCGCGTTCACCGCGGCAATCACCATCATCAGCATCTTCATCCAGAAGAAGATGTTGCCGTAGAAACGCATCGGATCGCCGAACACCAGTACGAGACCGGTCATCGCGGCGCCGGTCATCCCGACCATCTGCCAGGGGAACAGCCGCTTCTGCAACTGCGTGAAGGGCGTCTGCATGTTGCCGACGCCAAGCAGCCGCAGGTCCATCATCACGATCAGCCCGGCGAAGAGGCACATGAAGACCACGTGCACGACTTCGAACAACGGCCAGACGAATTGCGACTCGCGCAGCGCGATGCTGTTCTCCATTTCGGAGATCGCGAAGAACAGATCGTGCAGCGGTTTCAAAAGGTCTGCCATTGATCCCTACTTCGCCGAATCGGGAGCACCACCAGGCGTGCAGCGATCCTTGGTGTCCTTGGTGTCGCGATACTTCTCATGACACGCTGCGCACGCATCGGTCACGGTGCCGCCAGCCTCGAGCATCGTGTCGAGATTCTTCGACTGCGCCGCCTTGTACGCGACCTTTCCTGCTTCAACAAGACCGGCGACGGCCTTCTTGTACGCCTCGTCGTTGAGTGGAACCGGTTTTCCGTTCTCACACATACGACCTGGGATCGTGATGAGGTTCGCCGTCTCTTGAAGCGCGAGCGCAGCGTTCTCTACCGCCTGCCATCCACCGTAGACGCTGTTGTACTGCGCCGACGCGCCGACTCCGGCGTCACCGGGCTTCTTGTCCTTCGCCGCTGCGGGATCGAGACTCTGCGTGTCGAAGATGATGTTGGAATTCGGGAAGGGAATCCCCCGCATCACTTGCGCCAGAGTGGCATAGGGCTGAGCAGCCGCCGCCGCTGGTGCCGCCGGTGCAGGTGCTGGTGCTGGACTACATCCCGCGACGAGCACTGCCATTGCCATCCATCCGTACAGACGTTTCATCGAGTGATCTCCTCGGACCTGAACACTACATATGAGAGCGGAAACAGCCGGGAAGTCTATCATGTCTTACACTAACCCTCTGTGCAGGATCTCACCTCCGGATCGCTCACCGGGCATCTGCTGAAGACCACCAGCTTCATGCTGGTGAGCATGGTGTTCCAGACGATGTACGTGCTCATCGACCTCTATTGGGTTGGGCGTCTGGGCACCGACGCGGTCGCCGCGGTCGGATTGAGCGGCAACCTGATGTTCATCGTGCTCGCCGCGACGCAGATGCTCGGCGTCGGCACGACGACACTCGTCTCGCACGCCACCGGTTCGCGCAATAAAGAGCGCGCCAATCTCGTCTTCAATCAGTCGCAGGTCCTCTCCCTGGTGGTGGGTGGGATATTTTTCGCACTTGCCGTGGTGACGCGACGACTCTATGCCGAGTCGCTGAGCGCTGACGCGGCAACGCTGCAACTCGCAGACGAGTACCTCCTCTGGTTCATCCCGTCGCTCGCGCTGCAGTTCGGTCTGATCGCGATGGCGTCCGCGCTGCGCGGCACGGGGAATTTCCGGCCCGGCATGGTGGTGCAGACGGCGACGGTCATCCTCAACATCGTGCTCGCGCCGGTGTTGATCTTTGGCTGGGGCACCGGCATCGAGCTGGGTGTCGCAGGCGCTGCCCTCTCGACGCTGATCGCTATCGCTATCGGCGTGGTCTGGATGATCGTCTACTTTCTGCCCGCCGATGCGTATCTGCGTTTCTCGTTCCGCGATTGGGCGCCACGGCTCGATCTCTGGCGCGACATGCTGAAGATCGGTTTGCCCGCCGGCGCGGAGTTCGCGTTCATGGCGGTGTATCTGGTGCTCGTCTACGCGGTGAGCCGTCCATTCGGCGCCGCTGCGCAAGCCGGCTTCGGCATCGGCATTCGCATCATCCAGGCGTGCTTCCTGCCGGTCGTCGCCCTCGCGTTCGCGGTGAGTCCGGTCGCCGGTCAGAACTTCGGCGCACGCAAAGCCGATCGCGTGCGGCTGACATTTCGCACGGGAGCTTCGCTCGCGGCAGGCGCGATGTTCGTGCTCGCGCTCATCGTGTGGCTCGCCGCCGGACCGATGGTCGGCGTGTTCTCGTCAGACCCGCACGTCATCGCCGTCGGCGCGGAGTATCTGCACATCATCGCCTTCAACTTCGTGGCCTCAGGGATCGTGTTCGTGAGCTCGAGCATGTTCCAGGCGATGGGCAATACCATCCCGTCGCTCATTACGTCCGGTGCACGCATCGTGATCGTCGCGATACCGGTGCTGCTGCTCGCGCGGTCGCCTGGCTTCACGCTGCGATGGATCTGGTATATCTCTGCGGGCGCCGTCGTCGTGCAACTGGCGATGAATCTCTGGCTGCTGCGCCGCGAGTTCCGCGCGCGCTTGAACTTCGATACTGTATCGAAGACACCAGCGGCGTCATCTCCAGAGTCCTCACCTGTCCTCTCGTCGTAACGCACGCACGTAAGGTACACACGCTCGAGTAGGCACGACCGCTGCATGCTGCGAGTCGATGTCGCTTCGTTCTTTTACATTCTTTACATTCGTCTTGCTGGCGTTTCTCCTCGAATCGCCAAGACTGATCTCTCAGAGTGCCTCGACCACACCGCGCGTGGAACTCAGTGCGGCCCCGCGTCTTCGCTTTACAGGAGACGTTGATAGCAACAGTCCCGCGGTCTGGCAACGCGTCAGCGGGCTGAATCAACTCCTCGTCCTCACCTCGGTTGCCGGCCGTCCGAGTCTGGCATCAGGTCCTCAATTCGATCGTCTGAGCGTGGCGCTTCCTGTCGTGGTGGATCCGTGGCCGGGCGAGGGCGTCTGGATGGAAGCCGTGGTTGAGGACGTGGACGGCACGTTGTACGGCTACTACCACAACGAGAATTCGGCGACAGTGTGTCCCGGCAGTGGCAAGGTGATCCCGCGCATTGGAGCCGCGCGGTCCAGCGATCACGGTCTGACGTGGACCTCGCTCGGGATCGTCCTCGAAGCGCCTCCCGGATCCTTCGACTGCGAAACCAACGACATGTATTTCGTCGGCGGTGTCGGTGATTTCAGTGTGCAGCTCGATCCGGACTCACGTGATCTCTACATCTTCTTCTCGCAATACAACAGACGATCGCAGGGTGTCGGGATCGCGAGACTGGCGTGGGCCGATCGCGACAACCCGTCTGGCCGAGTAATGGTCTTCAGCAACGGCATCTGGCTGCCAGCGCGATCGTTCGTCTTCCCAAACGGGACTGTGCGCTCGTTCTACCCGTCGGCAGTTCCTATCTTCCCGGCCAGAGAACCCTGGAACGATGACGACACCGAGGTGGACGCGTTCTGGGGGCCCGCCGTGCACTGGAACGTCTACCTCGAACAGTACGTGATGCTGTTGAATCACGCGAAGGACACCAACTGGAAGCAGGACGGCATTTACGTCTCGTTCAATCCTCGTCTGGATAACCCCACCGGCTGGTCCACACCGGTGAAGATTCTGAGCGGCGGGCGGTGGTACCCGCAGGTGATGGGCATCGAGGCCGGAGCCGGCACGGACAAGGTGGCCGGCCGATGGGCCCGCTTCTTCATGGGCGGCAGCTCCGAGCACATGATTCAGTTCATCAAATGAGGGGGCGCAGCTACACACGAGGCGGTTTCGTTATAAGCTGACGCCATGCCTTTCGTTATTACCGACCCGTGCATCGGCACGAAGGACACCGCCTGCGTTGATGTGTGCCCCGTGGACTGCATCCATCCACGGAAGGACGAGCCCGAGTTCGCGCAGACGACGATGCTCTACATTCACCCGGACGAGTGCATCGATTGTGGCGCGTGCGTGCCTGCTTGTCCGGTGGCGGCCATCTACGACAGCCCCGACTCAACGCCGGCCTCGCAAAAGGCGCTGATCGAAGCCAACGCGATCTATCGCGCGGGTGATGCTGGAGCCGTTGCGCAGGCCGAGGGGATCGTCAAGGGGCACGAAGCTGCGCGGCCTGATCTGATGGCGGTGCCGCCAGCCGAGCGCGCCGTGGCCCACGCGAAGTAGCGGCGTCCACAAAGACGCACCTACATTCGCGGCTGGTCCAACGGAGCAGCCCTACGAAAATGGCTCGAGGCTGGGAAAGTAAGGCGGTGGAGGCGCAGCAGGAAACGGCCGCGCAAAGCCGCCAGCATTCTGCGCCGCTGTCAGATGACGAGGTCCGGAAGCGCACCGAGCGTGCGACGTTGATGCTCGCTCGTACGCGAGCACTGAGCGATCTCCAGCACGCGTGCGCGCCGGCGCATCGCGCCATGCTCGAACAAGCCGTTGCCGATCTCGATCGACGGCTGAAGGCTCTGGACAGCTAGCTCGCCCCAACGAGCAGTCGGCCGCGCACGGGCGCGCGCGTACTAGCTGGCCTTGCGAAGTTCCGGCGTTTCGTCGTCAGAGACGGGCTCAGCGCAGCCCTGCGCGAGCAACACACCAGCGACCGCCGTCGGCACTGCGTGGATCTCACCCTTACGGAAGTTGCTTAGCTCTCTGCCCCAGACTCGAACCCTGACCGATTCCTTGAACCGAATGACCATTGCCGTCCTCCGTCAGAGTGAGATAGCAATCTGCGGGCCAACGCGGATCTTCGGCCAACCACCCGTATTCGCGGCACGGCGGCAACAATGTATCGGAGTGACCAGATTCTCTGAACTGAGCGATACGCGCGCGCGGAGATATCGCGCGCCCTTTACACACGCATGAGCACTGCGCGCGTGGGTCGCCCCGTCGCAGCCGCGACCGCCGCTGCGTAGATCCGAACCTGACGTTGATAGCGATCAAGCGCGCCATCGAGCTCGCGATCGGTCTTGAAGTCCACCACGACGAAACCCGGGTCGTCTTCGTACGCCAGGTCGACAAACCCCTCGATGATCGCGCCGGTGTTGGTTCGCCACGTCACCGGCATCTCGCGATAACAACGTCCGTCGCGATTCGCGCGGGTGGCCGCTTGCAACACCGGATGCGTCAACACACGGAGCACGATCTCTTGAGCGGCGTTGATCTCTGCAGCGTCGGCACCCATGACACGACCGTGCGCAGACGCGAGCCGCGCGATCGTTCGCGCATCCGGTGCATCGAGTGGCATGTCGGCAATCATCGCGTGCACAAGCGACCCGAATCGCTGACCACCAGGCCGCTGAGACGCATCCGCCACGCCTCGAGATCCGCCAACCATCTCAGTAGCCACATCGATGTTCCGTCCGACGGGTGCAAGAGACTCATTTGTCGCCGCGACCGTCGCTGTCATCACGTCGATCGACGGCCGCTGTGCCGCCGCAATCGCATCGTCGCGTCCTGTTTTCCACGACTGATACGTCTCGAGACCTCGCCGTAAGACCGCCGGGGCGACGTCCTTCACGATCAAGTCATCGCGGCGCAGACCAAACGGCGCTTGCGCACCGAGCGACAGCACCGCAGGCTCAGGCGACCACCACACAAGCGAGTACGGGTCGTCAGCTGCGGTGAACTCGTGTTGCCCAGGACATACAGTGAGCCTCGACGCGGGGTCGCCATCGGGCCTCATCAGCACCGAATCCTTGCTCACAAACTGCGGGCACCCGACTCCGCGCGCCTGGACACGACGAGCATCTTCCGCGGGATAGATCGCGGCATTCAATGGAGCCACCCATCCATCCGTAAATGGCCCATCGCCGAGCGCAGGCACGACGAGGAGATCGCGCGCGCGAGTCGCCGCCACATAGGCGACGCGTTCGCCCTCCTTTTCCTCGCGCAGGAGTTCCATCGCCTTGTTGTCGTTGAGATCCTTCGGCGACCATCCGCCGATACGCAGCGCGCATCGTTCGCGTTCGGTATCGATGTAGCGGCTGGCATCGAACGGGGTCAGTCGCGCCGTGATGTCGGCCAGAATCACGACCGGGAATTCGAGTCCCTTCGCCTTGTGGACGGTCATGAGACGGACGCCATCGCTGCCCTCTTCGAGGATCGGCGCCTCTGCAGCCTGACCTCCGGATGCCGCCTCGCGCAGTGCTTCCACAAATCCGCGGAACGACATGCCGCCCTCGATCTCGTACTGCCTGGCCAGCTCGGCGACATGCAGCGCGTTGGCGAGTACTTGCTCTCCGCCCGGTCGCAGCACAAAGCTGACATGCGCCCGGGTGCTCCCGAGAACATCTGAGATCGTCTCGGCCACGGGACGACGATTGCGGCGGCGATGCCAGTTGGCGAGACAGGTCAAGGCCTCGCGGATCGGTTCGAGGCCTTTGGGCAGAGTCTCCGGAATCTTGAACGGGTGAAAGCTGCCGGCGTGATGGTGATACTCCAGCAGCTCTTCATCGCCGATCGCGAAAAGTGCGCCGTGCAGCGTCGCGAAGACCGACAGCTGATCGTCGGGCCACTCGATCGCCATCAGCGCCGCGCGCAGCGTCTCGATTTCCTCGCGGCCGTGAAAGGCACGGCCCCCAACAAGCAGATGCTTCACGCCACGCGCTTCGAGCGCGTCCACATATGCGCGCGTGATGTCTTCTCCGTAACTGACGAAGCGACGGAACAGGATGCAGATGTGGCGCGATTCGAGCCTGACACGTTCGCTCGAATCGCGACGGCTCGGATCGCGGCGCTCAGTCACCGTCCATCCGCTCTTTGTGACCAGCCACTCGACGTAGGCGCCAACCGCGTCGGGCAATGACTCCTCGATTGCGCGGGTCGAGATGAACCGCTGCGCGTAGGGCCGCGGCACGGGTAGCGCGACGACAGACGGTTGATCCGGGTGATCGGCGCGAGACGACTCGAGCGGCACGTAGTGCGCCTGCCTGGTATCGACGTTACCGTCCATGATCGGCGCGAACGCCGCGTTGATCACACGCTGCAGGTTTTCGACGCCGCGAAAGCTCTTGCGCAGCTCGACGGGTTGCGCACCTCGTTCCACCAGCTGCTCGCAGACCTGCCGGTAGATGTGCACGTCGGCGCGGCGAAACCGATAGATCGACTGCTTCGGATCGCCGACGAGGAACAACTTCCCTGGCACCGGGTCCACGTGCTGCCATCGCGTCTCGCCGGGATCCTGCGAAGCCAGCAGGAGGAGGATTTCCGCTTGCAGCGGATCGGTGTCCTGGAACTCGTCCACGAACAGGCATCGGAAGCGGGTTTGAAAATGGTTGCGGACAGTTGTGTTGTCGCGAATCAGGTCGCGCGCGTGCAACAGCAGATCAAGAAAGTCGAGTGCGCCTTCGCGCGCCTTGAGATGCCGATAGCGATCGACGCACTCGAGCAGCTCGTCGTGC
>Ga0065712_10067843_pt1 | contig 26469 bp, 18 predicted proteins | sample MisRhiReplicate1_FD_59099 | JGI IMG/M metagenome (GOLD analysis project Ga0065712, IMG submission 59099) | Miscanthus rhizosphere microbial communities from Kellogg Biological Station, MSU, sample Rhizosphere Soil Replicate 1: eDNA_1 v3... | ecosystem: Host-associated > Plants > Roots >...
GATCGATCGGCGGCTCGAACAACGCGAGGTCGCGAACGACACCGTCGATGTTCATGCAGTTCCGCAGCTTGAACAGCTTGTCTTCGACGCGATCGACGTACTCCGCGAGCTTTGGGTTGTTCGGCAGGCAGAAATACAGCGACTGGAGATGGCTCGGCGATGGCGAACCAGAACCGGTCGGCGCCTCGGGAATGAGATTTTCCGCCTCGATGAGCGCGTTGGTGAGATCGTCTGGCTGCGCGGCAGCGAGCTCGGTGTAGGCCTTGATGACCGGCCGCGTGCGACGCGGAATCCCTTCGGGTCGCCGGCCGAGGATCTGAGCTGCCAGGATGTACAGCTGCGTCGCCTCGCTAATCGATTCCCGCGTGTCTCGGCGAAAGAGTTGATCGGCCCAGTCGATCAGGTTCTCGACGTACTTCATCACGACGACATACATGTACGAGCGCAGCCGCATCCGCGCGACGAGATGCGGCTTGAACGGTTGATCCTTCCACTGCGCGATCACGCTCTTGAACTCGAGCTTCTCCGTCGAGTTGTCCATCGGATCCGCGAGTCGCCGAACCAGCTCGCTCAGATCGAGACCTTGCCATTCGCGGAACGGCCGAAAGCGCCAATAGCGTGCCGGCGACGGATCGGCGGACGCATCGGTGGGATCGAAGATGAAGTGGAACCACCGCCGCGCGTCTTCGAACCGCTGGTTCTTGCTCAGCGCGCAGGCAATCGCGAATGGCGCGTGGAAGAACAGCTCGAAGTTGTACGTGGACGTGGCCGAGTGGAGCGAGTATTCGAGATCGCCGTCCGGTGCGACGGCGATCGTGCTGGCCACTGGCTGGTAGTCGTCGAAGTATGGAGACGGCGGGTACGTCGCCGGGTCCTGCGAGGCCACAGAGAGCAATCCGTCCACGCCTCGGAGCGACAGTGTTCGCCGCAAGCGCGCCGCCTGCAGCCAGTCGAGCGCATAGACATGCAGACCGGGCGACTCGATGTTTCCCTGTGTCCGCGTGATCGGATACATGAAGAATCGATGCTGCTGGTCGGACACGAAGAACGGAATCGTTCGCCTGCCCGCGGGCACGGGCAACGTTGACGTGACCGATGGCGCGGAGAAGGGCGCGACGGTCGTCTGCGTCGAAAAGAGCAAGCGCACCGCGCGTGGCGTCGACGCGAACATGGGAAGAGTTCCGCTTGGCAACGTTTGCAAGGCCACTGGCGCGTGGAAGCCCCAGCCAATCGCCATTCGGTTGTGAAAAGGGATTCGAGCTGGAGCAGTGCCGTCGATCGGTACCTCCGCCGCCTGTGACGCCGTTTGCGTCATTCCATATGTGCTGCCGACCGGCACGTACGTGCCGTCCGCGCGGACGACTCGCTGGCCGTCGAACAGCAGCGTCGCGAACGGTTGGTATTCGCTGTAGTAATCGTTGTTGTAGTTCGCGGTGATCGTGACTCCTTCGTCGCGCACGGAGACGACGAAATAAAAGAAGTTGGTTGCGGCGGCCGCGGTTCGGATGTTCGGGGTTGGCTTGGCCGCGTCGAGCCGTGTATTCGATAAGCCATCCTGCGCCATCCGGCGGCCTGTCCACGCGCCGCTCTTGTATTCACTCCACGCGATCTTGAGACGCCAGAACTTTCGCGGCGGCACCGGGCTGGTCTGACCCTGTTGCAGATCGGACGCCGACGGTTCGTCTGACTCGGTGGTCAGAATCGCCCAGAACAGGAAGAGCCGCCCCTGCCACACGAACGGGAAGAGGTGATGGCCCTCGATATCGAGCGCGATCGCCTGCCAGGACGTCCAGACGCCCAGTGAGTTCCCGAGGTCTTTCGGATCGAGATTGCGGAATTCCCGGTAGAAATAGGCGTGCGGCTCCGAGAGCGTCCGCGCGAAGATGTGTGTGACAACCAGCCGGTTCGCATCGTCGTAGGCCGTACACGTCGCGACGATCTCCATCCGCGAGAAATCGGTGAGCTTCTCGAGAAACGTCTGCACGGCGAGTTCGGCCTTGTCGCCGGTGGCGTCCCCTTGCTGCAGGCTGCTGATCAACTCGTCGAAGAAAGGCGTCTTGTCGTCCCGCAGTTCGGGCTCGATCCAGTTCTCCGGGTAGAGCAGCACCTTGCGATTGGCTTCCCAGACGCGGTAGTTCTTCATCCAGGACCACTGCTCGCGATCGATCGAACTCGGTGGGGCGTCGGGCTCGAGACGAAGGAGGCACCGCTGAACGAAGAGCTGCACTGAGCTGATCGCCTGCACAATGCGAGAGGTCATCATGCACGGCCCCATGCTCGGATCGATCAGGTAGTAGCCGTAAAGATCGTTCGCGTCGCGCAGCTGCAGCTTCTGAACGAGGTACTCGACTGTGGCATCCCGGCGTCGGTGACGGATCTGATCCGCGACCTCGTCTTCGGTGTCGGACCATCGTCGGTCATCGGACGCGCCGATGGCCGCCTGTCGCAGCGCCTGCACTTCGGCTTCGGCCTCGGCGGCGGGACGCTGCGCCGCCTGCACGCGCGTGAGTCGCACCAGAACGCTCGCCGGAAGATTCAAGGTACGGCTCAACTCGAGACAGATCGCTAACTGCAGCAGGCGCGACGGCTGGCGAAGCCACGCTGCGTTGACGATGTTGAGCCCGTCCGAACCCGCAACGATGCGCAACGTCGCTTCGCTGCACTCGAGTGCATCCGCCAGTTGTGCGTAGTCGATGCTGGCCTGTTGAGCGATCGTCAGGACCCTGGCGATCGCCGGCACGCCGCTTCGCAGCATCGTGCGGAGCGTGAGCAGGTTCGACAGCGCGATGAGTGACGACCACGCGCCTGCCGCCGGCGCGCCTATGCGCGTCGTCGGAGACGATGTCAAATCGAGCCCGGTCCAAAGGCCGCCGAGCCACGAGACGGGCGGGCTATCGGCCGGGAGAGACTCCGCTAATGTACCGAGGACGATCACACGAGCGGCTGCGTCGAATGGCTGCGGAAACGCCGCGCGCGTCGGTCTGGTCGCGGGGTCGCTATCGAGCAGGGTGGGCGCGGTCAGTCGAGCGGCGACGTCGTCGCTGGCAGCGGGCGCGGCGTTCAGGCGGAGCAGGGCGTCAGCGGTTTCCGTGGTGCAATCGAGCGCCTGCACCAGCGCCGCGTTGAGAGCGGCGTGCAGTCGTTCGTTCCGCCAGAGCGGCAGCAGGCGCTGCAGGATCAGATCGCTGCGGTCTTGCAGGCCCGTGGTATCGAGGAGGAGTACTTCGATCGCCAATCCGGCGGGAGCCCCCTCCCTGACGACCAGCGTGTTCGACGCTGCCGGCGTGTACCCCTTCGACGTGTTGTACAGATTGTCGATCGCCGCCGGGAAGCCGGTGACGACAGGGGGTGTTCCGGCGAGGGCCTTCAGCGCGTCTCGCTCGGCCTGTGTCATCCAACCGACAAAGCACAGATCATTCGTCGCTCGATCGTGAAAGAACCGTCCACGCCATTCGGCCGGGATGTCGAACGTAAGGGCGGTCGTGCCCAGGCTCTGACGCACAGTCGGCAGACGAATCGCGCGCAGCATTGCCTGCGCCGTCACCAGGACCGTCTCGCGTGACGCGGCCTCAGTGTCGATCGCTGTGAGCGCGCCGAACAGTGTGCCCGTGACCTGCGTCAGGATCGTCGCGAGCGACACGCGGAGCGCGGACGGGCGAGTCGCGCTCGGTGCGGTGAGCCGCTTGGTCACCGTGTTGTAGGTGATCGCCGCCGGGAGTGTGACTCCACCAGGCAGCGCAGGCATCGGATCGAGCGGGGCTTCGTAGTCGCCCCATGTTTCGCCGAGCACCGTGGCTCCGACGACCGTCGCGATGAGCTGTTCGTTCCAGCCGAGACCGGTGAGCACCTTTACCAGCAGCGCGCTGCGCTGATCGGGCGCGACGGTCGATTCGTCGACAATCGCCCGGAACTCGCTTCTCGACGTCGTCAAGAGTGCCTCGGCACGACGCTCCGATTCGTCGAATGCCGATCCCGACGGGCCGCCGAGCAGTCGATCGGCGTCCGCGATTGAGAGCCCGATCGTGGCGAGCGCGTCGCGACCGGCCATGAGCCCCAGTGCCGTCTCGGGTCCGGCGGTGGATGCCAGCGGATTCATACCCGACAGCGTCATCAGCGTGCGCACATCCGCGATGGGCATGCCGCACATACGTCTGAGCACGCCGCATCGACATAGGGTGCTCAGGTTCGCGAGGGAGAGCTCGTCGCTGATGCTGCCAGCAGACGTCAGGATGCGCGTCGCGATCCACAGGCTCGGGGTCGCTCCAGCAGTGCTGGAGATCGTTGTGCGCAGGAACCGGCGCGTGCCTGTGTAGGTATAGCGGGTGAGCAGCCCTGTCGTCGCGGTGATGGCGATCGGATTCGTCGTGCCGAGTTCCGCGTCAGGCAACGCAGCAAATGTCTGATTGTCGTTGGAGTGTTCGACAAGGACCGCGAACGTTGCCCCGTTCGAGATCGCGCCAGTGAGAATCTCCACGACCGTGATCGAGGCATTGTCGAGATCGATCGCGGCGCCGGTCACGGTGGCAGTGCCGGCCTGTATCGGCAGGACACTGGCGACGCCAGTCGCGATGAGCGATGTGAATTCGGTCTCGGCCAGTCCCACTGCGGCGGCGACGTAGGTGAGCTGATCGCTGATGCGAACGCCCGGCAATCCGCTCGCCGGGCGGCTGGCGGCTTCGAGCGCGGTGCCGGCAGCGTTGAGGCGAAATTCACGCACACGTGGCTTGCCGAGCGTCGGGTTGTCGAACCAGAGCTGATATCGGGACAGTGTGCGGACTGGTTGGGCACCCGAATGATCCCATGACCATGCGGTGTCGAGCGTCGGTGTACCGAACACATCGACCAGGTGGGCGACCGCAACTCCAGTTGCTGTATGCAGCCGCGCGATGTTGGCGAGAAACAGGAGCAGTGCGTCGGTGAAGACCACCGAAGGGTCCGCTCCTGCCGTATGTGTCGCGTGCGAGATGATGGCGCGGTCCACGTCGAGGATCGACCACCCGAGCACTCGCCACAAACGAACAAACAGATGAATACGCCTGGCGAGCGCCGCGTTCATCATCTCGAGCCGCATGAGTGCGGCGTTGCACTCGTCGCCCGTGATGTCGAGACGTGCGCCATTGGCACGCACGAACCTCGTTTCCAGGACGTTGAGTAGCTCGCGATGCGTGAGCCGAGCTCGCGCGCGCAGGAGCGAGACGTTCCGCAGGAGGGCGTACCACTCGGGAGGGTCCGTTCGCGCGGTCCCCGGCCCATCCCACCGGACTCTGCCGAGGACGGGATCGAAGGTGCCGCTGGAGCCGGCGATCGGATCGACGATCCCTTCGGCGCCGACCGTGGCATTCTCGAATCCCCAGTCGCCATAGGCGGGTGTTGCGGCGCCGGGCGGAGTGAGCAGGACCTCGCGTTCCCCGCGGCCGATGTTCAGCCGCTCACACGCGGCGTCGACGTCACTCCATCGCGTGTCGCCGGCGAAGGCGACCATCGCCGCTTCGCGAGTCGCGCCGAGGTCAACCAGCCACGTGTTGGCCTCGTCGCGCGCGATGTCGAACGGCAGCTTCCATGGAAAGCGCGCCGACGAGACGCTCTTGGCGGTCGAGCTCAGAAGCCGCGACCATGGACGATACTCGCCTGCACCGCCGGCAACAGATTGCGGGTAGGCGCGAATGCGATAGGCGCCCGGGATCACGCCGAGCAGGCGCAGTTTCATTCCCGACTGTTGATCGCGGATTAGCCAGGAGTTGAAGGTGGCGCCACCGCTGTTCTGTACGTCGGCGCCTCGCGATGCGGTCCGATGGTCGCTGAGGACGAGACTCCACGTCGCCAGATCATCGGCGAGCGGGCCCGGCACATTGCCTTGATCGAGGTTGGTGTCGAACGCATTGGTGGGATTCTGCGGCGTGCCGCCACGCAGGACACGGAAGCCGATACCTGCCTCCCAGGCCGGTGCTTCCAGCACCTCGAGCACGAGATCGATGTAGGGCAGCGTGATGTCGGCGTTGTCGCCGGTGAGATCGAGCTCGGCGAGGTCGGGTCGCCGTTCGAGGAGTACCTGCAGCGCCGTTCTATTGCTCACCTTTGGTCCGCGGTCGAGCATCTGCAGCAGATCGGCGAGATACGCGGCGGGTCCGTAGAGCGATGCGCCATGACCGCACTCGCAGTAGTCCTGGTTGCCAAAGAGCTGCTGCAGATTGGCTGGCTGGACGATGCCCGCCGCCGCTGCGCTGCGCGTGGCCACCGCGTTTTGCGTCGTGAACGGCGGCAGCACTGGCAGGTTCCGCCCGGCAAACAGCGGACTGCGCATCAGCACCAGCCCCTCGGTCGCGGCGACGACTCCTGCGGCGGTGTCGTAGATGCGTGCCGCGTCATCCGGATCGATGCCAGGGCTGATTTCATCCACGAAGACGTCGCGTGAATGGCGCCGGACGATGTCACGCGCGGATCTGTAGCCGGCCGACATCAACGGGCCGACATCATCGACAGACGGGGCCACTCTCGCGACGCGTTCCAGCGCGAGCAGCGTCGGCGTGAGCGTCGCGATCTGTCGGCGCGTCAACCCCGCTTCGTTGACCGCATTCGATGCGAGGTAGACGAGGAGCGGCGTCTCCTTGAATCGCAACTTGGGGTTGGCGGCCAGGAACGTGTCGACGGTGCTCTTGAGGTCGTCGTCGATGCGGATGCGATTCGCTGTAATGCGCTGGCGCAGCACCCCTGTCGGATGCAGTCGCTGCACGCCTCGCAGGAGCTGACGCGCGTAGATCCGTCGCCGCGCCGCATCGCTGGGGGCGTCGATGTCAGGTGGTACGCCGTGCGCGTCAACGAGCACGGTCCAATCCGCCAGATCCATGGAGACGAGGTCTTCCAGTGTGGCGGCTCCGGCGCCGCCATCGTGGCGCTGCAGCGCCTGCATGAGCGGCGCATGTCCGCCGGTGAGCGTCTTGAGACGCAGCGAACGCTGCACCGAGACGAGCAGCTCGTCGTCGAGCACCACTTCGCGAATGCGTTCAAGTGCGGATTCGTCGCCGTGCATCGCTTCCAGCGCCAACGGCATCAACTGCCGTCCGAGACCGTCCATCGCTTGTAGGCCGAGACGCCGCGCATCGGGGATCATTCGCAGCGCATCGCCGATGGTTGCCGCCACGCCCTTGGACGCGGGCCGGAGTGCGTCGTCAATGCGGCTGGCGTCCACGATCGCGCGTAACCGTTCGCTGGCCGATCGATCGAGCGACGGAACGAGTGCCTGCGCGGCGGCGCTATTCAGCGCGGCGAGTATGTCGTCGGTGTGTTGGCCACGCAGATCGTCGAGTCGCCGGATCGGGTCGGTTCGCAGCCATGCGTAACCCGCCATCGTGTAGAGATCGGTGTCGGTCGATCCCGCGGTTGGCACACGTTGCTCGTGCACCCATCGCGCGGCTTGCGCCCACGAGCGAATCCACCCGAGGTCCAATCCCGTTTCGGTCGCGACGATCTCGATCTCCTGGTCCTCGAGTTGCCACGCCTCCAGCGGTTGCCCTTTGGCGCCGTGCTCCTTGAGCAGCGGTCGCACGGCTGTGACGATGTGCTCCCACTCGGATGTTGCCGGCATGGTCAGGCGAACATCGACCACCGCGTCGGCGCCCATCGTGATCGGTGCCCGCACCTCGGCGAGAGGCTTCGTCGTGATGTCTTTGCGGAACACGCGAACGATCACGTTCGCCGTCTCACGCGCCGATCGCGTGAATTGTTCGCGCCGGCACTGGATTTCGTAGCGACCTCCATCGTCGGTGCGCGACTGATCAACGAGGACGGGCTGACGCAGTTGTGGTGCGAAAGCCGCCACGATCAACTTCGGCACGGGCTGGTCGTCGGCCGTGACGCGACCTCGGATCGCGAAGACGCCTTTGTCGGGCGGTTCTGTTCCGGGCGGTTGGCGTCGGGCAGATGCAGGACTAGCTGGACGTCGCGCTTTCTTGGCCATGGTGGTCCTTAACGTGGCGGTGACAGCTTTAGCGTCGGGTTGGGCAACTTTGGTTGTGGTGGTGCTGGCGCTGGCAGCGGCCGACCGGCATCCGGCGCGGGCGATGGTTGGCCGGCATCCGGTGTGGCAATCTCGTCAGCGAATGTCGGCGATTTCATGAATCGAGCGTCGATATCCTCGTCCCATGCCGCCACCAATGGGTCGCCGTGAGCGGCAGGCTGCCGCACTCGGGTGTCTCCCGTCTTGCCCTCGAGTTGCCCTGACATCCGGCCCGCATGCAACGCGAGCTCGTGAATCAGCGCGCGCGCGCGCGCGGAGGACGAGAACGCTCGCGGTTCGCCCTGGGTGATGGTTTCGAGGCTGACGACGATGAGTCCCTTGTCCGAATGTGTTTGCAGGTTGCGATAGCCCGACATCTTGGCTCTATCAGCGGCAGCCAGCTCGAACTTCCACTGATAGCTGGGAATGGTCGTGCCAACGGTGATGTCTTTAGGAGTGGTCATGTCGTCGGGGATCCATTGAGTACCCAACTGATTGAAATACCCTGGCTTCTGTTTAGGGTCCTCTCCGGCGTCTGCCTTGAGAATCGACCCCGAACCAGTGACCGAGGTCACGCCCGTTGTGAGCTCCCACTCGTTCTGGGCAGATGCGCGCTGAATGCTGGTAAACCACTCAGGCAGTGGCTCGCGGGCACCGGTGACCGACAGATTGACGACGATGACGTTGGACTCTTTCTGTCCTTTCGGCGGCTTCTTGACAGAAAACGCGTTACGCACGGCCTCTGGTAACTCCTGGCTCTTCCTTATCAACGCAACGAATTGCGTGGCGGTCAGCTTCGAATCGGGTCGAACGACGATGTCGCGACCACCCGGATCCGAGGCGTTGATCGGCTGGTTGTCGGCGTAGATGTAGCCGTTCAGCGTTCGAACCGGCTGCGAGAGCAACAGCGGATCGATCGCGCTCCACCGTCCCAACCATGCGAGGTAGTACCGAGCCCCGTGATAACTGAGGCCGCTCTCTTCGTCGCGTTCGCTGCCAGCGTATCGATACCGCTTTGGCGTCTCGACCTGGCTGCGCGCCGTGCGGTACGCGCTCGTGCCGAACGGGTGATATTCCTCGTAGCTGATGACACCGGCCTGATCGTCGAGCTCGAGGCATACCGACCCGAGATGGCTGGTGTATTGGTAGCGGTAAAGAGCACCCAATGCGACGCCGTTGCGGTTGGTTTGCAGTACATCTTCGACGAGGACGACGCGACGGTCGCCGTCGAGCAGGTCATGTGATTCGATCTCCTCGACGAGTGTTCCGCCGGCATACCGTCGGAAGATCTCAAAGCCACCGAGATACAGGCGTTCCCACTGCTTTGTGCCGTTCTGGCTCTCGCTGACCTTTCGCGTGCGCTGTTTGGCGTCGTCATACTGGTAGTACACCCAGCCGCCGCCGCCCCGGTTGATCGCCGCGAGCATGTCACGGTGATCCCATCGAAAGTAGAACTCTGTTCCGACATTGGCGACGTTGCGGATGTTGCCGTGGGTGTCGTGGTCGTAGATCGTGGCGTGCATCGTGTCGGTGCCCAGCCACGTATTCGATAGCTTGTTGCTGTCCGTCGCCGGCGTGTAGCGACGAACCCACCGCTCTTGCCCGGCCCAATGACGGACCTCGAGAAAATTGCCGACGGCGTCATAGCGATACCGCTGCTCGAACGTCCGCAGTCGATTGGGATCGTTGGCGCCAACAGGGAAGGTCACGGACTGGGGCAACGGCTCGGTTGCGTCGGGTACGACATCGGCCGCGATATGTTCGCGGCCGGTGGCGCGTATCAGGCGATATGTTGCGTCGTAGGTGTACGAGGACTGTGGTTGAATCGCCTGGTTATCGAAAAAGGCTACCTCATACGCGTCGTCGTAGATCTCTGTGACGTTGCCGACCGGGTCGTACGTGTAATAGAGGTTCTGCACGACCGACGCATTCTTGAATTGCGCGATCGCGCTCGGAAAGGCCGGATCGTAGTTGGGGCGCGTCGTGCGCCGTTGCACGACGCGAAACGTGTACCTGTCGTAGTCGAACCGCGTGGTGGTCTCGTTCCCGTAGTAAATCAGCTCACGCTGGCCCTTGGCGTTGTAACGGACTGAGCTGATGATCGTGGCGGTCTGTGCGCTCGTCGTGTCGTATCCGGGCGGGCCGGCACTCCTCGTCGCTCGAATGATGTGGTCCTGACTCTGGAGAAGGCCGCGCGCGTTGTAGTGGAAATCATGGACCGCGAGGCGTGCGTTGGTCGTCGGACGATGCCAGTCGAGGAGTTGGGTGATCCGCTTGAGGGCGTCAAACGTCGTGATCTGGACGAAAGCCTCGCCGTCCAACGCCGCAGCTGGGTCGATCTGGAAATCTGGTCTCGACGTCGTGTGGTCGAGGAGGAACTGCCGACGCGTCTCGGTCAGGTTGCCGTCGAAGTCGGCGCGCTCGTTCTGAACCAGCCCACTCGAGTTGTAGTGCTGATACAGAAGGCCACAGAGGTTACGTGACTGCGCGCTCGCGAGTGTGGGAAACAGGCCGAGGCGTGTCGCGTCGACATAGGTGAGTCGCTCGATCATCAGCGAGGTAGTGCCGGCTGTCAGCCACTGCTCCGTTGGACGTCTGAGCTCGTCGTACTTCGTCGCATAGAGACGGTCTTCGCCGACGAGTGTTGTGCCGTCTTGTGTCTCGTTGATGTCCCATCGAAACAGCGCCTGACCCTGCGAGTCACATAGCGCCCATCGATTGCCAGCGTCCATGCTGTGCTGGAGAAGCACTTTGCCGGTCAAGTCGTAACAGGGTGCGCTCGTCGTGGGCGTTGCTTCGATGTGGTTCTGGTCGGGCTCAGCCGTCGCCTGCGTCGGCTTGGGTGGCGAGATGTACTGCAGAACGAGATTGCGGCGTGCGTCTCGCAGCCACAGCGACTGACCTTTGGCGTCCAGCTTGGTGAACGTCAGGTACGCCTGGTCACGGTAATGGGTGCCGTCGATCGTCACTTGTCCAGCCGCGTCTTCGATCCGGTTGTGTGCGATGGTGATCACATCGCGTCCGAGTGAGTCGAGAATCGACGTGGTTGGTGTATCCCGGTGCGCGCGGGCGAGACGCGCCGCTCGCTTGTCGGCGGAGGTGGCGTTCGACGTCGGCGTGCGCGCCTCATACCACGGGCTCTCTTCAACCGTGTCATTGGCATCGAACGATTGCGTGTGCCACGGCGAGAACTCGACCCGGCTGAACGTACCGTCCGGCATCTCGGTGCGAATCAGCCGGCTGAGACTGTCGTAGTACATCAGCGAGGTGACACCCTCCTCCTCGTGCACGTCGCCTTCGGCGCAGCAGACCGGGCTCACGCTGAAATATGGCTCGTACTGCTTGACCGCGTTCCCTTTGTTGTTCAACAGGGTCTTTCCGCTCACGATCCAGCGCAGATCGGTGCCTCCAGCGTCTGGCTCGGCCTGGCTCCGTTTCATCAGAACGGTGCCCATGCCGTCGGAGCACTCGAATGCAACCTGCAGGGGGCTCGGTGGATCGGTTGTCGCGAGCGACGCGACGTGCCGTTCACGGAGGATCGTGCACGCGCCAGCGGGACGCTGGGCCCAGGCCGGCACACCGGCCGTCACCGTTTCGCCGAAGTGGTAGAGAAACCGAGTGGTCGCGTCACCAAGGATCGGGCTGAAATGCGCGCGTGCATTCTCCGGAGTGAGCGTCGCGAGGTCGAAGTAACCGAGCACCGTGGCGAGATCCGGATTGGCGAGTGCCGGCGTATAGCCGTTGAGGGCGTCCCCCTGGTTGCCTTTGCCCTTCACCGCGATCGCGGCCGGCATCCCCAGTGCATCAAAGATGGTCTCGGTGCGGTTCCCGTTGCGATCCTCGAGTTCCAGCGGCGCAAGCACTCGGTAGTCATAGCGAGGACGAGGCGGTGTGCCCCGAGAAAAGACCGCCGTCCGATTCCCGAGCGAGTCGGTACTCGATCGCACGAACAAGCGGTATCGCTCCTCGTACTCGAGTCGCGTGTCCTGCTCGAACGCGTCCGTGTAGACCTCAGGCAGATAGAAGTGTTCACTCGCCTGAGCGCCGAATCCGGCGACGCCGGATCGCATCCACCACCGATCGGTTCCGGCGGATCCGAGAACCGTCGCATCACTGCAGTAGCCGCTCTCGTGTCGGTCGTTCAGCACCGCTTCGATCGCGGCATTGAACTTCGTTCCCAGAACCGCCACCAACAGGTCCCGGGTGAGCGCGAGCTTGTATCGCTCGTACACGAGACCGAGGCGGCTCAGTAGTCCTGGAGCCAGTGCAGCTTGGAGGGCCTCGTCAAAGAATCGCGTGACGATATGCTCGATCTTGCGTTTGTGCGCGGTGGCAGTCGAGGCAGTCCCAGGAGGCGGGACGAGCTGGTGATAGGGCAATTCGTTGACGGATGTCGTCCCTTGGCCGGGAAGCGTGTCGCTCAGGCGATATCCGCGCAGGTCAATGAGAGAGAAATAGCGGCCGTGCGCGGGCGAGATGTTGGTGAGCTCGTAGGTCAGGACTTCCCACGGCTGTCGTCGTCGATGGTAGGGAAACGCCACGACCGGGTTCGGATCGGAATCGAGCGCATCCCTGGTGTAATGCGTCTCGGTGTAGGTGACTTGGCGCTCTCCCTGCACGTCGCGAATCAGCGACAGCGCTGCGGCATCGAGCGCGTCGTCGTCATGCCAACGCGGACGCTCGTACCCCACGACCACGGACTGTTCGACATTGCCGATCTCATCGGCTCGCAGGTTGAGCGTGTGAACAATTCGCGGATCTGGCTTGACGACATGCGGTGACGATGTGCGCACCGCCGGCGGACGGAGATCGAGCTCGTAGTGATAACTGATCGACTCGGTCGGGGTGACGAGGAAGACGGCGTGCGGGTTGACGCCCGCGGGCTGTACACGGCGGACCGCGTACTCCTGCGTCGCCGCCGAGAAGATCTTCACGGGTACGTGTGTGCCCGCTTCCAGCTCGTCCACGTCGAGTTCATAGATCTCCTGCCGCAGCATCATGCCCTTGCAGGCGCGCAAGGCCTGGCGCCACTCATGGGCACTCATCGCGTCGGACCCGAGATCCGGACCGGATGCGCGCTTTTCAGTGAAGATCTGATCGGCCGTCGTCGCAATCGGCAGACTAGATAGCGAGTGGGGAAAGTATTCCTGGGCGAACGACGCCGGCAGGGGACCACCACCTTCGATCGGAGCGCCAGTGTGGAACCAGGTGATCGTCTTCACCGGCGGCTGGTAGAGCGTCAGATCGTCCGTGACGTACGGACTGGACGCATTGGCAGCCGCGAAGGTCCCGAACGACTCCGCGTCGACCTGCTCAACACGGCCGAAACCGCGGAACTCGCGCTCGATCCCGTCGAAATAGCCATGGTGATAGCTGCACGTCGTGCTGAACGACGTTCCTCGCCAGCGATCCCTCACCGTCACCTTCTCGACGACGTGCACCGGAAACGGCAGCTTGGTAATCCACGGTCGGCCTGCGCTGCGGTCGGCGACATAGAACTTGGTAGAGGCGGCGTACTCCACGAGCGTTTCGGCGCCAAGGTTGTTCACTATCCTGATTAGAAGGTGCGGCTTCTGCCCGCCCATCAGGTCGATGTAACGCATCGGTCGGCGTGCGGCGCCGGGCAGTGGCGACGACCATACCAGGCAGGCCGTGCCGTTGCCGAACAGATCGATCGCCTGCACCGCCGCGGTGTGTTCGAATGGTGGCGCCTGTGCGAGGCGCGTGCCGGCGCTCCACCCGTTGCCAGCCTGGTTGAAGTAGACCGTCGTCCCGCGGCGACCCAGATAAATGATGTCGATGAGGCCAGAACCGTCGACGTCGGCCAGGCGGATCCGTGATTGCGCGAACTGATCTGGCTCGTCGAACCATGGCGCGTTGTCCATCGTGACCTTCGCACCGAAGCGGCCGTAGCCTACGTTGGGCCAGTAGCACACTTGACCATTCTGGATGCGCACCAGATCGGTCAGCCCGTCGCCTGACATATCGGCGAGGTAGATCGATTGCTCACCGTCGGCGAACACCAAACGAGGACCGAGAGCCTCCTGGCCGACCGGAGCCGTGCGCACGGCGGACGCAAAGCCGCTCTCACCCAGGCTGCGATGCCAGGTGAAGCCGTCGTCCGAGGTGAGCAAGAGATCGGCGAGACCATCGCCGGTCAGATCGATGAAGCGCAGATTTGGATCGCGAATCGATACGTTCGGCTGTGATCGGAAGGTCGTGAACTGGTCCCAGGTGCCGTCAGTCGTGTGCGTGAAGAATCCCGCTATCGGCCTGTCGAAGCGCGTGAAGTGCGGCCGCCCGTCGCCGGCCAGGTCGACGAACTGCCAGGTCGGCGCCTCGATCGTGTCGAATAACGGCTTGCAGGCGATGAGTTCAATCGGCGCGAATACCGGCACCGGTCGCCGCAGGCCTGCCTCGACGATCGACGCCATCGGACTGAGGTTGCGCTTGTAGAACCAGGCATCCGCCTGCTCGGTGAAGATCCCCGACACGCCCTCGCCATCGAGGTCGATCCACTGATACGCGCCACCGTCGAGGCCGATCGGCAGGTTCTCGAGGCTCTCGGCATCAACGTCACGGATGCGATCGTCAATCGCCGCTTCTGTGTATTCAAACTGCAGCGGCGGCAGCGACTTGAGTAGATAGCCGTTGCCGTTTGTCGTGCGTTGATAGCCCGTCTGCGTGGCTGACACCATGAGCGATGTCGCCGAGTCAGTGAGCGCGCGATACGAAAAGTTTGTCGATCGAACGAGACAATCACGACCGATGTCCTCGTCCTCGAAGTGATGGAACATGAGGACACGCCGGCACAAGCGATACGTGCGAATCTCGAAACCGGCTCGGTACGTGGAGAACGGATCGCGGCGCAACTGCCACGCGCCAGCATCATCCGGCCGTGGATCGACGTCGTCGTGCTCGCCGTAATCAAACACCACCTCGAAGAGCCACGTTGGCTGCCCGGGGGCGGTGGACGAGAGCCGCGACTGCTGATTGCCGTAGCGAATGAACTTGAGATGCCGGTTCGCGTCGATCGACCGGTAGTGCTCACTCGCCAGAGTCGGGTCGATGTTGGTGTCGTCCTCGGGCTTATAGCTGTAGACGATGGTGTTGCCTTTGTCGTCGTAGCTCTCACAGATCAACCACGAGAAGATCCGCCCCGGATCGGTCGGGTCGAACACGCGTGACTCTGTCGTTCGGCCATAGACCGTTGTGACGTTGTCCCGTGAGATCGCACGCCAGAACGTGTCGGAGGCGTCGAGGGGATTGCGCCAGCGCTCAATCCGTGAGAACAAGCCCTCGACGCGCGGCCGGTACCGGAGAACGACGTAGCCGTCGCGCGGCTGTTCGTTACGTGTCTTGTTGTCTGCCGTCAACTCAGGGACGAGATCCTCGGAGTCTGAGAGAATGAACACATCGGACTCGCTGGTGTCGTCGTAGCGCGGGAGTCCTTTGTCGGTCTTGCGGCTGATCGACGACAAGGACAGACGCCACCCAAGGCCGAAAATGCCATTTCCGGCACCAGAGTCGTAGGACAACTGCAGCTGAGGCTGGAACCCCGATCGTCCGGGGCTGACGATGATCGGTACGCTCATCGTCCAGGTGCCGGTGACCGGGTTCGCGGCGAACTTTTCTCCAATGCCACGAATAGCGCCGCCGCCTTTTGGCAGCGACAGCTGCGGTGCGCTGGTTTGGAAGTTGTCCCCGGACCGAGTGTCGGCCTTCGGCGCCGAGGGCTCTCGTGTGTCCACGGGCCGCTCCGTTCGGTTCTGTGGTCGGTGGAGGCCGGGATCTTACTCTCGTCCCCGGCAATGCACGAAGCGCCTAAAGCAGCGAGAGACGACTGAGGTCACGAATCGAGGCTGGCGAAGAACGGCCGCATCCTCAAGCGACGTGACACGTACGGTGTTTGTGATACGCCTGTTCCCCTCAGACGGAGGAGAGCAGGTAACCATCCTCTCGCCACACACGAGCGACCCCGTGCCGCGCGTATAGGTTGTCGGTCGCAGCCATTGTCCGTTCCAAGTTTAACCCCCTGTGCTCCAAGAACGCCGCGATGAGTTGTTCCTGAGGCCCTAGAGTCGAACAGCAAATGCTCAGCGCAGCCAGGCCCTCGATGAGCGTGCGTTCGTAATCGAATAACGGGAAGAGGCCATTGTCTTTCATTAGTGAGACAGTGGCATCCATGCGTTCGAACGGAACATCCCACAGCGCAATCGGCAGGTACGCGCTATTCAATCGGTCAGGAGTCTGAGCGCGGATATGGTCGACGGCTATGTGAGCCCACGTTTCATCCGATACCTCCTCGACAACACGGTCCAGCGCAATCAACCGCTGTCGCGCTTCGTCCCGCTCGCCGATCAGCGCAAGGAGGTCCGGATCGTTGCTTTCCTTGGTCCGCAACGGAGACTCCGCGGCGACGACTTCTCCGTTGCGAATGACTGCACACACGCGCTCTCTCTGCGCCACCCATTGAAGAACGTCGATGTGGCCAGACGCGGTCCCATCCCGCGCGTACTTAACAGCGACACCTTCGCGAATGACCGAGCCTCCCTGCGTCACCTTGTAGCGGCCGCCCGTGACCTCAACCTCAACGGGCCAGCTCCCAACGTACAGAAGCTGACGCCGCATGAGCACCTGCTTTTCGTGCAGGCGCAAAGGGTCTTGCGTCTGGCCCTCATCGTCTTGATAGTCTGCGAGCGCCTGATGTAGGCGGGCCTCGCCTCGGCGGATCGTATCCTCGTTCACCTTCAGCGTTGAAAGGATGCGTGTGCGGCGCGTGTCGATGGATTCGTCCTCTGCGACGGCCTGGTCAAACTGCTCGACATCCGCGCCATCGAGCTTCGTGAACTGTTCCAAGCGCCCTAGAATGTGGTTCGCGACTTCTCCAGGGCCGCGAATCTCGTCCAACGCTCCATCCAATAGGGTCGCCACTAGCCCCATGTCGTCGTACACGAAGCTGCGAAGATACATGAGGAACAGATCGGTTTCGTTCGCCAATCGCCACTCCCGTTTGCATGCCTCCAGCCACAACCGTCGCACCAACAAATAACCTGGAAGGTATGCATCACCATCACAGCGCAACGGGCCTCCAAGTACGTCGACCTTTCTTTCGATCGAACTCTGGCCGAGACGCATCCGCTGAAAGACCAATTGGGCCCATCCGACGATGAAGAGTTCAGGGTTCTCTGCGCTGAACCCCGGTTTCGCAAAGAACTGCGCCGCGAGTGCAATCGGTTCCGACCACGATTTCGATTCCTGGCGTGTCTTGAGGTCGAACTCTGCGAAGAGCGCCATCCCTTCATCGAGCGGACGCAGAAAGGCGACGGCCGTTTCATAACGTGTAAGCAGCTGCGCGAGGGTTGAAATCGCGTCTGATCGATTCTCGAGCTTTGCCGTGGCTGCTGCCCGGTGTATGCGCAGTTGAAGAGTGGTCAAAGCAAGCCCGACGGGACTGTTGTAACACCAATGGTGCGTCGCCTCGTGGAGGAAGGCGGGAATCAGTCGCTCCGGACCCTCTCCAACGCTCAGAAGCAGAGCCAGGTCCTCGTTCAACCGCGCATCAGAGAGGTAAACGAGATTGGTCGTACGGTCGGTCCAACTCCGTGTACCTAAGACAGTCATGCGGTCGTCTCCGGCTGCGCCAGGCCAAGAGCGGTGCCAATTACCGATTGGTCGATCCCGAGCCGCTCGCCGACTGCGCGCACGACATCAGCCTTGGTGCTACTCTCCGACATATGCACCGTCACAGCAACTCGCTCTGAACTCCCGTCACCCCTCTTCTTCTCGACTTCAATAGTCACATCCTTTCGATGGCGTTTTTTGAGCAGCCATGCGGCGAGTCCGTTCAGTGCTGCTGCCGAAATCAAAACGACGGCTACAACAGTTGCCGGCTCGTGCGACGTAGCACCACGTTCGGCCGGCACTTGCGGTTCGAAGGTGAGATCCGCATTAGGAATGGAATCGCGCATCTCGTGTTGATCCAGAGCCCGCAGTCCGAGAATGCGAATGTTAGACACTGATTCCATATGACGCCTTCCTTTCTGTTGCGAGAGGGGCAGTCTGTAGGTGATGACCGCCACCAAAGCCAGCAGTGACTCACGAGCAGTCAGTTGCGGACCATTCAGCAGAGTTCGAGAGGTTAAGGAGCACTCGACGGGTGTGCGGAGCAGTCCGCGAACTCTTACTGTAGAACCTCGTCTGTTTCGGATCAGCGATGTGCCTCCTTGCGGCAGATCGCCGCTGCACCGCGCACAGCGAACGCACTATAGGCGCTGCGAACCGTGAAGCCACTCGCTGGTACAAACGTTCCCGGTCGCGGTTCCGAACAGCGTGCGTGTCGCGCACCTGTTTGTGTTACCCGAACACACGAGGCTCGGGGTACGGCCAAACTGCGCGGTCTTCAGGCTGGTAGTGGCGTGGTTCGAGTCGGTTCTTCGAGATCTCCGGACAGCACCCGGTCCGATTGGAGACGTCGGGACGAGCGCGCCGCCCGCTGTTCCCGCCGCCTCCAATATATCTCCACGAATCGGGTGGATCTCAGAGGAACCAAGGAGACGAGAGCAGACTCGCGAAATCGATCCAAGCCGCAGCGCGTCAACGGGTTGCGACCACAACTCGCGCACCGTCAAAGAGTTAAAAATCTGCCGAAATATCGCCAATTTCGTGTTCGACTCCCGCCGAGGGACATCTGGGCGAACCTTCAGATCACACCCATTCCGAACACGGGAGGGACACTCCGACGGTTCGTTCTATGTGGGCCATACCGACGCCCGTGATCTGCGAGTTCAGCGTCACTATGAAGGGCGCGACTGTGCGTACACGGCGGAACGCGGGCCGGTGGAGCTCGCGTGGTTCGAGACGACTAACGATGCTAGTACGGAGCGGAAGCGCGGGAGCGTCAGTTCAAACGATGGACGCAAGCGAAGAAAGAAGTAATGGTTCGCCCAAGTCGATTACGTACGACGCGGCGACGCCGTCTGACTGGCGATTGTCCAGGTCTTGTCGCAATGCCAGCACCGCCAGTACGTGGTGACGGTGATAACTTTTGCCAGCGTGTCGACGGCTTTGCCGCCGCAGAACGGGCACATGCTGGGCCGCGGGATCGTTACGGTGAGGGGCGACATCATTTCCTTCCGGCTTCTTACAAGCAGTTGCGGGTAGCTGATGCTGCCCGGCGGCTTGCCTCGCTGTCTGTTCGCGTTTGCACACCGTACGGACACACGTCGGCAATCGCTTCGAGATCGCTCGCCCGAGCGGCAGGGTTACTCGGTGCCGTGCCGGTCGAGCCAATCAAGAGAAGTTGACTGATGCGGTTGTCGGGCCAGCGCAACGCCAGGTGGTGCGCCCGGCACGAGGGGCATCATGACTCACTGCGTAGCGTCGTCATCCACGACTAGCCGAGGTCGACGTACGAGCGCGCATCGGAATGCCCGGCCCACTGGCGAAAAGCTCTACGCAACTCGTCGGCCTGCTCCTGCAGTTGCCGCATGTGCTTCGCCTCCACAGCCAGATCGCGGCAGATTTCCTCGATCTGGCCTTCGACAACGTTCGGCAATACGGCGGGTCGAGGTTTCAGTGTGCGTGACGCGCGGCCTGCGACTGCGGGCTTCGGCATAGGATCCCTCTTACTGCTTTGGTGCTGAGCCCACAGTGGCATTCCGCTGTGCGCAGTATTCCGCGTAGGCGGCTACCGTCGCCAACCGACGGGTGTTCCAGACTTGATGGCAGACCGCACACCGCCAACTGGCACCGCTCGCCGCACTCAGATCTCCGAGAGTGGGACCCGCGGTGTGACACAAAGGGCAAGCGGTCGAGGGGCCGGTCAACGGCGACCCTGCTGGATACTCTCGCTCATACTCTGCGACGGATGATTCCAGAGGAGCAGCAGTGCCAGCGGCGGCAGCAAGCCGAGAGCTGCAAGCACCACCAGGCTGCCAGGCGACGTCACGCGGGCGACAAGCCCGATGACGACGGCGGCGAGCACCCACGCGGCGGCCACGGTAAATTTGATCTGTCGAAGTTCCATACTCGAAGGGTACGTGGAAGCGATATGGCACGCTGTCCTAAACGAGACAGCGTCTCGGGAGCGGATACACCATCATTCGGGCATGCTTCGCCGCGATGTCTTCACGGGTCGGCCTCCCGCCGGCGACTACATCCTCGGTTCGACAGGTTTGACGTGGGGCATTGGACGCTCCAACGTTGATGGGAGCCTCATGCAGATGACCGCAGGAGAGCGTGAAAAGAACCTCGCGCTGGCGACGCTCCTCATGCTGGCGGACCGCAATGGGGCAGATGCGTGGGAGACCATCGGCGCGGGCTCATACCGGCTGGTCAAGCGCTATCGTTGCGAGGCTTGACAGCGAGCTAGAGCAGAGTGACGAGGCCGGCCGCAGCCCTGACCAGCCACACGAGCGGGAGACCTATTGCGGTGAGGACGAGTGGAAATGCCAGGGCCAGGAGAATCGCCAACACGATATTGGCGAACAGCGACAGGGCGCTGTGAGTCCGCGTCGGCTGCGGCCGAGAGACGTCGATGATGGCGGATGTCGGCACCCGAAACGACTGAGCGTGGCGCGTCTGGCCGGATCGCTCCAGCTGCGCGATCCATGCCTCGGCGCGTTTCTCATTCTGGCGAGTCTGCAATTGCGCGCTCGCCGTCACAAGAGTGTACCGAACAGCGCGCCAAGCGCGATCGCGAGGAGTGCCATGACGTATTTCATGCGCACTGCGAGGCGTCGATCCCCCGCCAGGCCACGATTCTGCCACTCGCTCCACCGCTGCGCGTCACTCATTGATACCACTGTGGCCGACGAGCTCATCGCCGATACCACTGTGGCCGACGAGCTCATCGCCGCGCCGCCTGGATCGTCTCAGACAAAGTCTGCGATGGGTGATTCCACAGCACAAGCAGCGCGCCAGACGGTAGCAGCGCGACGGCGGTGAAAACGGTCAGGCCGGCACCCGACGTCACGCCACTCGCGAGAGCCCCGAGGGCGATCGTCAGTATGTAAGCGGCCACAACGATGAATTTTACGTTCCTGAGAATCATGCCCCACAGTAACGCTGGGAGCACATCAGGCGCTGTTCAAAAGGGCACACGTCCGTGCGGACTGCGGACCTTCAATCGTGGAGGACGACGCTGAGCAGCGACGTGTTGACTTTCAGATCACCGTTGTACTCGATGAATCCAAGATCTCTGAACTTATTCATGAAGTAGTTGACGCGCGACCGCGTCGTCCCCACCATCTCGGCAAGCGTTTCCTGCGAGATCTTCGGTATCCGCTGCTCCGGTCCTTCTTGGTCGCCGTACCGAGCCAGCAGTAACAGTGTTCGCGCCAGGCGTTTTTCGCTGGAGTTGAAGAGATGATCCACGAGGTCTGCTTCGATGCGGATATTCCGCGCGAGCATGTACGAAATGAATCGTTCCGAGAAGGTCGGCTCGTCGCGCAGCAGGCCGCGCATCACACCCTTCTCGATGATGAGCACGGTTGTTGGCACCGTCGCGGTTGCCGTCCCGATCCGAATCGATTGACCGGTCAGCGCGCCTTCTCCGAAGAAGTCGCCGGGGCCCAGCATCGCCACGACGGCTTCCTTGCCGGTCCGGGACAGCACCGACATCTTGATGCCGCCCTTCTGGATGTAGATGACGCTGTCGCTTGGTTGACCCTGCGAGAAGACGACTTTCCCTTTCGGATAGGTCACCACGCGCCGTGCCGTGCCTGCCGCCAGGAGGAACGCTTCGGCGTCGAAGGCCGGTGGTTTCGCGCGTGAATCAAGGTTGCGTGCTTTCGCCTTCGGCATCGGGAACCAAGCACAATTATCCCACGCAATGCGCGTTCTGACAGAGCGCGAACCTGGCGTCGGCCCGATTGAAAAAGCTGCCGGCCCGTGTCGACGCGTCGGCGACGACAAGAAGTCCACGCTTGTTGTTCCCGCCTCCGAGCAGCCGCGCACGCCTCGCGGAACCGGATGGATGTTGAGTCTTCCTCGGTTCTTACCAGCTCGAGCACCGTTGGCAGCGATGACAGATTGCGCCGATGTGTTCAGTCCGGGACAGTGCGCTCGGCCGGCATTGCCTACACTGGGCTTCTTGGTGTCGTTCCCGCCGCCAGTGGCTCGGTGCGATGTCGTTTGTCGGGAGTGTCTGCATCACCGCATGCCTTCGTCACGCTGACACTGCGCAGCTGACGCGCACCGTACGAGCGAGAGCATCCGCGCATCTCTGTTAAGGCATCACATGAAGAAACTTGGATTCATCGGCTCGTGCGCCTTCGGACTTGTCTTGTGCGGTGTGACCGCTACGGCCCAGGACTTTGGCCGCTACCGAGCGTTCGAACTCGGAAGTGCGGTTGCCACCGTGTCCATGCTGACTGGCGTTGCCGAGTCCGAGCTGAAGTCCCTCCATCAACGTCCCGCTCTTATCCAGGAGCTCACGTGGAGGCCGCGATATGGCGCCGGCCGCTCGCCAGGCGGCGACACTGATACAGTGGAGCAGATGGTCTTCGATTTCTTTGACGGTCGACTTTTTCGCGTGACTGTGAACTACGACCGCAAGCAGACCGAAGGTTTGACCGACGCCGACATGATCGAGGCGATCTCGATTCTCTATGGCTCCCCAGCCAAGCCGGTGGTCGCCAGGGGACGGCAGTTCGCAGCGACGAGCAGCGATGACCTGGGCACGCGAATCGCAGCATGGGGGAACGAGAGCAGTTCGGTGGCGCTGCACCGACGGTCCACCTACGCCATCGGTTTCACACTGATGGTGACGGCCGAACCCGTGGCGGCCCTTGCGCGCACGGCCGTTGCACGAGCCATCGTGCTGGACGCTCGCGAAGCGCCGCAGCGTGAAGCGGCCCGTCAGAAGAAGGAAGCGGATGATCGCCGGGCCGCGGAGGAGAAGGCTCGGTCGATCAACAAACCGATCTTTCGGCCGTGACTCTCGGCTTTTACCACGAACAATTCATCACAAGGACACTGTCAATGACGACGAGCAACGGAACAATCAAACGCATTATGGAAAGAGGGTTCGGCTTCATTACTACATCGGAGGGCACTGATTACTTCTTCCATCAGTCGGCGTGCGCCGGCGCCCGGTTCGACGAATTGCGGCAAGGCCAGGCCGTGTCATTCACGGCGGCTGACGGTCCGAAAGGCCCGCGCGCCGAGAACGTCAACCTGCGGTAAGGCTTAGGATCAGGCCGTCGCGGAGCGACGGAGCGCGCCTGACGCTCGTGCTGTGATCTGTGATCGCCGGCATTAGGTGTGGCTCGGGCGGTAACCCGCGAGGTCATCATGGATCCAACGGAAATACAGGCGAGGGCGATTATTGCTGCTGCACTGATCGGGGCAGGGGCGGTCGAGATCCCATCGATCCCTACCGGCGGTGAACGCGTGCCGGATGCGGCAGGAATGCGTCTCCGCGAGCTCACCGACTACGTCTACCGGCTCCTCGCGAGCGAAGCCCCGCATGAGCCGGAGTGAGCCGACGCTGCACATGCACGGCACTCTCACTGAGCGAACATACCTGTCGCACCTGGCCCCATCGACGCCGGAGTGTTCTGCGGGCGTGTGCAATTCAGCACAGACGCACCGACGCGCAGCTGTGATCCTATCCGTATCCGGAGCCCCGGAATCAGCGCCTGAGATACCACAACGACCGAAACGACTCGATGAGTCGCCGTGAAAGAAACCTTCATGATCATTTGTGACGAGCCTTCACCATTGCGTCCGAGCGATTGGTGTGCCCAGTGCCATGACCGGTGCGGCACGCAAACGCTTCTCACGTCGATGGTCCGCTATTACCGGTGCCCTCGATGCGGTGGCTCGTGGCAATTCACGCCCGGCCGGGATGGGCTCATTGATCGCTCGGAACGGGTGGGCGGCCGGGGCGGGCGGCCATTCAGTCTATTGGTTGGACCAAAAGTCGCGCACCAAGTAGCCCAATGACTGAGAGCACAGTCGGTAACGAATCCACCAGGAGCCGCATCGTGACGGCCCTCCGCGAACTCATCAGCGCGCTCGATCGTCGCGTCTCGTACGCCGAGCGGCCCGGTGAGATTCGCATTACTCGGGACGCCGCCAAGCTGCGCCGCGAAGCCGTCGCGCAAATCGACTCGCTCACACGCGCTGGCGTGGACGACAGAGTGTTCGACCAAGAACTCGCCGAGGCGATGATGACCGACGACGGCGGACCCTCCGGGGGCGATCCTTCGCGAAGGTGAGCGGCTACCGTGGTCAGACGACCCGCGTTCCACCTCTGATGGCAGATGGCGGCATCTCCAGCTCCCAGCGGCATCGAGGGCGCAAACCGTAGCGTCGTCCCGACCATCTCGGCAAGCGTTTCCCAACTCATCACCGATTTGTGCCTGTGTGTTTAGTCTGAAACAGCGCGCCGGACTGGCATTCCCTACACTCGATCGTATGCGGTGGTTCCCGTTGCCAATGGCTCGCTGCTATGTCGGGTGTCCGCGGTGCGGATCCCCACACGCCTTCGTCACGCTGACGCGGTTCGAGACGCAGTGCTCTTTCTGTCCGATGTGCCGATACCTGTGGGATTCGGCTCGAGTGAAGGGCGTTTCGAAAGACGGTCGACCAATCTGACGCTCGCGGGGTTCAGAGCCGGCACGCTCTCCGATGAATCAATCCATCGACCGCCTCGCAGAAGCGCTCGTGGTCAAATTCCCACCCGTCGTTCAGATCGAACGCCGCCGCCACCTCGCACATGTCGCGCGATGTGCGCGAACCGGCGCGACGCCACTCGTCGACCTCTGACCGCGCACAGAGTGCGTTGAGCGCCCGCCAACGAATCAACCAGACGAGCGCGCGATTGGCGTCGTTGACGAATGCTCTGCAGGCTGACTCGATCGAGGGCGAGTGGGTCATCTCAAGGTCGCAGACGAACTCCTCGACGCTCAGCGCGACTACGTCACTCGGCCTGGCGGGAAACTCCGTGATGCGCGTCGTCGACGAGACTGGATTTCGGGAATCGAAGGAGTCCATAACCCAACCCTCTCTTCTGCTTTGGTGAGGGCTGGTGGCCACAGTTGGCCGCAGAGCTCAGGAAAGCGCTGGAACAGCCAGTATATGCTCGTAGGCACTGACGAGACCAGACGGTACGCACTTCAGGCGCGAGGGTACGCCACCGGGTCTTCGTCGAAGCTACGCAACGCGTCGTCCTCGGAGTCAGTGGTTTTGAAGACCGTCGCAAGGCGCGTGATCGAGAGCAAATCGACGTTCCTCTTCGTGAGGCGCAGCAGCGTGAGGCCCCCAGTCGTCTTCGCGAGCGAGTTGTGACACGAGACGAGCTGCCCGAGTCCGCTACTATCCATGTACGAGAGCAGTGCAAGATTCAGAATGACTCGGTTCCGGCCCTCACCGATCAGACTGTGCACTTTGTCCTTCAGCACCTCCACGCCATCGTCGATTGTGAGACGTCCGGCGAGATCGAGAATCGTGACAGTGCCGACCTGCCGCTCGGCCATCTGCATGTTCATGACGGTATCCTGCGTTCTTCGATGCGTTCAGTGTGAATAGCGATATGTCGGCTGCCGCCGGCCCGCGTTCCAGATCTCACCGCAGGCTTCACAGCGCCAATACGTCGATGCCGTGATCGTCTTGCTCGTGGTCGTCACTCGAGGTGAGTTGCACTCCGGGCATTTCGTCGGTGGTTCGATGGGCTCTCCAGGAATCGGTTGTCGTTCGCGGAACATGTTGGGGTCTCCTCGAAAGCACACGCGCGGAATACGTGCACCATGCTGCTGGAGCGTCTCGCCGCTCTTCACCTTCGTCATCCGCAGATGCGCGGTCAGGCGTCGACACTTATGCGACGGCAAAGTCGGTTGCGCAGAGAAGTCGGTCGGGTAGGGCGTGTCGTGCGTGCCGACACCCTCCGCATGGCGTCTCCTCTGAGTCGACCTGATCGATGTCAGGCGCTTCGATGAGACTGGAGGGGCGCAGCCGGGCTGCGAGCACAGCTCAGGAAAGCAGGTACTGGCCGCAAGCCTATCACACGCGGGTCGAGCGAGAACCACAATGTTCGGCGTAGCGGAGCCCTGCGAAGGCGAGAAGATGCTATAGTGATGCGAGCTTCTGACAGCTGCGCTTTCCGGCCTCCGCATCAGATTCGAGCCGAGCCTCTCGCCTCTCCTGCGTTTCGTCGCCGAGCATTCTGCTCGAGCCTGCCATCAGATCCAGACGCATCCTTCGAGATGCAGGAGTCGTTTCATGAGTACAAAGCTGTACGTCGGTAATCTGCCGTACGAAGCCACCGAGGCCGATCTTCAGACGCTGTTCGAGAGCGCGGGTCAGGTGAGCACCGTCAACATCATTCGAGACCGTGCCACTGGTCAAGCGCGGGGATTCGCCTTCGTCGAGATGAACGATGCCGAGAGCGCACAGCGTGCGATCAGCGAGCTCGACAAGCATCAGTACGGCGGCCGGAGTTTGACGGTCAACGAAGCCAAGCCGATGGC
>Ga0065712_10000175_pt1 | contig 26338 bp, 25 predicted proteins | sample MisRhiReplicate1_FD_59099 | JGI IMG/M metagenome (GOLD analysis project Ga0065712, IMG submission 59099) | Miscanthus rhizosphere microbial communities from Kellogg Biological Station, MSU, sample Rhizosphere Soil Replicate 1: eDNA_1 v3... | ecosystem: Host-associated > Plants > Roots >...
GGTCCTCTGCGTATCTCCGCGATCTCTGCGTTAAAGGCTATTTCAACGCAGAGGCCGCGGAGATACGCAGAGGACCGCAGAGAAAAACTCAAAGTAAGACACTACCCTTATGTGGCTGTCGCGCCTTATGTGGCTGTCGCGCCTTATGTGGCTGTCGCGACTCAGAGTCCGAACATGTCCGTCACTCGCTGGGCGAGATCGTCTTCGGTCGTCGTGGTATCGACCTCAATGGCGGGTAATCCCAGACGCGCCGTTTCCTCGCGGAGGAGGTCCGTGAACATCCGATCGCGTTCGAGCAGGTTGCGCAACGCTCTTTCCGGATCAGTGGTCCTGGCGAGAAATCCCCACGCCGACCCGCCTCGACGCTGGACCACAGCGTGACGGAACTCGGGCGTCGGGATGAGCCAGACGGCCCGACCAGGCACAGAGAGCAGAGGCTTGACCAGGTGTGGCAACAGCCGGAATCCTTCGACGATGACACCTCGCTCGCGCGGGAGGTTGAGGAGGTCATCAACGATCAAGTTAAAGCCCTCGCCCTGGAACCAGTGGAACGTCTCGAGCATGATTTTTGGGGACCGGTTCACCCATCGCTCGTCCATGTCCATGCCGGCGAACCTGTGCAGCAACGGGCAGTCTTCGTCTGAGCTCCGGCGGGCGTGATCCGCCATCACTTCGTCGGTCGCGTAGACACATAGACGATGCTGAGCGGCTATGCGACGGGCGATCGTCGATTTGCCTGCACCGCTTCCGCCACCGATCCAGTAGACGTGTTGGAGCGCGCCACTGGCAGTATTTTCATTCCGCCTTAACATCATGGTTTCGATGAGGTTTGCACAATGATAAGATTACTTTAATTTCGCACGGAAAACGTATGCTAAGAATCACTGCACTTAGTTTTGTGTTGCTGTGCTCAAGCAATATCGCGCTCGGAATTCAGGATGATGACAGGGCGGCGATCGATAACTTCATCGCGCACCAGGCAAAACGCGAACGAGGCGAGGAGTACCAGGAGGCGCGCAAAGTGCTCGCCGGCGATCTCACTCACGACGGCGAACCTGAAACTGTGGTGCTTTACACAATTGAGGGACAAGGCGGAAGCAATCTGTATCTTCAGTACCTTGCAGTCTTTGTGCGACGAAACGGCAAGCTGGCGCCGTTAACACATACAGAAGTCGGCGGAAAATCCGCGCGCTCCGTAGAGTTGACCGCGGTCGGTAGCAATTCGATACTCCTCGATACATTGAACTATGGACCAAAGGACGCGTCGTGTTGTCCGAGTGTGAAAGGGACGACCCGCTACGTATTGTCAGATGGAACACTGCACGAACAGAAACGCCGAAAGTCAACACGCTGAAACTCATGATGGGAGCCATGAAATATTTCTTTTTGATACTAGCGCTATTGCCGGTCACGGCGTACGCGAAAATCTCGAGTACGAATGAACTGATCGCGGCCATGCAGAAGAAATATGGAAAGTCGTGGTACAAGACTGCCACCTTCGTTCAGGAAACAACGAACATTCAACCCGATGGAACTTCCAAGGTCGAAACGTGGTACGAGGCGATGTCAGTGCCGGGTAGTTTGCGCATCGACTTCACACCAACAACTGCCGGCAATGGGATCCTGTTTACCGGCGGCAAAATCTTTGTTTTCAAGAACGGCAAGATCGACAGCACGCGCCCCTTCGAGCATCCGCTTCTGATTCTGGGGTTCGACATCTATCGTTCGCCTGCCGTCGAAGTGACCACGAAGTTGCAAGCGCTGAAGTTTGATCTGTCGCAATTCAGGGAAGACACCTGGCAAGGAAGGCCGGTCTATGTCGTTGGCGCTAAAGCAGGCGACTCGCATTCGCCGCAATTCTGGATCGACCAGGAGAATCTTTACTTTGTCAGAATGCTTCGTCCCGGAGGCAAGGATGGGACGGAAACACAGGAAACCCAATTCAACAAGTATCAGAAGCTTGGCGGTGGCTGGATGGCACCTGAAGTGATCTTCATGATCGATGGCAAGGTTGTGACAACTGAAAAGTACTCTGAGATGCGTGCCGACGTTAAGCTGGATCCGAAACTATTCGATCCGCAGTTCTGGACCACGGTGCACTGGAAGGAGTAACCGGGAGCTTCTTTCAAAGTTTCGACTTCGATTTTTTTGCTGGTCTTTGCTCTTTGGTGAGATCAACGATTCGATTGTTCTTCCAAACATAAACAGGCGTGCCGGTTTTGAGCCCGTTACATTGTGACCACCTTGCGCAACCCTCATCGCCACTCGCGAGATAGCCATCTGCGAACCTAGCAAGCCTAGAAATAGCTCTTCAGGAGAGACCGTGAACCCCGAACGCTTCATTACTCCTTCTTGCCTCAAGTTCATTCTTGATCTTTAGACAGGATGACAGGATTTTCAGAATTTCCAGGATGAATCTTGTTAATCATGAAAATCTTGAAAATCCTGTCTACAGTCCAACAGGCACTCGATATGATCGAACCTTCAAACGTGACAGAACTTGGAGCATTGGCATCTACGCAAGCTGCTCGGCAATGGATTTCGTCATCGGCGTATCAACATCGCCCGTGTGTTTTGTTGTTACTGTCTCGACCAGCATCACCCAACATTCTTCCCTCGCAACCGGGTTGTGCATCGCCCCTTTCGGTACCACGTACATGTCGCCGGCGTTGAGTTCTATCTCTTCACCTTCGAGCTGAATCAGCAGCCGTCCACGCACGACCAGAAACAGTTCGTCCTCATCTTTATGGTTGTGCCACGTCAGCTCCCCTTTTACTTTTGCGATCTTCACGTACTGGTCGTTGACACGGCTTATCACTCGCGGAGACCAGTAGTCGCTGATCTGATCGAAGCTTTGCTCAAGGTTGATTTTCATGGTTGGTAAAATCTATCCCTTCGTCGCAAAATTATCACTGACATGCCATTCGAGCTTCAACCAATACTGAAGAGCGAGATCCTGGAACTACGGCCACTGCAAGCCGGTGATTTCGAACCGCTGTATGCCGTCGCTTCCGACCCGCTGATCTGGGAGCAGCATCCAAACTCTGACCGTTACCAACTCGATGTGTTCCGAAAGTTTTTTGATGAAGCGCTGCAATCGGGTGGCGCGCTAATCGCGCTGGACCGCCACAACGATCAGGTCATCGGTTCATCGAGATTTCATTGCTACGATCTCGAGCGGAGCGAGATTGAGATTGGTTGGACTTTCCTGGCGAGATCTCATTGGGGCGGCGTTTACAATGGCGAGATGAAACGGCTGATGTTGTCTCATGCTTTCAAATTCGTCGATAACGTGATTTTTTTGGTTGGCTCAAACAACCTGCGCTCGCAACGAGCCGTCGCGAAGATCGGCGGCGTCCGCGCCGGCACGAAGATAGATCCACACGGGCGCGAGAGTTTCATCTTTAGAATCACGCGCTCCGCGCACCGTCCAAGCTAAGTTAAGCCGCAGGTGAACGCGGACAAACGCAGATCAGACCAGCTATCGAATCAGTGGTACTGATTACTCATTACGCAGCGCCGTAGTCGGATCCAGTCCTGCTGCTCGAAGCGCAGGCAGCCACGAAGCTATCACCGCAATCACCAGGAAAACCACCGCGACCGATACGAATGTAACCGGATCCGTCGGCTTGACCTCGACGAGCATGCTCGCCAGAACGCGTGTAAGTCCAAACGCTGCGAGCAGACCGATGCCAATACCAATCACACTGAGATAAAGTCCCTTGCCTACCATCAAACGAAAGATGCGCGACGGCGCTGCGCCCAGGGCCATCCGCACGCCAATCTCCGCCGTTCGCTGACGAACCGAAGTTGCCAGTACGCCATACAAACCCACGCCCGCCAGCAGCGCTGCGATCGTCGAAAAGACCCCGATCAGCAAGAGCGAAAAGCGTGTCTGCGCCTGGGCCGCGGTCACGAGCGTGTCCATCGGCTGCATCTGGTTGATAAAGGTCTCCTTCCCCTGCTTGCGTACAACTTCCCGCACCGCACCGGCAACAGCATTCGGATCTCCATCGGTGCGCAGCGCCCACCACGAAGCAGCCCCGTGGTTCACATATCCATCCGTGACGTAGAGTTGTTCCCGGCCGGGTTCGACCAGCGATGTATTGCGCTGATGGGCCACCACCCCAATGATCTCTCCCCATTGAGCGTCCGGCGTGCGAACGCGAAAGAGGATCCGCTTGCCCACAGCAGACTCGTTGGGAAATGCCTTCGCCGCGAGTGCTTGATCGACTATGAGCAGGTTCCGGTCAGGCTTGCTGTCGTCTTCGGTAAAAGTCCGTCCCGCCAGAAGTGTCGTGCCCATCGCCTCGAAATAACCGGGAAGAACGATCTGAAGATCGGCAGCCTGAAACTTGCTGGGATCGTTTTGAGCTTCGGCTCCGCCCCAACGCACCGGACTAAACCCGCCTGTAAGCGGCAATGGGTTTGACGCTGTAACACTTTTTACACCCGGGACGCCCGCGAGTTGCTCGCGAAGCTGGCGCTTAAAGGTTTCCCTTTCCTGGGGTGTGTTACCGATGTTGCCGAGCAGTTGAAACGTTAGCAGCCCGCGCGGATCAAACCCCAGATTCACGCGTTGAATATTAATGAAGGTGCGGACCATCAACCCCGAGCCAATCAACAGTACAAACGCAAGCGCGACTTCCGCTACTACCACAGCATTACGCAACCCGGCAGCGCCGAGCGCGCCGCTTCGCCCTGCCGCGCGTAGTGTATCCATGAGGTTTGGTTTCGCGGTGCGAAGGGCCGGTATCACTCCAAAGAGCACAGCAGACAACAGCCCTGCTAATATCGCGAATGCCAACACCTTCAGATCAATGTCGATCGCATTCAAGCGAGGCAGATTCGCCGGCGCGATCGCGAGCAGTTGGCGAATACCTAGATAGGCAAGCCCAACTCCGATGAGCGTTCCGAGAGCGGCTAACACGATTGCCTCTGCGAGTGTTTGCCGAACTAGCTGCCACCAACCGGCGCCGAGTGCAGCACGAACCGCCAGCTCTCGCTCGCGCGACGAAGCTCTCACCAACATCAGGTTCGCCACGTTCGCACACGCAATCAGCAGCAGGAAAATGACCGCACCCATGAGCGCGAGGATCGTGGGTCGAACTTCGTCCACAAGGTGCTGCTTCATCGGCACAAGTTGGAAAGACTGACCGGCTGTCTTGGCGATAGTGTTTTCGTCGCGAATTTTTTGGACGATGGTCTCGGCTTCGGCCTGGGCCTGAACGATCGTGGCGTCAGGCTTCAGTCGCCCGATAATGCGCCACTGCACGTTGTTGCGATTGGCTACGTCATACGGAATGCGCGCGGCGATCCAGACACTCGGAAACTGTTCCAGGTTCGCTTTCGGTGGAAACAGCAATTCAAAACCTTTGGCCAGGACGCCCACGACGATTGGTGGTGGTCCAAACGCGGCGGACACTGGAAGAGGTTTGCCAACTATCGATCGATCGCCGCCAAAGCGCTGTTGAAAGTAATCGTTGCTTAAGATTGCCATGGTCGGCAGCGGCGGTGGTGCATTAGCGGCAGGAGCATTGGCACCTGCCGGCGGAGCCGGCTCGGGTGTTCCATCAGACTCCTGAAAATCTCGGCCCGCGATGATCGAAGCCCCCATCATTTGAAAGAAGTTAGTCGATACCGCCGCCGCGCGGATGTGCTCAGGCGTACCGTCCAAACCAGGCAGAGTAAAGCGAAACGTCTGGACGGCAGCGAGATCTTCGAAATTGTTTTTTGCGCCGTTACGCAGGTCGAGAAAGTCGGCGTTAGATAGTGGGAAGTCTTTGACATTCCGCTTCTGTAGATCGTTGCGGACCAGGACCAGCCGCTCTGGATCCTTGTAAGGAAGTTTCCGGAGCAGCACGCCATTTGTGACGCTGAAAATAGCAGTGCTGGCGCCGATAGCGAGGGCAATGGTGACCACAACCGTGATTGTGAATACGGGGCTCTTGCGCAGCGTGCGAAACGCGTAGAAGAAGTCGGTTAGCATGGCGGCAGTTTAGACTCTCTTAGGAATTCCAGCCAAGAGAAATCGTAGATCAACGGCAATCCTTTTGTGTTTTTTGGCGACTTTTGATTGCAGCACAGCAGTGTCAGGCATAGAATGCGCGGCGATTCAATAAATTCTGCTTTGGAGGACCAAAATGAAAGCAAAAACGATTGCATTAACAGTCTCCCTCGTTTTTGTGAGCGTGGCTCTCGGCTTCCAGAACAACCCGCAGATGGGCACTTGGAAGCTCAATGAAGCCAAGTCAAAGTTTGCAGGCAAAGCGAGGAACCACACGGTCGTTTATGAAGCGGCTGGTGATCAGATTAAGGTGACAGTCGATGGAGTTGATGAGAATGGCGGTGCCGTTCACAACGAATGGACCGGAAAGTTCGATGGAAAAGATTATCCGGTAACGGGCGATGCCAACGGCGACACCAGATCCTATCGGACGCTCAATAAGAACACGATGGCGCTGACAAACAAGAAAGGCGGCAAAACGACACTCACCGGCCGCATCGTTGTCTCACGCGACGGCAAGACCCGCACTGTTACAACCACCGCAACGAATGCGGGAGGTAAGAAAGTTACTAACGTTGCGGTCTATGACAAGCAGTAGAAACTGCTGCCAAGATGCCCTCTCGCGTGTCCAGGGGCGGGAGGGCATCACATTACAGGATTGACATGATTATCAAGATTGACATGTAAATCATGTCTAATCCTGCAATCCTGTCACAGGAGGCCGCTATCTTTAGCCTTGATCGCCGCCTGTGTCCGATCGCGAACATCGAGCTTTCCGAGGATGTTTGTCACATGATTCTTTACGGTGCCTTCGGCAAGGAAGAGGGTGGCGGCAATTTCCCGGTTGCTGGCGCCTTTTGCGATGAGGCGAAGTATTTCCAGCTCGCGTTCGGAAAGAGGCTCGCTCAGCGAGCTTGAAGATTCAGTTCTCTTCCGCGTCAAGCGCGCGAACTCTGCCACGACTTTAGCTGCTACAGAAGGCTGCAAAAACGTTTCACCACGCGCGGCAACGCGTATCGCTTCAGCCAATTTCTCGGATGGGGCGTCCTTTAATAAGTAACCGACTGCCCCGGCCCGCAAACCGTCGAACACCATTTCGTCGTCGTCGAACGTAGTCAAAACAATTACTCGACAACCCGGTTGCTCTTCATGCAGGCGCCGCGTCGCAGCAACTCCGTCCAACACAGGCATCTGAAGATCCATCAACACCACAGAAGGCCGAAGCGATCGGACCAATCGAAGAGCTTCTTCTCCGTTACCTGCTTCGCCAACCACGTCGAAATCAGAATGCACCGAAAGCAGGGTACGCAAACCTTCGCGGAAGAGTGGCTGATCATCAACCAGCAGAATCTTGATAGCCTTCATTTGGGACTTCCACCTCAAGCGTAAAACCTTTGCCCGGCTGGGAACTCGTGTGCGCAGAGCCTTTCAAAAGCTGAACGCGCTCGCGAACCCCAAGTAAGCCAAAGCCGGCTTCCGAGTTATTACTGCCAATCCCATCATCTTTAATCGACAACTGAATCCGGTCGTCATCATAATTCAGCACGATGTCAGCCTTATTCGCATGCGCGTGCTTCGCAACATTCGTCAGTGCCTCCTGCGCCGCGCGGTAAAGCGCAAGGTTCGTCTGAGGCGTAAGCGCTCGAACGATGCCAGACACAGTGAGTGTTGTCCTGAGTCCCGCTGCATTCCATTGCTGGACGAGCGTGGCGAGCGCGTCGGGCAGCGGACGACTCTCAGTTGGAGATGCACGCAGGGCCGCAACAGAGTGCCGCACCTCGGCGAGTCCTTCCTGTGTCAGGGCTTGTGCTTTCGAGAGATGGTCCAGCGCGCGCGGGCGATCTTGCTCGAGTACGGTTCGTGCCGCGCCGATTTGCACGTTAACTACAGTCAGGTAATGTCCGAGGCTGTCATGTATCTCTCGCGCCAGCCGGTTGCGCTCTTTTGTGGTCGCTAATTCTTCCACTTGCGCAGCGTGATCTCTGAGCAGTTGATTCGCTTCGGCAAGTGCGGTGCGTGCCTCACGCTCGCTTGCAGCCACGCGCGTGAAGACCACGACGAATACGATGCCGGTGCCATAAACGATGGCAATTGCGATCGCATCTATCCAACGGCTGCGCAACAGCAGAGGCATGACGAGCGTTACATAGATGAGTATGCAAACAGGAACCATCAATTGTACCGGCAGAAGCAGGGCACTCTGGCCCGCCAGAGGCAGCAGGATCAGCGATAGCTCTCCCGACGAGCCGCGCAATAGAATGAGAATCGCTGCCAACGACAGTTGAATAACGAAGTACGCGACTCTCACCAATCGCGATTGCGACAATCGGCATCTTGCGAAACCGTAAGTGCCGACTATGAGATATGCCGCTCCGATTACCAGCAACACCCCAACTTCCCAGGCAGGCACAGAACGTCGCGAATAGACTATCGCCGCCGTGGCTGACGCATACGAAGCACAAACCACGATGACAAAAGCGATGTTGCCGCTACTGAAAAATTTCGTTCGATGGCGAACTTCCGGATTCATAAGCGATAGCCGCATCGTCACTCTAATACAATCTCTTAAGCTGTGAATAGTGACTTTAGTCACATAAAAAACGTGACTGGGGAAAGTGACTGATGGCACATGAACTGGAGACCTCTGAGGCGGAAAATGTTTCTCCCGCAAAGGCGCAAAGGCGCAAAGAAAGCCTTTCAGAACGCGGAAGTGCTTTGCGCCTTTGCGCCTTTGCGGGAAAAACTTCTTCGAAGGAGCGTATGATGCGAGAACTTTCTGACACACCGAGAGAACTCGAAGTCTTTCCCGGCAGGTTCGAACGTCGTTACTTTCTTAGCGGCTCGTTGTCTTCTATTGCCGCTGTGGTCCTTTTCAAGGGCACAGTGAGCGCGGCCCAAACCTCTGACAAGCTGGGATGGGACGAGTTTCTCAAGCTCTCGGTTCCGATGGCTCAACAACTAATTGCCGATCCGGCTTTCAGTGTAGACGAGTATCTTTATCGAATGGGCTCCCTTGCAACGCGATTGTCGCAGATCCCTGACAGCCGGCTCGGTCCTTATACGTCAGTCGATCGACGCGTTTGGTTTGGGCCGAGTTTTCGAGGCACGCCGTTTTTCATCATTCAGTGGCGAATGGAGCCCGGAGCTTTTCTGCCGGCCCATAACCACCCGAATGCCAGCGTCTGCACGCTTGGCTATGAAGGCGAGGTGCAGGTCAGGAACTTCGAGATCATCGGCGAGGCGCCGGATTACGCCTCGAAAAAACCATTTCGGCTGCGAGAAACTCGTAGCGAAGCCATGACCCGAGGAAGAATCAGCACGCTAGCTCCGACAAGGGACAACATTCATTGCTTTCGGGTGGGCAAGCAAGGCGCGCGAGGAATCGATATCAACACCATGCATGGCGCGATGACTCCCTTCAGCTTTCTCGATATGAGCGAACAGCCCGTGCAATCTGAGGACCGCGTCTTTGAAGCTGTGTGGAATCCTCAGCTCGGACAAACCGCCAAATAAAGACAGGATTTACAGAATTGACAGGATTAAGTTTTTACATCCTGTAAATTCTGCCAATCCTGTCTAACCAATTGACAGTGCCCTAGCGCGCTAGTACCGTCGCGTGTGAACTTCGCGCGATGCCCAAGAAGAAAGTAAAACTCGGTTCCCTGCTTCGGCCTCACCGCGCAATGCTAGCGCTCGCCTTCCTTGCGGTCCTCGGCGAGACCGCAACTGATCTGCTCGAACCATGGCCGCTAAAAGTCATCTTCGATTACGTGTTCGGAGGAAAGAGAATGCCGCCGTGGCTGTCCGAACTCCTCGGCCCGACTTTCGGTCTCGGCAAAGTCGCGATTCTTCACTTCGCAGTCCTCGCGGTAATACTGATCGCCCTGATCGGAGCTGTTAGCGGCTACGCGGAAAAGTACCTGACAACTTCAGTCGGTCAATGGGTAATGCACGATCTGCGTCGCATTCTCTATCACCACATTCAACGCTTGTCTCTGGCTTACCACGATCTCAAACCAACCGGTGATCTGATCAGTACAGTCACCGCCGATATCGATTCCATTCAGGACTTTATCTCGCAAGCACTCCTGGGGATCGTGGTTAACGTGTTGACGCTGGCCGGCATGCTGATCGTCATGTTTTATCTCGACTGGCGCTTCACCCTTATTGCGCTTTCAATAACGCCGATCCTGTTTGTAGTCGTCTACACTTACACAAAACGCATCAAGCAAGCCTCACGCGCTCTGCGAAAGAAGGAAGGTGAAATTCTTTCGGTTGTCCAGGAAGTGCTCTCTTCGATCCGCGTGGTGAAAGCGTTCGCTCGCGAAGACTACGAGGAAGCACGCTTTGAAGAGCAAAGCCTCGCGACCGTCGAGACGGCGCTGAGGGCGCGCAGTCTCAAGGCGAAGCTGGCGCCCATCGTGCAAGTTATCGTCGCTGTCGGAACGTGCCTGGTGCTCTGGTATGGCGTCACCCTCGTGATGAGAGATGAAATAACCTCCGGTTCCCTGCTGGTCTTCCTCATCTATCTCGGCAAGATGTACAAGCCGATGCGAGACCTCTCCAAGATGACCGACACAATGTCGAAAGCGGCGGTCGGGTATGAACGCATACACGAAGTGATTGAGACTGAAGACAGAATACGCAATCTGCCGGGCGCAAAAAAAGCACCCACCTTCAAGGGCGACATTGAATTCGAGCACGTGTCGTTCGCCTACAACAAGGGTTACGCCACTCTGAAAGACATCAATCTTCGCATCGAGCCTGGTCAACTTGCGGCTCTCGTCGGTCCAACAGGCGCAGGAAAGACGACGATAGTAAGCCTGATCGCTCGTCTTTATGATCCGGTTAAGGGTGTGGTGAAGATAGATGGTCAGGATGTGCGAAATTACAAACTGAAGTCGTTGCGGAGGCAGATCAGTTTTGTCTTGCAGGATACACTTCTCTTCAGAGCGCCGGTCTGGCAAAACATTGCTTACGGCAAGCCGGAGGCTTCGCGTGACGAAATACTGCGAGCGGCTGAGTTGGCGAACGCTGACGAGTTCATCAGGAAGATGCCGCAGCAGTACGACACGATGGTTGGTGAAAAAGGCGCAACTTTATCCGGAGGCCAGCGCCAACGCATTGCCATCGCGCGCGCGATTATCCGAAACGCTCCGATCCTGATACTTGACGAACCGACCTCAGGTCTTGACGCTGCATCGGAAGAGCTGGTGTTCGAGGCGTTGAACAGATTGATGGAGGGCAGAACTGCAATCGTCATCGCGCACCGGCTGGCGACTGTACGACGAGCCAACGTCATATTCGTTGTCGAGGGTGGCGAGATTGCCGAGCGTGGAACACACGACTCACTGCTTTCCGCCGGTGGGCTCTACTCTCGGCTTTACGAGATCCAGTTTCGGGATGAAGAAGGTCGCCACAAAGAAGCACTAACAAGAGCAGATTAAGGATGGACGCTGGCAAGCCTGGGCCTCACAACATACACGCATACGTTAGCCCAGAAGAATCCGCCACAAAGAAGCACAAAAGGCACAAAAATTAGCGGAAATCCTTTTGTGCTTTTTGTGCCTTTTGTGGCTGGAATACTTTTGAGGCAAAGGCCCGCACGTCAAAGAACGAGCGGCAATATCCCTTCAACTTTCGTGCGTTCGATCTGCGGCGCGGCTTCTTGCGTCCATCGTTTCACACGATGCACCACTCGATAAGCCAAAGGGCCGCCGTCGGCGCTGTCGCTGCGCTCCAGCGGCCTGCGCATACAGACAAATTCCACTTCCAACTCATCACTGCGGGCGCGTACAACGGAATAGCCGTGCCCACCCAGGTCGATGAATGAAAGATGCGGCGCGACTTCTGGGTTACGTTCAGCCAGCGCTCGACGTGCATCGCCGGTCCGTTTGAGCGCGAGGCTGGCGCGCACTCCATGCATTATCGAGAAATTGATGGCCGGCTGAACCGGCGCCTCTGCCGCTGGCTGGTAAAGATAGATCGCACGCAAGGGATGATCTTTAGGAAGCGAGTATTCCGCCGCTTCGAAGAGTCCCGGCGCCGAGATCGATCCGGTGACGAACTCTGCAATCACCGGTTCGAAAGCTTTAGGAGGCAAAGACGGAGATACGAGCCCAGCTTCGAAGGCGTGTCGATCGCCGCAAAGCGCAACAACTCCAGTGATTTGTTTGCTGCGGATGAAGTCCAAAATCTCTGCTCGCTCGTGACGACACGCGGACCAGTCATCGTCGCCGAAGGTCGCGTAACCAGAGTCAGGCCATTTCGGCCCGACACTGTCGGGCAGGTTCTGAAAGTCAATACGCCAGTCGAGCATCCCGAGTGAATTGCCCCACAGTTTCCAGGGCGCGGAAGACGCGCGCAACTTTTCAATGAACCATGCTTTCTGCGCAATGCCGAGCAGCGACTGCGGCGTAGCATCTTTACGAGGATTAGAAACCTTGGTTCCGTTGAATAAGATCTCACCAGGCGGCTGCCCGTGATTGAATTCGCGGCCGGCGTCGAACACGTCGATCACATTCTCCGAAAGAACGTAAGGAAACCGTTGCGGCTGAAATGAAGCTGCCTCGGGGCGATGCAGCACCGGTTCAGATCGATAGGAGCGATTATCGGTGAGAATCAGTTCGACGTTGCGGCCCCAACGCAACGTGCGATAAATCCTGAGACTGTTGATCGCGGCGAGGTTTCCCGGCTCCAGTCCCAAGCCGTGATCGTCAAACGAGCGAATCGGTGTGTCGCGAACAACCGGCGCCTTGTAACTATCGCTGCTGGGAATTACCCGGGCCGGCTGATATTCAAACCAGGCTTGGTTCGCAGCAACCTTTCGCGTTTGCGCGGGGCGTACTCCGCTAAAGTCCTGCTGGCTTTGCCAACCTTTCCATGAAAACTCGTGATTGTCCCACATGCAGACAAACGGCCAACGCGCCCGTGCATCCTGCAAATCAGGATCGAGAAGATAGCCGCGATACAAAACGCGATAGTCGTCCAAAGTGGCAGGGACGTGAAAGTCTCGGATCTTTTCGCCGTTTGGGTAACGCACAACGTCGCGCAAACGGCGCGCGTAGTAACCCTGCGGCCGATCCTCGGGATACCAGACTACTTCATAGACGAAATCTCCCAGATGCAACACGAAGCTGAGTTGATCGGCAGCAGGCTTTTGCTCGTCTTCCCAGATCATTCGACGATACGCGTTTGATCCACCCATCTGAACATTCTGGCAACTTACAAAAGTGAAGCTCACCGGGCGAGCGTCAGTTTCAGCAGGGGCCGTGATTGTGCGACCGACTCGACTGCCAAAACCATGTTCGTCGCTGAAGCGGTACCAGTAAACACGTCGAGGTTCGAGGCCGGCTGCAAACACACGCGTGGTCCAGTCAGTTTCGGAAGAGAGTTTTGTCCTGGTAGTAGCAACTATGCGACGGAAGACTGGATCGGTTGAGATCTCGACGACTAACGTTCTCGCCTCGCCATCTGTAGACGGCGGACGTCGAGTCCAAAGGATTACACTGTCGGGATGTGGATCGCCCGAGGCCACGCCTTGCGGATAAAGATCTCGCCGCTCGCGCCAGCGACTGGTTGAGGCGTGCGCGTACGCTGATCGGAACGCGAGCGAGGCCCCGAATGATGCTGCCAACTCAATGAACTTACGGCGTGAAATAGACATCAGGTTTCAGTAGTCTGACTCCGGCGCTGCTTTGCCTCAAAAGTCCGAAACTATCTTGGACCGGGTCAGTACAGGGAGCGGTAGGACCTGGTCAACCATAGAGTCAAGCATCGCTAGAAATATCGCATGCTGATCACTGACCAGGTCGCTACCGCTCCCTGTACTGACCCGATCCAAGTGCGATTTCCTACTTTTGAAGCAAAGCCCTCCGGCGCACATACATTTCTTTATGCAACTGCCAGGTGGCGCCACCGTCGGTAGAGAACACCCTGCGCCACTGAAAAGAATCTCGTGTGATGTTTGAGAATATCCAACGCATCGGTGTGTCGTCCACGTCTTTTCCTTCGAGCACGATTTCGTCACCGACCTGGGCTGCGTGGAAAGTGAGTATTTCGCCATGGCGTGGGCTGACCCAAACAACTCGCCACGAATCGAGGCTTGGATCATAAAAGCGCAGGCAGGTGCCGTAATCCTGCCTGGTCCAATTCGAGGTCTCGCGAGTTTCACGCGATGGAACAATAAAAACATCCTGAATCGCGCGGCCGTCCAAAACCCAACCGAAGTGCCACTCGGCTTTCACAGTTTGTTTACTATTGTCTGGTCCATGCACCGTAAAATCCACTTCCCAGTCGCCGACGAATTGTCCGAACAGCATCAGCTTGTCGGCGTAATCCGCATTGGGGCCGTTGGCGGCGAGACCTTCAGGCGCTGCGCCGCGTTGGTTAACAGCAGTATCCATAGTTCCATTCTCTTTCTGAAGAGCGTCACGCGCTTGCACTTTCTTGCGCCAGTTTTACAGGTTTTACATCCGGTGGCAAAGCCAGAAAAAATGTTGATTTCCCACCACTGCAGGTCTATTATGCGTGCGGCGTTCATCACCCTGACCGAAGGATAAGAAGTGGTCTTCTTATCTTAATTCCCAGTAGTTCTCAACTAGCCCAGAACCTCGTTCAGCAAATCTGTTTTCGATCGGTGAAATATATGAAAAACTCAACTCTACCCCTCCTTGCATCGATCTGTATCTTGTTCGCGACCACAGCTCGAGCCCAGACTGCTCCCGAGCAAGCGCGCAATTTCCAGGTAAACACTACCCACACCGGTTCTTCTTCTGAACCCTTGATACCACCTCTCAAACAGAAATGGGTCGTCAATTTTGGACAACCGATTTCCTATCCGTTGATTGCCGACGGCAAAGTTTTCGTTACAGTGAAGGTCCCCACGGGTCAGGGTACGACGCTCTATGCGTTGGACTCTACGAACGGCGCGATTGTGTGGTCGTCCGCGCTTGGTGGAAACTCCTGGTGGTCTGCGTCCTGTTACGAGAACGGCCGTGTGTTTGCAATGAACGGCAGCGGTTTATTGCGGGCCTTTGATGGCGCGACAGGTAACGTGATTTGGAGTGTCCAGTTTCCCCAGTCTATATGGGACGCGCCGCCGACTGTTTTTCAGGGCGTGGTCTACGTTAGTGGAGAGCTAAAGGTTCATGCGGTTAACGCAAATAGTGGTGCTGTGTTATGGAGCTCCTCAGTGGTCAATGGCGATATGAGTTCTCCGGCGGTAACGAACGACGGAGTATACGTCTCGTATTCTTGTCCGAACGTTTACAAACTGGATCCCGCAACAGGCGCGAAGATTTGGTTCTACTCGCCCGGTTGTTCGGGAGGCGGAGGTAAAACCGCCGCGCTTTACAACGGGAAGCTTTATGTCCGCGACTTTTCCGACACTATCTTTGACAGCCAGACAGGAACAATTATCGGAAGCTTCAATGCGAAGAATACTCCCGCCTTCTCGGGCAGCAGAGGCTTCTTTCTAAACGGCCCACATTTTTTCGGCTCGTTCGGAACACTCCAGGCGCGCGACGTAAACACTAACGCCGTGCTCTGGAGCTTCGCCGGCGACGGGCGTTTGCAGTCTGCCGTGCTCGTCGTCAATGACTATGTTTACGTCGGTTCATCCCTCGGAAAGTTGTATGCGGTCAATGCCGCAACCGGCCAGCAGGCTTGGGTGACGACGGCCGGCACCAGCATACCTTACGTTGACGAACAGAATGTCTCGCAGCCTCTGACCAGCTTCGCAGCGGGCGAAGGTTTATTGGTGGTGCCTACGAGCACAACGTTGGTTGCGTACGAAAACGATAAGACGCCGCCCACTCTGACATGGGGCAGCCTGACGCCGGCAGCAAATGCCGCAGGTTGGAACAACACGCCAGTCGATTTTGCATTCACGACTGCTGACGACACGTCGGGCGTTCAATCGTCTGTGCCTGACAGTCCGCTGCACTTCACAGCAGAAGGAGCAAATCAGACTCAACAGGTGACCGTCACCGATAACGCAGGCAACAGCGCGACGTTCACTTCGCCCGCAGTGAACATAGATCTCACCAAACCATTAAGCTCAGCCACCCTTCCTGGAATCAACCAGCAACAGGAATGGTTTACAGGTCCGGTTTCGGTGACACTAAACGCTTCGGACAATCTCTCCGGAGTGGCAGGTATTTTCTACAGGATTGATGGCGGCTCGACGCAGACTTACACCTCCGCGTTTTCAATCTCGAGTGATGGTGTGCACAATCTTGAGTTCTGGAGCGTGGATGTGGCGGGCAACACGGAAACACAGCAATCGCGGATTGTGAAAATTGATTCCACTGCTCCCGTTACTCAGGCGTCCGTTTCCGGCACCGCCGGCACTAACAACTGGTATCGCAGTTCAGTGCAGGTTTCACTCAGCGCTTCTGACAACGTGTCAGGCGTGCAAAACACATCCTACCGAGTTGATGGCGGCGCGATACAAACGTATTCCGGTCCGTTCGTCTTATCCACGATGGGCCAGCATACGGTTAACTACTGGAGCGTTGACAACTTAAATAACACTGAAGTGACGCACTCACTGGCTATTAACATTGATACAGTCGCGCCGCTTGTCACGGCGACGGCGAATCCAGCGACGGCTGCGAAGAGTCCGAGGCCGGTAACTGTCACCATCTCCGGAAGTGCGACAGACGCGCTGAGCGGAGTCAACAGTGCAAGCTACAGCGTGATTGACGAATATGGCGTGACGCAGCCGAGTGGTCCAGTTACGTTGCAAGCAAACGGGAGCTACTCGTTCACTCTCAGCCTGCCCGCGACGAGGAACGGTCCGGACAAGGACGGTCACTTGTACACGATTGTCGTGAGCGGCTTTGATCAAGCAGGCAATTCAACTTCGGCAACGACGACGGTGCGGATTAACTGAAGCGAAATGATGTTTACAGGATTGAGCATGATTTACATCATGATAATCATGTCAATCCTGTAAACTGACTTATATGCCGCAGGCCTTTGACTGCCCCAAGTGTGGAGCGCTCGTAACATCTGAGCGCTGTGATTACTGTCACAGCCAATTGGTGCCGCCGAATGAACTCGCGGGACAACCTGCCCGAGTAGTCCGCATTCAACTTTCTTCCGGCGGCAAGTTTCCGTGGTGGGCCTGGTTGTTGATGGCGATCACGCTCTTCGCTTTAGTCGTCGTCGGGCTCGCAGCAGTTGGCGTACTAGCGCCGACGGTTTACCTCGTAAGCCGTCCAGCTACGCAGCCCATCAGTCCGGCGCGTCCCGCTGTTCCTCCGAAGGAAAGCAGCAATAGCTTCGCGACTGTGTTGCTCAAATTCGGGAGCGAAGGAATCGGTCCCGGAATGTTTAGCGATGCGCACAGTATTGCTGTTGACGGCGCCGGGCGGATCTATGTGGGCGAATACACCGGCGGACGTATTCAAGTGTTCGAACCCGACGGCAAGTTCCTTTCGCAATGGAGTATTGGCGATCGCAAGACACTCCTTCGCGGGCTTGCCGCCGATCGCAAAGGTACGGTCTATGCTGTTCACGGCGGAGCTATTGATCGTTATCGAGGCGAAACAGGAGAGAAGCTTGGCCGAGTGGAGTACGAAAGATCCGGCTTTGACGACGTAACCATGACAGCCGACGGTGGATTGGTAGCTGCATGGCAGAGCAATCGAGACGACATCGTTGCTTTTGATTCAAACGGCAAGGTTGTACGGACCATTCCCGCCGCGATCAGCAGCGCCAGTGGCGACTCAGAGTTGAATACGCGAGTTGCGGTTGACGGATCGAGTTATATCTACGCACTCGGCACATTCAACAATGCGGTCTTCAAGTTCGGACGCGATGGAAAGTTTATAAATCGTTTTGGCGGCGCAGGCGATCAACCAGGCCAACTTCGAGCTCCTTATTCGATTGCCGTAGACGGACACGGCCGCGTCTATGTTGGCGATATGAAAGGCATTCAGGTCTTTGACGCCAACGGACGATACCTGACGCTCCTCGACTCAAAAGGCATAGCATTCGGCATGGTCTTCAACGACAAGAATGAACTCTTCGTCGTAGCGCGCGACCACGTGATCAAGTATGCGCTTCAAGCGCAGTGAACTCATTCACTGCAATTGTAGGGGCGGCCACGGAGGGCCGCCCCTACAGTTTGCACACGTAAAGCGCTGGTCAGTTTCCCCACACCCGCACCCAATCAACTTGCATCTGTTGCGGAAATACAGTGCTGCCGTCGGGACTGCCGACGAAGTTTCCACCCACTGCCACGTTGAGCAGAATAAAGAACTGGCCCTGAAACTCCGAGGTGCTGTTCACTCCGCCCGAAATATTCGCCTCGGCATATTGAATTCGATCAACGTACCATTTGATCGAACTGCCGGTGCGCGAAATCGCGTACGTATGGAATCCCGCCGCGAGTGAACTGGACGAATTATAAATCCCGCCAAACGAGGCGTGGTTTCCATTCGCATCAGCCCAGTGAATCGTGCCGAAGTTTTTAAATGGGTTCTGCCCCTGCATCTCCATGATGTCGATCTCGCCGCACGAAGGCCAGCCAACCGTACTGATGCTGTTGCCAAGCATCCAGAAAGCCGGCCAGATTCCCTGCCCTTCGGGCGCGTTGATGCGAGCCTCGACCCAGGTGTTTATGCCGAACGATTGTTTTCCCTGCGTTTTCAATCGCGCCGAAGTGTATGCGCTTCCGCCTAAATTCTCTCGCCGCGCCTCTATCACTAACATTCCATTTTCTATCCGTGCGTTCTCTGGTCTATTGGTGTAGTTCTCGAGCTCGTTGTTGCCAAAGCCGCTGTTCCCCAGATCGAAGCCCCAGTTCGCTGTGCTGATCGAGGAGCCACTGAATTCATCGGACCAAACTAATCGAGAAAAGCCAGGAGGCGCTCCTGGTGGAGGCTGAGCGCCAACTGCACCCCACGTAAACTGCTCCCAGGTACCTGCGGCCGTACGGTCAGACACGAGAGGAGCAAATGAACCGCGATTGAGGTCAGCCGACACAAAACGGTTGGTCGCTCTTCCTTTGAGAGTGAATGCACCACCTGTGATGTCCGACCAGGTAAACTGCTCCCATGTTCCAATGCTCGCGCGATCGGCGACAAGTGGCGCATAAGTTGCGCGGGCTTGATCGGCGGATACCAGTAGACCTGTTCCAATCGATCTGAAAGCAATGAAACCGCCGCCCGCATCAAGCACCTGAAACTGCTCCCAGGCATCGACGGATGAGCGATCAGCAACCAGCGGCGCCCATGTTCCGCGGTTCTGATCTGCCGACACAAAGAGACCGGTCGCAGACGCGCGTATCCAGATCGTCTGGCCCACAGGCGCGGCGGCCTGAGCGATAACTGTCAATAACAATGTAGCTAATACTAGAAACAAGATCTGTGATAAGAATTTCCTGCTACTGCCGTTTGGCTTTGCCATAGTGTTCCTCCTCATTGGTGCTGCGCTCAATTTAGTAGGGGAATGCATCGTCCCGGTTGACGTGCTGAGCGTCACGTGAGAACCAAATTGGGAGGCCCGGAATCTAGTTGCGAATAATATCACTCATGATAGCCGCTGGCACTTATCTTCTACGTCTTACGTAGTTTTGCTCCTGGTTTCTCGCGACCAATTGCCTCTATCTTTCTCCTCGCTTGTCGCGCATTCCACTGGGCTACTTTCAAGTGGTCTCCAGTCATTTTTAGATCGAGGTTCTTTAGGCATGCTTCTGCTGCGGCTAGATTCTTGAGCAGGTCGTTGAGGCTTTGATAGGCAGCGCGCAGTTGTTCCAGTTCGGACTCCAGGGGCGGAATGAAACCAACTGACGACATTCCGCGAAAGTATCGAAGCAATTTTCGCTTGGCAAAGTTTCCGGCCACAAAAAGCACAAAAGGAGTTCCGCTGATTTTGTATCTTTTGTGCTTCTTTGTGAGAATGGATGCAAACAACTTCTAAAGAGGGAGAGAGAAGATGGTTAAAGTAGCACTGCTCGTTCGGCTGGAAGCAAAACCTGGGAAAGAGGCGGAGGTTGAGAACTTTCTTAACAGCGGATTAGCTCTGGTTGAAGATGAACCCGACACAATTGCCTGGTTCGCAATCCGCATGGGCCAATCGACGTTCGGTATCTTCGATGCATTTCCAGATGAATCAGGGCGACAGGCGCATCTCTCCGGCAGAGTCGCTGCGGCCTTGATGGCGAATGCATCGGAACTTCTGGCCCAGCCACCGGTGATCGAAAAGGTTGATGTGCTTGCAGCCAAACTCCCCTAAGTCAATCGTATCGCGGCGGTAATATACCGATTCAAGAAAAAGGCGTTGCCAAATGCAGTCGGTGCGTGAGGGCAAATCAATCATACGAGGCAGGAATATCGGCCGCGCGTATGCGATCTTATTCGCGCGACTTGTGCTCGGACTGATCTTCTTCATGGCCGGGGTGATGAAGGTCTTTCAACTGGGGCCGCTCGGACACGCTCGCAAGTATTTCCTGCCTTACGCTGATACGTTCCTGCCCGTCTGGTCTCTTTGGGTGGTAGGAGTCGTTATACCATTCATTGAGCTGATAGCCGGCGCGATGGTGATACTCGGACTGCGTACTCGCGAGGCTCTGGTTGCGCTCGGATTCGTTTTGGCTATAGTGACTTTCGGACACCTTTTGAAAGAACCGCTTTACGAATTTCACACACATGTCATCCCGCGTCTTGCGCTCGTGTTATTCGTTCTGCTAATGCCCCACGAAGATGACATATTCTCGATGGACTACTTACTTACTCGGTGGACCAATGGGAGAAATAGCTAGTCTGCACGAAATCAGTATCGCGGAAGCTTCCGACTTGCTGCGTCGTAAACAGATCTCTCCTGTAGAGCTGACAAGATTTTGCCTGGCTCGCATCGAGCGACTTAATCCAACGCTGAACGCCTTCATCACTGTCATGCACGACAGCGCGTTGGCCGAGGCGCGCGAAGCGGAAGCTGAGATCAGCAGGGGCAACTGGCGCGGACCATTGCACGGTATTCCGATTGGCCTGAAGGACCTGATTGATACCGCCGGCGTAAAGACAACCTGCGGCAGTGCTCTGTTCGCAGACCGTGTTCCAACTGAGGATGCAGACGTCGTTCAACGCTTGAAGAGCGCGGGCGCTGTGCTGATCGGCAAACAAAACATGCAGGAGTTTGCTTACGGAGGCACCTCTGCATTGAGCTATTTTGGCCCGGTCCACAATCCCTGGGATATCGCACGAATACCCGGCGGCTCGTCTGGTGGTTCTGCTGCGGCCGTGGCCACTGGTATGTGCTTCGGTGCGATCGGATCGGATACGGGCGGTTCGGTCCGCGAGCCTGCAGCATACTGCGGTATTGTCGGTCTGAAACCGACGTATGGCCGCGTGAGTGCGCGCGGAGTGTTTCCACTGTCGCCATCGCTGGATCACGTTGGACCACTTTGTCGCAACGTCCTCGATGCTGCGTTGATGCTTCAGGCTATTGCTGGTTATGACAGCTTGGACCCGACGAGCGTCGATTGGCCGGTTGAATCATACACGGACGCGCTGGAGGCGAAGACTGAATCGCGCATCGGCATTGTGCGCCGGCCATTTTTCGACGAGCTCGATCAGGAGATCCAGGTCGCTTTCGATAAAGCATTGGAACAGATCGGTAACATGTCTTCCGCGATCGTCGAGACCGAGCTCCCGTCTGTCCCAACTGCGGTGCAGGCACCGGAAGTATACGCCGTGCATGCGAAGTACTTTGCCGAATCGCCGGAGCTATATGGAAACTGGATGCGAGAACGACTAAAACAAGCAGCGGCGGCAGACACGTCGATTTATGCTGAGGCTCGACAAGAACTTGAACGTGTGCGCCATTCGGTTGAAAGCGTCTTTTCGGAAGTGGATTTCTTAGTTACACCAACCACATCCGTGCCGCCGATTACAATAAGGGAAGCGATGAATATGTCGCCATCTCCGGCGGGTGAGCTATGGTTGAGAAACACGCGGCCTTTCAATGCTTATGGCTTGCCAACGATCTCTGTTCCCTGTGGTTTTACTCGCGCAGGATTGCCGATTGGTTTGCAGATTTCCGGTCCACGGTTTGGAGAAGCAAGCCTGCTAGCCTTTGCTTACGCCTTTGAGCAGGCGACACCGTGGCAGCGACGCACTCCACCCATGTCGTAAATCCAATCGCTCTCCTTGCACGTACTTTTATCCGGTTACGAAACTTCATCAAAGAGGAGATTCATCAGACATGCAAAACAACTCACGTTTTTACCGGCCCATGCTTTTAGGGGTAGTCTTTTCTCTTCTGTTGACGACCACCGGTTTGATATCTGGTCGAGCCCAGGAGAAGACACTCTACGAACGTGTCGGCGGCTACAACGCACTCGCTGCTGTAGTTGACGATTTTATTGGGAGACTTGTGGCAGACAAACAGTTTGAGAAATTCTTCATCGGCCACAGCACTGATTCCAAGAAACGGATTCGGCAGCACATTCTCGATCAGTTTTGTGCAGCCACCGGTGGCCCATGTGTTTACACGGGACGGGAAATGAAGACATCACACGAAGGGCTCGGGATTACAAACGCCGATTGGGACGCCGCGGCCAAACACCTCGTCGAGTCGCTGGACAAGTTCAAAGTGCCGGAGAAAGAGAAAGGTGAGATACTCGCGTTCGTCACGACCTTGAAGAAAGACATCGTAGAGAAATAAACCACCGGAGCTTTGCCTCAAAAGTCGATCAGCCACAAAGAAGCACAGAAGGCACAAAGGATTTCCGTTGATTTTGTGCCTTTTGTGCTTCTTTGTGGCTGACTTGAGGTAAAGCTAACTGCCGACAAATAGCTAAGGGCGGTCAGAGATCAAATAGCGCCACGAGTTTGTCGCGCATTTCTTTCTCGCGGTCGGGCTGTGCGCCGAACCAGGCGCTCCTTACTATTCCAGCATCGTCCACAAACAAGACCGTCGGAGTGCCACTTATTTTGTAAGCAGCTAACGAGCCTGTCTGTATGTTTTCGATGGGAAGTTCGAGATACTGAAGATATTTGCGAGCTTCGTCGGGGGTATTCGGAAGGACTGCCAAACACTTTACGTTGCGCTTCGATGCTTCAGCAATCAACTGTTGATAGAAGGGAGCGCTTGAGGTGCAATAAGCGCAGTCTTTCTTTAGAAAAAACACGAGAGTCTTCTTGTTCTGCCCCCAATCTACATTGGGAATACTTAAATGTTCCCCGGTACTGATTCGCGGTAAATTGGCGAAACTCGCTCCGGGAAATATGGTTCGCTTGACCAGGATGCCGGCCGTCACCACAACAGCAATGGCGATCGCGACTTGTGCCGCTAACTCAATGTTGGCTCTGACGTTGCTTCGCATTTGTTAGTTCTTTGCGGTACTCGGCGCAGGTTTCTCCAGGATAGCTTTCGCAATCGCCAGGGTCGCGTTAGCACGCGCCGCTTCGTATTTAAAGCTCCTGGCGAGTTCGACTGAACGGAACAAATCTTCCTGGGCCAGAGAGCGCAGCAAGCGGGAGAAATTAAAGTCCTCGTCCGGAAGGTGAATGAATCTCGTGCCGCTTCTCGTTACGAGCATAGACCTTTTAGGCGTTCGAATGTCATCAGCAGTAAAGTCCTCCGCGGAGTTCGCCGCTTTGACCGTTTCAGCCAAGAGATCCCAGGTACGTGCGCGATCGGCTGCGAGTAATTGATTGGCGACGGCGATTAGCGCGAAAGTTTCATCGGAATCGCCGGCGTCAATGCGTCGCGCTTCTTCCGTGGCTTCCTGAAGAAGATCCAAAGCGCGCTCGTGTTGTGAGTCGAGCATCAAGCGGGCGGCCTGCGTGTAAGCCCACGCGCGCTGGATGTGGGTCAACTCTCCTGCCTTGGCAAGTTGCGCTACTTCCGCGGCTTCCTTACGTCGAATGGCAAATTTGACGAACTCCACGTCCACGTAATTGCGCACCGCAGCTCTGAGTTTCGAATCTTCAACAGAATCCGCGAGATCGCGCGCGCGCTTGTTACCGGTGGGAGCGAGTCTGGCTGCCGCAGCGGCATAGATTTGATCACGCTCCGCGGAAGTCTTTGCGCGATCAAGCCGGTCTTGCATGTTCTCGAGGTTGCCGGCGTCGCGTTCGGGTCTGATACCTTCAGTTAATAATGGATCATCACTATCGATGTTTCGCGCCGAGCTCGCCGACAACTGCGCGCGGAGTGCCGTGGCGCTTTCCGGCGCATAGAGATTGAAAAGCGGAAGTAATCGCGTGATTACTTTCAGTCTTCCTCTGCGACCACACGAACTAAAGTCCTGATCGGGCGGCGGCACAGGTCGCAAGAGCACACTAGCCGCTACCTGGAAAAATCGATCGCGCAAAGAGGGAGGCAAATTGGGAGCAATCGTAGCTTCCTCCGGCTGGATCCATGTGCTGTGACCATCAACCCAAAACACTACATAAAACCCGGGCGTGAATGCGTACGACGACAAACCTGAGATGGTATTTGCATCGGACATCGGGTCGAGTTCGGCGCGTGCTAAAAGATCCGCAAATATCTGATCAGCCGCTGCCGCATCTTTTGCGCGCAATTGGGAAAGAAAACTTATCGAGCGGGCATTAACTTCTGTCAGCGCCGGGGCTGCAAACTCGCGTGCCTTAGCTACCTGTCCGTCGGCAAGCAATTTGGTGGCGACTAAGAGTCTCTTCGATGCGGCCTCTGGCCCTGAAAAAATATTCTGCGAAGATTTCACATTTGGTGCGTCGCGTGCTTCGCGCTGCTTCTCGATTTTGAGTTTCGCGAGGAACTGTTCCCCGAGCGCCTTGTCGCGACGCGATGCGAGAGCCAGAACTTCAACACGAAGATCATGACCGTTCATCTTTCTAAGAGCGATCACCATGGCGGGTGGGCCATCTTTAGTATTTATCGTTGCACCTTCCGCGTCTCCTGCTTCGGCGGCTTCCCAGGCGCGAACAAACAGCGCGCGCGCAGTGATATTGTCGGCGTCCCATAAAACATCAGCAGCCCTGGCCAGCACGCGCGGTCTGAGCGCCAGGTCCTTATAGCTCCTCGCGTCCGTAGCAAGGGACATAACCAATGAGGCAGCAAAGATTCGCCGTTGAGCTTCAGCCGAATTCACTTCGGCGAGATTGCTTTTATAGTTTCCAATTTCAACTGGAGGTCTGTTCCGGCTCTCGCTTTGCGGCAGAACCGGAACTGAAAGGATGAACAAACAAGAGAGTGAGCTGATGGTCCAGCACAGAAACTTCCGGTTGACCAGGCCTACCGCATCGAGTGTGCGCATGTTTTCCACGCTCCTGTTCTTCAGGTTCCGTGTCTGCGTCTGCATCGACTCAGACAGTCGAATTCGTGAAAAGCAAATTCCTGGGCTCCGCGGGTTACCGCGGAATTTCAGCGAGGTTGGCTATGCAATTGGGACAAGAATGGAGCTGCGAACGCTATTACCGTTGAACCTTGTTCTCACACATCCTGCAGTGGAGGAGTGCGTCCATCTTTGTGCCATGCGCCTACCCGTCGCGTCAATGTTTTCCGAGTTGGAAGTCCGAATAACCCGCGGAGCGCAGGACATTAATCGATTAGTCCAGGACCACCAGTTCCACAGTCATTGTTACCAGTGGGACCACTGCAAGTGTAATGACCGTCGTCATACGAGCAGCAGTGATGACAATCGGTGCAGCCGCTTTTAGCAGTCCAACCCCAGCAAAGGTCCTCACATATCGTGTCTGCGCGGGTGGGTGTGACTGCGAGAGCACTCAGCAGGACGGCAAGAGCAAGCAGGCTACTGAGCAACCGAAAGCGAGAAAGAGTGACGCGTAATTCCTTCATAACTATCCTCCTGTGCAGCGGCACGTGCCGCCGGTGAGCGACTGAACGGGCCAGTCAGGTTTGAGGTGCGTTAAGGCCCCGAGTTGCGCAAAGTGGCGAGTGGGTTTTCGCGTTTCCCCGGTGAGAACAGACGAGAACCTGTTCGCGCAACCTAAGCTTCAGTTGATTAGACTCTTATACGAAAACACACAAGAGGGCGGCTCTTCTCAGACATTCGACAACATTCATGGTTTTGCGAATTGCTGGTGATGCAAGGAATGAATGTGAGAGATGAGTCATGATGTCCTCGGGTCGAGTCATGCCGGCTATTGCTGACACCTGCAATGGTTCATTGAGAGCAATTCACCGACCCTACCAGCGCCGCATGCTAGTCTCCGTGCGGCTGCTTGTCAAGCATAAAGAGAACTCCAGCGGTGTCCTAATTTGAAGAGTTTTCTCTGCGGTCCTCTGCGTATCTTTGATGTTATGAAGCAAGCGGGTGCCGCTTTCGTTTACCCGTAAGTGGTTTAGACTCACGGTTGACATGAAACTGAA